>ENA-OURZ01001177-OURZ01001177.1-human-gut-metagenome-genome-assembly--contig:-NODE-1177-length-30458-cov-24.787718_pt1 | contig 30458 bp, 26 predicted proteins | sample MGYA00242073_ERZ509195 | MGnify/ENA primary metagenome ERZ509195 (study PRJEB26280, sample SAMEA2338837) | human gut metagenome | biome: human gut; feature: human-associated habitat; material: faeces... | reverse complement strand
CAGCAGGGTGATTTTAGCGGTCATGCTCTGCCGGGGGCTTGGTGCGGGGCTTTTCCGTGGGAGGTTCATCGGGCACCGGCAGCACCAGCAGACGGTTGCCCAGTTTCAGAAAGGCTTCCGGCTGATGGAAAAGCTGCTCGTACTTCTGTGCCATATCCGGGGTCAGGGATGCAAAATCCTCCTCGCCCAGACCCACCACCAGAAAGTCTCCGGCAACGGCATCGTACATCTGCCCGTTTTCATCCCGAAGGGCACGGTTCAGGGGCAGTCCCATGAGCTTGCCGTCATCGTTGTAGACGATGGCAACCGGGTCGGCAAAGGGATAGCTTGCGCCGATGAAACCGCCCACCGCCTGCTGCAAAGCCTTCAGGTCGTTATCAATCTCGACCTGCTGCGGATGCTGTCCCGGTGCAATTTTCAGCACCGACAGGGTGTTTTCATTCTGTTCCATTATCGTTCTCCTCAAAGATGGTGCTCTCCTGCCCGGCATGGGCGGCGTTCAGCAGAGCCGCCACGAAGAAGCCGAAAAAGGCACCAGCCTCAAAAAATGCGATACCGATAAAAAAGTTCAGCATGGCACACCTCAGTCGATACAGATGCAGGTCAGCTTCTGACTATCCGCCATCAGGGTGGTGCTGTGATCTTCCAGATAGGTCTGAAAGCGATAAATGTCCTCCACGGTCAGGGACACGATGGTACTGTGCCCATCGGTGCGGTAGAAGATGACCGGGCCGGTCAGGTACTGCTTGCCTGCCAGCTTGAGGACCTGCGCCGGATTGTAGCTGATAAACAACGGCGCACCCTTCACGGAAATCAGGGCATCGTCCTCGTCAAAACAGGGCAGAACGGAGGGAGCATCCTCCTCCATGATAATGGTCAGTTCCATGTCCGGGCCGATGGCGGCAAGGTACACATTCTCGCTTGCCATTTCGGTCAGGCAGGATGCCGCCTGTTTCAGCATGGTCAGGATGTTCACATCCACAGTAATCTGCGGAGCACGGGTTGCGGAGTGAAAAGGAATCGTGTTGTTCATAGGCGTTACCTCCAAATTATTGCAAACAAAAAAGACCTCATCGGGTCTTACGTTACGGTCAGCGCTCGTTGCGGCGCTGCTGTTTTTTCTGCCACGCATCCAGAAGCTGAATGATCTTCTCCTCCATTTGCTTGGGCGTGTAGCTGCGAGGGAAATACTTTCGTAGAGTCTCGTTTTTGATGGTCACAGTGTCTTTCTCACTCTTTTTCTCCTGTCCCATCACATCAAAGGCTTTTTCGTAGCTGAAATCTCCCTGCTGTGCCATCTTTTTCAGTTGCTGCGCCTGCGATAAGGACGGCGCATTCTGGGTGTCGTTCATTGCTTCTAAAAAATCCCGCTGTTGGCTTTCGTCCAGATAGGACAGCTCCACAGCGGGATTGAAGGAGATTTTCTTTTCGTCTACCATGTCCAGCAGTTCGGGGATAAGATTGGTCAGGCGGATAAAACGCTGGATTTGGTTGCGACTTTCACCAAGTTCTTCGGCCATGATTTGGTCGGAACGTTTTTGTGTCCCAATTTGGGACACATTTTCTTTTGACGGTCTACCGCTAGTTCTTCGCATGGCATCCAGTTTCATCTTGTACGCCAAGGCGCGTTCACTGGGTAAAATGTGTTCACGCTGAAGGTTGCTGTCCACCATCAATATCACAGCAGCATCGTCTGACATCTGCCGCACAATGACCGGCAGGGTATCCAGCCCGGCAAGTTTCGCCGCATACTGACGGCGGTGCCCGGAGATGATCTCGTAGCCGTCACCATCCGGGCGGGGACGGGCAATCAGCGGAGCCAGCACACCGTACTGAGCGATGCTCTCCACCGTCCGGGTCATGGCTTCATCGTCCAGCACCTTGAAAGGGTGGTTGGTGAAGGGGTGCAACGCATCAATGGGAATCTGCTGCACCTGTTCCCGTTGCTCCTCTTGTCGTTTTTCCTCGGTGGAGAACAGGTCATCTAGCCCTTTCAGAGCTAAGTTTCCGTTGTCGATCGGCATCCGCCAGCACCTCCTTTGCAAGAGATTTGTAGGATTCTGCCACCTTACCCTTGGGGTCGTGCTGGAAAATGCTCTTGCCCACGGCACTGGTTTCAGCCGCACGGACTGACCGGGGAATGGTCTGCTCAAACACCTTCAGGTGCTTTCCGTATGCCTGCCGAATCAGATTGCTGATCTGCTTTCCATAGTTGGTGCGGTTGTCGGTCATGGTCAGCAAGATACCCTCGATTTTCAGCTTCGGGTTGATCTGCCGCCGTACCTTTTGGACGGTCTGCAAAAGCTGTTCCAGACCCTTTGCGGACAGGTACTGCGCCTGCACAGGAATCAGGGCAGCGTCTGCCGCCGCCAGTGCGTTGATGGTGAGCATCCCCAGCGAGGGCATACAGTCCAGCAGGATATAATCATACTCCCGCTTTGCCCCCTCCAACACCTGTTTCAGCATCTTTTCACGGTTCATGCTGTTCACCAGAGCCACTTCCAGCCCTGCCAGTTCGATGTTCGCCGGAATCAAATCAACGCCCTCTGCGTGGTGCAGAATGCCCTCACCGGGCTGGATGGGCTGATCGTTCATGGCTTTTGCCATCAGGGTGGAAAGGGTGGTAGGCAGTTCATCGGGCTGCTGCCAGCCCATGCTGATGGTCAAGCTGCCCTGTGGGTCGGTGTCCACCAGCAGGACTTTTTTGCCCTCCATTGCCAGCCCGATGCCTAGATTTTCACAGGTGGTGCTTTTCCCTACACCGCCTTTTTGATTGGTGACTGCGATAATCGTAGCTTTCTTTGCGATAACATCACCCCGCCTTCGGTGAACCACGCGCAAAGTCGTGGTTCGTCTTGTTCTGATAGTAGAGGTTCATGGTGGTGGGCGCATTGTAGAGCATCGCCAGCAGATACTGCTTCATGTTCCGCACCGGGGCGGTGTTTTCTGCCAGAGAATCCAGCACAAAACGGATGTGGTCGGCGTTCAGCTTTTTCAGCCGACTGCGTACCACCTCGGCAGGCTTGTCATCTCCGGCAATCCGCAACATCTTGCGTTTGGTGGAACAGGTATCCACAAGCAGGTCTACGATCTGGTAGATGGTGTCCTCATCGTCCGGGCAGAGCCGGAGCAGGAGGTCCACCTCCAAAGACTGATAAAAATAATCCTCAAGCTGCTCCCGGATGCCCCCGGAATAGATAGGGTCAGGATCGTTCCACTCTGTCTTATTCTTATCAGTCTTATTTGCTTGCGGTTTTGGCTGTTCCAGAATTGCGCTTTCGGCAGCACCAGAATTGCTGTTTTGGCAATTCTGTACTTGCGCTTTTGGCAGTCCAGACGAAAAATCCTTGACGTAGATTAGGCTGGGCCTGCCCAGACCACGGCGTTTGCGCTCGACGAGGTCGATGTCCTCTAGTTCCCGGAGCAGCTTGACCGCCTTGTGTTCGGCGCAGCAGAGGGATTTCTGCACTTTCCGGACGGTGTAGATGATATACACCCGGCCCTGCTCGTCCCGTCAACCGTTTTTCGCCGACAGGCTCATGCGGTCAAGCAGGATGCCATACAGTATTTTGGCATCTGTGGACCGATTTTGAAACCGCTGCTCCTGAAACAGCGCCTTTGGAATACGAAAGAACGAAAACAGCTCTCCGGCTTGTCCGTAGAAATAATCAAGTGTCATATGATTCTGTCAAGGCTGAAAAAATAACGCGGATACATCAACATCATTGAAAATTCCTCCTTATAGATAATTCATGCAAATAAAAAAGCGCAACTCCGATTTGTGAAAATCGAAATTGCGCGATGTAACTTAGCAGGGGATAAAAGTCATTTGTCGAAGGTCGTTTGACCACAATTTGACCACAATAGAAACGAAACTTCTTGACATCAAACGAAACAGAATGAAAAAATGAATTCGGAAATTAGTGATATAGCGTATATTGTGTGCTGCTTTGACCAATGTGTCCGCGAGTGGAGCACAATGGGGTTCAAGAGGCGTGAGTTCGATTCTCGCCACTCGGACCAGATGATTCCCAGTTGAACAACTGTTCGGCTGGGAATTTTTTTGTTTTTCGGAAGCAGACGCTTCGGAAAGATTAAAATAAATAAGCATTTCCGTGTCTGTGATCTCGATGCGATTTACAAAGGTATCAATGATCCTGCGGTTATAATCCTCGGTACGTTCATTGGGAGAGATAAGGAACTGCTCCAATAGGAAGAGGATGCGCTGGACGTGACTATGGCACAGAGGTCGGAATTGGATTACCTCATCTACAATGATCCGCTGGGCTATGCAGATTTGATCCTGAATGGTGACCCAGAGGAATATTTGAAGAATGTGACCGGGAGCCATGGGTTAGAAGATTAAGAGAAATGCCGTTCCAAAAGCAACTGGAACGGCATTTCTTATTTTTCGCCATTCGGCATCTTCTGTCCCCGCAGCTCCTGCCGGATGGCACGGAACTGCTCCGGCACATCCGCATCGGTCATCGCACCGGGGACATCCACTGTCCCAGCGGCTTTGGCGGCTTCATAGAACCAGCATTTATACTCCACGGTCTCCAGCGTGTGCTGTAACTGCTGGATCTGCTGGGTGAGTACCTCCCGCTGATGCCGGAACATTTCCAGCCGGGTGTCAATGGTGTCGTCTCCCTGCATGGAAAGCTCAATATACTGCCGGATATCCTTGATGGACATTCCGGCTTTTTTCATGCAGCGGATGACCTGCAGCCACTCGAAGTCGTTTTCCCGGAACATCCGAATGCCGCCGGAGGAACGCTCCACAAAGGGAAGTAACCCTTCTTTGTCGTAGTAGCGCAGGGTGGAGGCAGGTACGCCCAGCTTTTGTGCCATTTCACCTACGGTATAGATCATCTGAAACCTCCGTTTTTTCAAAAAGCCCTTGACTTAAAGTGCGCTTTAAGTTGTATGATAAAATCAAACTTTATCAACATCATAATGCGGATGCACTCCGCTGTCAAGGAGGTTCCTATGAGCAAGAAGGTATTGATTTTGTCTGGCAGTCCCCGGAAGGGCGGCAACTCTGATATTCTATGCGATGAATTTCTGCGTGGAGCGCAGGATGCCGGGCACAAAGCAGAAAAGATCCGGGTCGCTGAGAAAAAGGTGGCTCCCTGTTCCGGCTGCTACTACTGCAGCACCCACGGCGGAGCCTGCGTCCACAAGGATGATATGGCAGACATCCTGCAAAAGATGATCGATGCCGATGTCATTGTGCTGGCAAGCCCGGTATACTTCTACTCCATCAGTGCCCAGTTGAAGGCAGTGATCGACCGTACCGTGGCACGGTGGCTTGAGGTCAAAGACAAGGAATTCTACTACATCACCACCATGGCAGACGAGGAAAAATCCTCTGCAGACACTACGCTGGCCTGCTTCCGGGGCTATGCAGACTGTGTGGAAGGTGCCGTGGAAAAGGGAGTCCTTGTAGCATGTGGCGTTTACGAGCCGGGTGCGGTGCGAAACACCTCTGCAATGGCACAGGCTTACGAGATGGGGAGGAACGTATAATGGCAGTGAAACAGACGGCAGGGCGGGATGCTCTGGGCGAATTTGCACCAAAATTTGCAGAACTTAACGATGAGGTACTATTCGGGCAGGTGTGGAGCCGAGAGGATAAACTCTCCCTCCGGGACCGCAGCCTTGTGACGGTGGTGGCACTGATGGCGCAGGGACTGACGGACTCCTCGTTTCGGTATCACCTGACGGCAGCGAAAAACAACGGTATTACCCGGACTGAGATTGCAGAGATCCTGACCCATGCGGCGTTTTATGTAGGTTGGCCCAAGGCGTGGGCGGCTTTCCGCATGGCCAAGGAAGTCTGGGCAGAGGACGCTGCAGAGGATGCCAAGGCAAAGCACCAGAGTGAAATGGTGTTCCCCATCGGTGCATCCAACGACGGTTTTGCACAATATTTCAGCGGAAAAAGCTATCTGGCACCCTTGTCCACCGCACAGGTTGGCATTTACAACGTCACCTTTGAGCCGGGCTGCCGGAACAACTGGCACATCCACCATGCCGCAAAGGGCGGTGGGCAGATCCTTGTCTGCGTGGCAGGCCGGGGCTACTATCAGGAATGGGGCAAAGCTCCGCTGGAGCTGCATCCGGGCGATGTGGTGAACATTCCCCCGGAGGTCAAGCACTGGCACGGTGCTGCACCCGATTGCTGGTTCTCTCATCTGGCAGTGGAAGTGCCCGGCGAAGGCACCTCTAACGAGTGGTGCGAGCCGGTGCCGGAAGAAACCTATAAGGAGTTACAGTGATGCGGTTTGATGTACACCCAACCATGATGAAACAAAAACAGGGTGCGCCCTGCGGACGCACCCTGAAAAATCCACGAACGATAACGATATGTACAACAGAGCGTTTCCCATCGGGAACGCTCTGTTTCTCTTTGCTGGGGGTATGATAAGCCTGCTCCGCCTGCCACGCGGCAAACTCCCGCTGGCTTTCCTCGCTGTTCCAGCAGGCAAGGATGGCTGGGTAGTTGGAGAAGTCTATCTCATTTTTGTTGGAGCTATTTTGCAACAGCTCCTTTTCTATTGTCAGAGGGCTATCTTTTCATATTGCAAAAAGCAAAAACATCTTTATAATAGAGCTTGTGCCCCGGTGTGCGCGGGTACTGTTTTGGGATAAGAAAAGGAAAAAAGAAACTATGAGTTCATCCGCAAAGTCTCTGACCGAAGGGCCTCTGGCCAAACAGATCCTCCTGGTCAGCCTACCGCTGGTCCTGTCCAATCTGCTGCAGGTGCTCTTTAATATGTCGGACGTGGCTGTGGTGGGCCGGTTCGCAGGCTCCACGGCCCTCGGCTCGGTAGGCTCCACCAGCATCTTCGTCACTCTGTTCACCGGTTTCCTCATCGGTCTGAGCAACGGCATCAACGTGCTGGTGGCCCGGTTCTACGGTGCGCGCCATACCGACGATGTGGAGAAGACCGTCCACTCGGCTCTGCTGGTCAGTCTGGCAGCGGGCGTACTGCTCCTGCTCATCGGCCTGCTGGGTTCTCCGGCCCTGCTCCATCTGCTCAACACCAAAGAAGACCTCTACCCTGGTGCCGTGCTCTACCTGCGGGTGTACTTCCTCGGTATGCCGGCGCTGGCTCTTTATAACTACGGCAACGCCATCTTCAGCGCCATTGGCGAGACGAAAAAGCCGCTGTACTACCTGTGCATCGCGGGCGCGCTGAACATCCTGCTCAACCTCTTCTTCGTCATCGTCTGCCATCTGGACGTGGCGGGCGTCGCGCTGGCAAGTGCCATTTCCCAGTGCGTCTCGGCCTTCCTCGTTCTGCGGGCGCTGACCCGCGTGCAGGACTGCTACGCCCTGGACTTCCACAAGGTCGCCCTCGACCCTGCCACCACCCAGCGCATCCTCGCGCTGGGCCTGCCCGCCGGATTCCAGAACGCCGTCTTCGCCATTGCAAACCTCTTCATTCAGGCCGGTGTCAACTCCTTTGACTCCCTCATGGTCAAGGGCAACTCCGCCGCCGCCAACGCCGACAACATGATATACGACGCAATGGCCGCGTTCTATATGGCCTGCGCCAGCTTCATGAGTCAGAACTACGGCGCGGGCAAGCCTGACCGCGTGAAGAAGAGCTACTTCATCGCCCTCGCCTACTCCTTCGGCGTCGGCCTCGTGCTGGGCGGTTCGCTGTTCATCTTCGGGCGGCAGTTCCTCGCCCTCTTCACCACCGAGGGCGCCGTCATCGACGCCGGCATGAAGCGTGTGGGCGTCATGGGCTTTGCCTACTGCATCTCGGCCTTCATGGACTGCACCATCGCGGCCTCCCGCGGCCTGGGCAAGACAGTAGTGCCGACTGTCATCGTCGTCCTCGGCTCCTGCGTGTTCCGGGTCATCTGGGTCTACACCATCTTCGCCCACTTCCATACCATCCCCTCGCTCTACCTGCTCTACCCCTGCTCCTGGACGCTGACCGCCATCGCAGAGATCGTCTACTTCATCCACGCCTACAAGGACAGCATGAAGATATTCACTCAGCCCCAGCCCGCAGAAGTCTGATAAGACACAAAAATGCCATCGCCTCGCGGCGATGGCATTTCTTTATTTCGTTACTGATAATCGTGGTTGAGGAACATGGCCTTGATCTGGACGATCTCGTCGTACTCTTCCTGCTCTACCTGAACGTCGGCGTTGACCTCTTTGAGGCGGTTCTTCACAGCCTCGAGAGCTTCGGGCAGGGTGACGGCCCGGCCCTCCTGAAGAGCATCGGTCATCTGCTTGAGCACCACAGGGTGAGCGTAGATGTCCGGCACCGGGAAGTTCCCGCCGGGATAGGCTTTGATGTACTCGGCCATGGCCGCTTCGGCCCTGTCGGCACGCTTCATGATGGCATTACGGTTGTTGTGGGCCGTAGGCATCATGTTGTAGCTGGAGAAGAGGAAGATGGCCGCAAAGCCGAACAGCGCAAAGTAGATGCCGTAGTTTCCGGTGTGGTTGATGATGCTCTGGATGCCATAGGCCGCAGACACCACGCCGAACAGACTGATGATGAGCGCCACATATTTATACACCGGCTTGCTCTGCAGCTGGGCGCGCTTGCGGCGCTCGGCGGCGCTGAGCTCTTTGGCAAGCTCCGGTTTCTTGGCGAGGTAGTCCGATGCGCGCTTGAGCTGGCCCACGCTCTGCTCTGCCTCTTTCGAGAGCTGGGGCAGCCTCCGGGCGGCTTTCTCGGCCTTCTGGCGGGCAATTTCCGCCTCGCCTGCGGCGCTCAGACGCGGGATGTTGGGCTGTTCTTTCGCCAGAACTTCCAGCAGGGCGTCCACGTCCCGCTCGTCCTTGAAGTTGCACTGCTTCTGCTTGCCGCCGTCGTACTCCACCACGAGGTAAGCCATCGAGGCAAACATGCCCTTACCGGAGAAGCCTCCCTGACTCATGGCCACCCGCTTGAACACACGGCTGATGCTGCCATAGGGCAGATAATACCGGCGGTCGATGTAGAAGCTGTTGAGGTAGAGGGCCTTTTTGCCCACGCCGCAGGGGCCGATCTTTTTGCAGGCTTTCTTATCGGCTTCCAGCGTTGCTTTGTCCAGATGGGCGAGGCCCAGTTGTGCAGGATGAAACAGCATAGAGAATCCCCTTCTTCCATTTCTTTCCCTCATTCTGCCACTCTGAGCCGAAAAAAGCAAGAGGCAGTTTCAGATGACCTGCTGCTCGAGCCATTTTCCCCGGACAAAACGCACCATAAAGCAGATGGAGCGGAACGCCCAGTCGAGATACATCCCCATCCAGATGCTGAGCAGTCCGCCGCCCATCTTCAGGACCCACAGGTAGCAGAAGCCCACGCGGAACACCCACATGGACACGATGCTGACGGTCATGGTGAAGCTGGCGTCGCCGGCGGCGCGGAGGATGTTGGGCAGGGTGAAGCTGGAGGGCCAGAAGAAGAGGGAGACGATGTTGAACCACATCATAACTTCCAGCGCCATGGCCGAAGCCTCCGGCGAGAGGCTGAACCAGGACAGCGCCCAGCGGTCGGCGAAGAAGAAGGCCGACAGGTTCATGACCCAGGCACCGCAGTAGGCCACCAGCAGCAGACGGCGGGCATACCAGACAGCCTGCTCTTTCTCGCCTGCACCGAGGCACTGGCCCACCACCGTGAGCACCGCCATGCCGACGGCGCTGGCCGGGATGTTCAGGAAGGTGCTGGTAGTGTTGGCCACGGCATTGGCCGCGATGGCGGCGGTGCCGAGGGTGCTGGTGAGGCTGGCCACCGACAGTTTGCCGATTTGGAACATCCCGTTCTCAATGCCCGCCGGGATGCCCACCCGCAGGATGCGCCGGATGAGCTTTCCGTCCGGCTTCAGGGCCGACAGGCCGGTGACGCGGAGCATACAACCCGGCTTCTGGAGCAGGAAGAGGACGGCACAGCAGGCCACCGCGCGGGAGACGAGGCTGGCCAGCGCCGCGCCCATAACGCCCATCTTGAAGCCAAAGATGAGGATGGCATTGCCGCCGATGTTGACGACATTCATCACAAGGCTGGACATCATGCTGATCTTACTGTTGCCCTGCGCCCGGAAGAGGGCCGCGCCTGCGTTATACAGGCCGATGAAAGGGTAGCTCAAGGCCGACAGCAGGAAATATGTCTCGGCGTACTTCATCACATCGGCGTCGATGGAGCCGAAGATGCCCCGCAGGATGGCGTGGCGTCCCACCACGACCACCGCTGCCACAAGAATGCTGAAGCTGGACATGATGAACATGATCTGTGCGGCAGCAGCCCGGGCGCTCTTCTCCTCCCGATGACCGATGTACTGGCTGGCGACCACCGCGCCGCCGGTGGCCAGCGCCGTCATGATCTGTATCATCAGGGTGTTGAAGGTGTCCACAAGGCTCACGCCCGACACCGCCGCCTCGCCCACCGACGACACCATGAGGGTATCGGCCAGGCCGATGGTCACGCTCAGGGCCTGCTCCGCAATGAGCGGCAGCAGCAGGGCCGTCAGCTGCTGGCGGGTAAACAAAGGCTTCGTTTCAAATTTTGTGCTCGTCATTCGCTCCTCCGCGCCGCCCCCGAAGGGGCTTTTTCAAAGTATACAGACTTATCCCTATGATACAGCGCCTTTCCCCAAAAGGCAAGAAGATGTATACAAGAATCTCTCAAAATTTTAAGAATCCTGCTCCTCTGCGCCACTTTACCCCCATTCCATCTTGTGTTACAATGAAAGCTACCAGAGGGCTTCCCTTTTCTGCGCCGTGCAGGGACGCGGACAAACCGGCGCTCCGGTATCATGATAAGAAGGACAACCCAAGACCCATAAGGGGGAAGGAATCTATGCCAAAGACAGCTCATAAAGTCGTGGTCATCGGACATCGCAACCCGGACACTGACTCTATCTGCTCTGCCATTGCGTACGCAGAGCTGAAAAATAAGACAAGCTCCCTCGTCTGCGAGGCCCGCCGGGCCGGACGGATGAACCAGGAGACGGAATTCGTGCTCAAGCGGTTCGGCGTCGCGCCGCCCCGGATGTGTACCGATGTCAACCCGAAGATCCGTGATGTGGACTACCGCGAGATGCCCGGCATCCCCGGCTCCACCAGTCTGCGCAAGGCATGGGAGATCATGCGCGACCAGCAGATCGACACCCTGCCCATCACGAGCGCCGACAACGAGCTGGAAGGCATCATCACCGTGAAGGACATCGCCACGGCCAACATGGACGTGTTCGACACCGGTGTGCTTGCCACCAGCCGCACCACCTATAAAAATATCCTCGAGACCCTCGGCGGCACCATGGTCGTCGGCAACGAGAACGCCGTCTGCACCACCGGTCATATCAAAATCGGCACTGCCACCCCTGAGATGCTGGAAAACAACGTCGAAAAGGGCGACATCGTCATCCTGACCAACCGCTATGAGAGCCAGCTGTGCGCCATCGAGAAGGAAGCATCCCTCCTCATCATCTGCAACGGCGCCAAGGTGGGCCGCACCATCCAGCGCATCGCCGAGGAAACCGGCGTTGCCATCATGACCGCCCCCTGCGACACCTACGCCGCCGGCAAGCTCATGAGCCAGTGCGCCCCCATCTCCTACTATATGACCCGCGACGACATCATGAAATTCACCCTCGTCACCCCGGTGGCCGACGTCACCCGCGTGATGGCCAAGGTGCGCCACCGCTACTTCCCCATCCTCGACGAGGACGGCAAGTACTGCGGCATGGTCAGCCGCCGCAACATCATTGCCCTGCGCAAGCGCCGCATCATCCTGGTGGACCACAACGAGGCCACCCAGGCCGTGGAGGGCTTCGACCAGGCTGAGATCCTGGAGATCATCGACCACCACCGCATCGGCAGCCTCGAGACCAGCGGCCCGGTCTATTTCCGCAACCAGCCCGTAGGCTGCACCGCCACCATCGTCACCCAGATGTACGATGAGAACGGCGTCGAGATACGCCCTCAGATCGCCGGTCTGCTGCTGGCGGCCATCCTCTCGGATACGCTGGTCTTCCGCAGCCCCACCTGCACTCCCGTCGATGTCTCCACCGCCAACCGCCTCGCCAAAATCGCGGGCGTCGAGATCGACGCCTTTGCCTCCGAGATGTTCGAGGCCGGCGAGAAGCTGGACGGCAAGACCCCGGAGGAAGTCTTCCTGCAGGATTTCAAGGTGTTCATGTGCGGCGACGTCCGCTTCGGCGTGGCGCAGGGCAGCTACATGACCCGCAAGAACCTGAAAGCGGCCCAGAAGCTGCTCACCCCCTATCTGCCCGAAGCCTGCGGCAAGCAGAACGTGGAAGACCTCTATATGCTGCTGACCGATGTGCCGAAGGAAGAGAGCGTCGTCATCTGCACCGGCCGTCATGCCGACGAGATGCTGCGCAGCGGCTTCGAGAAGGAGCCGGAGGAAGATGGCAGCTGGGTGCTGCCCGGCGTCGTCAGCCGCAAAAAGCAGTTCATCCCCGCCCTGATGAGCGCCTATCAGGAGCTTTAAGCTACCATGTTTGACTTTCTGAACAAAAAGGACCGCCAGCCGCCCACCCTGCCTCAGGGGACAGTCCGGCGGCGCTACTCCATCGAGGGACAGGTGCAGGGCGTGGGCTTCCGCTACCGCGCACGGTACGCCGCCCAGAGCCTCGGCCTGACCGGCTGGGTGGAAAACGAAGACGACGGCTCGGTCACACTGGAAGTGCAGGGCGACCCGACCCTCTTCCTCAAGCTGTTCGCCCTCATCCAGCGCAGCGACTATATCCAGATTACTTCCATCCGCCAGCGCGACCTCGCCCCTGACCCGTGGGAACGGGATTTCCGGGTGCGCGGCTACTGATAACAGCCTGTAACAAACACGAAGCCCCCCGGAGTCCTGCATTCCGGGGGGCTGTTGTGCATCTATCAGGAGTAGTTCCGCCTTGTATTACGAACGAGTACATTGTCGGGGAGTTCTTCTAAAAATAAGGCTATCACAAATTCGTGGAAAATGTGTGTAATTTCAGGAAAAGATTGGAGAAATCCTTCCGCACATCTTACTTTTTTTCACGTTCCGGTTGACAGAGCACCAAGGTTGTGCTATCATCGAGTCAATCATTGTCAAGCCTTTCCGCGGCTCTGCCGCTCGGCTTGGGAATAAGGGAGCGCCGCACGGGCCGGCAAAGGGGTTTTATACCGCTTTGCCGGCCTGTGTTTTTATTTCCCGGCGGGGTGCAAAACCGTGCCATCTGTGGTACAATAGAAGTCGATATTTACCGATTGAAAGGGGCATACGGATGCAGTTGTTTGAACTGGTCAGCCCGCGGCTGTTCCGGCCGCTGGCGGGGCCGAACCGGGCATTTTATGCAGAGCTGCTGCTCTTGCTGTGGGAGGAGTGCCGCCACACGGCAGATTACAGCATCCTGCGGGCCGAGGCCGTATCCCGGGCCGAGGATTACTTCGCCGCGCTGGCAAAGCCTCTGGCACTGGACGCCGACGACGCGGGCGATGAGGCCGAGCAGCCCACCCGCGACCCCCACACGCTGGCGCTGGGCTTTCTGCTGCGGCTGCGGCGCACCGGCTGGCTGGCCGAACAGCCCGGCAGCTACGAAGAAGAGCCTGCGCTGGCCTTTGTGCCGGAGGTGACGCCGCTTCTCGAGGCGCTGGAAGAGATCCTGAACCCCCGGGTCGTCACCTACACCGGCAAGCTCTACAAGGCGTGGCAGCTTTTGCAGAACGTGGGCGAAGAGAAGAGCCCCTACGAGAACGTCCTGCGGGAAGTGGCCGGCGACCTTGAGGCGCTGAACAAGTCCCTCCGCGCCCTCAACGCCTCCATCGGCCACTACATCGACCGCCTCACCCGCAACCGCACCCCGCAGGAAGTGCTGGAGCTTTTCGACCAGTACGAAGAAAAGGTGGTGGCAGCGGCCTACCATCGCTTCAAGACCAGCGACAACCTGTTCAACTACCGCGCCTTCCTCGAAGAGGGGCTGGACGACTGCGAGACGAACTACCTGCCCCAGCTGGCGCTGGATTACGCCCGGGTAGAGCGCTGCGCCCCGAGCGAGGCCGCTCCCGCCGTCCGCGCCCTCATCCAGAAACAGCGGGACGCCCTCGAAGAGATGAGCACCCTCATCCGGGAGATCGACGCCAGCCACGTCCGCTACCGCAAGCGGGCCGTTCAGCGGGCGCAGTTCCTGCTGCTGAGCGACCGCTCGGCCCAGGGCAGCGTCACCGCCCTGCTGCGGCGGTACGCTGAGAACATCAAAACGCCCGACCAGCTCTTTGAGCCGGACGACGGCCCGCTGGCCGCACGGCTCAAGCTCTGGCCGGTGCAGGTCTTCGGCGAAAAGCCGCTCTATCCTCCGGCCGCACCCCGCACCGACGCGCCGCTGGCCCCGGTGCAGGCCGAACAGCTGGACGAAGAGCAGCTTCGCCGGGAGCAGAAGCTCCTGCTGGACTACGCCCGGATGGCCGTCACCGAGGAGAACGTGGACATCCTCGCCCGGCAGGCGCTGGCCGCACGGCCTTCTGTCTCGGCGTCCACCCTCGCCGACGAATACCCGAACGACTTCGCACGCATCATCGGACTGCACACCTACTCTCAGTCGCCGCGCCGCTGTTATGACATCCAGCTCACCGGCGAGTGGGCCACGCGGGGCGGCTTCCGGTTTGAAGAATTTACTCTGACACCCCGCAAGGAGGACGCCGAAGATGACCGAAACGAATAAAATGCTGGAAGAGTGCGCAAATTATCTGCTCAACCACTGCTTTGTGCTGGGCGGCGTGGAGGACCAGCGCGCCAAATATCTTTATGTTCAGGACCACCTCAACGAAGTGCGGGCCGTGTTTGCGCCGCTGGGCTACTCGGTGGTGCTCTACCCCGCCCCGCTGCAGGCGGCAGCCCTCGTCAACGAGCATGAGGGCAGTCAGGCTCGGCTTCTGAAGTACGAGAGCATCCTGCTCTTAGTCCTGCGCCTGCTCTACCTCCAAAAGCGGGAGAGCCTCTCGGCCAGCGCCGACCAGGTTCTGGTGACAGTGGAAGAGGTACAGGCCGAACTCCAAAAGATGAACCTGCCCCGCCGCCTCGACCAGCCCACGCTGGAAAAGCTGCTGCGCACCCTGCGCCGGTACAATCTGGCCCGGCCGGTGGGACGGCTTTCCGGGCTGGACAGCCGCATCGAAGTATTCCCCACTGTATTGCTTGCTCTGCCGGATTCCGACCTTGCGGACGCTGCCGCCGAGGTGACCCGCACCCGCAGTGAGCTTTCGCTTTATGAGCGGCCGGAGGACGGCACCGCTGCCGTGGAGGTGGAAGAATGATAGAACTGAAACGCCTGAAGCTCATCAACTGGCACAACTTTGAGAACGTCACCTTCGACTGCGCCCGGCTGACCTACATGATCGGCGTCAACGCCGTGGGCAAGACCACCATCCTCGACGCCATCCGCTACTGCCTGACCACCAACCGCAACTTCAACGCTCTCGGCAACAAAAAGAGCGGCCGCACCCTGCAAGGCTCTGTCCACGCCAAGCAGCGCGGCGAGAACGCCTACCGCCGCCCGGGCCGCACGGTGGCATATATCGGTGCCGAGTTCTGGGATACCGTCAAGCGGACAAACTTTGTCATCGCTGTCCGGGTGGAATCCGAGGGCCCCATGCAGGAGCTCCACCCCGGCGACCAGACCTGGTACATCTCCGAGGACGGCATCACGCTGGAAAAGCTGCCCTTCCTTGATCCGCGCACCGGGGCCCCCAGCGCCAAGGAGGACTTCAAGCCCGCCGTGGGCCGTCTGTCCTACACCCGCAGCCCCAGCGAGGCCCGGGACCGCATCTGCCGCGCGCTGGGCATCGGCCGCGCCTCCAGCCCGCTGGGCAAAAAGTTCAACGAAGTGTTCCAGATGGGCACCAGCATGGACGAGATCCCCAACTTCCGGGAGTTCCTGTACCAGTACATCCTGCCCCAGCCTGAGCTGGATCTGGAAGCGCTGCAGGGCGACCGGGTGGAGCTGGAAAACCTCCACGCCGTTCTGGCCGAGGCCCAGACCCGTGCCGCCGCACTGGAACAGATCGTGGCGTATGGCCGGGAAGCTGCTGCCAAAGAGACGGATGCCCTTGTCAACCGGGGCGCGGCCCTGCTGGCCCGCGCCGAAGCGGATGCCGGTGAGGATGCCTCCTGGCAGAGCCATCTGGATGCAGGCCGCCGCCAGCTGGCCGACCTGAACGCAAAATACGAGGCCGCCAAGAACGCCGAAGCCGAAGCCCGCCGGGCCTATCTGGCGGCCCACGGAGCGGCCGGTGACAGCGGCGCGGGCCGGGCACTGGATGCCCTGACCGAGGAGCTGGCCCGGAAAAAGAGCGCGCTGGATACAGCAGCCCGGACAAGGAATGGTCTGGAAGCAACTGCAGATACCATCACCGGCCTGCTGACCCAGCTGAACCGCAGCGGCTTTGCGGTGGAGAAGGAACTCTGGCCCCAGCGCCTGACAGCGGAACATCTCCCCGCCCTGACCGAGGCGCTGGCCCGCATCGAAAAGCCGCTGGAGGAGCAGTATTTCGCTGCCCGGCAGGCTTCGGCGGATCTGGCAAAAGAGCAGGAGGCCCTGCGGGCCGAGCTGAACGCCGTGTCCGGCGGCAAGTGGGTCTACCCCCACGGCGATGTCGCCACCAAAGTGCGGGATGCCGTGAACGCCGAGCTGAAAAGCCGCGGCATGACAGCGGATGCAAAGATCTTCTGTGAGCTGCTGACCGTGGCCGACGAGAGCTGGCAGGACTGTGTGGAAGCCTGCCTGGGTGACCGCCGGTTCGATATCCTTGTGCCGCCTGCCCATTATGCCGCCGCCAAGAGTGCCTTTGTGGCGCTGGGCGACCGGGTGGGGCCCATCAGCCTGCTGGATACCCCGGGCATCCGCAAGGCGGACCGCCATGCGGAGACGGCCCCTGCCGACAGCCTTGCCGCCCAGGTCACCAGCGAAAACCCGCTGGCCGCACAGTATGCGGACACCATCCTGCGCCGCATCGTCTGCTGCGACACCCCCGATACGCTGGAACATTTCCCCGACAGCGCCACCCGGGACCTGCTGCGCCATCATCCCTTCCGGCTGGAACGCCTGCGCAGGCCTCAGCGCTATATCGGCCTGGATGCCCGCAGGGAGCGTGCCGACGCGCTGGAAGCACAGCTTGCCGCCCAGACCGACCGCTGCCGCGAAGCCGCCCAGACCGAAAAGACCCTGAAATCTGCCTACGACCAGTACCAGAACGTCCTGCGGGGCCATGCGCTGGAACAGCTGGCCGAACTCTGGGCCAGCCGGGCCGCGCTGGATGCCGCCCGTGCCGACTACGCCGCGCAGGAGCAGAAGCTGGCGGACTGCCGCGAGAACCCCATGCTGCAGCAGCTCTACCGCGAGGAAGAAGCCCGGGAAGCCGCATGGGAGACTGCCCGCAAGGCCGTGGAGCAGGTGGGCGGTGATATCCGCGTCTGCGAAAAGCAGATCGCATCCTGCGAGGCAGAGCAGGGTAAGGCGGTGGAGACCGCCGCACAGAGCCGGGAAGCGGCAGAGGCATTCTTTGCACAGCATCCGCTGCTGGAGCCGCTGGCACAGGAATGCAAAAAGGGCCTGATGACGGGCGGGCGCACGGCCCGTGCTGCCGCACAGACTGCCGAAAAGGCACAGACCAGGCTGGACGATGCCCTGCGGGCTTATCTCACTTCCACGCTGGAACCCGCCCAGAGGGATTACAACGAGCACTATGTCTGCGATTATCCGCTGGGTCTGGCCGGGGTGGAGCAGTACCGCGCCCAGCACGACAGCCTTGTCCGCATTGATCTGGAACGCTACGCCGCCCGGCTGGAGCAGGCACAGCGGGACTGCAAGGACCGCTTCCGCAAGGATATCCTCTTCCGGATGAAGGATGATATCTTCAATGCCCGCCGCCAGTTCCGGGAGCTGAACAAGGTGATGGAGCAGCTGACCTACGGCGAGGAAGTCTACCGCTTTGAGCTGGAACCCAGCCGGGACCCCCAGCTGGCCGCCTTCTATCAGGTCATTGTGGACAAGGGCAACCAGCAGATGACCGACGGCGACTCGCTGGACAACCTTGCCGCCACCGCCGACCCCGTCTACGAGCGGCAGGTGGACGCGCTGATGGAAAAGATCATGGCCGATGTGGACGAGAACACCCGGGCCCGGCAGGAGGGCCGCACCACCTCCGGTGCCACCCTCTCGGATTATGTGGACTACCGCACCTATCTGGACTATGACATCAAGGTGACCAACACCGTCTCGGGCCAGCAGGCCTATCTTTCCCGCGTCAGCCGCGATTCCTCCGGCGGCGAGAACCAGGCTCCCTTCTATGTGGCCATCTGCGCCAGCCTGCTGCAGATCTACCAGAAGAGCGAGAACAGCATCCGCCTTGTCTTGCTGGACGAGGCCTTCAGCAAGATGACCAGTGACCGCATCCGCCCCATGATGGAGCTGTTCCGCCGCCTGCAGCTGCAGGTGCTGCTCATCTCCACCGTGGAAAAGAGCACGGCCATCCAGCCCTACTGCGACATTACCTATTCCATCGTGCGCCACGGCGATGCCAACGCCATTGCGCCGTTCTACCGGGCCGGCATCCTTGCCGATGCTCCGGAAAAGGAGACTGAATATGAATAACACCCTTGCAAATATCTGGCTCTTTGCCACCCACTGGACCAAGCTGGATGCTTTTGATACCGAGGAAGAGCTCAACGATGAACTGGAGCTGCTCCAGCGCCAGAGCCTGCCCACCAAAGTCCGTCAGGTCACGGACAAGGAAGGCAGGGAACAGTTCCTCCTTTACGTCAAACAGGCCGACCGCGATTACGCCCGCTACTGCACCGGCTGGCGGCCCGGCGGGATGATGTGATCCACCCCTGCAAAAAGGAGAATCCATGTCAAAACAGAAAATCCAACTTTCGGATCACTTTGATTATTCACGGCTGATCCGTTTTGTGCTGCCCTGCATCGGCACCATGCTGTTCACCTCCATTTACGGCATTGTGGACGGCCTGTGTGTCTCAAACTTTGTGGGCAAAACAGCCTTTGCGGCAGTCAACCTCATCATGCCCGTGCCCATGCTGGTGGGCACAGTCGGCTTTATGCTGGGTACCGGCGGCAGCGCCATTGTGGGCATCACGCTGGGTGAGGGCGATAAAGCCCGTGCCGACCGCTATTTCAGCCTGTTTATGTCAACGGCGCTGATCGCCGGCATCGTGCTGTCCGTGGTGGGGATGCTGCTGCTCCGGCCGGTGGCCCTGATGCTGGGTGCAGAAGGTGAGATGCTGGACTACGCCCTGCGTTATGGCCGGGTGCTGATGCTCAGCCTGCCCACCTTTATCCTGCAGAATATGTTCCAGAGCTTTTTTGTCACCGCTGAAAAGCCGCATCTGGGCTTTTATTTCACGGTGGGTGCGGGCTGCACCAACATGGTGCTGGACGTGCTGTTGGTGGGCATCCTGCACTGGAGCGTGGAGGGTGCCGCCATTGCCACCATGCTCAGCCAGGTGGTGGGCGGCCTGCTGCCGGTGTTCTACTTCCTCAACCGGAAAAACACCAGCCTGCTCCACCTCTGCCGCCCGCAGTTTGAGGGCGGTGTGCTGCTGAAAGCCTGCGTGAACGGCTCCTCTGAGCTGATGACCAACCTTTCCATGTCGCTGGTGAACATCCTGTACAACTATCAGCTGCTCCGCTTTGCGGGCGAGGATGGCGTGGCCGCTTACGGTGTGATCATGTACGCATCCTTCCTGTTCGTGGCGGTGTTTGTGGGCTACGCCGTGGGCAGTGCGCCCATCGTCAGCTACCACTATGGTGCCAATAACCGCAAAGAGGTCAACAACCTCTACCGCAAGAGCCTGAAGCTCATCGGCGTGGTTGCGGTGGTAATGACCATCGGCTCCATGTTCATCATCCCCCATGTGGCCCGCTTCTTTGTGGGCTATGATGAAAACCTGCTCATTCTGACCACCCGGGCCTTCCGGCTCTATGGCCTGAGCTTCCTCATCATGGGGTTCAACGTCTATGCGTCCTCCTTCTTCACGGCCCTGGGCGATGGCGTGACCAGTGCGCTCATCTCGTTCCTGCGCACCCTGCTGTTCCAGGTGGCGGCGGTTCTGCTGCTGCCGCTCCTGCTGGGCATCGACGGCATCTGGCTGGCCGTGACTGCCGCCGAGCTGGCCGCTCTGCTGGTCAGCGTCGGCCTGTTCATCACCAGAGACCAGCAGTTCCATTACCGCAAGGCAGAATAACCGCAAACAAAGAAAGGACCCTCGGCGGGTCCTTTCTTTGTTCAGAATGTAAACTCCACGAACTCACAGTTTTTGATGCCTGCCGCCGCGTACTCCTCGTTGGTCATATCGTAAAAATAGGACTGCACCACCCGGGCAATGCCGTTGTGGGCCACCAGCAGGAAAGTTTTGTCGGTGTTGGCCCGGAGCTCATCCAGCAGGTTGTAGATGCGCTGGGCCAGCTGCATCATGCTCTCGCCGCCGGAGTAGCGGTCGGCAAAGTGGGTCTTGGAGATGCGGAACTCTTCGCCGTCCCGGGGCGTGCCCTCGTAGCGGCCAAAGCACTGCTCCCGGAGCCGGGGCTCACACCGGGCAGGAATGCCGGTGGCCTCTGCAATGGCCCGGGCGGTGTCGGCGGCGCGGGACAGGGGAGAGTACAGGATCTCATCGATGCGGAGGCCGCTGGTCCGGAGCTTTTCGCCCAGCTCCCGGGCCTGGGCGCGGCCCTTTTCGGTCAGGGGGCTGTCGGTCATGCCGCAGATCTTGTTTTCCACGTTCCACACGGTCTCGCCGTGGCGGGTGAAATAGACCTTGTGCGCCGCTTTGGCCAGCCTGTGATCCCGCAGGGTGACGGTGCTGCCCTCGTTGATGTCCAGCCGGGTCAGCTCGGCATCCGGGTAGGGGAGAACCCGCTGCGTGCCGTCGGCAGCCTCCAGCAGGACATCACAGAGCACGGGCTGGCCCTCGGGCAGCTCCTCGCAGCCATAAAGCTGCTCCTCAATGCGCAGAACGCGGTAGTTTTTTTCTTCCATCCTCTTCGACCTCTTTCGGGCAGATTGTTTCTTACATTATAAAACGGCAGCGGGGCCCCGTCAACGCTTGACAGCCCCGTGTGCCGCCTGATAAACTAGGCGCAAGGGATAAAAACGCCAAAAGGAGAGAAAAAGTTGAACATTACAGAACTGCGGTATCTCGTCGCCATCATGGAATGCGGATCTGTGAGTGCGGCGGCAAAGCGGCTGTATGCCGCTCAGCCCAATGTGAGCAAGGCGCTGAAAAATCTGGAAGAAGAATACCATCTCCGCATTTTTGAGCGGTCATCCACCGGCATGATCCCCACGGAGCAGGGGCGGCACTTCATCGAGCAGGCCGAGCGGGTGCTGCGGGAGGTGGACCGGCTGGACCGGAGCGTGCAGGAGGAGCAGGAGCGCTGCGCCGAACTGCGGGTAATGATCCCCCACGCCACCTATGCCTCCTATGCGGCGGTGGATTATCTGGAGCAGGCGGCCTCCATTGAGCGGCTCCACATCCACATCCGGGAGGGCGGCTCCATGGAGGCACTGGATCATGTCCTGCGGCAGGGGTATCATCTGGCTCTGCTGCGGTACGCCGTGGAGGATGACGAGCACTATACCCATTACTGCGCCCGGCGGGGCCTGAAAATGGAACCCATTATGGATTTTGAATACAGTCTGCTGACCAACCGGGACGGCCCGCTGGCCCGGAAGGCGATCCGCGACCTGTCTGAGCTGGACAAGTATATGGAGATCCTCCACGATGATTTCCAGCTGCCCGGCGAGGAGGGCGGCGACGGTGTGCGCTGGCATGTCAACCCGGAACGCCGCATCCATGTGTATGAGCGGTGCAGCCAGTTCTCGATCCTGCAGCGGCTGCCCACGGCCTACATGTGGGCATCGCCCATGCCCCGCAGGGCACTGGAGCAGTACCATCTGGTGCTGAAGAAGTGCCCGGCCCAGCGCCAGCAGATGCGGGATGTGCTGGTCTACCCGGACAAGGGCCGCCTGCGCCCCGAGGAGCAGGCCTTTGTGGATCTGCTCCACAAGGAAGCGGCTTCCACCGTGAAATAAAGGGGCTTTCCGGCTTCCACTCCACCCAGTCGCCTCTGATGGCCCGCTGCAGGCTGCTCTCTGTACGAGGTCACTGATGGCCTGAACACTGGTCTGGCACAGGCACTGGCAATGGGTCAGTCCAAGGCCATCTATGATGTCTGCTCCAAGACCATGGGCGGCGTGGGCATCGCACTGGCCATGATCGGCGTGGTCGTCTGCCCCATCACCTCCGGCGATACCGCCTTCCGTTCCGCCCGCCTGACCCTGGCCGACTGGTTCAAGATTGATCAGGACAGCTACGGCAACCGCCTGAAGCTCTGCATCCCCGTGCTGGGCGTGGGCGCTTTCCTGGGCATCGGCAATGCACTGGGCTTCATCAACTACACCGTGATCTGGCGTTACTTCAGCTGGACCAACCAGACGCTGGCTATGATCGTCCTGTGGGCTGCTTCCATGTACCTGTTCAAGGAGAAGAAGAACTTCTGGATCACCGCCGTGCCTGCAACCTTCATGAGCGCTGTGTCCTGCACCTACTTCGTGCTGGCTCCCGAGTGCCTGGGCAAGATGATCAACACCTATGCAGACGGCAAGCTGGTGGCTTACAACACCGCAGTTGCATATCCCATCGGCATCGTCTTCGCAATTGCCATGCTGGCGCTGTTCATCTATGCAACCAAGAAGAACACCGAGAAGAAAGCCGCATAACCCATTCATAGCGGCAATTTCTCAGTAAAACAAACCGGCCGCTGTCAGCTCAGCGGCCGGTTTCCTGTTTTTGGCTAAGAGTGCGGGTTGGGCCTTGCATTTTCTTTGCCGGAGTGGGAAAATGGGTACAAACAAAAATGCAAAAGAGGGATGAACGTTATGCTCTTCAAACCTGCACAATTGGGCCTTGCCAGGCTCGACCCCGCCGAGCTGGCGGCTGACCGGAAAGCCTGCAAAAAGATCGGCCCCTGCGGCGTGGGCAAAAAAGCCCTGTATCTGAACAGCTTTTACATCGACCGCCGCTACTACCTGCCCTACACCAGCATCACCCGTGTGTTCAAGCGGGTGGCCATGAGTGCGGGCGGCTTTACCGGCAAGGGAATGTTTGCCTCCATGGCCTACCTTGTGGTGGAGTACGACGGCGGCAAACAGAAGCAGTGCAACTTCAAGGACGAGCGGGACGTGGATGCCCTGCTGGAGCTGCTGGCAAAGCAGCAGCCCCAGATCCGGCTGCTGAGTGCCGCCGGGGAGCAGGCGTTGCAGAAAAAGGCTGAGGAAAAGGCCGCCCGCAAGCTGCCGGAGCTGTCTGATGATGCCAAACACACCGTGACGGTCCTGCGCAGGGCAAAGGAGTATCTGGACGCAAAGCCCGAGCTCTCCAATGAGCTCAGTGCTGCCCAGCGCCGCAAGCGCGCCCAGCTCAAGAGCAAGCCGGTCTACCGCTATGTGGCCCTTGCCATCTTCCTGTTCGGCACGGCCGCCGCGGCCTACGGCCTGTACGCGGTGTTCACCCACACCGGCAGCTACGGCGTGTACTTTGCACTGTTCGGCTTTGCAGCCATCTTCCTCTTTTCCAGCTACAACATGCTGCCCACGGCGCACAATAACAACAACGCCATTATGAAGCGGGCCGATCAGGCCGATGCCGCTATGGCGGAGTATGTGAAGCACTACCCCAACGGCAGCTTCCCGGTGCCCAGCTGTTACGCCCATCCGATCGTCCTCAAGCGGATGATCGATGCCGTGGAGGAAGGTCAGGCCGTGACCACCGCCGAGGCACTGGATGCCGTCAAGGCCCGCCTGCAGGCCGTCAATGCGGATGTGCAGGTGGAGCAGGAGGAGTACGACGAGATCGTCGCCATCAAAGCGCTGTTCCTGAACCACGATTATCAGTAAAACTGACCCTCTCTGTCATCGCTGTGCACTGCCACGCTTTGATGGAGAGGGTTTTTCTTGCGTTGTGGGGCAATTCGCCCTATAATGAGCACAGAGAGTATTTTTGGAAAAAACAGGAGGTTCCCTATGGATATGGTCACATTGGGGCGCACTGGCATCACCGTGAACAAAAACGGCTTTGGTGCCCTGCCCATCCAGCGCATTTCCCAGGAGGACGCGGTCTTTCTGGCCCGCAAGGCTTACAAGGCGGGCATCCGCTTCTTTGATACCGCTCGTGCCTACACCGACAGCGAGGTGAAGCTGGGCGAAGCCTTTGACGGCATCCGCTCCGAGGTCTACATCGCCACCAAGACCGCCGCCCAGAACGCGGAGGAGTTCTGGAAGGACCTGCACACCTCCCTGAACAATCTGCGCACCGACTATGTGGACATCTACCAGTTCCACAACCCGTCCTTCTGCCCTAAGCCCGGTGACGGCTCCGGCCTGTACGAAGCCGCGCTGGAGGCCAAGGAAAAGGGGATGATCCGACACATCGGCATCACCAACCACCGCCTGTCCGTGGCCAAGGAAGCCATTGAGAGCGGCCTGTACGAGACCCTGCAGTTTCCGTTCAGCTATATTTCCGGTGAGCAGGAGCTGGAGTTGGTGCAGCTGTGCAAAGAGCACGAGATGGGCTTTATCGCCATGAAGGGTCTGTCCGGCGGTCTCATTACCAACAGCGCCGCCGCCTATGCCTTTGAAGCGCAGTTCGAGGGCGTTCTGCCCATCTGGGGCGTTCAGCGGGAAAAGGAACTGGACGAGTTCCTCTCCTACATTGATAACCCGCCCCGGATGGACGCAGAGCTGTCTGCGGTCATCGCCCACGACCGGGAGGAGCTGTGCGGTGAGTTCTGCCGTGGCTGTGGTTACTGTATGCCCTGCCCGGCTGGCATCGAGATCAACAACTGCGCCCGCATGAGCCTGCTGCTCCGGCGCTCGCCCTCGGCAGAGCATCTGAGCCCTGCCGGTCAGGCCAAAATGAAGAAGATCGAGGGCTGCCTGCACTGCAACCAGTGCAAGGCCAAGTGCCCCTACGGGCTGGATACGCCCGCCCTGCTGGCCCGCAACTATGAGGACTACAAGCGGGTCCTGGCCGGGGAAGTCAAGGTGTAACAGAGAAAAGAAAAAAAGATGGATGCCGCACGACATCCATCTTTTTGTTTTACAGCGAAGAGGGGATCGGCTCCCGGAAGATCTTCATGGCCTGCTTGTAGCAGCGGATGAAATAGAGGATCTCCGCAATGGCGGTCAGAGCCCAGGAGCAGGGGTAGAGCAGGTAAAGCGAGGGGATGGTGTGGAAGTGGGCGAAGATGGTGTATACCCAGATCACCCGGAACACACAGGAACCCATGATGACGATGACAGTGGGCACCACGGTCTTGCCCAGACCGCGGGAAGCGGCAATGGTGCAGTCCATAAAGGCCGAAGTGCAGTAGGCCAGCGCCATGACACCCACACGCTTCATACCGGCATCGATGACGGCGCTCTCGGTGGTGAAAAGGGCGAGGAACTGCCGCCCGAACAGGAACAGGCCGCCGCCCAGCGCCAGACCCACACCAAAGGAGTAGGCCAGCGAGATGAAGTAGCTTTTCTTGACACGGTCGGGCTTGCCTGCGCCGTAGTTCTGGCTCATAAAGCTGGCACAGGCCATGTAGAAGGCAGCCATGCAGTCGTAGATGAGCGGGTCAGCGTTTGCGGCGGCGCTGTTGCCTTTGACCATGAGGGAATCAAAGGAGTTGACACCGGCCTGGATGAACAGGTTGGCGATGGCGAAAATGGCGTTCTGGAATCCGGCAGGCAGGCCCAGCGCCAGAATGCTTTTGGTCATGGCGGGATCGAGCTTTGCTTCCTTGAAATGGAGGGCGTAGCAGTCCTGCACCCTGGTCAGGGCGTGGAGGATGAGCCCGGCAGAAACACACTGAGAAATGGCACTGGCCAGCGCCACGCCTGCCACGTCCAGGTTGCAGACGATGACAAAGAACAGATTCAGAAGGATATTCAGCACACCGGCAAAGCTCAGGATGTACAGCGGTTTTTTGGTCTCTCCGATGGCGCTGAACACGGCGTTGCCGAAATTGTACAGAGCCAGTGCCGGCATACCCAGAAAATACACCCGCAGGTAGAGGATCGCACCCGGCAGCAGGTCCTCCTTGGTGTTCAGCAGCCGCAGCATGGCAGGGGAGCCCAGCAGGCCCACAACCAGCAGGATCACGCCTGCGATCAGGCTGACGATCAGGGCCGAGTGGACGGTGTCGTGGACATCGTCCGGGTGTCTGGCTCCGTAGAAGCGGGCCACCAGCACGTTGATGCCGTTGCCCAGGCCGATGAGAAAGCCGGTGAACAGCGTGACAAAGATGCTGGTGGAGCCCACCGCGCCCAGCGCTGTGGAGCCCGCAAACCGCCCCACCACGGCCACGTCCGACATGTTGAATAAGACCTGCAGCAGGTTGGATAATGCCAGCGGCAGGCTGACCAGAAGGATCTGCTTTGCCAGAGGGCCTTCTGTCAGGGATCTTGTGCTAGATTTCATGTTCTCTTTTTCCTTTTCCAGTCCTAAACCGTGCCCGCGCACACCGGGGCACAACACCTATTATAAGAGATGCGCACACTTTTGCAAGATGAATCCTTCAAAAAGGAAGAACAGAATGCATCAGCGTCTTGCTGGCGCGGGATCGGGCACGGAATCCGGATACAGAGCCGCCAGATGGCTTGATTTTTGCCTCCGGCTGTGCTATACTACATTACACTGGTTTGCCAGTAATGTGCGATCGTAGCTCAGCTGGATAGAGCGTTCGGCTCCGACCCGGAAGGCCAGAGGTTCGAATCCTCCCGGTCGCATGTGTTAATAAAATCCCCGGTACACAAAAGTGCGCCGGGGATTTTTCTTTGTGGCCGGGAGGGTCAGACCTTACTTTAGATTTTCCATAAGTTTTGCCGCCAGCGTTTCGGCTTCTTTGGCCGGAACCCAGATATCCGGGAAGAATCCCCGAAGTTCTTCAAAATAATCGGAGCCATCCGGGGTCAGATAGACCGTGGAGAAAGTCATATCCACCGAACACTTGCTGTTGGGCAATTCGATATGGCCGCTGTTGCTGATCATACTTCCATTTGTGTTCTCTCCAATAATCAGGCTATTGTCTAAATTATAGGAAAGATCCAGTGTGATCTCCGCACAAGATGCAGAGCACTTTCCGCTTAGAAGGATCAGAATGTTGTCATTGCTTGCGCGGGGCGTTTTTGAGGTGGAAGGTGAAGCGACAAGAGAAGCTGGAAGAACGGAATAACGAACTCCAGTGCCAAATACCCGTTGGTGGCTGTATCGGTTGAACCACTGATGCGCAACTTCTTCATAGCCGCCAACATTGGAGCGCAGGTCCAGCATGGAGATCTCCGCATTGCTCATCTGTGCCGCTGCATCATTGGCCTCCTCCAGGAAGGACGGGTCAAAATGGTTGAACTGGAACACCGGGATCCCGTCAGTCTGGCGCAAGTCGGTATTCTGCCCTTTGGGGAGATCTTTGTAATACTGGCTCCAAGTGTCTGCTGTCAATACATCCGTACTGCCATCGGCATAGTGCACGGTCAATTGCTCGACGCACACATGCTTGTCCCACTCGGTTCCATCAAATTTTGCTTCTTTCAGCAGCACAGGATAGTACACAAGATATCCTTCTTTGGAAATGGAGCGTTTGAACAGTTCATCCAGATCGGGATGATCGTCCACGGATGCAACGACTTTTCCATTGGCATTCTGATAGCCCGAATCCGTTTTTACAAACATCACCTGACGGAAGAAAAACGGAATGTCTTTTTCCGACGGATAGTCCTGATTGATGTTGAAGTGACCGTCCTTGATAAAGGTAAGATGACTTACCAGAATCTTCTGCAAATCTTCACAGGTCAGGCTGTCCCTGCTTTGGACTTCCTGCAGAGTATCAGCCTTTGCCTGATCGAATACAGCGTGTCCGCCAAAATAGTCATAAAAGGCAAAATCATAATAGAATGCGTCGAAGAGATAGTTCACATCTTCTTCGGCTTCTTCCGGATTTAATTCTTTGGCTGCATCGTATTCGCTGTAGGTGTCAGTGAGATAATCGGTTGATTTCTGGGCATCAGCGGGGTCATCGTAATGCCGTAGGTATGGAGTTGGGTCAGAGGAACCGCCCTCATAACGGCGATGCTCTTCGTTGATTTCTGCGAGCAGTTCCGCTTTGGTTGGCTGCGCGTCTTTCACCAGCTGTGTGACCTTGGTACAGCCGGAAAAGCTCACGAGCATGATTAGACAGCAGAGCAGAGATGCAAGTTTGGAATTCATGGTGTAGGACTCCTTTTGATTTTGATATTACCCTTTCCGATTTTTCTGCCAGATGCGGTATAGGCCGTCCGTGATCAGATACTCGCGGTATTCGATCGGCGTGCGGCAGGCCTCCCGGATGGTGCGGGGCAGGTTGCCGGTGGCATAAAAGCGGATATCCGGGCCAAGCTCTGCCTGAAAACGCTCGGCCAGCCCATCCAGCAGCCCGGCGGTGCCCAGCACGAAACCGTTCTGTAAGCAGGCAGAGGTGTTCTTGCCCAAGATCGAGGAGGAAGCTGGAGCGGAGAGGTCGATCTGGGGCAGCTGGGCAGTTTTTTGCACCAGTGCGGAAAGGGAGAGCTGCGGCCCGGGCAGGATGACACCGCCCACCAGCTCCTGTTTGCCATTGACTGCCATAATGGAGATGGCGGTATCTGCCGAGATGACCGCCAGCGGTCCGGGCCCCTCTTCCAGTGCGGCCACCGCACCGCACAGCAGCTCTGCGCCCAGCTGGGCCGGATTGTCCAACCGCAGCCTGATGCCGCTTTTCAGGCCGGGGCCAACGGTCAGGAAGCGGGCAGAGCAGAACATCCGCAGCGCACCCAATACCCGGCCTGTCAGTGCGGGCACCACACTGCCCAGAATGCCGCCCTCGATCCGCTCGGGGGCAACCTGATATAAGGAGAGCAGATTCAGCAGGTTCATGGCGTATTCGTCCACCGTTGCGGCCGGGCTGGAATGCAGCCGCCCGCTGAACTGCAGGGTGTCGTGTTCGTAGCCGGCAATCGTGATGTGTGTGTTGCCGATGTTGACCGTAAGGATCATGGTTGGGGTCTCCTCCGCTCTATAATGTAATTATATAATATAACACCGTCCCGGAAACTGCAAGGGCTCTCCCCTTGGCAAAGGGGAGACGAAATGGCCGTGGCCATTTCGGAGGGGTTCAAAACCTGCCCGGAAGCACTCATTTTGCGAAATATAGAAAAAACTCAAAAAAAGATGCAAAAAAGTGTTGACAGAAGGCTGGGGATGTGGTATTATACTTGAGCGCCAAGGGCCGCCGGAAAGAATGACTTCTGAAAGCGGCAGAAGCAAAGCGAAAGAACCAATATGGATACGTTGAAAAACGAACCACAAGTTCGAAAAGATCGAAAAGCTTCTGAAAAAAGTGCTTGACAAAAAATCACTTCTGTGGTAAAATAATCAAGTCGTCAGCCGCTAAGGCTGAGGCGCACAGGACCTTGAAAATTGAACAATATCGAAAAACTTGTAACGGAACCTATTTTCGTGTTGGAAAAACACGTTAAACAATTCCAAACAAAGTAATTCACACAGGACGCAAGCGATTGCGTGCTGAGCGAAACAAGATTTAACACTTTTAAGTGATAAATATCATTTATAAAGAGTTTGATCCTGGCTCAGGACGAACGCTGGCGGCGCGCCTAACACATGCAAGTCGAACGAGCGAGAGAGAGCTTGCTTTCTCGAGCGAGTGGCGAACGGGTGAGTAACGCGTGAGGAACCTGCCTCAAAGAGGGGGACAACAGTTGGAAACGACTGCTAATACCGCATAAGCCCACGGCTCGGCATCGAGCAGAGGGAAAAGGAGCAATCCGCTTTGAGATGGCCTCGCGTCCGATTAGCTAGTTGGTGAGGTAACGGCCCACCAAGGCGACGATCGGTAGCCGGACTGAGAGGTTGAACGGCCACATTGGGACTGAGACACGGCCCAGACTCCTACGGGAGGCAGCAGTGGGGAATATTGCACAATGGGGGAAACCCTGATGCAGCGACGCCGCGTGGAGGAAGAAGGTCTTCGGATTGTAAACTCCTGTTGTTGAGGAAGATAATGACGGTACTCAACAAGGAAGTGACGGCTAACTACGTGCCAGCAGCCGCGGTAAAACGTAGGTCACAAGCGTTGTCCGGAATTACTGGGTGTAAAGGGAGCGCAGGCGGGAAGACAAGTTGGAAGTGAAATCCATGGGCTCAACCCATGAACTGCTTTCAAAACTGTTTTTCTTGAGTAGTGCAGAGGTAGGCGGAATTCCCGGTGTAGCGGTGGAATGCGTAGATATCGGGAGGAACACCAGTGGCGAAGGCGGCCTACTGGGCACCAACTGACGCTGAGGCTCGAAAGTGTGGGTAGCAAACAGGATTAGATACCCTGGTAGTCCACACCGTAAACGATGATTACTAGGT
>ENA-OURZ01001157-OURZ01001157.1-human-gut-metagenome-genome-assembly--contig:-NODE-1157-length-30921-cov-17.478066_pt1 | contig 30921 bp, 20 predicted proteins | sample MGYA00242073_ERZ509195 | MGnify/ENA primary metagenome ERZ509195 (study PRJEB26280, sample SAMEA2338837) | human gut metagenome | biome: human gut; feature: human-associated habitat; material: faeces... | reverse complement strand
GCCCGATTTTTTTGCAAACACAAAAAAAGGCCGTCTCATTTTGAGACAGCCTCTTGTTGGTATATGGGAAGAATAGTTTTTCATTTCTTCAGTACCTTCTTTATCAACTCTATAAACTCTTTTCCGTATTTTTCTTTCTTATATTCGCCAATACCATTGATGTTGCCGAATGCTTCTATTGTTGTAGGTTGTTGGGTGGCGATCAGGTGCAAAGTCTTGTCGGATAAAACAATATAGGCAGGTATAGCTTGCTGGTCCGCCAGCTTTTTACGCAGTATACGTAACTCCTCGAACAAGTCCTTGTTTTCATTACCAAAAGTAACCGGAGTGGGAAAGAGTACCTCTTCCTTGGCTTTCTTTTTGCGTTTTTCCTTAGCAGGTACGAATTCTTCCCGTTTAATGACTACCAGCATGGCGGATTCTTTGCCGAACAATACTTTTTGCCCGCTTTCAGTTATTTTGAGGTGATTGTTCTCATTATAGGCTATTTCGAAATATCCTAGATTCAGCATTTGCAGCAGATAATCTTGCCAGTCGCGTGCGGGAATATCTCTTCCTGCGGCATATGTTTTCAGTTTGTCATAACCTTTGTCAATCAGTTCTTGGTTTGCTGACCCTTTCAATATGTCTATTAACATGTGAGTACCTATTTGTTGGTTAGTTCGGGCTATTGCACTCAAAGCTTTTTGTACAATGATTGTTCCGTCAAAGCGTTCGGGGGGATTACGGCACACATCACAGTTGCCACAATCATGGTCCATGGTTTCACCAAAATAGTTCAGCAGGATACGCCTCCGACAGATATCCGATTCAGCATATTGTTGCATCCGGTGTAATTTCTCTAAGTTAATTTCCTGCTGGCTGCTTTCTGTAGCGAATTTGGAAAGCATAACCAAGTCTCCCAGTGAATAGAACAGCAAAGTATCACTTTCCATACCATCACGCCCGGCACGTCCTATTTCTTGATAGAAACTTTCTATGCTTTTAGGAAGGTTATAATGAATAACCCAGCGTACATTGGATTTATCAATTCCCATCCCGAAAGCAATAGTGGCGCACACCACCTGTACACGATCATTTATGAAATCATTTTGTGCCTTATCACGCATATCGCTGCTTAATCCTGCATGATAAACGGTTGCACGGATACCTTGTTTCATCAGCATTGCGGCCACATTTTCTGTTTTGCTGCGGCTCATGCAATAAATGATACCACATTCATTTTTGTGTTTTTCAATGAATTCAAGAATAGTCCGCATCTTATCCTTTTGTTGATAGCCTCTTTTAACTTCCAAACTCAGATTGGGACGATCAAAGGAAGATATGAATATTTTAGGATCTTTCAAGGCCAATTGTTGTACAATGTCTTTTCGGGTTATTTTGTCAGCTGTAGCAGTCAATGCTACAATCGGTACTTTGGGAAACTGATTACGTAATACCTTTAATTGGGTATATTCAGACCGGAAATCATGTCCCCATTGTGAGATGCAATGAGCTTCATCAATGGCAAATAAAGAAATTTGGATATCTTTCAGCAGGAAATTTGTTTCTATAAGTAATCGTTCAGGTGAAATATAAAGTAATTTGATTTTTCCTTGAAGACATTCGCGACGTAGGTTTATATTTTCTGTTTCATTATTGCTGCTGTTCAGTGCCCGTGCTGCAATTCCGTTTGCTTGTAAACTTTCCACCTGGTCTTTCATTAAAGAAATAAGGGGTGAAACGACAATGGCCGTACCTTCCATCAGTAAAGCCGGTAATTGATAACAGATGGATTTTCCTCCTCCTGTAGGCATTAATACCAAAGTATCCTTTTGAGCTAATATATTTTGAATAATATCTTGCTGTAAAGGACGGAAACTATCGTATCCAAAGTAGTTTTTTAGAGTTTGGAACATATCTGTTTGTTATTTTAAAATGTAATCGGTTACAAAGGTAGTAAAATCTTTAGATTTGGTAGGGATCTCTGCCTAATAATAGTAAATAAGATATACTTTTATTCATAATTCATTTGTTTTGAAATTACTGCTTAAAAGAGAGGTTGGTTATTGTAGATTGGACAAATAAACTTTTTTGCCACTTAAAAAACAAAGTGTTGTGATTATTTAAGAAATAAATTAAGCAAAAAAAGTTGCATATGAAAAAAACTTTTCCCACATTTGTCCAAAATTAGATATTTGCATTTATATAACTAACCAAACAACGAAAAATTAAAAGAAAAATTAACTGATGAGCGACGTGGAAAAAAAATCAGAAACCCAGGAAGCGGCTCCTAAGAAAAAACCGTATAACCTGAGAGAAAAGAAAGAGAAAAAGGCTGCTTACAGATCTCTGATTAGAGCAGAACTTGCCGATGAATTGTATGATAAGATTTTGAACATTGTAGTTGTTCAGAAAAAGTACAAAGACCCTAATTATTCAGCAAAAGACTTGGCGAAAGAATTAAAGACAAATACTCGTTATTTGTCAGCTGTAGTGAATTCCCGCTTCGGAATGAATTATTCTTGTTTGTTGAATGAATATCGTATTAAAGATGCTTTGCATCTTTTAGTTGATAAACGCTATATGGATAAGAATGTGGAAGAGATCAGTGCAATGGTAGGTTTTGCTAATCGCCAATCTTTTTATGCTGCGTTTTATAAGAATGTGGGTGAGACTCCTAATGGCTATCGTAAGAGAAATCAAGAAAAGAAATAAGAGCATAATTTGCTACATTATAATTAAGAAAAAGGAAAACAATTGTTTTCCTTTTTTTGTTTCGGCTCACGAATTATGTATCTATAAAAAAAACGTTAATTGTAGAAATGAAACAGGTTGGTTGCAATGAAGTAGATAAAAGCATGAATGAAATGGAGGAATTTGATTATACGGTTGAACAATTTGCCGACTTACAGTTACTTCGATATAAAGTGTATGGATTTGAAGAACTGAGTTTGAAACAAAAAAAGTTGATTTACTATTTGTCACAAGCTGCTTTGCAAGGCCGTGATATTTTGTTTGATCAGAATGGCAAATACAATTTGCTTATTCGTAAAATGTTGGAAACCGTATATACAGAGTATCAGGGAGATCGTACAGATGTGAATTTCGTCAATTTGGAAACTTATCTGAAACGCATATGGTTTTCTAACGGAATTCATCATCATTATGCTTCAGATAAGTTCGTACCAGGTTTCACTCCGGAATTTTTTAGGGATGCATTGAATAGTGTGGATGCATTGAAGTTACCTTTGGGTAAAGGGGAAACAGTGGAAGAACTTTGTGAAGAAGTCTTTCCGGTGATTTTTGATTCTGAAATGATGCCTAAACGTGTGAATCAGGCAGACGGGGAGGATTTGGTCCTGACTTCGGCTGCAAATTATTACGAAGGGGTAACCCAGAAAGAAGCGGAAGATTTTTATCATAATTTGAAGAATCCGGATGATATGATGCCGGTAATGTTTGGTATGAACAGCCGTTTAGTAAAGGAGGACGGAAAAGTACAAGAAAAGGTCTGGAGATCTGGAGGATTGTATGGGCAAGCCATTGATAAGATCATTTATTGGTTGGATAAGGCTCTTGGTGTGGCAGAAGATGCACAACAAAAAATAGTTATCGAAAAATTAATTCGATTTTATAAGAATGGGGACTTGAAAGATTTTGATGAATATTCTATTGCGTGGGTGAAGGATTTGGATTCACGCGTGGATTTTGTTAACGGCTTTATTGAAAGTTATGGAGATCCGTTAGGACTGAAAGCTAGTTGGGAGTCCATTGTGAATTTTAAAGATCTGGAAGCAACCAAGCGCACGGAAATCATCAGCGCTAATGCCCAATGGTTTGAAGATCACTCACCTGTAGATCATCGGTTTAAAAAAAAGGAAGTGAAAGGTGTGTCGGCCAAGGTGATTACAGCCGCTATGCTGGGGGGGGATTTGTATCCTGCTACAGCGATTGGGATTAATCTCCCTAATTCCAACTGGATTCGTAGTGTGCATGGTTCTAAGTCTGTAACCATCGGAAATCTGACTGATGCCTATAATAAAGCGGCTCATGGTAATGGATTTACAGATGAATTTGTTTGCGGTGCCGAAGAGAAAGAATGGATAAAGAAATATGCAGATCTTACAGGGGATTTACATACTGATTTGCATGAATGTTTGGGGCACGGTTCTGGCCAGTTGTTACCGGGAGTAGATCAGGATGCTTTGAAAGCGTATGGATCTACGATAGAAGAGGCACGTGCCGATTTATTCGGTTTGTACTATCTGCCGGATGACAAAATGGTAGAGTTGGGGCTTACACCGGATGGAGATGCCTTTAAAGCAGAATATTATACTTATATGATGAATGGTCTGATGACCCAGTTAGTCCGCATCGAGTTAGGTAATATGGTAGAGGAAGCACACATGCGTAACCGCCAGCTCATTGCGCGGTGGACATTTGAGAAAGGTGCTGCAGATAAGGTGGTTGAACTGGTTAAGAAGGATGGGAAAACGTATGTGAAGATAAACGATTATCAAAAATTGCGCACTCTGTTCGGACAGTTGCTGGCTGAGATACAACGCATTAAAAGTGAAGGAGATTTTGAGGCTGCCCGTAAATTGGTCGAAAAGTATGCGGTGAAAATAGATCCGGTTTTGCACGCCGAGATATTGGCACGTTATGAAAAACTTCATCTGGCTCCTTACAAAGGTTTTGTAAATCCTGTATATGAGGCCGTGACAGATAAGGATGGAAATATTATAGATGTAAAAGTATCTTATAATGAAGGTTACGCGGAGCAAATGTTACGTTATAGCAAAGAATTTGCGAATCTTCCTTATAGAAATGAATAAGAATAAATATGGATGTACGCGAAACAATAAAGGACATAAAGGGGCAATTCCGTTTGTTTATGAATGGGGTGGTTTCCCAAAGTATGCGTGAGAAGGGATTAGACTATAAACTGAATTTTGGCATCGAACTTCCGCGTTTGAAAGAAATAGCTGCTCGTTATGAAAAAAATCATGAAGTGGCGCAAGCTTTATGGAAAGAAAATATCCGTGAATGTAAAATTCTGGCGGGAATGTTACAGCCGGTAGAAACATTTTATCCGGAAATAGCTGATATATGGGTAGAAGATATGCGCTATCCTGAAATAGCGGAACTGACTTGCATGAGTTTGTTCCAATATTTACCTTATGCTTCGGAGAAGGCTTTTGAATGGATGGCCGATGAGCGTGAATATTTTCAGTTATGTGGCTTTATGCTGATGGCAAGGCTGTTGATGAAGGGAAATCAGCTGACTGAGCGTTCGGAAGCTGAATTTTTGGATCAGGCAATGGCCACTTTACAAAGCGAGGGAGTGCTGCCCCGCAAAGCAGCTGCTACTGCTTTGAAGAAGTTTGCCGTTCAAAGCAAGGAAAATGGCAAAAAGGTGAATCGGTTGTTGGCTCCATTAACCAAATCAGATAAGGTAGAAATAGCTTCTTTGGCTGGAGAAATAAAATTAGAAACAGAATATTGGCATTAAACTTTCATGTTATCATAAAAAGGCTTAACTTTGACGGCGGAACTGAAATCTGTGATGGAAGAGAATGTGAAAGATAAGGTAAAGCAGATCTTGACAGAATATCTGCAGGTTAACGGGCATCGGAAGACACCTGAACGATATGCTATACTCGATACTATCTATTCCATTAAAGGTCATTTTGACATTGATACGCTTTATAATTATATGGCAAATGAAGGGAAATTCCGGGTAAGCCGGGCTACTCTTTATAATACCATCATTCTTTTTATCGATGCAAAATTGGTTATTAAACATCAGTTCGGCAATTCTTCCCAGTACGAGCGTGCGTACAACAATGAAACCCATCATCACATGATATGTACGGAATGTGGCAAAGTGACCGAATTTCAGGATGAGAATCTGAAACAAGCCATTGCCAATACGAAACTGAAGAAATTTCATGCCTCGCACTATTCCTTATATATCTATGGTGTATGCAGCAAGTGTACTTGGGCCAAGCGTAGGAAGAAAAAAGATAAGTAACATAAAACGAAGAAACATGAAAGTAGATGTCTTGTTAGGTTTGCAATGGGGTGATGAAGGCAAAGGAAAGGTTGTCGATGTTCTGACTCCCCGTTATGATGTGGTAGCTCGTTTCCAGGGAGGTCCGAATGCAGGTCATACACTGGAATTCGAAGGCCAGAAATATGTGCTCCGTTCCATTCCTTCCGGAATATTTCAAGGAAATAAAGTAAACATTATTGGTAATGGTGTGGTACTGGATCCGGCTTTGTTCAAGGCTGAGGCTGAAGCTTTGGAGGCTAGCGGACACCCCCTGAAAGAACGTTTGCACATTTCAAAGAAAGCTCATTTGATTTTGCCTACTCACCGCATTCTGGATGCTGCTTATGAAGCTGCTAAAGGAGATGCCAAAGTGGGAACTACCGGAAAAGGTATAGGTCCTACTTATACTGATAAAGTGAGTCGTAACGGTGTACGTGTAGGTGATATCCTTCATAATTTTGAAGAAGTGTATGGAAAGGCAAAGGCACGCCACGAACAGATCTTGAAAAGTCTGAATTATGAATATGATATAACCGAACTGGAAAAACAATGGTTGGAGGGTATCGAATACCTGAAACAGTTCCATTTGGTGGACAGTGAACACGAAATCAATAATCTTCTGAAGTCGAGTAAGAGTGTGCTTTGTGAAGGTGCGCAGGGAACGATGCTTGATGTTGATTTCGGTTCTTATCCTTTTGTCACTTCTTCAAATACTATTTGTGCCGGTGCTTGTACCGGTTTAGGTATCGGTCCTAATAAAATTGGTAATGTATACGGTATCATGAAAGCGTATTGTACCCGTGTGGGGGCAGGTCCTTTCCCTACCGAACTGTTTGATGAAACTGGTAAGAAAATCCGCGATTTAGGTCATGAATATGGTGCGGTGACAGGTCGTGAACGTCGTTGTGGCTGGATTGATCTTGTAGCTTTGAAGTATTCTATCATGGTAAACGGGGTGACTCAGTTAATTATGATGAAGAGCGATGTGTTGGATGATTTCGAAAACATCAAAGCATGTGTGGCTTATAAAGTAAATGGTGAGGAAATTGATTACTTCCCTTATGATATTAGCGAGGGGCTGGAACCTGTATATGCGGAGCTGCCCGGATGGAAGACTGATATGACCAAGATGACCAGTGAGGATGAATTCCCGGAAGAATTCAATGCGTATGTCACTTTCTTGGAAGAACAGCTGGAAACCCCGATCAAGATTGTTTCGGTAGGTCCTGATCGTGATCAGACTATTGAACGCTATACGGAAGAATAATAGAGAAGAATCTTATAAGATAAAAAGAGATACTGTTTTCCTTTGGAGGCAGTTTCTCTTTTTTTTGTATACATCTATCTGTTTCTATGTATATTTGATAAAATTGTAACATCTATAATGATACCCATGTAAGATAATATATCTTTCGTCTTTATCGTATATCTTCCCGGTTACTATTTTAAGATGTGTGTGGAGCATCAATTGTGCATTATTGCGTATTATTGTGCCAAATCGCGTCATTCCGTCTGGGTTTCTTTCTATATTTGTCATCAATAAAAATATCGATATGGCATTACAAACAACCGGATTGGAATTTTTCTACTTGAGTGTGGATTTCTCCGAGAATGATAAAATATTGTTGGTGGAACAAGAGTTGGGCTACATTGCTTGTATTGCATTTATTGGCACGTATTTACCACAAAGGATGTCTTTGCTGTTGGAGAGAGGATAGGTGTCTGCTTTTTACTTGCAGATTGTCCGAAGGATGTACGGCCGATTATGTACAGCAAGTAGTGGATGCACTGTTGGAACGTGGATTTTTTAGTAAAGCCCAATACGAAAAAAATGGAATTCTTACTTCGGAAAGTATACAGGACCATTACTTTGAGGCGGTACAACAACGGAAGTGTGTAGAGGTGAGTACTGATTACTTGTTGATAGAGATTTCAAAATACAAGAATTTGTATGTGGATGGTAGTAACGTAGGCATTTCAATGGAAAATGTGGACATGAAAACATGAAGTTACAAAGTAAAGCAGAGCAAAAAAAGAAAAGGACTCCTCTTCATTTTGTTCTCCAGAAAAGAAGAGGATTTTTGCGGAGAAAGAGACTTTTTCTTCTATTCCTGTAGATGGAAAATGCAGAAATGCTTCCGGACCAGTTGAAGCTTTGCAGCAGTGAGGGATAGGAGATAAGATAGTAGGGTACTGTGATTATGGTGTGATAGGGCATCCGATATGGCAAATATTAGCTGATATGCGTATGTCAGGTGGAAGGTTATATCAATTGTTAGCCTTTATTGGGGCGCGCCTGCGAGTTTGACCGATTAGAATTTAGTAGATTGATAAATACTGTAATTGTGTAATAAAGAAAACGATTGATCGTTTTATGGTTCATATAAGTAGAAAATAAATAGAATATTAAATAGATAATAGCCTGATTTTTAGAGTGCTGATTATGCTAATGGTAGAGTATAAGTAGAAAGTGACTAAAAAAATATTCATAATATATTGTGTATCAAGTAAAAGGGGGAAATAATATAAGTATGGTGGACTTAATGAATAGAGGAGAACGGTAAGCATAAGTTCTTTTGGAACTTAGTTCTATAAAAGAGGAAAGTACAAGAATTCATTTCTTATAAAAAACGCCTAAATATTAGTCGTTCCAAACAATATTCAACTGTTAAAAGAGTAATTTCACACAAAGGATAAATAGTTAAAGAAATAAAAAAACAAGGTACTTTATTTGGAACAAGATATCTGAAGAAGAAAATGATTATCTTGACAATTTTCATGTATTTCACATCATTTTATACTAAAAATAAAATAACTACCTTACATCTAACAAATATCACAACTAAACAATACTTATGAATAAAAAAATATCATAGACAAAAAATAATAGACTTATTCTTTTATTTTTAATAAAATTTTATATCTTTGCAATATTATTGATAAAATGAGTTCCAAAAGAACTTGGATAATGTTTAATTAAAAGAGAGTGAGTATGAAAGAAAAAGTGTTAATGTTACTAGCTTGTCTGTGGTTGGGTATCGGCTTCTCTATGGCTCAAGCGCCTAAAACAGTTGCAGGAGTTGTAACTTCTGCGGATGATGGTGAGCCGATAATAGGTGCGTCTGTTTTAGTGGAAGGGACTACTATGGGAGCAATTACGGATGTAGATGGCAAGTTTGCTATCAATAATGTTCCTACAGATGCCAAAGCGCTGATTGTTTCTTATCTGGGTATGATTACTCAGCGAGTTGGAATTCAGCGTGGTACTATTACTGTAACAATGAAGTCGGACACAAAAGTGTTGGATGAAGTGGTTGTAACTGCTCAAGGATTGAACCGTAAACAAAAAGCGTTGGGTTATTCTACACAAAAGGTGGCAGGTGAGGATCTAACTATTTCACGACAGACCGATTTGGGTAATGCTATGGCCGGTAAAGTGTCGGGAGCACGTTTTATAGGTGGTGCCAGTTCTGGTTTTGATGCAGGTACTATTATTTTGCGTGGTGCAGGTTCCATTCCTTCTTCGTCCCAGTCGGATAATCCGGCCAATGAGCCTATTTATGTGGTAGATGGTGCTATCACCAACAAAAACTCTATCAATATGGATGATGTGGAAAGCATAAACGTATTGAAAGGTCCCGCGGCTACTGCCCTTTATGGTTCGCGTGGTGGTGCAGGTGCTATCATCATAACTACTAAGGCGGGACAAAGTGAGAAAGGGTTGCTTGAAGTAAGTCATACATTGCAGGCCGAAACTTACTATAATCATTTCAATATGCAGAAGCTGTATGGTGGTGGAGGATATGGAGGTACGGAAAAAGGTAACAGGGCTCAGGATATTTATGATTTGTATAGTGGTGATATTCCCGGTTTGCAAGGTGCTTATGTGTACGATTATAATGAAGATACTTCTTGGGGAGCTGCATACGATCCGGCTGTGAAATATGTCACTCCATTATCATTAGACGAAACCAGTGGTCATTATGGAAAACCAGCCACTTGGCAACATGGATTGGATTTGAGAGATCTTTATCGGACTGGTGTAACCAATACAACCAACGTTTCGTTTTCAAAGAGTGTGAAAGATTTTAATACCCGTGTTTCTTTCACCAATAGCTATCGTACTGGTGTGCAGCCCAATTCGGATGCTATTCGCCGTTTCTTAGGGTTCAAGACAAATTTCAAACCCACACCGTGGATGAATGTGTCATTGGATTATAAATATACTTATCGTCAGGATCATAATGCTGCCGAAAGTGGATATAACGGTTCACGTACCGTTTTGCAGGAATATACCCAATGGGGACAGACCAATGTCAATTTAAAAGATTATAAGGACTATAAACGTCCGGACGGATCATGGAGGACATGGAATATCAACAGTGTGAATAATCAAAGTGCTGCATTCCATGATAATCCGTATGCTTTATTTCATGAATATAATCATCGCACCATTTATCAATGGAATGTATTCAGTGGTGATGTGTCTGTGGACCTTCCTTATAACTTGAAGGCAGGGGTACGCGTAAATGGTAACATACGTGGTTACAAATTGGAACGAGAACGCCCTTCAGGATCTATTAATTTCCGGTCAAATTATCGTCAGGATCAAAGCAGTTTGATTGATTTGACCGTACAAGGACGTTTAACTTGGGGACAATCATTTTTTAAAGATAAACTAACGGTAGACGCAGCTCTTTTTGCAGAAGCACGTGACTATACGTACGATAATTTATATGCATACACCAATACGAATTATGATTTGTCTTTGGACGATTACTATAATTTGGCTGCTTCATCGGGTACTATTGCTTTAGCCTATAATGAGAAAACACATTACAAAGAACGTAGTGTTTATGCCACAGCTACCATGGGCTGGGATGATACTTGTTTTCTTGACGCTTCTGTTCGTAACGATATGTCTTCCACATTGAGTCCTAATCATAACAGCTATTGGTATGGTGGCCTTTCCGCTTCTGTCCTTGCTCACAAATGGGTGAATGCAGAATGGCTGAACTTTTGGAAACTGCGTGCTAGTGCGGCTCAAGTAGGTACTACGCTCAATGCTTACAATATTTATCCTACTTATTCGCTGGATACCAGTTATGGTTCACATGTTACAATGTATGAACCTTCTTCTCAGAAAAATTATAATATCGAGCCGTCTATTTCCACTTCGTATGAAATAGGTACGGAATTCCGTTTGTTCAATAATCGTTTATGGGGTGATTTCAACTATTATACCCGGGATGACAAAGATCAGATAATCTCCGTAACCTCTGCTCCGCAATCGGGGTATTCCACTCGTAAGATGAATGCTGGTTTAATTCGTAATCGGGGTGTTGAATTGAGTTTGGGCGGGATGCCTGTTTCCACTAAGAACTGGAAATGGGAAATGAATTTCAATATAGCGAAGAATAGTAATAAACTGGTGGAACTAGCTGATGGAGTGGATTCTTATTCTATTTATTGGACTTCATTCACAACTCGTTTGTATAATTATGCTATGGTTGGTAAATCACTTGGTGTGATAACCGGTAATACATGGGAACGTGATGACAATGGCAATATAATCTTCCATGAATTGAGTGCTTCGCAGAAGGCGTTGTATGGTGGTGAATATGTACCTACTTACAATCAGAACACACTAGATGAACTGGGTAACTTCCATCCGGATTTCACTGGTGGTTTTAATACTAGTATCAGTTTTAAGAATTTCCGTCTGTCGGCTAATATTGATTTCTCTGTAGGCGGACAGATTGTATCCTATACTAATATGTGGGGTAGCAGTAGCGGTATTCTTGATAAAACAGCTGAACTTAATGACCGTGGCGTCAATGTTCGTGAACCGGTAAGCAAAGGTGGTGGTATCCACATGACTGGTGTGGATCAGAATGGCAATAAGGTAGATACCTATGTCAATGCTAAACTATATTATACCACAGCTTCCCGTGTATGGGAAGAATGGGTGTATGACCGTACTTACGTGAAACTTCGTGAAGTGTCATTGTCGTATGTTTTCCCGTCACAAACTTTGAAGAAACTAAATATCGGTCTGAGTCGTGCCAGTGTGGCAATTAATGCTTCCAATCCATGGTTGATCTACTCAGCTTGTCCTAATGTGGATGTGTCTGAAATTGGTATGGGATATTTTGAAGGTGGTAATGCCGCTGCAACCCGTTCGATAGGTTTTACCGTTAATCTTGCTTTTTAAACCATAAAACGAAGAATCATTATGAAATATATTAAATTATTACTTTTATCTCTGAGTTTTGCAGCAACATTCACAGCGTGTGATATGACTGACTTTGGCGATATTAACAAAGATCCCAATGAACCGTCGGAGGCTAATACTGGTATGTTGTTTACATACGCTTGTACTTATGTGAAATACTTCTCTATGAACTCAAATTATTATTACCCGTGGACGCAAATGTATCCGGGGTATATGTCCGAGAAAAATAATAATCAGTATGGTGCGTTTGGCGGACCTACTATGAGTACAAGTTCTTATTATCTTTATCCGTTGAAGAACTGCCAGAAGATTATTGACTTTAATAGTGATGAGGCTGAAAAAGGTAAACCTGCCATTGTACAGTTTGGTGATAATGCTAATCAGATTGCGGTTGCACGTACATTGATGGGATTCATCTATATGCACCTTACAGATGCTCTAGGGCCACTTCCTTACACAGAAGCATTTCAGGCAGGTGAGGAAAATTTTACTCCGGTATTTGATTCACAGGAAACGATTTATGCTAAGTTAGATGCCGATTTGAGGGAAGCGTATAATCAGTTTAATGAAAGTGGCTCGTTGAGCACAGCCGACATTCTGTTCGATGGTGACATTCGTGCATGGAAGAAACTGAATGCTTCTACCCGTATGATGCTTGCTATAAAACTGGCAGATGTGGATCCTGCCGAAGGACGCTCGCGTTTTGCTCAAGCTTACGCTGATGGCGGTATTGAAGAAAATGCCTATAATTTGAATTATACTTTTGAGGCCAATACTGTGGGATATTTATATTATAATGGCGTAAACCATAATTATAATTTTGTTCCTAATAAGTATTATGTAGATCAGTTGAAGGAATTGAAGGACAACCGTCTGTTCTCTACTTGTTCGCTGATTCCTTTTGGCAAGACACAGGCAGAGGCGGGCGTGACGGATGAAGACCTGAAGAATTTTGATAAATACCAAGGTATGCCTTTGGGCATTGAGTCTGCAGATGTGAACACGTGGAATAAAGTCTGCTGTTTTTATAATCCTTCTCTCACACAGGTAACCTCTACTTTCCCTATTATTACTGCTTCTCGTATGCTACTTATCGAGGCTGAAGCTGCTCAACGTGGCTGGATTCAAGCTGATCCTGCCCAACTTTATGCAGCCGGTGTGAAGGCATCATTTGAACAATGGGGAGCCGAAGGTGTTGATGAATATTTGGCACAGGAAGCAGTTGCTTATACGGGTACTGATGCTGATAAAATTAATAAAATTGCTCTTCAGCGCTGGATCAGTGGCTTCATGGCTGATGGTTTTGAGGCATGGTCTGACTGGCGTCGTTTTGATATTCCGAAACTAGAAGTCGGTCCGGTTTGTACAACGATTGATCACATCCCTTATCGCCATCAATTTGATAGCGAAATTTATCAAGGTAATCTTGAAAATTATGAAGCTGCCGTGAAAGCAGATTTGAATGGTGATGATAGCCGTGAGCAACGAGTATGGTGGAATAGAAGATAAGATTTGAAGTATATAATTCTCTTTAAAGTTTCGTTTAAATATAGGGGACATTCTCAGTGATGAGAGTGTCTTCTTTTATTGAAATAAATCAAAAAATATATAGGATAAACGTTAGTTAAGACTAGGTAATTCATAAATTGCCTCGATGGATAGATATACGTATTGCTTTTTCTTATTGACTTTTGTTGTGTTCGGTTGGGTGGCATTTGAAGAATGCTATTGTTGGGATATTGAATTTTTATGAAGAAATTCTCCTGTTTTAAAGCATAAAAAAAGGCTATCTATCCCAGACAGCCAATCTTTTGTTAACCTTAAATCTAATACTATGAAAAACACATTGCAAAGATACGGACTTTGTTTATAATAGCAAGTTTTTAGTCTGTATTTCGCTGTTTTATAACATGCTTTATAAATATATCGCACCTTGTTAACAAATTAATTTAAAAATGTAAAGTTTTGTTTATTATGACCTTTCGGACTTTTTGTCTTATGAATGATAGAAGAGGGCAAATGAAAATAAAAGTATGTGATAGCTGTTTTTCTATTTCTTATTTTATATCTTTGATGTCACTTTACTGATTGAAAAAATAACAGTTACTTATGAAAAACAGACAGTTTATTGTATTTGCTCTTTTATTAGCATGTCCGTTGCTGTTACACGGACAGGAAACGTTTCTTTGTGGAAAAGAATCATGTAATAAAGGTTATATCCGGCATCCATGGTATGGAAAAAAGGTTGGTTATATAGGAGACTCGATAACTGATCCCAATTGTTATGGAGATAGCATAAAAAAGTATTGGGATTTTTTGAAAGAATGGTTGGATATCACTCCTTATGTGTATGGAGTGAGTGGACGTCAATGGAATGATGTACCCCGTCAGGCAGAACAATTGAAAAAGGAGCATGGAGAAGATGTTGATGCCATCGTGGTTTTGATGGGGACAAATGATTTTAATAGCAGTGTACCTGTCGGGACTTGGTTTACAGAGAAAGAAGAGCAGGTGATGGCTGCCCGTGGTGAAACTAAAAAACTGGAAATGCGTAAAAGGCGTGTTCCTATAATGACGAATGATACGTATAAAGGCCGTATTAATATTGGTTTGAGTCATTTGAAAAAATTGTTTCCCGATAAACAAATTGTTTTGTTGACCCCATTGCATCGTTCTTTAGCGGAATTCGGCGAAAAGAATGTACAACCGGATGAAAGCTATCAGAATAAATGCGGAGAATATGTGGACGCTTATGTACAGGCCATTAAGGAAGCAGGTAATTTGTGGGGAGTTCCTGTAATAGATTTTAATTCGGTTACAGGTATGAATCCGATGATTGAAGAACAACTTATTTATTTCTATGATTCGGGGTATGATCGTTTGCATCCTAATACCAATGGTCAAGAACGTATGGCACATACATTGATGTATCAATTACTTTCTTTGCCTGCATCATTCTGACAGTTGGACATTCATATTTTGCCTTTTTGGAAGAGTTTGTCTATTGGGGAGAACCTTCGATGTTTCGATATGAATTTGAAGAATTGAAAAAATGTTCAAGTGGCAAATTGATGTTGTTTGAACATCTTTTTATTAGTTCTTATTTACTGAAAGAGTAATTGAACTATTGATTTTGAGCAAATTTCTATATTCTTGTATCATTTTTTATGGTTTCTTTTCTTGTTTACTTTTGCCTAAATCTTTTAACTTATAAAATGTATATGAAAAACATGAAATTAAAAGTATTACTTGTTTTATGTGCTTTACTCCTGTTATCGGCTTTTATTGCTGAGAGAAAAGACCCCATTACTATTTTTATGATTGGTGATTCTACCATGGCGAATAAAAGTCTGAAGAATGGTAATATAGAGCGTGGTTGGGGACAAATGCTTCCCGGATATTTTACGGAAGAGGTTGTGGTGGATAATTACGCTATGAATGGATGAAGTTCACTCAGTTTTATCAATGAAGGACGTTGGGATGTAGTGCTTTCTAAAATTCATAAAGGTGATTATGTATTTATTCAATTCGGGCATAATGATGAGAAATCTAGAGTCACATTACATACAGAATCCGGAAGTACCTTTGATGATAATTTAAGACGTTTTGTGAATGGAACATGTGCTAAGGGAGGAAATCCTGTACTGTTCAATTCTATAGTTCGTCGTAATTTCCCCCCCCCTAAAGGTGTGACGGAGATAAAGGGTAGTTATGAAAAAGAAGGTCCGGTATTGGTTGATACCCATGGGAAATATCTGGAATCTCCCCGTCGGGTAGCCGGAGAAATGAATGTATCTTTTATTGATTTGAATAAATTGATCCATGACTTGGTTACCGGTATGGGAGTCGAGAATTCAAGAAAATTGTTTATGTGGATTCCTTCCGGACAATATGAATTTTGTCCGGAAGGGAAAATTGACAATACTCACTTGAATATATATATATGGTGGACGTCTAGTTGCCAGGTTGGTTGTGGACGCTTTGATGGAAGAAGTGCCGGCTTTGGCAAAATATGTGCGACGTTATGATTATGTGGTGGCGAAAGATGGGAGTGGGGATTTCTTTACAGTTCAGGAAGCAGTGAATGCGGCAGTTGGTGGTGGCAAGAAAACAATATCTATACTTGTCCGTCCGGGAGTATATGAAGAGTATGTTTCTATGCCGGAATCATCGCCTCGAATAGAATTGGTGAAACAGACAGGGGCTGAGATCAGGGATAACGGGTTCACACAAGATGTTTATGTGGCACCTTATAAGGGTGACAGAGTGTGTGCTATCAGTTATCATTTGATAAGAACAGGGTAGGTACATGTACCGAACAATATCCCATCGGGGGAGATAAGTCGAAATCGACTCCTGTGTCTTTAGATAAATGGGTGGAAAGCTTGGTAAACTCCGGTAGATAGGGAGTTGGCAATGATACATGGAATATCGCAGGGATATGATGCTTTTCAAAATCCTAAAATATTGTGGGAATAAGGTAAAGGCTATGGAAAATGAAATATGGGTGGGTACATTTAGAGAGGTAGTTGCCTATACAAAAGAACGAGAAAAAAATCGCTTGAATGTGCTAGAAAACGGCTATGACATAACTCCTCATTTGATATGAATGCACAATTATTTACAGAACCACTGACTATGGTATTAAAATCTGTGGGAAACAGAGTTTAGGAGATTAGGCAAGATGGGAAAAAGCTTTTTCTAAAGAAGGATGCTGATAAGGTTCTTTTCGATTTTAATCTTTATGGAGTGATGATTCAGATTCGTTTTATCTGAGGTGTTGGATATAGTTTTAAAACTAGAATAGGGAAATCCGTTAGTCTTTATTGTAACCATTTGAGGTGTGATAATAAGATTAACGGATTTGTTTTTTGCTCTTTTATAAAGTTACTCAGAATTAATTTCTAAATTTGTTCCCGTTAACTTTATTCCTTTTTCAAAAGAAATAAAATGGAAAACACAGAGAAACTGATTGTAGAACAACTGAAAAATGGCAACGAAGATGCTTATAAATACATCTATGATTATCATTATGTTCTTTTATGTCATGTAGCAAATCAATATTTGAACGATAATTTTTTATCGGAAACTATAGTTGGAGATGTAATATTTCACCTTTGGGAGATCAGAGAAACTTTAAACATTACTATTTCTATTAGAAGTTATCTGATAAAGGCTGTTCGTAATCGTTGTATAGACTATCTGAAATCTAGATCTGAAAAAAAGGAAATTTCATTTTCAGTTTTAGTACCGGAAGAGATGTCTGAAGAAAAGTATTTGCAGTCGGATAATTATCCTTTGGGAATATTATTAGAACGTGAATTGGAGCATGAAATCCGTATGGCAATAGATAAACTACCGGTTGAATGTAGATGTGTTTTTGAAAAAAGTAGATTTGAGGAGAAAAAATATGAAGAAATTTCTCAGGAATTAGGTATTTCTATAAATACGGTTAAGTATCATATAAAGAATGCATTATCTTTCCTTCAGACTGAATTGAGCAAATATTTAATTGCTTTGATTTTATTTTTTTCGTGTTAAAACAGAAAAAAGTTCTTTTAGGACTACCCTGTATTTAAAATAAATCGTCTTCACTTTAGAAACAACAAAGATGAAAGCAGAAAAAGAACATATTGATGAATTAATAGTATCCTATTTAAGTAATGAGTTGGATGGAAATGCTGTGCATGAACTGAAGGAGTGGATAGCTGCGTCTGTGGAAAATGAAAAGTATTTTATGCAGCGGCAAGAAATTTGGTTTTCTGCCATAAGTGTGAAAGAGGATGTTAAATATGATAAGAGCAAAGCATTTGAACAATTTAAAAATAGAATTGCTAATCAGAGGTTGAATGATAAAAGAGAACGTGAAAATTTCTGTTTGTCTAAATTTTGGCGTTATGCAGCTGTTATTGTTGTATTGTTCTCAGTTTCTTATTTTTCTTATTGGAGGGGTGGAATAAGTATAAAAGAGGTATTTTCGGATATCATTGTGGAGGCTCCTCTTGGTTCCAGAACAAAATTGACCTTGCCGGATGGGACATTAGTGTGGTTGAATGCCGGATCGCGTATAACATATTCACAAGGATTCGGAGTAGGGAATAGAAAAATAGAATTGATAGGAGAAGGGTATTTTGAAGTTAAACGAAATGAAGAAGTTCCATTTCTTGTGAAAACGAATAGTTTGCTGGTAAAGGTATTGGGAACGAAATTTAATTTTCGGGATTATCCGGATGATGCAGAAGCCATTGTTTCTTTGTCCGAAGGAAAAGTGGCATTGAATAATTTATTGAAAAAAGAAAAAGAAGCTTTTTTGTTACCCAATGAAAGGGTGGTTTTGAATAAAAAGAATGGCAGAATGCATGTGGAGTATTCTACTGTTTCCAATGCATTACAATGGACTAATGGATATTTATTTTTTGATGAGGAATTGTTGCCGGATGTTGTGAAGGAGTTAGAACGTAGTTATAATGTGAAAATACAAATAGCTAGTGATACTTTGAATACTTTCAGGTTCTATGGAAATTTCGTTCATCGTGAGCAAAATATTCAGGAAGTTTTGGAAGCATTATCTGCGACCCGTAAGATTCATTATATTATTGAAGGACACAATATAACTTTATATTAAGTAGGGAGTGGATTAAAATTGTTTAACCTTAAAATTAAAAGTATGAATAGAATTAGAGCTGTAATACTGTAATAGGGGTACGAAAGGGATGAAAAAGAAAAGGTGGGAAGATATAGGGATTTTCCCACCTTGATGAAATCTCTTTTTCGACTTACGATTGTGAGTGCGCTTTTAGAGAATGCAAAGTTAATGATTTTTCTCTTTAAAAGCTAAGTTCATTTAATTTTTTAATTAATAAATTACTAATTTATGAAAAACAAGAGAAAGGCCATATTATTGGTCGGGGCTTTGCTTTGCCTTAATTTGAATATCTTCTCACAGAATATACCATTGAAAATGAATAAAGTATCGGTGAAAAAAGCTATGACTGAGCTAAAAGAAAAAAGTGGATATTCATTTGTGTATATAGCTGGGGATTTAGATACGAAAAAGATTGTTGATATAGACGCTGAGCAACTGCAAGAAGTTATTGAGCAAATCTTGGAAGGACAAAATGTTTCTTATGAGATAAAAGATAAAAATATCATTATTCGGAAGAAGGAAGTAGAACAGTCCATGTTGAACGAGAAAAAATTACAAGATATTTCAGGGCTTGTGATGGATGTTATGGGAGAACCTATCGTAGGAGTTAATGTGATGGAAAAGGGAACTACTAATGGTACTATTACTGATATGAATGGTAAGTTTTTACTTAAAGCTCCTGCGAATGCAACTCTTATTATTAGTTTTATCGGTTATAAGACTCTTGCTGTTAATTTGGAAGGGGAAAAGAATGTGAATATAACTCTGAAAGAGGATTTGGAACAATTAGATGAAGTGGTGGTGGTTGGTTATGGAACTCAAAAAAAATCTAGTTTGACAGCATCCGTGGCGACAGTGCCTGCAAAAGAACTGAGTAAACAGATGGGGCATTCTGTTGCAGCTGCTTTGCAGGGGAGGGCTCCAGGAGTAGAAATATTGCAAAAGGGGGGAGAAGCTGGGGCAGATATCAAGATACTTGTTCGGGGAGCAGGTACATTTGGTGCTACTGAACCTTTATATGTTATTGATGGTGCATTTTCTAATAATGGGCTAAATTCGTTGAATCCTTCAGATATTGAATCAATAGAAATCCTGAAGGATGGTTCGGCGGCTGCCATTTATGGCTCTCGCGCTGCAAATGGGGTTGTGCTGATAACTACCAAGCATGGTCAAAAAGGTAAAGCAAAAGTTGAAATTTCTGCAAACTATTCTTTGCAGACTCCTTCTAAATATCTTGATTTTCTAGATGCAAATGAGCATCGCGAATATACTAAGCAAATTGTTGAAAATTCAACAAACCAGACTCAAGCTCCAGAAAATATTCATCCTACTAATCCTGATATTAATACTGACTGGCAAGATGCATATCTAAGAAATGCTCCTATGTATAATTTGAATGCTTCAATTTCTGGTGGTGGTGAATATTCAACTTTTAATACAAGTTTGGGGTATTTTGATCAGCAAGGTATTATGGAATTTTCTGGTTTTAAGAAATATAATGCACGTGTCAATGGAACGTTTAAGAAAGGACGTTTGACTGTTAGTGAAACTCTTTCTGCTGCTTTTACAAATAAGGAGCCTCAAGTAAGGATGGTGATGGGGATTCCTACTGTTCCAATGACTGATGTAGAGGGAAGGTATGTATCTGCAGGTAAAGATTATTATGTAAATGAAGGAAAAGTTACTAATCCGTTTGCATCTTATTCCAATACTGTTCGAAGAAATAAAACAGTTAATGTTACTGGTAGTTTGAATATAGGACTGAATTTATATAAAGGATTGGATTATAAGCTACTACTTGGAGGTGACTATATATCAACAAATAATATATCTCGGTCCATTGCTTTTGACTCCAATTGGGATGAGAATGGTAATGCAGATCCTGATTATAGCAGAACGATTAATTCACTATCTGAAAGTCGTGGACAGCGATTTAGTTATACAATTGATAACATTTTGACTTATAAGAATATGTTTGCTGGTCATACTATTGACGCAATGGTAGGTACAAGTTGGATGAGAGAATACTATAGAACTATGGGGATTGGTTCTGGTTCTACAGATTTGGGTGGTCCTAATATTACTATTTTTAATGGGAAAGGAGATATAACAAGTGAAGAATACAATTCAGCTTTACTCTCCTTTTTTGCTCGCTTGAACTATGACTATAAGGAGCGTTATCTTGTTTCTGCAAGTATTCGTAGTGATAAATCTTCCAAATTTGCTAAAGGAAATAGGGTCGGTTACTTTCCTTCGGTTTCAGTGGGTTGGAATATACATGAAGAGAATTTTTTTAATATAGAATGGATAAGTAAAATGAAGATTAGAGCTAGTTATGGTGAATTAGGAGCTAATTTTATAGATTCATATTCTTTCCTTTCTACGGCTTATGGTCCAATACCTTCTGTATTCGGTGAAAATCAGATTGGTCAAAGTAGTGTGATGAATGGTTATGTAACCAAATTTGCTCAGGAAAATTTGACTTGGGAAAAATCAATATCTAAAAACGTAGCATTGGAAATGGCTTTTCTGAATAATAAAATTTCTTTTACAGCTGAATATTTTTGGAAAGATAATAATGACTTACTTGCTCCATTACTTCCATTAGCATCATCAGGGCAAACCATTATGACTAATGGGGGGGATTTGCCAGTTTTTAATTCTGCATCTGTTGAAAATAAAGGTTTTGAATTTACGGTAGGTTATCGTAATAATTGGAAGGATTGGAGTTTGGATGTTACTGCCAATATTTCGGCATTAAGAAATAAAGTAAAGAGTTTGGGTGAGGGAGTACAACCCATTAAGGCAGAGGTGATGATGAGTGGTTCTTTTAATGACCGTCCTACTATTACTAAACCGGGCTTGCCTATTGGTACCTTTTGGGGATATGTGGTGGAAGGTTTTGATAATGATGGTAATTTTATTTTTCAGGATAATAATGGTAGTGTGAATGGTGTATTGACAGGAAAACCGGATGGGAAGATTGATGAGAATGATAAAACGGATATTGGTAATCCTCATCCGGATTTTACTTATGGTTTAAATATAAATGTAGGTTATAAGAATTGGGATTTGACTGCTTTTTTCCAAGGAACGCAAGGTAACGATATTTTTGCTTTAATGAAATATGATTGGTATTTTGGAGGAGCTAATAGTGCTACCCTAAAGGATGCTTTCTATAATTCATGGACTCCGCAAAATCCTAATGCAGAAGCTCCTAAACTGAATAGTAAAAACAGTTCTGGCATAAACTCGCTTCCAAGTACATTCTATGTGGAGGATGGTTCTTATTTCAGATGCAAGAATCTACAAATCGGTTATTCCTTTAATAAGAAATTATTGCAAAAATTCCATATAGAATCATTTAGAATATATGCGGGGGTACAAAATTTATTCACTATCACAAAATATCCCTTGTATGATCCCGAAGTTAGTTCAAACGTGTTGTTTGACAGAGGTGTGGATGGTTTCTGGCAAGCACAGGAAAGTCCTCATGAAGCAACAATGAATTCTAGAGTATATAATCTTGGTGTCAATTTAACTTTCTAAAAACAGAATAAGTATGAAAATAATGTTGCGTAAAATTATAGTTATCATCATCAGTTTTGTAACTATTGGAATGATGGGCTCATGTGAAGATATTTTTAATGATTTGGCGGTGAATCCTAATCAATCAGACGTTAATTCATTTTATACTACACTAGAAAATTGTAATAAGGGAATTCTTGGTATCTATGGGTATATTTCGACTCCTCGTAATTTGGGAGCTTGTGGATTTGGTTTGATGTTGACTCGTAGTGATGAGGGGTGTTCGGTAGCTGATTATGGAGTACCAGGTGCTTATAATGAAGAGTTTACCCCTTCCTATTATTCATTGGTTCAACCTTTTCAGTTAATGTATACAGCTGCTTCCCAAGCTAACCAAATGATTGAAAGTCTTACTGAAATAGAATTCAGCAATAAAGAATTACAGGATGCATATTTGGGGGAGGCTTATTTTCTTCGTGCATTTACACATTTCTTTTTATTCATCAATTATAGGAATATTCCTTTGATTAAAGAATTGCCTAAGGCTCCTAATGAATATAAGCCTCAGGCAACACCTGAAGAGGCTTGGGATTTTATTATAGATGATCTGATCAAAGCTAAAGATTTACTTCCTGACAAGAATTTTTGGGATGCTAAAAATAAAGGACGTGTGACGAAAGCTTCTGCTTATGCACTTTTGGGTAAGTCATATCTTTATAGATCCGGTATTGAACCCAAATATGGAACTTCACAAATAACTTATTATAATGAGGCTGCTGCGGCTTTTGCAGAAATCATTAATGGTAATTGTGGGGACTACAGATTGGTAGATGACTATTCATGGAACTTTGATGTGGCACATGAAAATAATGATGAATCTATTTTTGAAGTACAATTTGTCGGAGTGTTGAATACAGGATTTAACCCAGGATTTGTGGACAGTGGGTTGTTCAATGATGTCCGGTGTAAAATGTGTATAATGAATAGAAGTAGAAATTCGAATAGTTCTGCACAGGTTATGCACAATTGGTTATATGATAAATTTGTAGCGTCAAAAACAGTGACAGGAGAAACTGATCCACGTATGTTTGGTTCGTTTGTTTTTAATGATAATGTATCGGAGATTATACGTCCGAAAGGTATGAAGGTTACTTTTCTTGAAGGGAAGGATTGGGAAGCAGAAATGGGTTCAAAGGAAGGAACATTTGGTGAACAATATGAGTTGGCAATGGGATATAAAATGTGTAGTAGGAAATGGTTGGATTGGACCTTACCTCCGACAGATGATGCTGGTGGGCATTTTTTTAATGGACGTGCACAAGGAGTAAACTGGAGAATGATTCGTTATTCGGATGTTTTGCTGATGTATGCTGAAGCTGTAGTAATGGGAGGGAAAGCCACTGCAAACATAACCCCGTTAGAAGCAATAAACAAAGTACGCGATAGGGTAGGAGTACCTCATGTAACAGAAGCTAATATGAGAACTATTGAAGATGAACGTATTCTAGAACTTACCTATGAAGGCTCCCGGTTCTTTGACTTGCTTCGTTGGGGTAAAGTAGTAGAGCGTTTTCGCGAATTGGAAAATACTGATCCTTTGTTTAAAAGGTTTAGCAGGGCTCAATATATGGGGTTTAAGGAAAATAAGAATGAATGGGTTCCATTGCCAATTGATGAAGTAGAGGGTAATCCATATATCACTAAAAATAATCCAGGATGGTAATTAAAAATAGAATAATTATGAAAGTATTTTATTATATTATATGTGCAGCTTGCTTTGCCGGCTGTGTGTCATCTTCCAATGATAAAACGGTGAAAGAGAATGGTCGAACATTGCATAATGGCATTGTGCTGCCCGAGCAATGGCCTCCTAGTATGATTGATGATGGAGTACGTCGCGAAATGTCTTTACCTTATATTTCAAACAAACCGACTGTTATTTCTGTAAATTTAGGACGCCAATTATTCGTTGATGATTTTTTAATTGCAGAAACAGATATGGAGCGTGTTTCCCATAAGGCTATGTTCTATGAGAATAATCCGGTACTTGCTCCGGATAAGGAGTGGGAATACACTTTTGAACGTGCTCCTTATGCTGCTCCTTTCAGTGATGGAATATGGTATGATGAAAGCGAACAAAAATTTAAAATGTGGTATTTGGCTGGTGCCGGATCTATGCACAAACATCGTCAAAGCTTTTATACTTGTTATGCAGAGTCAAAAGATGGGAAGCATTGGGAAAAAGTGAATATGGATATAGTGCCGGGTACGAATATTGTAGATACTTGTGATCGGGATGCGGCTACAGTTTGGCTCGATAAAATGTGTCCAGAACCAGAAAAACGTTTCAAACTCTTCAATGTGGAAAAACATAGTGGAGGATGGAAAATAATTTTAAAATATTCAAAAGATGGTATTCATTGGTCGGAAGGAGTTGCGCAATCAGGACCGGTGGGGGATCGTACCACTGCTTTCTATAATCCGTTTACTCAAAAATGGGCTATTAGTCTACGGCAGGGGAGTAAAGCAGACGGACGCTCTAGAGGCTATTTGGAAAATGAAGATCCAGAGATGGCAGTTAGCGTGGCGCATTCATTGGCTAAAGGAATAAAGGATAAAAATATAGTTTTGTGGTTTACTCCTTCCGATAAGGAACTGCCACATCCTGAATTTCCTGATGTGCGTCCAGCCATTTATAATTTTGATGCTATGCCTTATGAAAGTGTTATGCTAGGGTTCTATGCTATGTGGAAAGGACCAGAGAATGATCTCTGTGGTAAGTTAGGTATTCAGAAAAGAAATGAAATAGGGATGGGATATAGTCGGGATGGTTTTCATTTTTATCGTCCCAGTTATGAACCTGTTATGGGAGTAAATGAAACGGAAGGGGCATGGAATTGGGGAAATATGCAGTCTGTTATTGGCGTACCTCTCATTGTTGGTGATTCTTTGTATTTGTATTCTAGTGGAAGAATGAAGAATAAAGTGATGTGGGATGGATTTACTTCTACTGGGTTGGCAACTTTACGTCGTGATGGGTTCGTTTCCATGCATACAGACACAGAAGGGGTACTTGTTACCGAGAAAATAAAGTTTGATGGTAATCATTTTTTTGTGAATGCACAAGCAAAGGATTTGCAGGTGGAGATAATGGATGAAAATGGTAATGTGATTACGGGATTTTCCAGAGAGGATTGTAAGGAAATGAATGATTTGAACAGTACTAAACAATTGGTAACTTGGAAATCAGGTAAAAAACTTGCTGCTCTTTCAGGCAAGATAGTTAAAGTGAAGTTTTATGTTACTTGTGGCGATTTATATGCTTTTTGGATTTCTCCATGGGACACAGGAGAAAGTAGGGGATATACAGGTGGTGGTGGTCCGGGACTCAATCCTTGTGGAATCGATATTAAATAACTGATATGTGTAAAACATAGTTGTGTTACATCGTGTATTTTGTTGGTGGCTGCTTCATGAGAATGAAGCAGTCATTTTTTGTATTACAGATAAATTTTGCTTGGTTGAGCTAAGTCAATATTTAAGTATGAGGAAAATGTAGACATAAAAAAAGGAGCAACGCCTTGCTCCAACCTTTGTTAACCTTAAATCTAATACTATGAAAAACACGTTGCAAAGGTACGTGTTTTAGTGGATTTTGCAAATAAAACAACTAAAAAAATATGTTTTCTAACACGTTTTAATACTTTTGTCCTATTTGTTAAGGATGAGGACTTTTTTTATTTACTTGTATTTTGTCTTTTTTACATATAAAACCGTATATTTGTTGCCACTTTTGCAAAAGGATAAAAACGAATGGTTTCAGTAGATAATTTGAAAGTAGAGTTTGGAGTAACGCCTCTGTTTGAGGATGTGTCATACGTTATCAATAAGAGAGATCGTATTGCGCTGGTCGGGAAGAATGGGGCCGGTAAGTCTACTATGCTTAAGATATTGGCAGGAATACAGGCGCCTACTTCAGGTAGTGTTTCTGTTCCGCGTGATGTGACGATAGGCTATCTGCCTCAAGTCATGATTCTGAGTGATAAACATACTGTGATGGAAGAGGCGGAGATGGCTTTTGAACATATCTTTGAGTTGCAGGCTAGTATTGAGAGAATGAATCAGGAGTTGGCGGATAGAACAGATTATGATTCAGAAAACTATCATAAACTGATTGAGAAATTCACCCATGACAATGAACGCTTTTTGATGATGGGAGGTACCAATTATACAGCTGAGATAGAACGTACATTGATGGGGTTGGGATTTAGCCGGGAGGATTTTAACCGTCCTACATCTGAGTTCAGTGGTGGATGGCGTATGCGTATAGAGTTGGCCAAGTTGCTGTTGCGACGGCCCGATGTGTTGCTGTTGGACGAGCCTACCAATCATCTGGATATAGAAAGCATTCAATGGTTGGAAAACTTTTTGAAGACAAGTGCGGGAGCCGTTGTATTGGTGAGCCACGACCGTGCATTTATTAATAATGTGACCAATCGTACGATTGAAATATCTTGCGGGCATATCTATGATTATAAAGTGGCTTACGATGAGTTTGTGGTATTGCGCAAAGAACGTCGTGAGCAGCAATTGCGTGCATACGAGAACCAGCAGAAGCAAATTCAGGATACAGAAGATTTCATAGAGCGTTTCCGTTATAAGGCTACCAAGGCTGTACAGGTGCAGAGCCGTATCAAGCAATTGGAAAAAATAGTTCCTATTGAAATTGATGATGAAGATAATTCAGCCTTGCGGTTGAAGTTTCCGCCTGCCATGCGTTCCGGCAATTATCCGGTCATTTGTGACGGGGTGAAGAAAGCATATGGCAGTCATATCGTTTTTCACGATGTGACTTTGACTATTAATCGAGGTGAGAAGGTAGCTTTTGTCGGAAAGAATGGGGAAGGTAAGTCCACTTTGGTGAAATGTATAATGGACGAAATCCCATACGAAGGTAAACTGACCATCGGGCACAACGTACAGATTGGTTATTTTGCTCAGAATCAGGCTCAGATGTTGGATGAAAATCTGAGTGTCTTTGATACGATTGATTATGTGGCAAAAGGGGATATTCGTTTGAAGATTCGTGATATTCTGGGAGCATTCATGTTTGGAGGTGAGGCTTCTGATAAAAAAGTAAAGGTACTGTCGGGTGGGGAGCGGAGTCGTCTTGCCATGATAAAACTTTTGTTAGAACCGGTGAATTTCCTTATTTTGGACGAACCTACCAACCATCTGGATATGCGCTCAAAGGATGTATTGAAAGAAGCTATCAAGGAATTTGATGGAACGGTGATTGTTGTTTCTCATGACCGTGAGTTCTTGGATGGACTGGTGACCAAAGTTTATGAATTCGGAGGTGGAGTAGTAAAAGAACACATTGGCGGCATTTATGATTTTTTACAGAAAAAGAAAATAGAGAGTCTGAATGAGTTGCAGCTTTCGGCTTCTCCTACTGTGTCTGCCACTAAAAAGGAAGAACCCGAAACAGTTAGTGAGAACAAATTATCTTATGAGGCGCAAAAGGAATTGAATAAGAAAATTCGCAAATTGGAGAAACGAATTGCGGATTGTGAACAGAAAATAGAAAAGCTGGAAACTGAGATTGGCGAGGTGGAAGCTGATATGGCTACTCCCGAAGGTGCATCGGATATGGCTTTGTATGAAAAGCATCAGAAACTGAAAAAGGACTTGGATCAGACGGTAGAAGAATGGGAGACCGTTTCTATGGAATTAGAAGAGATGCAGGGAAGTTAAAGTATGTATCATATATATAGAACAAATGAAAGCAAAACATTATTTACCAATGGCTGTATTGGCTCTGGCAGTAGCTGCCGGATGCGACAGTAAAAAGGAAGCCGTCATGACTTCGGGTATAGACTTGACAAATTTGGACACTACGGCTGTTCAAGGAGCTGATTTTTATCAGTATGCTTGTGGCGGATGGATGAAGAAACACCCTCTGACCAATGAATATTCCCGTTTTGGCTCATTCGATATGCTTGCTGAAAATAATCGGGAACAACTGAAAGGATTGATTGTGGAAATTGCTTCCGGGCAGAATGCGCAAGGTACAATAGGTCAGAAAATAGGGGATATCTATAATTTGGCTATGGATAGTGTGAAACTGAATGCGGATGGAGTAACTCCTATTCAAGCTGATTTGGAAAAGATTGCTTCAGTGAAGGATAAATCGGAAATAGTTCCTTTGATGGCGGAACTGGCTCATAGCGGTGTATTCCCTTATTTCAGTTTCTATGTGGGTGCCGATATCATGGACAGCAAGAGCAATTTGTTTCAATTGTATCAAGGGGGTATCAGTCTGGGTGAAAAAGAATATTATCTGGACAATGATGATGTGACTGTCAATATCCGTAATAAGTATAAGGAACATATTGTAAAGATGTTCCAATTGGCTGGTTTTGATGAGGCTGCCGCTAAAAAGAAAATGGAGGCTGTAATGGATATCGAAACCCGTATTGCAAAAGCTTCTTTCAGTGCGGTGGAACAGCGTAACCCTGCGGCCAATTATCATAAAATGTCTTTGGATGAATTAAAGAAAGAGATTCTGGGCATTGACTGGGATGCTTTCTTGAATGGTATAGGCGTGAAAGGGGTGACTGAACTGAGTGTTTCTCAAGTGGAGCCGATTAAAGAGGTTGAGAAAATTATCAATAGCTTGCCGGTTGAAAATCAGATCGCTTATATGCAATGGAGTCTGATAGACAGGGCTGCCGGTTACTTGAGTGATGATTTGGTGGCACAAAATTTTGATTTTTATGGAAAAACACTATCCGGCAAACAGGCTAACCAACCTCGTTGGAAGCGTGCTGTAAGTACTGTAAATGGAGTACTGGGTGAAGCGGTAGGTCAGATGTATGTGGAGAAATATTTTCCGGCAGCCGCAAAAGAACGTATGGTGCAGTTGGTAAAGAATCTGCAGACCGCATTGGGAGAACGTATTCGGAATTTGGAATGGATGGGTGACAGCACAAAGATTAAAGCTATTGAGAAGTTGAATTCTTTTTATGTAAAGGTAGGCTATCCTGATAAGTGGAGGGATTATACCGGTTTGAATATTGAAAAAGATTCTTATTGGGCCAATGTGAAGCGTGCTACAGAATTCGAACTGGATTATATGTTATCCAAGGCAGGAAAGCCGGTTGACAGAGATGAATGGGGAATGACTCCGCAGACTGTCAATGCATATTATAATCCGACCACGAATGAGATTTGTTTTCCGGCGGGTATTCTTCAATATCCGTTTTTTGATATGAATGCTGATGATGCATTTAATTATGGAGCTATTGGCGTGGTTATCGGTCATGAAATGACTCATGGATTCGATGATCAGGGACGTCAGTTTGATAAGGATGGTAATTTGAAAGATTGGTGGACAGCCGAAGATGCCAAACGTTTTGAAGAACGTGCTCAGGTAATGGTGAATTTCTTTGATAGCATCCAGGTTTTGCCGGGACTCAATGCCAACGGTTCTTTGACTTTAGGTGAGAATATAGCCGATCATGGTGGTTTGCAGGTTTCTTTCCAAGCGTTCAAGAATGCGACAAAAGATGCTCCCCTGCCGGTAAAAGACGGATTTACTCCGGAACAGCGCTTCTTCTTGTCATACGCCGGAGTGTGGGCTGGCAATATCCGCGACGAGCAGATTCGTTTGCAAACCAAGTCTGATCCACATTCATTGGGCAGATGGCGTGTGAACGGAGCACTCCCTCAAATAGGTGCATGGTATGATGCTTTTGGCATTAAAGAGGGGGATCCTATGTATTTGGCTCCTGAAAAACGTGTTTCTATTTGGTAAGCTTTGTATGTAAAAGATAATAAGAAAGCATGGTAATTGCTGAGAATTCGGCATTTACCATGCTTTCTTTTTGGAATTTACATGATAAACACCTATTTTTGTGCCCGATGAAACGGAGACGATACATAGCATGGGTATTGATGTTGGTCAGCATTATCATGTTGACAGCATCTGTTCTGCCTCATCATCATCACCGGGAAATTCTTTGTTTGCAGCATGATATGACTTTGTGCGGCTGTCAATGTTCCGTGCAGCATCAGCAGCATAATAATAGTTCTGATGAGAATCATACATGTAATGCCGGATGTGTGACCAAGTTTAAAAGTGTAACTCCGGATCGGGCCCAAGACAGTGTTTCTCCTGATTATTCGTTTTGTTTGCTGTTATATACGGTGACGGATGTATTGGCGCTTTCATTGCGGTTGACAGAACACAACACATTACCTTATAATTACTATTTAGAAAAACTGCATTCTACGTGTCTTCCCCACGTAAAGGGGTTGCGTGCTCCTCCTTGCGATGTTCTTGCTTAACAGATAGAAAGTTTATCTTTTTATCCGCAACTTTGTTGCATTTTCTTTACACTAATTTTGCATTTAATAAAAAGTAAGAACAAATAATATCATCATGAAGAAACTTATCTTTATGGGAGTCTT
>ENA-OURZ01001153-OURZ01001153.1-human-gut-metagenome-genome-assembly--contig:-NODE-1153-length-30947-cov-10.211802_pt1 | contig 30947 bp, 23 predicted proteins | sample MGYA00242073_ERZ509195 | MGnify/ENA primary metagenome ERZ509195 (study PRJEB26280, sample SAMEA2338837) | human gut metagenome | biome: human gut; feature: human-associated habitat; material: faeces... | reverse complement strand
ACCGGACTATGACCGAGTGGGAATTGGACAACCGCCATGCACCGGATTATGTGCTGTGGCTTTTGGAGTATTATATCCGCAACGAGGGACTTATGGTAAAAGGAAGGAATGAGGGAGGTGGAGATTCTGAAAAAGAAACAACTTAAATGCTATCTTTATACAAGAGTGTCCACCTCTATGCAGGTTGACGGGTACAGTTTGGATGCCCAGCGTGACAAGCTGCGGAAGTATGCGGCATACGAGGATATGATTATTGCCGGGGAGTATTCTGACGAAGGCTTTTCCGGCAAGAACATCCAAGGGCGGCAGGACTTCCAACGGATGCTGAACGATATCCAGGACGGCAAAGATGATGTTTCTTATGTGCTGGTCTTTAAGCTGTCCCGATTTGGCAGAAATGCGGCGGATGTTCTGAACTCTTTGCAGCTCATGCAGGATTTCGGTGTCAATCTGATCTGCGTGGAGGATGGCATCGACAGTTCAAAGGATGCCGGAAAGCTGATGATTTCCGTGCTGTCTGCGGTGGCAGAAATAGAGCGAGAGAATATCCGCACCCAGACAATGGCAGGACGTGAGCAAAAGGCTCGTGAGGGCAAGTGGAACGGTGGTTTCGCTCCTTATGGCTACAAACTGGAAAACGGAGATTTGGTCATTGCGGAGGATGAAGTGGAAGTAATCCGTGTCATTTATGACCGCTACATTCACACCAACGAGGGCGTTGCCGGGGTTGCTAAATATCTGAACCGCAACGGCTTTATCAAGAAACTGCGGCAGAACAATACCATTCCCGGATTTTCAAGGAACTTCGTGCAGGATGTATTGGACAATCCCGTTTACATGGGAAAGATCGCCTATGGCAGACGCAGGACGGAAAAGAAGCAAGGCACAAGAAATGAGATGCACGTAGTTGAGCAGTCGGAGTTCCCGATTTATGAGGGACAGCACGAAGCCATCATTTCGGAAGAAGATTGGTATCTGGCACAGGAAAAGCGTAAGATCAATTCCTTTAAGCGGGAAAAGGTCAACAATCCAGATCATGCACACATCCTGTCCGGCATTCTGAAATGCCCATGCTGCGGAAAGAGTATGTACGGCAATATCGCCAGGGCTCACAGCAAGGACAAGAAAACGAGGTATTATTACTACTGCAAAAACACGGTAACACCTACCGGACATGAGTGCAGCTTCCGACTGAATATCGAGCAGACGGAGATCAACAAGTTTGTGGCTAAGATTATATCCGCTATGGTCAACAATCCCCGGTTTGTAGAAGCGATTCAGGCGAAAATCGGCTCGGCTGTTGATACAGAGGATATGGAAAAGCAGATCGCCGTCCTGCAAGGACAGTTGAAGCAAGCCTTTGGAACGAAAAGCCGCTTGGAGCGTCAGATGGACACCTTGGACATCAACGATGCCCACTATGACAGAAAGATTTTGGACTTGCAGCGCCGCTATGATGAACAGTATGATACGATAGAGGAAATCGAAGTTCAGATTGGCGAATTGCAAAGTCAGATACGCAGCATCCAGCAGGAGAAAATCTCCGGCGATAACATTTATCGGCTCTTACTGGCATTTGATGAAGTCTACCATTCCGCAACGGAAGCAGAACAGAAAGAGTTTATGAAAGCCTTTATCGAGCGAATTGAGATGTTCCCGGAAAAGAGAAAAGACGGAAGCTGGATAAAGAAGATTGTATTCAACTTCCCTGTGCCTGTTGATGGCGAGGAAGTGAAAGAACTTCCCTTGGAAACTGAAACAACAGTCGAGACAGTATGTTTATTGTCCAAACTAAATGCAAAGCAACATATCGAGGTTGAGATTAAGACGGACGAGCTGGATTTGACTGCTGCGGAGAGTAAGGCCACTTATGATGAAATCAAGGGGTATGTACTGGAAAAGCATGAATTGAAGGTGTCCAGCCTGTATATCTCCCAGGTTAAGCGGAAATGTGGTCTGGATGTGGGACAGAATTATAATCTGTCAAAGAAGGAAGATGCGAAGGTGCCGCAGTGTCCGCCGGAAAAAGAGGCGACGATTATGGAGGCACTGAAGTATTTTCAGATGATTCACTAAAATGATATTGCTGTAAAAGGGGCTGTCTCAAAATAACATTTTCTAAAAAATAGCCAAACAAAAAAGCCGTGAAAATCCGATAAAGCTGGATTTTCACGGCTTTTTCCAACGTTTGACGAGGGCTGTTCTCTTGCGATCCGCATTTTGAGACAGCCCCCTTTAATATATGTTCTTTGGGGATGTACTAATGTTGCAAATATAATGTCTATTAAAATTCCTTATTGTCCAATTAAGTATAATTAAATCTCGAAAATTCCAATATGTATATTGCGTTTTATAAACATTAATGATATACTTGACAAAATGGAGTGGATATGCTATGAAAGATGAATTATTTACAGTTGCTCAAGCAGCTGAATATTTGAAAGTATGCGATAAAACGGTACGGCGAATGATTGCCTCTAAGGAACTTGTTGCTTCCAAAGTAGGAAGTCGAAGCTGGCGCATCCGTAAAGATGACATAGATGCCTATCTAAACGCCACCAGTACGGGGCAGGAAGGAGCAGATACCATTGAGTGAAGAACTGATTCAGCGTAATTTGATAGAAGCTCCTGAAAAAATGGGCGATTGGAATTTCTACAATATTGGCGCTACTACATTAAAAGCTCTTAAAGGAGCGAAGATTATTCCCGATAAAGACTATGAGGCATATGAGGGAAAAAAGCCGGATGCCTTGATTGTTAAAAAGCCAATTATTATCGGAGCTATCGAGTATAAGACTCCTCAGGAGTTGCGAACCGAAAAGCAGATTGCTAAAGCTATTGCACAAGAAATTGGGACAGCCCAGATATTGCAGGCAAAAGTTTACATTGTTACTGACGGCAAGAAAACTTTTTGGATTAACCCCGCTACCGGTCAAGAAATTCTACAGGAAGATGATAGCCGCATTACATTAAATTTTGACAAGAGTAGCACAGAGTGTATTACCCTCATCAATAAGATTCGAGCCTCTATTAATGCTACCAATAATCAAATCAAGGCTGCTGCGTCTGTTGATCCTCTGCCTCTGGCCGAAAAAGTATGGCAAGATTTATGGGCTGTTTCAGGAGCTACACCTGAAAATTGTTTGTACACCTTTGTTGAGATTTTCATCTTCAAATACCTTAGCGATTTAGGTGTTTTGAAGGGAATGTATTCATTCTATGATTTGCTGGGAAAATACTCTGGCAATAATGAGAATGAGGTGCTTGAATATTATGCTTCCACGGTACGAGTAAAGATTAAAGCTCTTTTCCCTGGCAACCCGAAGGACAAAACTACCATTATCAATGGAACAATTTTTGTATCCAAAGATGACAAGGCTGTTTCTGGATATGCGACTGTTTTCCACAAAATTCTTAAGCGTTTTAATGATTTTGGGACTTTAGAGAACATAGACTACGACTTCAAAAGCAAGCTGTTTGAAACATTCTTGAAAGAATCAATCAGTAAGAAAAATTGGGGTCAATACTTTACACCCTTGAAGGTAGTTCGAGCTATTGTCAATATGATAGACATCACTCCGGGTATGAAGATTTGCGATCCGGCGTGTGGCGTCGGAAAATTCTTGCTTGAACCGATTCTTCACGATTTGCACCGATTCTATAAAGTGGAGGATGGAGAGTTAAAGCCCCAAATTATGCTGAGTGGTTTTGACAAAGGATTTGATAAGGACGAACAAAAAACAATCATTCTTGCTAAAGCAAATATGCTGATTTATATGTCTGGTTTGCTCCGAGAGCATCCAGAAATGACAGATAAATTTGCTAAACTTTTTAACGACACGTTTTTGCTTCAAACCAACTCGATTCTTGGAACCTTGGCAAAGCCTGTCCATGATCAGTATGATCTGATTTTAACGAATCCGCCGTATGTTATGAGCGGAAGTAGTAATTTGAAGGAAGAGATTTCCAAGGATGATGCACTCAAGAAATACTTTTCTGTAAGCGCAATGGGCATCGAAGGTTTGTTCATGGAATGGATTATTCGTGCCCTCAAACCAAATGGAAAAGCGTTTATTGTCGTGCCTGATGGTATTATGAACCGCAGTAACGACAAAAAGCTCCGTGACTTTATATTGGAGCAGTGTGAAATTGATGCTGTCATCTCTCTTCCGTTAAACACTTTCTTCACAACTAACAAAAAAACTTACATTCTTGCTCTGACAAAAAAAGCACCTGTTATGGTGGATGGTGTGCCTACGCTTCAGCGCCAAATCTCCCCAGTATTTACCTATTTGTGTTCGGAAATCGGAGAAACTCGTGATGTGTACCGTTTTGACATCAATCAAAATGATTTGCAGGTTGCATCTGATCTTTTTAATATGTTCAAGGGTGCGAAAACGAGCTTTGCAAACACATTGAACATGATTGGTGATCGGAGATGCAAAATTTCGAGCATTGATGACTTTTACAACGGAACTCATTGGTGCGTGGAACGATGGTGGAATCACGAAGAACGGCAGGCTCTTGGTATCGAGGAAGAATCCAAGACAATCGGAGTAAATGACTTTAGAGTTTTACTTGCTGATACGATTAACACATTGTCTGAACTTGATGAACCATTGGCTGAAGTTGAAAAAAAAAACGATGAGGGCCTTCAGTTTTTAGAAATCCCCATTACTCAGGTGTTTGATATTGTTCGTGGCGACGGAAAATATACTCGAAGCTATGTACATGAACACACTGGTGAGCATCCATTATATTCTGGCAACACATTTGGACCATTTGCTCAGATCGATTCCTATGATTATAATGTTCCGGCATTGACATGGGCAATAGATGGTTTAGCGGGCTACATGATGATTCACAGATCACCTTTTTCCGCAACCAACCACCGTGGAATACTCCTACTGAAAGACACAAATATAGACCTGGAGTACGCAAAATATACCTTGGAACCTATTTTTAGAGAGCTTAAAAAAGGGCGGCAAGGCGATAATGGAGAGAATGAGTACACATCATTACCACCATTTATGATTCAATCTGTAAAATTTGCTATTCCGGTAGACCATGACGGAGAGCCTTGGCTTGAAAAGCAAAAAGAAATCGCCGCAGGTTATGTAACTTTGGAACAAACCAAAGAAACTGTTGTTGAACAAATTGCAAATCTCTCACAGGTTTCTGTTGTGCCGAATTGTGATGAATATGCGATCGAATATTTGCCTTTGAGTGAGCTATTTGACACAATTAAAGGAAAGTCAAAGTACACCAAAAAGTACGGGAATTTACACTCAGGCCCTTACCCGGTCTACTCGGCATCAAGTCAAGGGACACTGACCCATTTAGATACCTACGATTATGACGGTCGTTATATGACATGGTCAACAAACGGATTTGCAGGTACGATTCTTATTCTGAATGGCAAATTTTCCATTAACGGAGATCGTGGAATCTTGGTTCCTAAAAACGGGCGTCAAGATTTGGACTTCGATTATATGAAATTTACATTAGAACCCATATTCCGAGAGCTGGCTAAAGGTCGAAAAGGCGATAACGGAGAAGATGAATTTACTAAACTATATCCTTCGATGTTAAGCGATATTATGGTACCAATTCCTGTCGATGGTAAAGGAAATATTAGCCTTTTACTTCAAAAGGAGATTGCCCAAAAGTTTATATCAGTACAAAATAGTCAGAAAGAAATTATTGAAAAATTGGATGCACTGATATCCAAGAAAATTTCCATGTAATCAAAAGGAAGCGCTCATTTTATTTTGAGCGCTTCCTTTTTACTTTCGCTTTTTCTTTTTTGCTCCATGGTAAGGCTGTGACCGAGCTTTCCCCCTCATATTGTTGGGATTCTTCAGTAGCTTGGACAGGCTCAGTATTCGCAGAAAAGCAGAAAAATCCTCGGATGAAATTTTTTCAAAAGGAATCTGCATTTTATCACAGAACTCATGGATCATAGCTTCTGTGTCGGTCCCCATCTGTATGGCCTGTTCAAAATTCTCTTTAACCTCATCCAGTGTTGGCTGTGGGTCGGCTGTGGTCTTGTCTTTCAAATGGGCTTCCCGTATATCCTGGACAATGCTGTCCAGATCATCATGAAGAATATGGCTGTAAAAATCGTTCTCCTGTACCTGACCCAGTTCCAGCGTCCGCATATATAGATTATTTTCTCCCGGTGCGTGTTCTTTCAGAATGGTCTGCCGGGTAGCTTCCAGAATCAGATTCATCTGGTTCACCCGCATATCAGCGATCCGGTCAATTAAGATTTCCATATCAACCATCAGCCGCAAAAAATTCGGATGGGTCGCCAACTCACAAAGCAGGCGGTTGTTGATTTTTCCGCTGCTTAATAATACAACCATATTATATTTATACATTTGACGGCACAAAGGTTATTTCAAGCGAAGAAAATTACTGGAGTTACAGTAACTGCCTGTATGCGTATGATGGCAACGGCATCGCTGTTCACGACGGAGGCATGGGATATCTGCACGTTGAATACGTTTCCCTGTTTTCCATGACAGATAATCGGCTGGAGTGGGCAGATACGCTTATGAGTACAGAGGAATGCAGCTATGAGGACCTGCGCGCGTTCCTGGATACCTTAACGCCGATAGACGACTTCATTCCAATCACAGACGATTCGTATCTGACCAATTAATGAAAACAGCAAATTGCGCTGCGGGGGTCCCCAAATCATGCAGGTTGTGCCAAAGCAAATATGAAAGTCCCAGGTCATTTGACCCGGGACTTTTTATGTAAAGAAACCCCGGCGGGACACGTCTGCGTCCTGCCGGGGAAATTTTTTCTCAGCCTGCGTCCTCTGAAACGCTGGGGGTTTCGTAGGTTTCGATACGGCGGATGTGCGCGCCGAGTGCGGTGAGTTTGCCGACGATATCCTCATAACCGCGCTCGATGAAGTGTGCGTCCTCGATGAGCGTCATGCCCTCGGCGCACATGGCAGCAATAACCATTGCTGCGCCTGCGCGCAGATCACAGGCACGGACCTCGCAGCCGTGCAGCGTCTGCACGCCGTCGATAATGGCGGTCTTCCCTTCTACCTGAATGTTTGCGCCCATGCGGCCAAGTTCGGCGGTGTAGCGGAAGCGGTTGTCATAGACGCCCTCGGTCACAAGACTGGTGCCGACTGCAGTAGCAAGACAGACCGTGATCTGTGGCTGCATGTCGGTCGGGAAGCCGGGATACGGCATGGTCTTGACGTTTGCGCGGTGCAGCCGGTAGGCCGATTCGACGCGGATGGCGTCGTCATATTCCGTGATGTCCGCGCCGATCTCGCGCAGCTTTGCAGTGATGCAGTCGAGATGCTTCGGAATGACATTCTCGATCAGCACATCGCCGCCGACAGCTGCTGCGGCCGCCATATAGGTGCCTGCTTCGATCTGATCGGGAATGATGGAATAGCAGCCGCCGTGCAGCGCCTTGACGCCGCGGACCTTGATCACGTCGGTGCCTGCGCCGGAAATCTGCGCGCCCATGGCGTTCAGGAAGTTCGCAAGATCCACGATGTGCGGCTCTTTGGCGCAGTTTTCGATAATCGTCATGCCGCTGCAAAGCACTGCTGCGAGCAGGATGTTCATCGTCGCGCCGACGGAGACAATATCGAGATAAATGTGGCCGCCGCGCAGCCCGCCCTTCGGGGCGTCGGCGCAGACATAGCCGCCGGCCTGCTCGACCATGGCACCCATGGCCTCGAAGCCCTTGATATGCTGGTCAATGGGGCGGACACCGAAGTTGCAGCCGCCCGGCATGGCAACATGGGCATGACCAAAGCGGCCAAGCTCTGCGCCGATGAGGTAATACGACGCACGGATGCGTCGGACGAGTTCGATGGGAGCAGTTGCGTTGCGTGCACGGGTGCAGTCGATCTCGAGTGTGTTGCGGCCGTAGCGGCGGATCTCCGCGCCCATATCGCGCAGAATCTCCAGCAGCAGCCGCACATCTGAAATATCCGGTACGTTTTCGATCCGGCAGGAGCCGCTGACGAGCAGTGTGGCCGGCAGGATTGCGACCGCCGCGTTCTTGGCTCCGGAAATGGTCACGGAGCCGGAAAGCTTTGTGCCGCCTTGAACGATGTATTTGATCAAAATGTAGTCCCTCTTTGGTAGCGTCAGTTGACACTAAGAGTGTTTGCAGAAACGCGTTATGTTAACAGAGCCAAATTCGGCCGCTTCTAGAATAGCACACCACGGCAGGAATGTAAAGGAAAATGACAATTCAGCAACAGAAAATCTTCAGATTTTCTTCATAATTCGACAAGTTTGGACAGCAGGATTATTTTTCCGCCGTGATTTCGCGCGTAATGCCGTTGATAAAGAAGCTTCCGGCGTCCGTCTCGACCAGCCAGACCGGCACAAAGCGGATACCGGTACCCGCCTGATCCGACGGCAGATAGCCCTGCGTGAGCGATGTCACCGTGCTTCCGACCCAGCCGAGCGCGTCGCGCCGTGCCAGCAGCTGCGCCAGCGCATCAGCGGCGGAAATGGCCTCCTGCTCTGATACGCGCGTGATGGAACTGCCGCCGGTGTAAAACGTGCCCTCGACCGCCGTGAGATGCTCGTCCATATAGGTCAGCTCCAGAAGACTGCCGAGCACAGGGACGCCGAGCAGCGTCTGTGAGGCGCAGATACGCACAGCGCCGCTTTCTGCCTGCTCGCGTGTGAGCGACTGGTATTGAAAATCCATGGCGTGCAGCAGCTTCTCTGCGGCTTTTTCCGGATTTCGCACCCGGCTGCCGCCGGTCAGCGACGCGGAAAAGCCGCCTGTGCGTGTAATGTGGAGCGTTCCAAGATCGGATTCATAGGTGCTTTCAAAGCCGGACGCACCTGCGGGCGCGGTCTTTGCACCCAGAAGCGCCTGCGCAGCCGTTTGCGCGCCGTCCTCGGAGAGTTCGACAATATAGAGCGTGGGACTGCGCGGCAGTTCGTCCAGATCAATGGAAAGGTCATAGCCCTCGTAAAGTGTCTTGAGTTCCTGCAGCATCTGCCGCTGTTCATGCGTCTGTGCAAGCCGGTTCGGCACGACAATGCAGAGAAGCCCCAGCGCGCAGAGCGTCAAGACAAGAAGAATCAGATTTTTCATGCGCGAAGCGCTCATAGCGGCTCCTCCTGATGGAAAATTTGAGTCAGTGGTGCGATGGATACGGCGGAAAGCAGCTGTTCTAAAGAGGTCTTCGGCGAATCTGTATGGATTTACCCACTTGTTTGTAGGGTCCGATGCCCACATCGGCCCGCTGGGAAATTGCGAATTCGCCTAAGATTCCCGCAGAAACGGTGCGTTCTGCCGGGTCGATGCGGGCATCGACCCCTACGATTAACAGCGAAAAGCCTGCGGATTCGCATCGGACTATCGCTTTTCGCAATTACCTGCTGCGACCTCTCAGGCGCTCCCGCGCCAGTGCATCGTGGGCAGGTACATATCAAGCTTACTCCGTCTCCCAACCGGCGGTGAGTTCTCCTCCGGTGCCTTCTGCGTACAGAAGGCGGAGCGTTTCGCCCTTCGGCAGACACGCCGCCGCCTGTGCAGCGGGCAGAAGCGCCGCGGGTGTTGATGTGGCTGTGTAGCTGCGGTACAGAACGGAGGCGCGTGTGATCTGCGTGCCGTCGAAGCGAATCTCGATTCCGCCGCCGCGCGGCGCAATCTCGATGCCGGACAGATAATAGCCGAAGGTACACACGGCGCTCTGGCCGTCTTCAGAATAGCTTTGCAGATAGACCCGCGCCTCGCCGTAGCTGTCGCCGGTCAGACGGCTGAGAAGACTGCGCGCAGCCTCAATGCGGCCCAGCGCGTCGGCGGACGCGCTCTGGAAACGGTCGTCTGATTGGAGAATCTGCAGGTCGATTCGGCCCTGCGCGCTTACGCGCAGGTGCAGGCCGGTTTCGGTAAAGGACGTCGTGCCGTCGTTTCCGACGAATCGCGCGTCACCGTAGGGATTGATGCCAATTTGGGTTGCGAGAGCGGAAATGAATCTGGCGTCGCACGGGTTCGTGCCGAGGCCCGTGCAGACGGCGGCGCTCGACGCGCTGATAAGCGAGAGCGGATCAAGCGCGCTGTAAGGTGCAGCGTCCGATTCAAAGGCGAAAAAGCTGCCGTCCGGAACGGCGGCGGAGAGTTCGGCGGCAAGCGTCTCGGCGGAAAGCGCCGTTTGTGCGCGGTAGCAGCTGCCGCCCAGCAGATACAGTTCAACTGTCTCACCATTCAGCGCCAGCAGGTACCACTGCGCGTCCGCACCCTCCGGTGCGCGCACGTTCAGCCACGCACCGAGCACAGCGGGTGAGATGGTTCCCGGAAAGCAGAAGGCTGCGCCGGGGCCGCGCAGCGCGGCATAAAATGCCGATTCAGTGCACGCCTGCGGCGTTTCGGCGCTCTCGAGCGCCTGTGCAAGTAACCCGCCGTACTGACCGTAAAGCGTGTCAAGAGCGGCAAAGTCATACTGTGCGCTTTGACGGCCTGCCTCAGTGCTCAGCGTGACGGCGATGGGCTGCGCCGCGCCGATGAACGCGCTGCCGGTGGCGGGCGCAGTGTAGGTCAGTTCTGCCTCGTTCAGGCCGAACAGACCCGCAAACGGGCGCAGCGCACTCGCCAGCCACTTGGTCTGCGTGAGCGTTTTCGTCGGCAGACACATGATCGCAAGCGTCACGTTGACCAGCACGAGAAACACAATCAGAATATCCTTCCCAATCTCCAGCAGCCGGCGGCCATGCCCGGCGGGGCCGGGTCTTCGTTCCTGCTTCATGCCTGTGCCTCCGCGGCGGGCATGGTGATGAGAACCGAGGTGCCCTTGCCATATTCGGATGAAATTTCGATGCGGCCCTTGTGTTGGTTCAGAATCTCCTGCGCGATGGAAAGGCCCAGGCCTGTGCCGCCGGACTCGCGCGAACGCGCCTTGTCCACACGGTAGAACCGGTCGAACAGACGCGGCAGATCCTTTTCCGGGATGCCGATGCCGTTGTCGGTCACGCGGACAAAGACATTTTTGCCGCTCGTGCCGACGAGCATGTCAATTTTGCCGCCGTCGGGCGTATACTTGACGGCGTTGGAGACGATGTTTGTGATGACCTGCTCGATGCGCTCCCGGTCGCCGTTGACGTCGGGAATCTCACCCTCGCAGGTGAGCGTCATGGTGTGGTGGTGGTTCTGTTCGGCATTCAGCTTCGCCGCGTCGTAGACATTCTGCACGGCTTTGAGGAACGGGAAGCGGGAGATATTCATCTCCATCTTGCCGTAGTCGATCTTGCTGAGCGTGAGCAGATCCTGCACGATGCGGGTCATGCGGTCGGCCTCGCTGATGATGACGTTCATGAAGTTTGCACGCAGTTCCGGCGGCAGTTCGTCGCCGGTATCGACGATCGTTTCAGCGTAGGATTTGATGTTGGTCAGAGGTGTGCGCAGTTCGTGCGAGACGTTGGCGACGAATTCGCGCTTGAGTTGTTCGCTCCTGCGCTGCTCGGTGACATCGTGAATGACAACGAGGACGCCGCCCTGTGCATGGTCGGACGAGAACGGCGCCATGAACAGTTCCAGTTCACGCTCGCCGACGGTTTTCTGCGTTTCGATATACTGCGGTCTGCGCAGCGTCAGGAGCGTGTCGAGTTCCGCCTCCTTCGAGAAAATTTCGTCGAAGGTTGTCTGACCGGACAGATTCTGCGCCAGCATCTGCGTGGCGGCAGGATTATAGTGAATGACGGTTCCGGAGGTGTTGAACGCGACGACGCCGTCCGTCATGTGCAGGAACAGCGTGGAAAGCTTGTTGCGCTCGTTCTCCGCCTCGGAGATCGTATCCTGCAGAACCTTTGCCATGTGGTTGAAGTTCTGGGTCAAGTCGCCGATCTCGTCGCGGCTGTCTACCGTGACGCGGTTTGCAAAGTCCCCTGCCGCGACGCGTTTCGTCCCGACGGTCAGCGCACGGATAGGCGTAATCAGAATCTGCGACAGCAGGAAGGACAAAATCACACAGATCACCAGGCCCAGCGCCAGCGCGCGCAGGATGATGATCAGCAGTTCGCTCGTCAACGCATCGACTGTGGCGCGGTTGTCGCGGATGTAGGCGATATACTGCGCGCCATCCGATTCGACGGGGACGGCCAGATCCATATAGTTGTTCGTGACCGAACTGCTCTGCCCAACCGAGCCGTTCATGGCGGACAGAATGTTCTGCGTCATAACGACGGTAGTGCGCTGATTGGAACTGTCAAGCACGGAGCCGTTCTGGTCGAGAATGTAGACGTTGCGGCCCGTAATATCGATGCCGAGTCCGGCCTGCGCCATGAGAAGCTCCTTCATCTGCGCGGGCGCGTTGTCCTCCGCCGAAAGCCTTTGCAGCTGGGCGATGAATTCCGGGGTAAACGTGCCCTCCATCTGCTCATAGAACTGGGACACATAGAAATTGCCGACGCCGCTCATCAAAAACGCGCCAGTCGTCAGCATCAGGGCCAAAATCAGGATTACCATGATCATGACCATCTTCATGCGCAGGGACCGCATGGCCGTCCCTCCTCTCTCGCGCGGGGAAATGCGTTATCCCGCGAAATAATAGCCGACGCCGCGCCGGGTCAGGATATATTGGGGCTTGCCGGGATCGTCTTCGATCTTTTCACGAAGCCGCCGCACCGTCACATCGACCGTGCGCATATCCCCGTAATAGTCATAATTCCACACCCGCTGCATGAGATCTTCCCGGGAGAAGACCTTTCCGCGTTCGCGGATAAGATAGGAGAGAAGGTCGTATTCCTTCTGTGTCAGATCGACCGGCGCACCGTTTTTCGTCACCTGATAGGTTTCGGGGTTTAGGCACAGGCCATTTGCCTCAACGGTATTTGCCGTGCCGGAGGCCTGCGCGGAAGCGTATTCCATGCTGCGGCGGCGGATATTCGCCTTGACGCGGGCCATGAGCTCCTTCATGGAAAAGGGCTTGGTCATATAGTCGTCCGCGCCGGTCTCGAGTCCGAAGACCTTGTCCATTTCCTCCTCACGGGCCGTGAGCATGATGATGGGCGTGGTGCGGTTTTCGCCGCGGAGCGTTTTGCAGATGTCAAAGCCGCTCATTTTCGGCAGCATGACGTCCAATAAGATCAGATCCGGGTCCTTTGTCTGCGCAAGCAGCAGACCCGTCTCGCCGTCGAGCGCCTCGAGCGTTTCATAGCCCTCGCGCTTGAGATTGAATTTCAGGATCTCCACGATTGCGCGTTCATCCTCTACGATCAGGACTGTCTTTGCCATAGTGTATCCTCCTGTTTCTTAAACCGGGCGGCGAAGCGCCTTCGGATAGTGATTTTTGAGTTGGTTTCCGTCGCCCTTTGCCCAGCCGAGCGAAAGACCGTCAGCCTGTACAAGCGTCCAGCCGCGCCTGCCGGACGGCAGCACGTCGCCGGAAAGATACCGGGCGAGCAGCGGGTCGGCTTCCTCGAACGAGACGCTGTTTTCCAGCGTCTGCAGCCACAGCGCCCACGCGTGTGCGGGTTCAAAGCGGTTTTTCAAAACTGCGCCGAGTTCCAGTCCCGCGCGCAGCACCCGCAGCCCCTTTACCTCCGGCAGTTCCTGCGGGACGAGATAGCACACGTCCCCGAACCGCAGCAGCTTCCCCTCCGGCAGTGCAGCGCCGGTCTGGCCGCGGAATGCCGCAAGTTCCGGCGGGCATTTGGCCGCGGGTTCCGGTGAAAGCGCCGCAGGCGCTTCGTCTCCCGTCCTGCGGAGCACGGCGGCATAATGCCCCTCGCCCAAGAGTCTGTGCGGCCAGAGCCGGAACGTATGCTCCAGTCCCGGCGCGGGGTTTGGCACCCAGTCGGGCCTGCCGGGGGAAAAGAACGGTACATCGAGTTTTTCCACAGAAAAATCGGGATTCTTCCACAAAAACTCGGAGATCACACCTTCGTTTTCCACAGGTGAGAATGTGCATGTGGAATAAACCAGACGGCCGCCGGGGCGGAGCATGCCTGCCGCCGAGGCCAGAATTTCCAGCTGCCGGTTGGCACTGATGGCGTTTGTGTCCTCCGTCCAGTCAGTGACGGCGGCCTCTTCCTTGCGGAACATGCCTTCGCCGGAGCATGGCGCGTCAACAAGAATTTTATCAAAATACCCCGCGAAGCGCTCCGTCAGTTTTTTCGGGTGCTCGTTTAAAACCAGCGCGTTGGAAATGCCCAGCCGTTCCATGTTTCCGGATAGGATTTTTGCGCGTTTGGCGTTAATCTCATTGCAGACCAGAAGCCCCTTCCCCAGCAGCTTGCCTGCCAGCTGTGTCGATTTCCCGCCGGGGGCTGCGCATAGGTCGAGCACGCGCTCGCCCGGCTGCGGGTCTAAAAGTTCCGCCGGGGCCATGGCGCTCGGCTCCTGCAAATAATAAAGCCCCGCCGCGTGATACGGCGATAAACCGGGCCGGGAGGCTGCGTCATAGTAAAACCCCGTCGGGCACCATGGCACGGGAGCGAGCGAAAAGCGGGACAGATCTCCCGTAAAGCCGGCTTTCAGCGGATTTTTCCGCAGACCGGTGCAGAGCGGCCGGTCGAAGGACGCGAGAAAGTCCCCATATTCGCTTCCCAAAAGCGCGCGCATCCGCGCAGCAAAGCCCTCCGGCAGCATCGCAGGTGCCTCCTCCCCAATTTACATAGTTATCAATATTATAGTGCATTTCCCCGGAAAAGGCAATGCCGTCGATTTCAGCTTCTATACAGCGGACAGCGGTTCAAACCGGCCCGCAGCCTTAGCAGCTAACGCCGGAAAACGTGCAGTGCAGAACAGACAAAGAGTTTTTTGCAAAAAACAGACAGAATGAACAAAATAACTTTGATTTATGCAGCAATTTATAGTATACTGAATACAATGGTTTCCGTCCTCGCAAGCGCGGGCCATAAAAACGGAAGGAGGGCGAAAAACTTGGAAACGAATTACGCGATTGAGATGTTGAACATCACAAAACGTTTCCCCGGAATCATCGCCAACGACAACATTACCCTGAAGCTGAAAAAGGGAGAAATTCATGCCCTGCTCGGCGAAAACGGCGCGGGCAAATCGACGCTCATGAGCGTCCTGTTCGGTTTGTACCAGCCGGAGGAGGGCGAGATCCACAAGGACGGCCGCAAGGTCGAGATCCGCGACCCGAACGACGCAAACGAACTCGGCATCGGCATGGTGCATCAGCACTTCAAGCTGGTCGAGTGCTTCTCTGTCCTCGACAACATCATTCTCGGCGTTGAGCCGAACAAAATGGGCTTCCTGCAGAAGCAGGACGCGCGCAAAAAGGTTCTCGCGCTGTCTGAGAAATACGGTCTGCACGTCGATCCCGATGCAATCATTGAGGATATCACCGTCGGTATGCAGCAGCGCACCGAAATTCTCAAAATGCTCTACCGCGACAACGAGATCCTGATCTTCGACGAGCCGACGGCCGTTCTGACGCCGCAGGAAATCGAGGAACTCATGCAGATCATGAAAAACCTCGCGGCCGAGGGCAAGAGCATCCTCTTTATCTCCCACAAGCTGAACGAGATCATGGAGGTCTCCGACCGCGTCACCGTTCTGCGCAAGGGCAAGTGCATCGGCACGGTCGAAACTGCGCATACCACGGCGGAGGAACTGTCCGCTATGATGGTCGGCAGAAACGTCAATTTCCATGTCGAAAAGGGCCCGCTTAAGACGGGCAGCGAGGTTCTGTCTGTCGAGCATCTGACGGTCGCCTCCAAGGTTCACAAGAACAATGCCGTCAAGGACGTGTCGTTCCGCGTCCGCGCGGGCGAGATCGTCTGCATCGCCGGTATCGACGGCAACGGCCAGACGGAACTTGTTTATGCCTTGACCGGACTGGAGCCTGCCGTGAGCGGCAAGATCACACTCGAGGGCAAGGACATCACCCACGCATCCATCCGCCAGCGCAGTCTCATGGGCATGAGCCACATCCCCGAGGACCGCCACAAGCACGGGCTTGTGCTCGACTATACGCTTGAGGACAACATGGTGCTTCAGCGCTATTTTGAGCCCGAATTTACCGACAAGGCCGGCTTCCTGCGCCGCAAGAACATCCGCGCCTATGCCGAGGGCCTGATTGAGCAGTACGACGTGCGCGCAGGTCAGGGCCCGGTGACACCGGCGCGCAGCATGTCCGGCGGCAACCAGCAGAAGGCCATTGTCGCCCGTGAGATCGACAAGCATCCCGAACTGCTCGTCGCGGTTCAGCCCACCCGCGGTCTGGATGTCGGCGCCATTGAGTACATCCACAAGCAGCTTGTTGCCCAGCGCGACGCGGGCAAGGCCGTGCTGCTTGTCTCGCTGGAACTGGACGAGGTCATGGACGTGCCGGACCGCATTCTCGTCATGTACGAGGGCGAGATCGTCGGCGAACTCGATCCAAAGTCCACCACGCAGGAGGAACTTGGCCTCTACATGGCTGGCGCCAAGAGAGATGAGGTGAAAGCATGAAAAAGAATCTTCTGAAAAACAGCGCCGTACAGACGCTGGTCGCGTCGCTGATCTGCATCGTGCTGGGCCTGTTCCTCGGCTATCTTGTTCTGCTGCTGATCAACCCCGTTGGTGCGGGCGACGCAATTCTGACCGTTATCAAGAACTTCTGGACGTACAACCGGCAGGCCTCGCAGGTCAAGTATCTGGGCAATACGCTCGTCAAGACGGCGCCGCTTCTGATGTGCGCGCTGTCGATCCTGTTCTCCTATAAGGTCGGCCTGTTCAATATCGGCGCTGCCGGTCAATACTGCATCGGCGCGGCGCTGAGCCTGTACGCAGCGCTGGGCCTTGGCTGGAGCTGGCTGCCGTGCATGCTGCTCGCCATTCTCGGCGGCGCGCTGCTGGCCGGTATTTCGGGCCTGCTCAAGTCCTACTGCAACGTCAACGAGGTCATTTCCGGCATCATGCTCAACTGGATCGTGCTGTATCTGACCAATATGCTTCTTACGCTTGTCAAAGAGGACGCCAGCCCCTATACGAAGGTTCTGGCCAACACCAACGCCTCTGCGGTGCTGCCGTCGCTCGGCCTCGGCGCGCTGTTCAACAAAAACCAGTATGTCGGCCTTGCAATCCCGCTGGCTGTCGTGATGGCAATCGTTGTGTGGATCGTGCTCGACAAAACGAAGTTCGGCTACGAACTCAAGGCCACGGGCCTCAACAAAAATGCTGCGAAATACTGCGGCATGGCGGAAAAGCGAAACATCATCCTGAGCCTGATGATCTCCGGTGCACTGGCCGGTCTTGGCGCGGCGATGCTGTACCTGACCAGCTATGAGCAGTGGCAATGCTCTTCCTCTTCCGTTCCGGCCATGGGCTTCAACGGCATCGCAGCTGCCTTCCTTGGCGGCCTGAACCCCATCGGCTCGATCTTCGCCTCGTTCTTTATCCAGCATATCACCGCAGGCGGTGCGTATGTCGATAAGAGCATGTACTGCGCGCAGATCTCCGATCTGATCTCTGCGCTGATCATTTACCTGTGCGGCTTTGTGCTGTTCATGAAGAGCGCGATGAATACCATCGCCGCCCGCCGGGAGGAAAAGGCCATTGCAAAGGCCAAAGCCCTGGCGGAAGCCAAGAAAGGAGGCGAGGCGGAATGATCCTGCTGCTTCAGTATACGCTGATTTTCGCGTCGGTCCTGATCCTGGTCGCCCTCGGCGGCTGCTTCGCAGAGCATTCCGGCGTCATTAACCTCGGCCTCGAAGGCATTATGATCATGGGTGCGCTCGGCGGCGCGCTGACGATGCGCTATGTACCGAATACAGCCCCGGCGATTGTGATGCTTCTCGCGGTCATCGTTGTCTCAGCGCTGGTCGGCATGGTGTATTCCTGCCTGCTTGCTGTGGCGAGCATCAACTTCAAGGCCGACCAGACCCTCGTCGGCACGGCGCTGAACCTGCTCGGCACCGCCGGCGCAACCGTTATCGTCAAGGCCATCAACACCGCTGCCAACCCCGACGATGTTTCGTCCATCGTGCAGTACGGCGGCGCAAAGAGTGCGCTGCTGGTATCCATCGGCTCGTTTGAATTCAACTGGTTCATGCTCGTGGCGTTTATTGCGCTCGTGTTTGCCTATGTGACGCTGTACAAGACCCGCTTCGGCCTGCGCCTGATGGCCTGCGGCGAGCACCCGCAGGCAGCTGCCAGCGTCGGCATCAACGTCTATAAGATGCGCTGGGCAGGCGTGCTGATTTCGGGCGTTCTCGGCGGCATCGGCGGTATCGTCTTCATTACCGCGGGCGTTTCGGAGTGGCGGTTTGAATACGGCGTGGCGGGCTTCGGCTTCCTGTCCCTCGCCGTTATGATCTTCGGCCAGTGGAAGCCGCAGCGTATTGCGCTGGCCGCGCTGCTGTTCGGCTTCTTCCGTGCACTCGGCAATGTCTACACGGGCTTCAGCTTCCTCAAGGCGCTGAACTTGCCGAGTTCTCTGTACAACATGCTGCCGTATATCATTTCGCTCATTGTGCTTGCCTTTACGTCCAAGAATTCCCGCGCGCCGAAGGCCGAGGGTATTCCCTACGACAAGGGCATGCGCTAAGCTGCATTCGTTCTCTGCCTCCGGCAAGTTCATACGGACTTGCCGGAGCCTTCATTTCAAGCACATCAAACTCAGGAGGATTTTGTTCTCATGCGAATGGTTGATCTCATTGAAAAAAAGCGGGACGGCGGGATTCTGACCGACGACGAGATCCGCTTTATCATCCAGGGCTTTACCGACGGCTCCATCCCCGATTACCAGATGTCCGCCTTTGCCATGACGGTGTTCTACAAGGGTATGACCGATCACGAAACCGCCGTCCTGACGGACGCGATGATGCGTTCGGGCGACACAGTGGATTTGAGCCGGTTCGGCGATAAATCCGTTGACAAGCATTCCACCGGCGGCGTCGGCGATAAGACGACGCTGATCGTTGCACCGATTGTCTCGAGTCTCGGCGGCAAGATGGCCAAGATGTCCGGCCGCGGCCTCGGCCATACGGGCGGTACGGTCGATAAGCTGGAATCCATCCCCGGTTATCAGACGACGCTTTCGGCAGAGGCCTTCATGCAGCAGGTCGAGGACGTCGGCGTAGCCGTCATCGGCCAGTCCGGCAATCTGACGCCCGCCGATAAAAAACTCTACGCGCTGCGTGACGTGACCGCGACAATCGATTCCCTGCCGCTCATCACGTCGTCCATCATGTCCAAAAAGCTGGCCGCAGGCGCGCATTCCATCGTGCTGGATGTCAAGATCGGCTCCGGCGCGTTTATGAAGACGCTTGAAGACGGACAGAAACTGGCAGAGAGCATGGTGCGCATCGGCAAGGCCTGCGGCCGGAACGTCGTGGCGGTCATGTCCAACATGGATATTCCGCTCGGCTTCTATATCGGCAATGCGCTCGAGGTGCGCGAGGCGGTTGAGGTCCTGCGCGGCCATGGCTGCCCGGACCTGACCGGCGTGTGCATTACACTGGCGGCCAATATGCTGCACCTGTGCAACGGCTGGTCCATTGAAGAGGCCACGAAGCAGGCGGAAGAAGCCATTAACTCCGGCAAGGCCTTTGAGCAGATGAAGCGCTGGATCGCCGCACAGGGCGGCGATGCGCGGGTGCTGGACGACGTGAGCCTGCTGCCGCAGGCGTCGGTGCAGTACGAACTCAAAGCGCCGCAGACGGGCTATATCCACCATATGGACGCGCAGAAGATCGGCGAAAGTTCTGCCATTCTCGGCGCGGGCCGCAAGACGAAAGACGACGCCATTGACTTCGCTGCCGGTATCGTCCTGAAGGAAAAGACCGGCGCAAAGGTCGAGCAGGGCCAGACGCTGGCTGTTCTGCACACGAACCGGCCTGAGACGATTGCCGACGCCGAACGCGTCTTTTTGGAAGCCATCCGCTGGGGAACCGACGCGCCCGAGGCACAGCCGCTGATCTACGGGATTGTAAAGTAAAAAGAGGAGAGAAAGAGATATGTCAGATGTGATCGTCATCGGTGTTGCCGGCGGAACCGGCAGCGGAAAAACCACGCTCGTCAAGGCTCTGATGAACCGCTTCGGCGACAATATCAGCGTCCTCAGCCACGACAATTATTACAAGCGGCACGACGAGATGAGCTATGAGGAGCGAACCCACCTCAATTACGACTGCCCGGACGCGTTCGACACCGATATGATGATCGAGCATCTGCGCATGCTCAAAAACGGTCAAGCCATCGACTGCCCGACGTATGACTATACCATCCACAACCGCGCCGACGGGGTTCTGCACATCGAGCCGCGCAAGGTCATCGTGGTGGAAGGCATTATGATCTTCGTCGAGAAGGCGCTGTGTGATGAGATGAACATCCGCATCTTTGTTGACGCCGATGCTGACGTGCGCCTGTGCCGCCGCATCCGCCGCGATGTGAAAAAACGCGGACGCAGCATCGATTCCGTCATTGACCAGTATCTGACCACCGTCAAGCCCATGCACGAGCTCTATGTTGAGCCGAGCAAGAAAAATGCGAATCTTATCGTCCCGGAGGGCGGCAAAAACCTGATCGCGCTCGAGATGATCATCAACCGCATCCAGCGGCACATCGACGGAAACGCGGAATAAAAAACTGCCCGGAACTGCCGGCTGACAGTTCCGGGCACACTTTATCATGACGCGCCTGCCGCTGAAAAAACGCGCCTCGCACAGCGGAAACTGGGTCTGCCGTGCGGGGCGCGTTCGGTTTTGATTTGCTTTTACTTAGACGAGGTCGGGTCGTAGTTGCGGCCAAATTTGAGGTCTTCAAACTTGATCGTCGCGCTTTCCGGGTGCATGGGGCGCGAGGCGGACTTAGCCGGCGCGGGTGCGGGGGCAGGCTTCGCCTCAGGCTCACTGCCGATCAGCTTTTCCAGATTATCGGAGATCTCTGTTGCAATTTTCTCCGCATCTTCGCTGGGAACGGGCGCGGTCACAGGTTCCGTCCGGTCGGCCTGCCAATCATAGGGACGTTCGTGGGCTGGTTCGGGCTGCGCGGGGGCGGACTCCTTCGTCAGATCCCGGGTCTTGAGCGTCTCAAGCAGGCCCAGATGGCCCTGAATATCGCGCTCGACCACAGAGATGAAATTCAGCGCGGTCTGCTTGGCGTAATCGAGCCGCTCCTGCTCGGCGTGGATCTGCTGGTTCAGCTGCGCAAGCTGCACGTTTGCGGCGTTGACCTGCGCGTTGGCCTGTGCATTTACCTCTGCGTTCTGCAGCATCGCGGCGCAGCGCGCCTGCGTTTCCTTGAGCATCTGTGCGCTTCTGGCCTCCGCGTCAGCTGTGGCTGTAGACTGCTTCGTCTCCTGCGCGCGGTATTCCTCCAGCTTTTCAACCAAAATCTTCATCTTGGCCTTGAGCACGGAATTTTCCTTGTAGAGCGTAATATAATCTTCCGTCAGCGGCTCGAGAAAATCATCGACCTGCTGCATGTCATAGCCGCCGAAGACGGCCTTGGAGAAGGTTTGCTCCTGAATTTCCTGCGGTGTGAACATGGAAGCTGCCTCCCTGTGTAAATTAGAGATAGACGCCGTTGTTTTCCAACTCGTCGATGAGGTCGCCGACAATATCGACGTTGTACGGCGTGATAATGTAGGTGCTGATGGCGATCTTCTTGATCTTGCCGTCAAGTGCATAGGCGCAGCCGGACAGGAAATCGACCAGACGGCGTGCGACATCCTTGTTGGTGGATTCCAGATTCAGAACGACTGCATGCTTGCTGCGCAGATGCTCCGCAATGTCGGATACGTTGTCAAAACGCTCCGGTTTGACGAGCACAACCTGCATCTGGGCCGTGGTGTGAATGTTTACGACCTTGCCGTTCGATGTGCCTGCGTTGTTTCCGCCGAGCGTGCGGCGGCCCGCAGAAGAGGTGCTGCCGGTCGCGGAGAAATCGTCGCTGTCCAGATCGAAGCTGGTGTTATAAGAGGGCTTCGGCGCCGAGGACGAGCGGGAGGGTCTGCTGGGGCGGGCGTCGTCGTCGAATTCATCAAAATCGTCGTCGTCTTCTGTATACGGCTTCGTGAGCTTCTTCAGGTCATCCATAAATCCCATTGTAGTGTATCCTCCAGAATTGCTATTCTATGTAATTGGGTCGTGTCGGTCAGACGTTATAATTCCGCTTGCCGAAGATCGCGGTGCCGATGCGCACCATGGTCGAGCCTTCAGCGATAGCGTCGGTAAAATCGTCGCTCATGCCCATCGACAGGCATTCCATGGACACATTATCGTATTTTTTCGCCCTTATGTCAACAAAAAGATTGCGCATTTCGGCAAAATATCTGCAATTTTCACCTGGAAATTCGCTCACGGGCGGAATTGCCATCAGTCCCTTGAGCGCCACATGCGGAAAATCCGCCATGCGGGCGGCAAGTGCAGCGGCTTCGGCCGGCGTAAACCCGGATTTGCTTTCCTCTGCACCGATGTTGACCTCGAAGAGAATGTTCTGCACAACGCCCACTTTTTCCGCCTGCTTTTCGATGCACTCCAGCAATTCCGGCCGGTCAACAGACTCGATGAGATCGACCACGCCGACGAGATACTTGACCTTATTGGTCTGCAGATGGCCGATGAAATGCAGGGGCTTTCCCGTGTACGCGCCCAGCGGGCGCTTGGCCTGAATTTCCTGCACGCGGTTTTCGCCGCAGCAATCGACGCCTGCGGCGACTGCCTCCTTGACGCGGTCGGCGTCGTTCATCTTCGTCGCGGCGCAGAGCAGAATTTCAGACGGGTCGCGCCCGGCCTTTTTTGCGGCATCGGCCATTTGCGCACGGATATTCGCAATATTTTCAGCAATCGTAGACATATCAGTTGACGACCTTTCCATCGTATAGATTTTTCGCGTTGATAATCAACTCGTCACCCGGCCAAAGATTGTTGGTCGAACTGGTGTCGAGTGTGACGACGTAGCTTTCGCCGGTATCGTGGAGGATGGTGATAGGCTTCCACTTGGCGAGTGTTCCTTCGAGGATATACACGCCCGTCTGACCATTTTCGACACGGACGGCGGATTTCGGGACGCGCAGCCCGGAATAGGACGTGAAGACGATCTCCGCCGACTGCTGCCGCAGCAGCGTCACGTTCTGCAGCGCCCGGTCGGACGACAGCACCAGCAGCCGGGAACCCGCCTCGTTGCCGCCGAGGCGCGCCACGCGCATGGTGACCGGCTGGTAATAATCGCGGGCGAACGTCAGCGTAGCGCGGTCGCCCTCCTCCACGCCGGAAAGTTCGCTTGCGGGCACGACGCAGGCATAGTACCACGTTGCAGACGTGACGAGCCTGCCGATGGCGTTGGCATCCGTTTCGTCCGGCTGGACGGACTCAAATTCTGCGACAGTCATTTCCATCAGCCGTTCCGGCGACAGTACGGATTCATAGCCGTCAACAGCGGCAGAAAAGGTTCCGGCCTTGCCTGCAAGGATGGCGCTGGTGTCGCCCGCAGACTGCGCCTCGAGCGTCTCAAGTTCTGCCTGCAGCGTGCTGATGCGCGCCTGCAGCGAGCCGCTGTCCGAGTCGCTTCCGGTGCGCCGCAGGATCAGGCCCTTGAGTTCCGGCGACAGGTCGGAGACGGAGTTCATGTCGCGCAGCGCCAGATAGCGGCTCAGCTGTGCAAGATCGCCCGCGATGTCCGCGTCGAGCGCGGCCTGATCGTAGACGCTGGAAACAGCGCTCCATGCGTACTGAAGCTGCTCGATCTGGCCGGACAGTTCATCGATGCGCGTCTGGCGGGTCTTTGCATCCTCGGAGCGGTAGCCGGTGGCGACGGTGTCGTTCGCGGCCACATGGGCGCCCTCGGCGCAGTTCAGAACCGTTGTGCCGTATTGCGAATACAGAAGTTCCTCCTCACGCACGACAAAGCCGGAGGCGTAATAGCCCGCCCCGGCTTCGTATGGTGTGACGGTGGCCGTCATGAGTGGTGCATAGAGGCTGCTTACCACGTTATAGCCGAAATACGCGGCGATCGCGGCAAGCAGGATCCAGAGGATAACGGTAAAATAGGATTTGCCTTGCTTCATAGTGCTCCTTCAGGTAACCCGGCGGGAGCGGAGCGGAGCTCAACCCTGCGTCAGGTGAACGGGAACGGCGGGCGTCATGGTAGACACCGCGTGCTTATAGATCATCTGCTGCCGTCCATCGGACTGCAGCAGGATCACAAACTGGTCGAAGCCCGTGATAATGCCGCGCATCTGAAAGCCGTTCATCAGAAAAACGGTCAGCATCGTGCGGTCCTTGCGGGCCTGGTTCAGAAAAATGTCCTGATAATTCTCTGTTGTTTTTTGCATGGGTATCGGCTCCTTCTCATTTATATGGGAACCTCTGACTCAATGGCCTTCGGCCATAGAGCCAGAACTTCCTTGATCTGATACCCATATCGTACCATATTCAAAGCGCGGAAAAAGGAATATTCTGTCGAGCGGCGGAAAGAACCTCCGAAAAATCTTCCGTGCCTGTCATCCGCAGCCAGTGAACGTCCGGGTTGCGCCGGAACCAGGTCAGCTGCCGCTTGGCGTAGTTGCGGGAACGCTGCTTGCAGAGCGCGGCGGCTTCGTCCAGCGAACACGCGCCGCTTAGGTACCCGAAGAATTCCTTATAGCCGATAGCCTGCATGGCCGTTGTTTTCGGACTGACACCGAGGGCAAGCAGCGCGCGGATCTCGTCCAGCAGCCCGTTCGACAGCATATTCTCGACCCGCAGGTCGATGCGCCGGTATAAGGCGGCGCGATCCTGGTAATCCAGACCAATCCACACGGGCCAGTAGCGCGGCGGGACGGCCTTTGTTTCCAGATTGTGCTGCGTGATGGTCTTGCCCGTTTCCTCATAAACCTCCAGCGCGCGGATGACGCGCTTTTCGTCTGCCGGGTGGAGCCGCGCGGCGGCCTCCGGGTCAATTTCGCGCAGCCGAGCCAGCATGGCCTCGCCGCCCGTTTCCCGCAGCTGCGCCTCGAGCGCTTCGCGCCTGCCGGTCTGCGGGACAGGTGCGAACGACCGGCCTGCAATCAGACTGTCAACATACAGCCCCGTACCGCCCGCAATGACGGCGGTTTTGCCGCGCGATAGAATGTCCTGCACGCACGCATCCGCCAGCTGCACATATTTCCCGGCGGAAAAATCCTCGCCTGGCTCAACCATGTCAATTAAATGGTGGGCAACGCCCTCCATTTCTTCTTTTGTGGGCTTGGCCGTGCCGATATCCATGTGCTTGTAAATCTGCATGGAATCGCAGGAGACGACCTCGCCGTCATACAGCTTCGCAAGCTGCACGGCAAGCTTCGTCTTGCCGGAGGCCGTCGGGCCGACGACGCAGATGATCCTGTCCATGTTCAAACCCTCTTGAACTGCTTTTCCAGCTGCCGCTTCGTGAGCGTCACGCAAACGGGGCGGCCATGCGGGCAGTATTTGATATCGTCGCGGGACAGAACCTCCTGCACGAGCCGCCGCAGTTCTTCGTCAGATGTCTGCCAGCCGGCCTTAATAGCCGATTTGCAGGCGATGGTGTGCAGCAGATTGTCGCGCAGGCTGTCCGGGTCAAGTGTTTTTCCGGCCAGCAGATCGCCGGCCAGTTCCTGCAAAAGCGCTTTTGCGTCCTCCACGTCCACGTCGGACGGGATCTGCCGGATGAGCACGTCTCCGCCGCCGAAGTCCTCCGTTTCAAACCTGCAGCGCTCCAGAAGCGCCTTGTTTTCCAGCACAGCTGCGGCCTCTTCGCGCGAAAGTTCCGCGGAGACGGGGGCCAGCAGCAGCTGGGCCATGATGGGATGGTCTTCCTTTTTGAGCGCCTCAAAGCGAATGCGCTCATGCGCGGCATGCTTGTCAATGAACAGAACGGCTTCGCCCTGCTCAATAATAATATAGGTGTGCAGCGCCTCGCCGATGATACGGAAGGGCTCTTCCCTGACGGCAAATTCCTGCTGCTGTACTTCAGACGCCTTGACCGGTTCCGGTTTCGGCTCCGGTCGTTCTGCAGGCTTCGGTTCGGGCCTTGCCGCCGGCCGCGGCTCGGGCTTCGGCTCCGCTCTGACCTCCGGTTTTGCTTCCGGCTTTGGAAGATCAAAGGCCTGCTGCGCAGGCGCAGGCTCGGAGCGCGGCAGCTGCACCGGCGAGGCCAGCATCGGCTGCTCCTGCTTCGGCATGGGCTGCTGTGCGGCCTGGCGGCGGTATTCGGATGCCTGCATGGTCTGATAGAAGCCGGGCTTCGGCGGCTGGACGATTTTGGGCTGTGCCTGCGGCTGCGGTGCGGCCTCCTGCTTTTTCTCCGGCGTTTTCCATTCCGGGCGGCCAGCCGCTCTGGAAAGCGTGGACAAAACGGCATAGTGTACCGCATCGAAGACCTCGCGCTCGGACAGGAACTTGACCTCCGTTTTGGCCGGATGAACGTTCACGTCCACGGCCTGCACCGGCATGTCAATTTCCAGCACGCAGGCCGGAAAGCGGCCTACCATGATCTGGTTGCGGTACGCCTCTTCCACGGCGGCGGAGAGCAGACGGGACTTGATATAGCGGTTGTTGACGAAGAAGCTTTGCCATGCGCGGTTTCCGCGTGTGGCAGTTGGCTTTGTGACAAAGCCGCGCACGCGAAGCTTTTCCCAGCTGCCGTCAACCGGCAGCATATTGTTGGCAAGTTCCCGGCCGTAGATGGCGTAGATCGCGGCCATGCGGTCGCCCTGTCCGTCGGTGTGCAGCTGCTCCTGCCCGTCCTTCAAAAAGCGGAAGGAGATCTCCGGGTGTGCCAGCGCCTGCTGCTGCACAACGGAGAAAACAGCGGAGGACTCCGCCGCGTCGGATTTCATAAACTTCATCCGCGCAGGCGTATTGTAAAATAACTCCCGCACCAAAATCGTCGTGCCGCATGGGCAGCCGACAGGCTCCTCAGACAGAACCTTTCCGGCTTCGAGATGCAGGCGAACGCCGTTTTCCGCGCCCTGCGCCCGCGTGAGAAGATCGATTTTTGACACGGACGAAATCGCGGCCAGCGCCTCGCCGCGGAAGCCAAGCGTACCGATGCAGGCAAGATCCTCTTGCCTGCGGATTTTGCTCGTTGCATGGCGCAGAAATGCCGTGCGGGCATCAACGGGGTCCATGCCGCAGCCGTCGTCGGTGATGCGCAGGAAGGTCATGCCGCCGTTTTGTAATTCTATTGTAATGTTTTTCGCACCCGCGTCAATGGAATTTTCAACCAGTTCTTTGACGGCGGACGCCGGTCGCTCGACGACCTCGCCTGCGGCGATGAGATCCGCGACGTGGCGGTCAAGCTGAATAATCTTCGGCATAAAGCCCCTCCCAATCAGAAGTTCAGCTGCAAGAGCCCAAACGACAGCGCGTTGACAATGGCATGCAGCGAGATAGATGCCCAGATCGTCCCGGCCTTTTCATACGTCCAGGCCAGCGCGACGGAGGCGGGCAGATACGGAATGCAACTCAAAAGCACCTTTCCGGCGGGATAGAGCATAAAATACTGCCAGTTGTGCATGAGCGTGAACAAAACGACGGAGACGAGATACGCCATGACGCGCGACGTCGGCTGAATGGAGCCGAAGACAAGTCCGCGCACAAGCGTCTCCTCAATGATCGGCGCAAGGAAAACCGTCACGGCCAGCATGACATACTGATTGTCGGAAATGAGCGAACCGACCGTCTCGTTGTTGTAGATCGTAAAGCCGGGAGCCAGCCTGGAAAGCGCGAACTGCAACACCCATGTGCCTGCATAATACATCGCAAAGCCCAGAACCAGCGCCTGCACAAAGTTCCAGAATGAGCCGCCGAAAAACGACTGCCGCAAAAATCCATGGAAAATCAGCAGAACCGCCAGCAGATTCACGGCAAAATAGACGATGTTCATCGTCAGCGCCGTCATGCCGAGCGAGAATTTCTCGTTTGCCAACTGCAAAAGCAGATTCAAAATCAGCAGATAAAACGGCAGATAAAGCCACCCGGCGATCGTTTCAAATTTCGTCAGCCGGTAAGCAATCGAATGGGACGCTTTGCGGGCCATAGACAGCCTTCCTTTCCGGTAAAGGCTCCCCTTGGGCACAAGGGGAGCTGGCGCGTAGCGCCTGAGGGGATTTGAATGTAGCGAACTTCGGAGCATTCTGAACAACGCGGCCCATCCCCTCTGTCATTTGCTTTGCAAATGCTACCTCCCCTTACCGCGCGGGGCGCGGCAAGAGGAGGCTTTTCGCCTCTTTTACAGCAGCTGCTTCAGCTGGTACAACTGGTTCAGCGCCTCGATGGGCGTGAGCGTTTCGACGGTGATGGACTCCAGCGCGCGGCGCAGTTCATCCGACTGCATATCGAGCATGGAAACCTGATCGGACACGGGTGCAGCCGCGGGCTTTGCGCGCTCCGGCGCGCCGGATTCGAGATCCTTGAGGATTTCCCGCGCGCGCGTAATGACCCGGTCGGGAATACCCGCCAGCTTGGCAACCTCGATGCCGTAGCTGTCGTCTGCCGCACCGGGGACGATCTTGCGCAGGAAGATCATGTCCCCCTGCCGCTTCTTGACGGCGATGTTGAAGTTTTTGACGCCCGGCAGTGCCTGCTCGATATCCGTCAGTTCGTGATAATGCGTGGCGAAAAGCGTTTTCGCGCCCAGCCGCTTGCGGTCTGCTGCATATTCGAGCACGGCACGGGCGATCGCCATGCCGTCAAATGTCGATGTGCCCCGCCCAATTTCGTCGAGAATCAGAAGTGAACGCGGCGTCGCGTTTTTGAGAATATCGGCGACTTCGGTCATCTCGACCATGAACGTTGACTGGCCGGAGGCCAGATCGTCCGATGCGCCGATGCGCGTAAACAGCCGGTCAACAATGCCGATGTGTGCCGACTGCGCCGGGACAAACGAGCCCATCTGCGCCATGAGGACAATGAGCGCCACCTGCCGCATGTAGGTCGATTTACCGGCCATGTTCGGGCCGGTGATGATGGCCGTGCGGCAGTCCTCACTGCCAAGCAGCGTGTCGTTCGGCACGAACAGCGCGTTTTTGAGCATCTGCTCGACGACCGGATGACGGCCCGCCGTGATCGATACGGTATTGCCGAGATCGACCTCGGGCTTGCAGTAATGATTGTGAACGGCGACGGCGGCAAAGCTGCACAGCACATCCAGCTGCGCGACGGCCTGCGCCGTCTGCTTGACGCGGGCGGATTCTCCCGCGACAAACTGCCGCAGCGCCACAAACAGGTCATATTCCAGCGCCACAATGCGGTCCTTGGCCGTCAGAATGGTGCTTTCCAGTTCCTTCAGTTCTTCCGTGATGTACCGCTCACCGGTCGAGAGCGTCTGCTTGCGGATATAGCTGTCCGGGACAAGATTCAGCTGACCCTTTGCAACCTCGATATAATAGCCGAATACACGGTTATAGCCCACGCGCAGATTCCGGATGCCGGTCTTTTCCTTTTCACGCGCCTCGATCTGCGTGAGCATGCCCTTGCCGCCGGACTGGACGGCGCGCAGTTCATCAAGCTCTTTGTTTGCACCGTCACGGATGAGCCCGCCCTCGCGCAGCAGGAACGGAGGATCGTCCACGATGGTTGCGTCGATCTTCTCCTTGAGATCTGCCAGCGTGTCAAGCTGCTCAAAAAGCGTCTGCAAATACGGCGCGCGCATGCCGGACAGCCGCTCCTTGACGGCAGGCAGACTCGCCGCGCCCTGTGACAGCGCGGCAAGATCGCGGCAGGAGGCTGTACCCGTCATAATGCGGGTCATGGCGCGCTCAAAGTCCGTAATTTCACGCAGGGACAGAATCAGTTCCTCGCGGTCGATGGTTTTTTTGACCAGTTCCTCCACGGCAGTCAGTCGGCGCGTGATCTGCGCGGGGCTGAGCAGCGGCCGCTCCATCCACGCCCGCAGCAGACGGCCGCCCATGGCGGTCTTCGTTTTGTCGAGCACCCACAGGAGGCTCCCGCGCTTTTCCTTTGCGCGCATCGTCTCCGTCAGTTCGAGATTCCGCCGCGCGGCAAGGTCAAGCTGCATGAACTTGCCTGCAATGTACAGTTCCAGTTCCCGGATGTGCGGCAACTCGTTTTTCTGTAAATCGCGCAGCGTAATGAGAAGCGCACCCGCGGCGGCAATGACGCACGGCATATTCGCAAGACCGAGCGCCTCCGGCGACTGCCCGAACTGCGCCGTCACGGCAGCCTCGCACAGTGCAGAGTCAAACTGCGCGTCCGTTCCCAGATTTACGCAGGTGTGGAAGCGGTCGCGCAGGAAATCTGCCAGCGCGTCGTCCTCCGCCGCCGTGCCGCCCAGAAGTGCCTCGGACGGCAGGAAGCTGCCGAGTTCGTTCTGCGCGTCCTGCATGGCGTCGGCGCCGGAAACCTGCGTTGCGCTGAATGCGCCGGTCGATACGTCGCAGAAGCAAAGGCCGTATGTACCGGCTGCGCCGTAGACGCAGGCGTAATAATTATTTTTGGATTCCACCAGCATCGAACTTTCCGTCACGGAGCCGGGCGTTACGATGCGGATGATGTCGCGCTTCACCAGCCCCTTCGCCAGGGCAGGGTCCTCCATCTGCTCACAGATGGCGACCTTGTAGCCCTTTGCGACCAGCCGCGCGATATAACTCTCCGAGGAATGATACGGCACGCCGCACATGGGAATCTTATCCTCCGCGCTTTTGTCCTTAGCATGGTCGCGCGAGGTGAGCGTCAGGTCGAGTTCACGCGAGGCAATGCGCGCGTCCTCCTCGAACATCTCATAAAAATCGCCCAGCCGGAAAAACAGCAGGCAGTCAGGATTACGCTCCTTGACCGCATAATACTGCTGCATCATGGGGGTGAGTTCGGCCATAAACAAAACCTCCGGGTTTTCTCTTTTAACGTCTGAAATTATGCTTTCGGCAAATCCATATGCACTTACGCATTCGTTTGTAGGGGCCGATGCCCACATCGGCCTGTTGGGAAGTTGCAAATTCGCCGAATAATACCGTAAAAACGGTGCATTCTGCCGGGCCGATGCGACGCCCGCAGGCTAGTTTCGAGGCGCAACCGCGCATC
>ENA-OURZ01001141-OURZ01001141.1-human-gut-metagenome-genome-assembly--contig:-NODE-1141-length-31100-cov-3.055371_pt1 | contig 31100 bp, 23 predicted proteins | sample MGYA00242073_ERZ509195 | MGnify/ENA primary metagenome ERZ509195 (study PRJEB26280, sample SAMEA2338837) | human gut metagenome | biome: human gut; feature: human-associated habitat; material: faeces... | reverse complement strand
CGTATGCCGCCGGTGCCGTCGTCGATGCCTGGGGCTGGCCCGATTCGTGGTATATCTTCGCCGGCTATGCCCTCGTGGTGGCCGTGGTCTTCGCGTTCGTGTTCAAATACAAGCACAACCCCGAAGAGATGGTCTCGGTGAACCATTAATATAGGTATGGTTCCGGCGGCGCGGGGAAACCTCTCGCCGCCGGAATTTTTTTGTCCGTTTCCGGGCTACGGGCGGAGCATTTTGACGTGCGGGATACCCGCTTCGAAATAGGTGCCCGAGACCGGTGCGAACCCGAAGGTGGCGTAAAATCCGGCCAGGTGCTCCTGAGCCGAGATGCGGATGGGCTGCGGGCCCCATGTCGGGGCAATATAGCGCAGCGCTTCGGACATCAGGCTGCGGCACAGTCCGCGGCGGCGGTACGAAGCATCGACCAGCACGCGGCCGACCGAGGCTTCGTCGTAGACGATCCCCGCCGGGATGACCCGCAGGAAGGCGACTACGCGGGCGTTGTCCTCCATCCACATGAATACGCTCTGCGGGTCGGCGGCGTCGGCATCGGGTTCCGTGATGTGTTGTTCGAGGAAGAAGACGGCCTCGCGTGCCTGCACGATACGGTGGTATTCCCGGACGGAGAGTTCGCTGAAATGATTTGTGATGACAGGATACATGGCGGTTTGTAATTGAACACAAAGGTACTTAAAATTTTGGAAGATATGGATACGATCCGTGTGGATGGTGCGAGCTGCATTTGTTGCGGCCGCTGTGTGAAGGTGTGCCCTTCGCAGATTTTCGTGCAGGAGAAGGCGGGCGGCTCCGTGGCGCTCTCGAAACCCGGGAACTGCATCGTCTGCGGGCACTGTGTCGCGGCCTGCCCGACGGGGGCGGTGCTGCATGCGGAATTCCCGCCCGGGAGGGTACACCCGGTCGATTATGCGGCCATGCCCACATCCGCTCAGGTCGAACTGCTGATGGCCGCGAGGCGCTCGAACCGGGCGCTGTCGCAGCGTCCCGTGCCGCAGGAGATGCTCGACCGGATCGTCGCGGCCGCCGACCTCGCTCCCACGGCCACCAACGCCCGGCAGTTGGGCTATACGCTCGTGACCGACCCTGTGCTGCTGCGCCGTATGAGCGAATATACGCTCGGCGTGTTCGGCAAGCTCGCGGATCGCCTTTCCCACCCGCTCGTGCGCCCGTGGCTGAGCCGTTTGTTGCCCGACGTCTACCGCTATATCCCCGTTTTCCGGAAAATGCGCCGCGAATATGCCGAGGGCAACGACCGTATCCTGCGGGGTGCGACGGCCGTGTTGCTGATCCATGCGCCGAAAGAGAGCCGGTTCGGCGCCGAAGATGCCAACCTCGCCTACCAGAACGCTTCGCTGATGGCCGAAGCGCTCGGGGTGAGCCAGATATATATGGGCTTCGTGCTGACCGCCGTGCGGCAGGATAAGAAAAAGGGGCTCTGCAAGATGCTGGGGCTCGCCGGCCGCCGTATCTGTGCCGTCATGGCGCTCGGGATGCCGCAGTTCCGCTACCCGAATTATATCGACCGCACGCCTTCCCCTTTGGAACGGAGATAGGCTTGCAGGGCTTCCCGGAGCCGTGCCCGGGAAATTTCAGTCGCTTTTTTCGGGGGCTTTGTTTCTTCGCTTCATCTGTCCGCTTAATCCGGCTGTTGTCTATGGAACCGCGGCCTCTCGCTCCTTTGTCTTTCCCGGGGGCTTTTGCCGCGGTTGCTCCGCCTGGCTGTCTTATCCGGTTGCTTCCAGTGGAAACCTCTCTTCTGCCCTCTTGCTGCAGAATTGTCCGTCCCCGCCTCTGCCCCTCCACTCGAATGCGGTCGGATAGCGCCGGTTGTCGCCGGGATACAAAAAAAGCGGCCTCTGCTGTGCAGGGGCCGCTTCTCCTTTGCGGCTCGGTGTCAGTTGCCCGAAAGGCCCCACTCCCCCGGGGAGTAGCCGCTTTTCGGAGCGTTCGGCACGTTGACGAAGAATTCGAACCCGCATTTGGCTTCGATCTCCGCCACGGACATCGCGCAATTGTCCGGTGTCTGGGCCTTGTCTGTGGTTTGTTCGTACCAGAATCCGATGCATTGCAGTTCGTCGGCCGCAAGCGTGGTTACGGGTTGTCCCGTGGTGCCCTGCTTGGTGCGCAGCAATACCTTGTAATAATGCGTCGGTACGGGGCACGGGTTGCCGCCGTTGTCGGTCGTCGTACCCTCTGTCCCGTCAAAATAACATCCCGTTACCACATAGAGCGTATCGGCGCACATCCATCCGCGGACTCTGTTTTCCAGGGTGCCCCATGCACCGCTGTTGAATGTAGCGAGCTGTGGCGTCATGTTCGAATAGTAGGAAATCTGCTTGTTCGCCAGGTTGCTCACTTTCCGGTCGGCGTTGGGGACTTGGTGTCCCTTGTTGTAAGGTGCTCCCACGCCGTCCACCATCTGCTCGGTCTTTCCCAGCGACGGGTCGGCCGAGTAGGCCCTCTCTTTCGAAGCGTTCGGGGCTGTATAATAGGCGTGCAGCGGATATGCTGCCCATAGGGCCGCCTTTTTCGCCTTGTCATAACCCATTGCGAAATTGCGCGGGTAGGAACCGTTGCCCGTCGCCGCCACGTCGGTGATGTAGTGGCATATCTCGGTCACCGAAGTGTTCGCTGCGGGCAGTTCCGCCCACGATTTTCCTAATGCCGCTGTTCCTGTTCCCGGAGTAGGGTCTGGGGAAGGATCGCCTCCTTCCCCGCCCGGAGTTCAATTCGCCGGTTGCCAGGTTATGTCGCCTATCGTCGTTCTGTTCTGATTATTTTGTTTTATGGTAATAGTGGCGTCATAACCTTGACAGTCGATTGTCGGTATTTCGAATGCGCTTTTACTGTTTCCCGGAATAGTGATACTTGCTGCCGTGGCACCATTGGCTGTTATGGTGACTGTTGCCGAACCCTTGCTTGAGGTCAATGCATTGAATTTAAGGGCTGTAATACCTCCTGGGATCGTTACGGACATCGAGCCGTTTTTACCGATGGCTGCATATTTGTCGTTTATTACCACGACTCCGGCATTGGCAAGCGCCGTTTTGTCAGTGTTGGCCTGATTAGGATTACCACAGCCATTATAGCTCCATTGCGGGGTTCCAGTGGTTACTCCATTGAATGTGCCGCTGGAACCATAACTGGTAGTGCTGGGCACGGTGTAATTTTCGAAAGTCTCGGTTTCCCACATTACAGCCCCCGGTTTTGTCTGGGTGACGCTTACGGTTTGCGCTTCGGCGCCTTCGTACGATAATGTGATGGTGCCGGAACGTTCCTCGCCCTGATTTGCGTCTATCGTGAAAGAAACGCCGTCGACGTCATAAACGAATGAATTGAGCCAGGAAACGTTCGATGATGCGACGACCGACACCCCGTCTGTGGGATTATCAACCGTATAGTTGATGGTTTTGGTAGCGCTTTCCGCAGGAACGGACAAGGTCGTTTCCGATGTGATTTTCAGTACCGGAGGCAGGGTGATGTCATGGCCGGGAGCGATCTGTATGCTTTCGATAATTATTCTTTCTTTTGCGGCGGAGGGCTCGATCCTGATTTTCGTTTTCGAATTTTGTGCGTCGAATTTCAGCAGGTAGGTTTTGAACTCCTCGGTCAGGTCTGCGGTCGTGATTGCCGCGGATTCTCCGGCGGTTACTTTGATTCCGGAAGTATCTTTCGGCCAGACTTTGGCCGAAATCAGTACTGAGAACGGTGCGGAGAGATCCAGTTCGCTGGTGACGATATACCCGGAGTTGTCGCTCGAACTCATGCGTAGGCCATGCGGGGAGTTGTATTGATAAACATAGGAGTTCGCCACATACAAGTTGTTTCCGTTTTTGTCTTTGCGGGACAGGATATTTGTTGCGGAGTTTCCTGTCAGGTCACTGAAATCGTCGGTAAACGGCAGGCTCAGACCGGTTGCCGCGGCTGTGATGTGTTCGTCTGAAAGATTGACATTCAAAGTGGTGATCTTTCCTGTTTCCAGATCGATTTCATTGGACAGGACAATCTCTTTTTTGATGACATACCCTTCTGTCGCTGCTTCGACGACCAATTTCGACCCCGCAGCCAGCAATCGCGGATATACGCTTAAATAGGTGCCGCTGACACCGTTGATAACGTATTCCGTATTTGTCGTATAGGTCGCCGTTACGGTGTTGGAGCCGTTATAATAGGGTGCATACATCGTGTAGTTCAAGAGGTCTACAACAACCCGGCCTGCCAGTGTGTTGTCGCCATCGGTCGTAATGGACAATGACGATACGTGCTGGTCGGCCAGTTTTGCGCCTGTGGATTGGTCTTTGAGTACGACTTTGACGATGGCGCTCAATCGTCTGAATTCCAGATTGGCGACTTGCTGTCCCTCGGAATCGAGTGTAAGCGGTTTGCTGACCAGGATGTCGGCTTTGCCGTCGAACGAACTGGCTGTCGGGGTTTGGTTTGCCGGGAGATCGACTTTTGCACCCGTATTATCTCCTACTTTGTCGATTCCGTTGGCCGTGAATGGATAATAAGCGTAAATCGTTGATGAAATGTTCGCGTTCCCGGAAAAAGTCGTTGTTGCGGCGCGCTCCGTCGCATCGTTTGTGAAGGGGTAGTTGGACTTCGTCCCGTCGGTACTGATGCCTATCTGATCGCCGACAGACCAATAAGGAGTCAATCCGTCGATCTCGGTGCGGACTTCCGGTTTGAACTCAGGGTTTCCGGCCGTAAAAGTCATCTTGACGAGTTTGCCGGAAGAGGTGTCGATGCTGCTGTCTTCCTTTTGGCAGGCTGTAGCTGTTACAGCGGTGAGAGCTGCAAACAGTGTGATTTTAGAGAGACTTTTCATAGGGCTGCGGTATTAGAGTTCGTGTTCGCTTCCCGATCCGATACCTCCTGCACCGCCGCCGCTGCCCCAATCGTCATAGACGTCGGGTGGGGTGGGCGATGTTGCAAACCCTTTTTCAGTCTCGATGTCGATCGTCTCAATTACGGGCGGAAGATAGGTCGAATTTCCCCCCCCCCTTGCTGGTGGACAGATTGTAATTCATAAGGCTAAATTTTTTTGGTTGAAACACTTTCGTATCAAATATAGCAAAAAAATAGTCTATTCCCGTTAAAAAATTGTGAAATTCCGGTTCCCGGTCAAAATATATACACAAACGTCTGTTTTCCTGCCGGGTTTTGTCTGTTTGGCGTATTGTTGCCGGTGCCGACGGCGGGAAACGACGACCGTGCCGCATTGCCGCAGCCGGTAGCCGGATTGTCTGGGATGAAAGGGTGGGTGGATGAGCCGGGGATCGGGATTTAGTACATATTGTCGTACATCGACTGGCTCTTGTCGTATTTGAGGTCTGAAAGCGATGCCGCCTTTACGCCGATGTTGAAGCTCCAGCTGCGGTGGAACCCGAAGGGTATCCACGAGAACGACATTTGCCAGCAGTGCAGGTCGCGCGAGATGGAGATCGACGAGGTGGTGAGTTTGTTCGCCTTGATGTCGTAACCGCCCTGGAACGTGATGCCGGTCTTGGGCGTTATGGTAAGGCTGCCGTTGAAGCTGACGGTCTGCGTGACGTTCTTCTTGTATCCTTTGGGCGGGTAATTGCCCGTCGATATGTTGTAGTTGATGGCATAGTTGAACCCGAAGTTCCACGGCAGCGAGAAATCGTAGTACATCTGCGACATGTATTGCCGCCGCAGTACGGGATCCATGTTGCCGTAGGGGTCGTAGTAGGGGTTCATGTATTCGGGCGGGATGCTGGTGATGTCGTTGATGGCCGATTGCGAGCGGTCTTCGCGCGATTTGAACGTATAGCCGAACGACCAGCCCGTCGAGACGACGCGGCCCGGGAAGAAGAGCTTGTTGTAGCGTTTGCCGTCGGGGGTCAGCCGGTAGGGGTCGAGCGTCATCGAGAGGTTGATGCCGAAATTCTTGAAGATCGTCGTGCGGAACGAGATCGGGATGGTCGAGAGCCCCATCGAGTCGGCCAGGAAATTGTACGACCCGCTGATGCGCAGCTCGTCGATCAGCTTGATCTTCTTCACGCCCGAGGTGTCGCGCTTCGACAGTACCTTCATTTCGAGGTTCTGCGACAGCGAGAAGTTCATCGACATCGACCGTCCGGAACTGGGGACGCCGTATGCGTTGACCGAATAGGGCGAATAGGTGGTGAAACGTCCTGTCGAGTCGGTCTGCCGCGTCTTGTAGTAGCCGTATTTCGGGTCGCCGAAGTCCGGCGTATAGGCGAATCCGATCGAAGGGGTGAGCGTGTGGCGGATGGCCTGTATCTTACGATCCTTGCGCTTCTTGGTGAAGTCGTACATGCCGTATACGGTCGTCGATGCCGAGACGTTGAAGTTGTAGTTGTAAAGGCGGTAGAACCCGTATTGCGTCGGCAGCGTGTCCACCTTGTTCGTGACGGGGTTCCAGTCGAATTCGACTTTTTTGAAATACCACTTCTCGTTGTAGGTCGCCGACGGCGAGATGTTGATGTAGTTGAACAGGTTGAACGACGCCGATATGGGGATGTTGTGCTCGATACCGTTCTTCATGTTGTCGAGCGTCTCCTTCGAGAAGATCTTGTCCTCGGTGGTCGTCACCGAGTTGGTCATCTTGCCCGTATATTGCATCGAGATCTTTTCGTACCACCGCTCTTTGCCCATGCGCTCCTTGCGCTTGAAGGGGTAGAAACGCGAGACGTTGAAAACCACGGTCGGCAGCGTTACCGAGAGGCTTTTGTTCTGCGAGTTCTGCGAGATGGACATGTTCGCCGAGAGCGAGAAGGGGGTTCCCGCCCAGTTCTTCGAGTAGGCGATCGACGAGTTGGTCTGCGTCGAGAGGATGTCGTTGAGGTTGGTCGCCGAATATTTGCTGTAACCGCTCGTGGCGAAGTTCACCGATGCCGAGAAGGTCGACCCGGGGTTGGCCTTGGGATCCTGGGAGTGCGTCCACTGGATGCGGAAGTTGCTCTGCTTGATATAGTCCGGCTCGCCTTTTTCGCCCGTCTTGATGTTCGAGTACTGCATGTTGAAACTGCCGCTGTACTTGTAGCGTTTGATATAGCGCGATGCGGCCGACGCCTCCCACGAACCGAGCGTGTAGATACCGCCGCGTACGGCCAGGTCGGCATAGTCGCCCAGCGTGAAATAGTAACCCATGTCGCGCAGGAAAAACCCCTTGGAGTATTCCTCGCCGTAGGTGGGCATCAGCAGACCCGATTTGGGACCCATGTTGATCGGGAAGAAGCCCTCGGGGATGCCGAGGAAGTAGATCGGCACGTCTTCCATCACCAGGTAGGCCGGGCCGGTGATCACCTTCTTGCCGGGTATGACCTTCGCCTTGGTCATCGCCAGGTAGAAGTGGGGGTGGTCCGTATGGTCGCAGGTGGTGTACTTGCCGTGCTCGATGTTGATCGTGTTGTCGGGCATCTTCTTCACGCTGCCGCCCACCAGCCAGCCGTCGCCCTGCTGTGTCGCCACGCCCTTGATCTTGGCCTTCTTCGATTCGAGGTTGTAGGTGATCGTGTCCATCTTGTAGGGGGCTTCGCCGCCGTCGGAGAATTCGGGTTTGGTGACGATCGGTTTGCCTTCGAGCGAGTCGGGCTTGCCGTATGCATAGACCATCTTGGTGTCCATGTTGATCTGCATGTAGTCGGCCTTGAGGTTGCTGTTCTGATAGGTGATGTCGCCTTCGTTGTAAATGTAGACCATCTTGTTGCGCACGTCGTAGACCAGCGAGTCCTTGTTCTTGCCCGTGATCGGGTCGTCGAGGAACGCCCCCGGTTTCTGGGGCTTTTTCTCTTTCACCGTGTCGCGGGCGATGGTGTCCGCCCCGCGGCCTTCGAGCGAGTCGCCTTTCTGCGTGATGAGCGAATCGAGCTGTGCGCCGAAGAGCGAATCGCGCTGCTCCTGCGGCAGGGCTTCGAATGCGGCGCGGCGGCGTGCCTGTTCCCGGGCGGCGCGTGCCTGCTCGCGGCGGTCGCGGCGGCTTTGGGTCGCAGCTTCCGGCACTTCGGCCGCGGCTTCGGAATGGGTCTGGAGGGAATCGGACAGGCGTTGGCGGAGGCTATCTTCGGCTGCCGAGGCAAGCATTCCCCGGGGTACGGACGAGCCGAACACCAACTGGGCGAAGAGTAGGAGTGCCGCCGCCGAAAACAGATATTTTACCCTGATTCTATCCAAAATCCCAATAATTTTTCGTACCTTTGCCGACATGTCGGCAAAAACGCCTGGATCGGGGCCTCGATGCACTCCCGCCGGGTTTTTTAGGCGCGACAAAGATAGGTAAAAAATTACAGAAAGCTCACATTTGGCTCCATTAAATATGCGCACACGACTGTTCCTGTTATTCGCGTTTGCGGCCGTTACCGTTCTAATGAACGGTGCCACGGCCGGGAATATTGCGCACGGGGTCGAAGTTGTGGTCATCGATGCCGGACACGGCGGGAAATTCCCCGGGGCGCACTACGGCAATGTCTACGAGAAAGACCTCACGCTGAAGGTGGCGCTCAAACTCGGGAAGCTCATCGAGGAGGGGATGCCGGGCGTGAAGGTGGTCTATACCCGCAAGACGGACAAGGCGCTGGGACCCGACAAGGCGAAAGACCTGCAGGCGCGTGCCGACATCGCCAACAAGGCCGGCGGCGACCTCTTCGTTTCGATCCACGTCAATGCTGCGAAATCCTCGGCGGCACGGGGCGTCGAGACGCTGATCATGGGCGAGAGTTCGAAGGAGCAGCGCTACAACGAGAACGCCCTGTTCGAAAACAACCGCGAGGATCTGATCGACATGTCCGACGAACGGACGGCGGCCATCGTGCGGGCATATATCCAGAACCTGCAATTCACCTACGGCGAGTACAGCATGGCGCTGGCGCGCTGTATCCAGAATAATTACCTGAAGGCCGGGCGCCATTCGCGGGGCATCAAACCCCAGCTGCTGCGTGTGCTCTATGCCACCGACATGCCGGGCGTGCTGACCGAGATCGGTTTCATGTCCAACGCCCAGGAGATGGCCTATATGAAGTCGGAAAAGGGGCAGGACGAGATCGCCCGCTCGATTTACGAGGGCGTGAAGGACTATTCGGCCTATGTGCTCGAAACGCGCAGGGCCGGGGAGGAGGCCGCGGCCTCCCCGAAGCCCGTTAAAGAGCCCGAAACGCAGGTCGTCATCGGGAAGGAGCCCGTGCGCCCTGCGGAGCAGGACAAGGCATCCGATACGCCTGCCGGGAAGTCCGGGCGGAAGCCGGGCGGGAAGGCCGCCACCCCGGAAAAGGCGGAGCCGCAGAAGGCTGCGGGCAAATCCGGGGCGCAAAAGCCGGAACCGCAGAAACCGGCCGGGGCCGAAGCTGCCCCTAACCAAGCTGCCCGGCCGTTGCGCTATACCGTGCAGGTGCTGGCCAGCGCGCAGACCGTGCCGACCTCGTCCGCACGTTTCAAATCCTACCGCAACAAGGTGAAACAGTATACCGCCGAGGGGCGGTTCCGCTATAAATATTGCGTCGGCGAGTACGACACCCGTGCCGCAGCCCAGAAACGGCTGGCCGAAGTACGCAAGGTTTTCCCCGATGCCTTCGTCGTGAGCTGCCGGGGCACGCAGATTGTGAAATGAAAATAAACGAGCTATGAAAAGGGAAGTTAAGATCGGCATATTCGCCGTGGCGATGATCGGCGTCGCCTGGGCCGGAATCCGGTTTCTGAAAGGTTTCGACATTTTCAGCCGGAACGTCGAGTATTATGCGGCCTACGACCAGATCAACGGCGTGCAGAACGCGTCGCCGATCATGATGAAGGGCGTGAAGATCGGTTCCGTGACACGGCTTTCGTTCGATCCCGCCCGCAGCGACAAGGTCGTGTTGCAATTCACGATCAAGCGCCAATACCGCATTCCGTCCGATTCCGAGGCCAAAATCTTCAGCAACGGACTGATGGGTGCCAAGGCGATCGAAATCACCTACGGCACGGCCGACACCTACCTGCATAAAGGTGATACGCTGCGGTCGAGCCGCGACCGCGACCTGATGGACATGGCCGGCTCCGAGCTGGATTTCTTCAAGCAGAAGGTTTCGCAGCTCACCACCGACCTTTCGCGCACGCTCGAAAACCTGAACGGCCTGATGGAAACCAATGCGGACAACATCGCCGGGACGCTCGGCAACCTGAACTCCGTGACGGGCGACATGGCCGAGATACTCTCGGCGGAGAAAAACAGCCTGAAGAGCGCACTGGACAACCTTTCGAAATTCTCCGATATGCTCGGCGAGAATGCCGGGCGCGTGGACAGCATCATCGGCGACGTGGATCGTTTCACCTCGCAGCTCACCGAGGAACAGTTTGCCCGCAAGCTTTCGCAGGCCGTGGAGCACCTCGACGGTCTCGTGGCACGCATCGCGCAGGGCGAAGGCACGATCGGCAAGCTCATCAGCGACCCCGAACTGTACGAGTCGCTCGAAAAGGCCAGCGACAACCTCGCGGCGCTGCTGGCTGATGTCAAACAATACCCCGGCCGTTACGTCCACCTCTCGCTCTTCGGGCGCAACCCCGAAAAGATGAAGGAGCGTGCCGACAGGAAGGCCGCCAAGGCTGCTGCCAAGGCTGAGCGCGATTCGCTCAAGCGGCTGCAGTAGCCCATCAACCCGACATAGAGATGATTTATCCTGCAAACTTCGAGCAGAAGATCGGCTTCGACCGGCTTCGGGAACAGGTTGCAGCGCTTTGCACCATGCGTGCCGCCCGCGGGAAGCTCGCCGAAGAGACTTTCTCGGCCTCGGCGCGCGAGATCGGGCGGAGGCTGGAACTTGCCGACCAGATGCGCCTGCTGCTCGACATGGAGCACGATTTTCCCGGCGGGGAATATCCCGACGTCGACCATGTCGTTGCCAAACTGCGTGTCGAGGGGACGTTCCTCGACGTGGGGGAGGTGGTGACCCTGCACCGGGCGCTGAGCCTCGTCGGCAGCGTCGTTGCGTTCATCCTCGCCCGCGAAGGGCAATATCCGGCGCTGTATGCCCGCAGCCGCGGCGTCGAGGCATTCCCCGGGATCGTGCAGCGGATCGACGCCATCGTCGATCGCTTCGGTAACGTGAAGGACAACGCTTCGCCCGGTCTGCTGGAGATCCGGCGCGCCGTCCGCGAACGTGAGGGACAGGCCGCCAAACGCCTGCAGGCCGTGCTGTCGGCCGCCAAAAGCGCCGGCATCGTCGATGCCGACGCCCAGATCTCGATCCGCGAAGGGAAGGCCGTGATCCCGGTTGCCGCGGCCAACAAACGCAAGCTGCAGGGCTTCATCCACGACGAATCGGCCACGGGGCGTACGTTCTACGTCGAACCGGTCGAGGTAGTGGAGATCAACAACGAGCTGCGCGAACTGGAATATGCCGAGCGGCGCGAGATCGTCCGCATCCTCTCGGAGTTCACCGATTCAGTGCGCCCCGATGCCGGGCTGATCGCCGCGTCGGGCGACTACCTGGCCGAGATCGACATGCTGCGTGCCAAGGGACGCTGGGCATCGCAGAACGGCTGCGTGAAACCGATCATCTCGGACGACGACCGGCTGGTGCTGAAGAATGCCCGCCACCCGCTCCTGCAGCAAACCCTGCGGGCGCAGGGGCGCGAGGTCGTACCGCTCGACATGCAGCTCGACCGCCGCAAGCATATCCTTGTCATTTCGGGGCCCAATGCGGGCGGCAAGTCGGTCTGCCTCAAGACCACCGGCCTCGTGCAGTACATGTTCCAGTGCGGGTTCCCCGTCCCGGCATCGGAGGTTTCGGAACTGCCCGTGTTCCGTTCGATCTTCATCGACATCGGCGACGAGCAGTCGATCGACGACGACCTGTCGACCTATTCGTCGCACCTGCTCAACATGAAGAACATGCTCTCGGGGGCTTCGTCGTCGGCGCTGGTGCTGATCGACGAGTTCGGGTCGGGTACCGAGCCGGTCATCGGCGGAGCCATTGCCGAGGCCATCCTCGAACGCCTGCTGGCCAAAGGGTGCTACGGCGTCATCACGACCCACTATGCCAATATCAAGTACTATGCGTCGAATACCGAGGGCATCGCCAATGGCGCCATGATGTTCGACGTGCAGAATATCCGCCCGCTGTTCCGCCTCGAAATGGGCAAGCCGGGCAGTTCGTTCGCTGTGGAGATCGCCCGCAAGATCGGGCTCCCGGAGGATATTATCCGCGCGGCGGGCGAGAAGGCCGGCAGCGACCATATCAACATCGAGAAGCAGCTGCGTGAGATCGCCCGCGACAAGCATTACTGGGAACAGAAGCGCGACCGCATCCGCCAGACCGACCGCAAGGTCGAGGAGCTGGAGCAGACCTATGCCGGGCAGTTGTCGAAGATCAGGGCCGAGCGGCAGGAGATACTCAAAAAGGCCAAGCTGGAGGCGCAGCAGTTGATCGCCGATGCCAACCGGCAGATCGAGAATACGATCAGGACGATCCGCGAGGCGCAGGCCGAAAAGGAGCTGACGCGCCTTGCGCGCCGCGAACTGGACGATTTCCGCGACGCGGTGGCGAAGGCCGACACGGCGGACAAGGACGCCGAGGTCGCCCGCGAGATCGAACGTATCGAGCGCCGCCGTCAGCGGCGTGAAGAACGCAAGGCGCAGCGGGGCGAGGCGCAGGCGGCGGGGGCTGCCCCTGCCGAGGCTCCGAAACCGCGCGAGGTGGAGGCCGGGTCGAAAGTCCGCATGGCCGGACAGGATATGGTCGGCGTGGTGCAGTCGGTCAAGGGGCGCAAGGCGCAGGTCGCCTTCGGCCAGATACTGACTACGGTTGACCGGAAGATGCTGACCGTGGTCTCGAACAGCGAGTTCCGCGAGGCGACACGCCCGCAGACGGCGCGGACGGTGGTGTCGGCCGACATTTCGGCCCGCAAGCTCAGCTTCAAAGACCATATCGACGTGCGGGGCATGCGTGCCGCTGAGGCGCTGGACGCCGTGCAGGATTTCATCGACGACGCCCTGATGGTGGGCGTGGGGTCGGTGTCGATCCTCCACGGCAAGGGCACGGGGGCTCTCAAGGAGGAGATACGCCGCTACCTGCGCACGGTGCCCGAGGTCGAAAGCGCCCGCGACGAGCATGCCGACCGGGGCGGGGCGGGAATTACGATCGTGACATTTGACCTTTCGTGAGGACGGCTGCCTCCGGCGCTTCCGCTCGCGGCAGCCGCATACTCCGCGTATGTTCCTGCCCCGCCGGCTTCGTGAAGCCCCGGATGCCATCCGCCCGGCGAAAAACGGATAAGATACAGGATGAACTACAAACTCTCGGAAATAGCCGCCGTTGTCGGCGGGAAATTTACAGGCTGCGATGCCGAAGTACGGTCGGTCGTCACCGACAGCCGCTCGCTGTCGTGCGAACTGGGCTGCTGCCCGATGTTCGTGGCCATGCGCGGTGCCAACCACGACTCGCACGGCTTCGTCGCCCAGATGTCGGCGCGCGGCGTGCGTGCGTTCCTCGTCGAACGTGACGTTGAGTGCCCCGCCGGTTGCGGCTTCGTGCGTGTGGACAACGCCATCGACGCCCTGCAACGCCTTGCGGCGCACTACCGTGCGCAATTCAAGGGTACGGTCGTCGGCATCACCGGTTCGAACGGCAAGACCGTCATCAAGGAGTGGATCGCCGAAGAACTGCCCGCGGGGATGAAATATTACCGCTCGCCGAAAAGCTACAATTCGCAGCTGGGCGTGCCCCTCTCGGTGCTGATGCTCGAAGGCGACGAGGAGCTGGCGGTCTTCGAGGCGGGCATTTCGAAGCCCGGCGAGATGGAGCGGCTGGAGCGCATCATCCGTCCCGACGTGGTTGTTTTTACCTCGATCGGCGACGCGCATCAGGAGAATTTCCTCAATCTCGAGCAGAAGTGCGACGAGAAAATGGTGCTGGCCCGCAATGCCTCGAAAATCATCTACCACAGCTATTACGAGCCGCTGGGGGGCATGGTCGCGGCGCGTTTCGCCGACCGCAAGCCCCTCGATGCCGCGTCGTTCCCCGAGGTGCCGGAGTCGGTCATCGGCAACGCCGCATCGCGCCGCAATGCCCAGATCGTCGAGGCGTTCTGCGCCGCGATGCACTATCCCGCGCCGTCGTTCGCCTCGGCGCCCACGGTGCCCATGCGTCTCGAGGTGAAGGAGGGCATCAACGATTCGATCCTGATCAACGACGCCTATAACCTCGACCTCAATTCGCTGGCGCTGGCGCTCGATTACCTGCACGGCGTGGCGCTGAACCGCCGCCGTACGCTCGTCCTGTCGGACATCTCGCAGAGCGGGCTTTCCGACGGCGAGCTCTACGGCCGTGTCGCGGGGATGGTCGCACGGGCGGGCGTCGACTTCCTGATCGGCATCGGCCCGCGCCTGAAACGCCATGCAGGTCTGTTCGGCTGCGACAAGGAGTTTTACGCCTCGACCGACGAGTGCATCGCGCGCATCGACCGCAGGGCCGTGGCCGGGCGTGCCATCCTGCTGAAAGGCGCCCGCGATTTCCGCTTCGAGAAACTGGCGCACGCCCTCGCGCGCCGCAGCCATACGACGGTGCTGGAGGTCGACCTCGACGCCATGACGCACAACCTCAATTTCTTCCGTTCGAAGCTCAGCTTCGGTACGAAACTCGTGGCGATGGTCAAGGCCGGCTCGTATGGTGCCGGCGATTTCGAAGTCGCGCAGCTGTTGCAGCACCAGGGCGTCGATTACCTGGCCGTGGCGTTCGCCGACGAGGGGGTACTGTTGCGCGAGCGGGGCATTTCGATGCCCGTCGTGGTGCTCAACGCCGATGCCGACAGTTTCGACCAGATGATCGCCAACCGCCTCGAACCCGAGATATACAGCCTCCATTCGCTCGGCGCCTTCGCCGGGGCCGTGGTGCATGCGGGCGAGAGCCGTTACCCGATCCATATCAAGCTCGACACGGGTATGCACCGGCTGGGATTCACGGACGACGAAGTCGGGGCGCTGTGCAGGGCGCTGGCGGAAACCCCGCAGGTCAAGGTCGCCTCGGTCTTCTCGCACCTCAACTGTGCCGACATGCCCGAAGAGGATGCCTATACCCGGGCGCAGATCGCCCTGTTCGACCGCATGAGTGCCCGCGTCGCCGCCTCGCTGCCCTACCCGGTCATCCGCCATACGGCCAATTCGGCCGCCATCGAACGCTTCCCCGAGGCACAGTTCGACATGTGCCGCCTCGGGCTGGGGCTTTACGGCTTCGGCTACCGGCATAACGGGATGCTGCGTCCCGTCTCGACCCTCCGCACGCGTATCGTGCAGGTCAAGCACCTGTCTGCGGGCGAGGCCGTAGGGTATGGACGGGCCGGGAAACTCACGCGCGAAACTACGACGGCGACGATCCCCATCGGATATGCCGACGGGCTCGACCGCCACCTGGGCTGCGGCCGCTGGTCGGTGCTGGTGGCCGGGAGTCCCGCCCCCATCGTCGGACGCATCTGCATGGACAGCTGCATGGTCGACATTACGGGGATTCCCGGCGTGAAGGAAGGCGACGAAGTCGTGGTCTTCTCGCCCGAGCCGGGCAACGACCTGGAAACGATGGCCCGCGTGCTCGATACGATTCCCTATGAGATCATGACCTCGGTTTCGGGGCGCGTAAAACGGATTTACCTCAAAGAATAACGTTATGAAATGCTATGATTGCGGCGGTGAAATCGCTTCCGGAACCGGAACGTGTCCCTCCTGCGGTTGCCCCGCCGGGCGCGATGAGGCCGCCGAGTGCCTCGGGGCGCGGCTGCTGACGGCACAGCTCGAATCCGAATCGGCCCTCGACCAGTTGGGCAAGGCCCGCAGCGCCATGTTCGCCGCGGCGTTGCTGGCGCTCGCCAGCGGCGTGGTCGAACTGGTCAACGCCCAGGGAAACGGGGTGAGACTGATGGTCGGAATCGTGATGCTCGTGCTGGCGGGCGGCTATGTGGCTATCGGCTGCAATGTCCGCAAATCCCCGCTGGTGCTTTCGGTTGCGGGGCTGGTCGTGAGCGCATTCTTCCTGAGCGGTGTTTTCGGGGTGGTGATCGCCGGTGTCATGGCGCTGAGCGTCTGGTTTGCGGTGCTGTATACGAAGGCCGCCGGCCGGGAACGGGAACTCCGGGCCAAACTCGAAAAACTGAAATAAGATGTACGGAACGCTCTATCTGATCCCGTGTCCGATTTCGGACGAAACGGCACCGTGGGACGTGCTGCCTGCGGCGAACCGTGCCGTGATGGATTCGCTCGACTATTTCATCGTCGAAAACACCCGTTCGGCGCGGCGGTTCCTGTCGAAGGCCGGCATCGCGCGGCCGATCGACACGCTGGAGTTCCGCGAGCTGAACGAACATACCGTCGCCGGGCGTGAGGTCGAAGAGCTGGTGAAACCGCTCGTTGAGGGCCGCTCGGCGGGGGTTGTTTCCGAAGCGGGCGTGCCGGGCGTCGCCGATCCCGGGGCACTGGTCGTCGAGGCGTGCCACCGCCACGGTATCCGCGTGGTGCCGCTCGTCGGGCCGTCGTCCGTCATCCTGGCCGTCATGGCCTCGGGACTCAACGGGCAGTCGTTCGCCTTCAACGGCTACCTGCCCGTCAAGCCGCCCGAACGGGTGCAGGCGATCCGTCGCTTCGAACGCCGTGCGCAGTCCGAACGCCAGTCGCAGCTCTTCATCGAGGCGCCTTACCGCAATGTGAAGCTGATGGAACAGCTCCTGCAAACCCTTGCCCCCGAGACGCGCCTGACGCTGGCGATGGACATTACCGCCCCCGGCGAATATATCCGTACGCTCGCCGTGCGCGAGTGGCGGTCGGTGCGGCTGCCGGAAATGAACAGGCGCCCGGCGATTTTTATCATCGGGTAGGCATGGCCCGGCGGTTGGTATACAATTTGTTCGAATATAAGACGGAAAATCTGAAAAACACGAGATATGAAAAAGGAAAAAACTTATAATGAGGCTGTTGACGGTGACGAAGGATTCGTTCCCGGTGAAGGTTACCCTTCGTGCGACGGCGAACCCTGTGCCAATGTGTCAGACGACTCGCAGGACGGAACTGACACAATGGCAGACGCTGCCGAAGGCGGCGACAAGGCCGGAGCGGGATCGGATCTGACGGCGGCGCTGGCCGAGTGGCAGGATAAATTCATCCGCCTGCAGGCCGAATTCGATAATTACCGCAAGCGTACGCTCAAGGAGAAGATGGACTTGGTGCAGACCGGGGGCCGTGACGTGCTGCTGGCGATGCTCCCCGTGCGCGATGACGTCCAGCGTGCCGTCGATGCCATGCAGAAGAGCGACGACATCGAGGCGCTGCGTGCCGGCGTGACGCTTATTTCACAGAAATTTACCGATACGCTCCGCCAGAAAGGGGTCACCGAGATCGACGTCAAGGGCAGGGAGTTCGACGCCGACCTCTGCGAGGCGGTGGCTAAATTCGCTGCCGGGGAGGAAATGCAGGGCAAGGTCGTCGACATTGTCCAGACGGGTTATATGCTGGGCGACAAGGTGCTGCGTTTCGCAAAAGTTGTTGTAGGAGAATAATGCCATGGCAGAAAAGAGGGATTACTACGAAGTGCTGGGCGTCCAGAAAAACGCTAACGCTGACGAAATAAAGAAGGCTTACCGCAAGGCGGCCATCCAATACCACCCCGATAAAAACCCGGGTGACAAGGAGGCCGAAGAGAAATTCAAGGAGGCGGCCGAGGCATACGACGTACTGTCGAACCCCGACAAACGTGCCCGTTACGATCAGTTCGGCCATGCCGGGATGAGCGGTGCCGCGGGTGGCGGGGCAGGCGGCTTCGGCGGGTTCAGCGGCGGCGGTTTCTCGATGGAGGATATCTTCTCGCAGTTCGGCGATATTTTCGGCGGACATTTCGGCGGGGGCGGGTTCCGTTCGTCGTCGTCCGGCGGCCGGCGCGTGAACCGCGGCTCCGATATCCGCATCAAGGTCAGGCTGACGCTGGCCGAGATCGCCAACGGCGTCACCAAGAAGCTCAAGATCAACAAGACCGTCGCCTGCGACAAGTGCGGCGGCTCGGGAGCCAGGGACGCCAATTCCTATTCGACCTGTTCGACCTGCAACGGTACGGGCTATGTGACGCGTGTGGAGAACACCTTCTTCGGCCGCATGCAGACGCAGGGCGTCTGCCCCACGTGCGGCGGTACGGGCAAAGTCATCACCGCACCCTGCGACAAGTGCAAGGGCGAGGGAACCCTCCGCGGCCAGGAGGTCGTGGAGATCCGAATCCCGGCCGGCGTGGGCGAGGGTATGGTGCTCACCGTCACGGGCAAGGGCAATGCCGCCCGTCACGGAGGCGTCAACGGCGACCTGCAGGTCATGATCGAAGAGGAGTCCAATCCCGAGTTGGTGCGTGACGGCAACGACCTGATCCACAACCTCAATATCACCGTTACGACAGCCCTGCTGGGCGGTACGGTCGAGGTGCCGACGGTCGATGGCCGTGCCAAGATCAAGATCGCCCCGGGAACGCATGCCGGCAAGGTGCTGCGCCTGGGCGGCAAGGGGTTGCCCGACGTCAACGGCTATGGCCGCGGCGACGAACTGGTCGTGGTCGACATCACGATCCCCTCGAAGCTCAGTGCCGAGGAGAAGCGGCTGGTCGAACAACTGGCGCAGCAGCCCGGTTTCCAGCATGCCGAATCGGTCAAGAACCAGAATATCTTCGAGCGGATGAAGAGTTTCTTCCGGTAGGGAAGCAACGGTTTGCCTATGCGGCGGGATGTCGGGGGACTTTGCGGGCCACGGCATTCCGCCGTCGTTCGCAGCGCCCCTTCCGCTGCGGTGCACGGAGGCTTGCGGGCGTATTCCCCGCCGCCTTTCCCGGGGCCGCTGCGCCTGTTGCCAGCCTGTTTGAGGGGTGTTTCCCCTCCCGCACCGCTGCCGGGGTTTCCCCTGCTGCGGGGCATCGGACGTCTGGCACCGCATCCTCGGCAGGACTTTACGGGCGCCGCAGGCGGAAAAAAGGGTTTTACAGGCAATAAAATTGCCGGAGAATTCGTATCTTTACCAAAAATAATTAGGAGGACACGCCATGTTAGGTTTCACCCCGTTCAAGAGACACGCCAACAAGTTCAACTACATACCGCGCTACTACGATCCCGAAAAGGAGGCACGCGAGCAGCGCCGTGCCGAACTTCGCGGCGAGAGGGCCGAAGACGGGGATCGTGAGTACCGTCCCGGACAATATATCCGTACGCAGCGTGATGCCCGTGCCGCCCGCCGTTCCAAGGAGGATGACAAGGGGCGTATGCGCATCTGGAAGATGGCCGGTGCCGCAGTTATCGTCCTGCTGTTCATCTACATCCTTTATCCGAAGCTCGCCGATGTGTTCCTGCGTGCCCGTACGGCGCCGGCACAGACCGAATCCGCTGCCACCGAATCCGCTCCGCGCAACGGGCTCGACCAGACGGGTATTTCCGACGTAGAGTGGCAGGAGCAGCCTATCACGGTGGTTCCCAACGATTATCAGGAATAAATGGCAGATAAGATCAGATTATTACCCGAAGTCGTCGCCAACCAGATTGCTGCGGGCGAGGTCGTCAACCGTCCCGCATCGGTGGTCAAGGAGATGATGGAGAACGCCATCGACGCCGGCGCCCGTACCGTGAAGGTCAACTTCCGTGACGGGGGCAAGGATTTGATCCAGATCGTCGACGACGGCTGTGGCATGTCGCCCATCGACGCGCGCATGGCCTTCGACCGCCACGCCACGAGCAAGATAACCTCCGTGGACGATATTTACGCACTCAATACTTTCGGTTTCCGCGGCGAAGCGCTGGCTTCGATCGCCGCCGTGGCGCAGGTCGAACTGCGCACGCGGCAGGAGGGCGACGAAGTGGGTACCCAGACCGAAATCAACGGCGGCCAGTTCGCCGGGCAGACTCCCGTGATGTGTCCCGTGGGGGCGCAGTTCTTCGTGCGCAACCTTTTTTACAACGTGCCCGCCCGCCGTCGTTTCCTCGACAAGAGTACGACTTCGGCCGCACAGATCAAGGCCGAATTCCAGCGTGTTGCGCTGTGCAACCCCCATATCGCCTTCGAACTTTACGCCAACGACGCTCCGGTCTATACGCTCTGTGCCACGTCGCTGGCGGGACGTATCGTCGACGTGGTGGGACGCCATATCAAGCAGAACCTGCTGGAGGTCGATGCCGACACCTCGATCGCCCGCATCGGGGGCTATATCGGCCGTCCGGCTGCCGCCAAGCGGCGCAACGGCGAGCAGTACCTCTTCGTCAACGGACGTTATTTCAAGAGTTCGTACCTCACGAGCGCCATCATGAAGGCCTATGAGAAACTGATCCCCGAGAGCAGTTCGCCTTCCTATTTCCTCTACCTGACGATCGACCCTTCGCGCATCGACGTCAATGTCCACCCGCAGAAGACCGAAGTGAAATTCGCCGACGAGGAGGCCGTCTGGCAGATCATCAACGCCGCCGTGCGCGAGACGCTCGCCAAGACGGGGGCCGTGCCGCTGATGGATTTCGACCGCGACGGCATCGTCGAGATCCCGGCATTGAGCAAAGGGGCCGTCTACAGCGAGCCCCGCGCCATGTCCAACGGCGACTACAATCCGTTCCGCGAGGAGTATATCGACCCTACGGCGCCCGATCCCAATGTCGATTTCACGGGCTTCGACGTCCCGTACGACGATCGCGGACAGACGCTTTCCGATACGGCCGGGACGGGCTTCGCCCCGCGCGCCGGTATGGGCGACGGCATGTCGGGGCGCGGTGCGTCCGGGAGCAGCCTGCCCGGCGGGCTGCGCAGTGCCGGCAGCGGATTTACCCTTCCGCAAACCCCGCCGGCGGGGGAGGATTTCACCATCCCTTCCTCGGCGGCCGACGGGTTCGAGGATTTCGTTTCGGGGAGCAGTTTCGAGGTGGAGTCCGATGCCGGGTTCGGGACGAGTGCTCTGGAGTTCATCCCTTCCGGGGCTACGGCCGGGCAGCAGCGGCTGGCGGTTGAGGGGCGTCCGGAATTTACCGATCCCCTGCCGTTGGGCGGCGGGTACCTCGCCGCGCTGCTGGGCGGGAGGTTCGTCGTGGTGGACGTGCGGCGTGCCCGCGAGCGCATTCTTTATGAGGATTACCTGAAGATGCTCGGAAACGGGTCTTCCGTGAGCCAGCAACTGCTTTTTCCCGAGCGGCTGGTGTTGTCGGGCGACGAATATGCGCTGCTCGAGGAGAACGCCGTGGAATTCGCGTCGCTGGGATTCGACATCGACTTTGCGGGGGAGGGGACGATCGAGGTCAAGGGCACTCCGGCCGATATGCCGGCCGATGCCGTCGACCAGATGGTCTACGACCTGCTGCAAGCCTTTTCGACGCCCGTGTCGCTCGCGGATCAGCGCCGCGAGAAGATCGCCGCCGTCATGGCGCGCGGCGGGGCGAAAGGCATTCCCCGCAATATGTCGCGCGACGAAGCCGCCGTACTGCTCGCCCAGCTCGCCGCTACGGGCAATTTCAGTTTCTCGCCCTCGGGCAAAGCCATAACTGCAGAAATAACCCCCGAAGATATCCGTACCAAACTGGGATAATCCGGTGGAAAAACGTACTTTTGTAAAAATTTTACGCAATGAACAGCTATTTTCAGACACCCCCGGTGGTGAAAAACCTGATAATCATCAATGCCCTGGTCTACATGGCTACGGCCCTGATCCAACCGGCACATAACGCCATCATGGAGTATTGCGCCCTGTGGCTGGGAGCGCCGTTGTTCCACACCTACCAGTTCGTCACCTACATGTTCGTGCATGCCAATTTCGAGCATATCTTCTTCAATATGTTCGCCTTGTGGATGTTCGGGCGTACGTTGGAATACGAATTGGGGTCGAAGCGTTTCCTGACCTATTACATGGTTTGCGGCATCGGTGCGGCGCTGATCCAGTATTTCACGGCGCTGGCGTTCGGCGAGCTGCCCATGTCGCTGGTCGGTGCTTCGGGCGCGGTGATGGGGCTGCTGCTCGCCTTCGGCGTCATGCACCCCAATGCGGTCATCATGCTGCTGATCCCGCCGATCCCGATGAAGGCCAAATGGTTCGTCATCATCTACGGCGTCATCGAACTTTTCCTCGGCTGGCGCGGCGTAGGCAATGTGGCGCATTTCGCCCACGTGGGCGGTATGCTTTGGGGTTTCCTGCTGCTCCACTGGTGGAAGCAGCGCGGCATAATCCGCTTCTGAGCCGATGTCCGGCGAATTCTATAAGAACGATTACGGCAGCCGGCGCGGGGAGAAACCGCACCGCAGCCTGCTCATGTGGCTGCTCGACCTGGTGATGACGCTCCTGACCGTCGTTGTCGGGGCCACGATGGCCGTCACCTATTTCGTCCCTTATGTGAACCCCGCCGAGGTCTGGTTCTTTCCCCTGCTGGGGCTTGCCGCCCCGGCGATCTACGTCGCTACGGTCATCCTGGCGCTCTACTGGGTCATCCGCTGGCGGCTGCTCCGCGCCGGGACGATGCTGGCGCTGGTCGTCATCGGCCTCTTCAAGGTTTCGCTCTTCTATAAGCCCGAATTCCGCCGCAGCTACGGCGAGGAGAGCTACGACCGCCGGGCTTTCAAGGTCATGACCTATAACGTGCGCAGTTTCTTCGGCGAAAGCGGAGCCAGCAATGTCGATGACATCGTGCGCCTGATCGGCGAATACGATCCCGATATCGTCTGCATGCAGGAGTTCAATGCCCGCCTGGCCGAGAAATCCGACGATTTCGCCCTGTTGGACGAGAAATACGAAAGCGCGGCCTTCGGCCGTACGCAGGCTCCCGATTCGCTGTACGGGGCATCGCTTTTCATCCTGAGCAAATACCGTATCCTGCGCTCGGGCATCGTGCTGACCCCCAATACGTCGGTCTGGGCCGACCTGCTGGTCGGCGACGATACGGTGCGCGTGTTCAACAACCACCTGCGTTCGACGGCGATCAAGGCGGCCGACAACGAATATATCACCAACCGCGATTTCATCTCCGACACGGCACGCGAAGTCAAGATCCGCAGCATCGTGAGCCGCCTGCGCGAGAACAGCATCCTGCGTGCCGCACAGGTCGACAGCATTGCCGATGTCATCGCCGACGCGCGTGCGCGGTGCATCGTCTGCGGCGATTTCAACGATACGCCGATGTCCTATGTCTACCGCACGATGGCCGGGGGGCTGAACGACGCTTTCAGCAAGAGCGGTTCGGGCTATTCGCATACTTTCCGCGGCTTCTTCAATACGCTGCGCATCGACTATGTCCTCTGCTCCGACAGTTTCGACCCGGTTTCCTACGAGGTGCCTCAGGTCGAATATTCGGATCACCTGCCCGTCGTGGTGCGTCTCCAAAAGAATCTACTGAATAACTAATCCGATAAACTATGATTTTCGACTCTTTGAAGAACAGCGCGCTCTATTATCCGGTGAGCCCGCGTCTGGAAAAAGCCTTCGGCTTCATCGCTTCGACCGACTGGGAAACGATGGAGCCGGGGATCCATGAACTCGACGGCAAGGACATCTATGTCAACGTAATGGAACCTGCGCTGAAAAAACCGGCGGATGCCAAACTCGAAATACACGACGCCTATATCGACATCCAGGTGCTGATCCGCGGTGAGCAGGAGACTTTCGGGTGGAGCGAGCGTGCCGACCTGCGCAAGCCGCTGGGCGAATTCGATGCCGGGAAGGATATTCAGTTCTTCGACGATGAGCCGCAGACCTTCTATACGCTGCGCCCGGGGCAGTTCACGATCCTCTTCCCCGAAGACGGCCATGCGCCGATGATCGGCGAGGGCGATGTGCGCAAGATCATCGTCAAAGTCCGCAGGTGATTCGTTGTCCGGGACAGATAACGGGCCGGTTCCCATGCGTGGGAGCCGGCCCGTTCCGTTGTCAGGCAGCCGCGAGCTGTGGCGGGGCGAGGCGCATCGCGAGGCGTATGCAGAGCCATGAGCAGACGGCGCAGACGACGAACACGGTGCCCGTTGAGAGGAGTATGTCGCCGATCCCGACCAGCGGCGAGACGATCCCGCCGAAGGCGAAGCATACGGCGCCCAGCAGTGCCGACGCCGTCCCCGCATTCTCCCGGGCACTTTCCATCGCCAGTGCCGTCGAAGTCGTGAAGGTTAGCCCCATGGCGAACAGGAGCGCGAACATCAGCAACTCGTAAACCCAGAAGTTGCAGCCCGCGGCGAGGGCTATGGCTTCGGCCACGGCGAAGAAGATCATCCCCGCACAACCGGTGCTGGTGCCGTTTTCGGGGCGGCGGAACCTGACCGAGAGTGCGGCTGCGCCCCCGATGGCGACGGCGTTGACCGCAAAGCAGATGCTGAACTGGAAAGGCGTGAACCCGTAGTGCTGCTGCACGATAAAGGGCGACGAAGCGATGTTGGCGAACAATATGCCCTGGGCGAACCCCAGCTGGAAGATATAGCACAGGTAGCGGCGGTTGCGGAGCGTCGTTTTGAACCCGCGGAGTATATCCGCCCACTCCACGGTGCTTCGGTTGGCTGCCGGGAGCGATTCGCTGAAACGGAAGCTGCCCGCGAGCAGCACTATGCCCAGTCCCAGCAGGATCGTGAAGATACCCCGCCAGCCGATGATGCCGGTGAGCGTTCCGCCGACGATCGGTGCCGCCACGGGGGCTATGCCGTTGATCGCTCCGATCAGGGCGAGCATCTTGGCCAGTTCGCGGCCTGAGAATTTGTCCGTCGCCACCGAGCGGGAGATCACGATGCCTCCTGACCCCGCGATGCCCTGCACGAAGCGCAGGAACACGAACTGTTCGATGTCTGCGGCGAAGATGCAGAGCACTGTTGAGCCCAGGAACAGCCACATGGCCGTCAGCAGCGGGGTGCGGCGGCCGTATTTGTCGCTCAGCGGCCCGAAGAAGAGTTGTCCGCAGGCCAGCCCGATCATGCTTGTGGTCAGTCCCAGCTGTACCATCGACGACGAGGTTCCGAAATCGTCCGCCATGGCGGGCAGCGCCGGCAGGTACATGTCGGTGACGAAGGGCCCGAATGCGGTCAGCAGCCCCAGCAGGACGAGCAGGAATGTTTTGGAATTATCTTTATCCATGTGCTTTTATGGTTTTGGCACCACAAAAATACACCGAATTATCGGGCGGTGATTGGCCTTTTCCTGCAGGGTGTGGTTCATTTTCGGCATGCGGACTGCCGTCCCGTCTGCCGGTAAAAGCCCCGGAGCGGAAGCGCCGGGGCTTATTGCGGTGCGGGGCGCGGCATCGGCCGGATGCCCTGCGGCGGGTTATTTCCCGCCGCCTATTTCCCGATCCCGTAGTAGCGCAGTCCGGCGTTGAGCACCTCTTCCTTGTCGAAGATGTTGCGGCCGTCGACCAGGATGTTGTCGCGCATGAGCGTGAGCAACTGCGCCCAGTCGGGCATCCGGAACTGTTTCCACTCCGTGACGAGTGCAATGGCATCGGCGCCCTTTGCAGCTTCGTACATCGAACCTGCGTAATGCACCCCTTCGTCGCCGATCCTGCGGCGGCCTTCTTCCATTGCCACGGGATCGTAGACCCGAACCGTGGCGCCCGCCTTGCGCAACAGGTCGATCACCACCAGTGCCGGCGCTTCGCGCATGTCGTCCGTTTCGGGCTTGAATGCAAGGCCCCATATCGCGATGGTTTTCCCGCGCAGGTCGCCCAGCGCCCGTTGCAGTTTGCCGAACAGGATGGATTTCTGCCCTTCGTTGACCCGTTCCACCGCCTCGATGACCTGCATCGTATAACCGTGTTCCTGGGCCGTACGGGCCAGGGCTTTCACGTCCTTGGGGAAGCACGAGCCGCCGTAGCCGCAGCCGGGGTAGAGGAACTTGCTGCCGATGCGGGCATCGGATCCGATGCCCTTGCGCACCATTTCGACGTTCGCCCCTACCAGGTCGCAGAGGTTGGCGATCTCGTTCATGAACGAGATGCGGGTCGCCAGCATGGCGTTGGCCGCGTATTTGGTCATTTCCGCCGAGGGGATGTCCATGAACAGTACCCGGAAATTGTTGATCAGGAACGGACGGTACAGGCGGGTCATCAGCTTGCGCGCCCGTTCGCTCTCGACGCCTACGACCACGCGGTCGGGCGACATGAAATCCTTGATGGCCGCGCCTTCCTTCAGGAATTCGGGGTTCGAGGCCACGTCGAACGGTATCTTGCAGCCGCGTTTGTCTATCTCTTCCCGGATCACGGCCTTGACCTTCTGCGCCGTACCGACGGGTACGGTGCTTTTGGTGACGAGCACCGTATACTTCTTGATGTTGCGGCCGAACGCACGGGCGACTTCGAGCACGTATTTCAGGTCTGCCGAACCGTCCTCGTCGGGCGGTGTGCCGACGGCCGAGAAGACTACTTCCACCTTGTCCAGGCAGTCCGTCAACTCGGTCGTGAAGTGCAGGCGCCCCTCCTCGACATTGCGTTTGACGAGTTCTTCGAGCCCCGGCTCGTAAATCGGGATGAGGCCGTTGTTCAGGGCGTCGATCTTTTTCCTGTCGACGTCGACGCACGTAATATCGAGTCCCATTTCTGCGAAACAGGCACCCGATACGAGGCCGACATAACCCGTACCCACGACTGCGATTTTCATCATATTATGTCCAAGTTTTTGGTTGGTTTAGCGGTGCATGCACCCGGCGATCCGCGCTGCGAGCGCGTGGCATGCCTCGTGCCATGCCGGCGAGAAACCCTGCTTCATTTCCACGGGTTCGCAGATCGCCTCCCACTTCATCTTCTGTGCGAATTCGCCCAGGCAGCGTACGGCGGCACTCGCCCAGCAGAAGGAGCCGAACCAGCCGAAGTTGCGCTGCGGGACGCAGCGTGCCGCGATCAGGTCGAGCAGGCGTGCCACGGGCGGGTAGAGCCCTCCGTTATAGGTCGGGCCGCCCACGATGAGCGTGTCGTAACGGAATACGTCGCGCAGGACGATGGATTCATCGGCGTAGGACATGTTGTGGACGAAGATCGGGCCCACACCTTCGGCGGCCAGTTCGCGGGCTATGCGCTCGGCCATCTGCTCCGTATTGCCGTACATCGAGCCGTAGGCGATCACCACGCCCGGTTCGCCTTCGTAGCGGCTCAGACGGTCGTAGACGTCCATCACCTGCGGGATCTCGCGCTGCCATACGGGGCCGTGGGTCGAGCAGATGGTCGTGGGGTTCAGGCCCCGTACCTTCGCGAGCGCCTTTTGTACAGGCCCTCCGTATTTGCCGACGATGCAGGCGTAGTAGCGGCGCATTTCGTCCCAGTAGCGCGACGGGTCTATCTGCGAGTCGGTAATGCCGCCGTCGATGGCGCCGAACGTGCCGAAGGCGTCGCCCGAGAAGAGCGTGCCGGCCTCGGCACACCATGTCACCATCGTTTCGGGCCAGTGTACCATCGGCGCCATGTAAAACGAGAGCGTTTTCGAGCCGAGCGATATGCTGTCGCCCTCCTTGACTTCGAGCGTCCCGGTGTCGATGCCGTAGAATCCCTGGAGCATCTGCAGCGTCTTGGCGTTGCCCACGATTCGGATGTCGGGGTAGAGCATGCGCAGTGCGCGCACGGACGACGAGTGGTCGGGTTCCATGTGGTTGATGACCAGGTAGTCGATCTTGCGGTCGCCGATGGCCTCGCGGATGTTCTCTGTCAGACGGCTGCCGAAGCCCTCTTCGACGGTATCTATCAGTGCGACCTTTTCGTCGGCAACCAGATAGGCATTGTATGAAACCCCCTGCGGGAGCGACCAGAGACCTTCGAAACGTGTGGTAGTGCGATCGTTGACCCCGACGTAATGGATGCCGGGCAAAATTTCGGTGATGTTCATGGTTCGTGACGTATTTGTTTCAAAGATAGTGAAAAATGTGCCAAAGCGGAACGGCGCGGGCCTTCCTGCATGCCTGATTTTCCCTATCGTCCGGTATTAAAAATTTGCGTAAAGATAACCGTTTTTTCGGATATGCGTAAAATCTGTTTCCGAAAAAAACAATTCCCGCGTGATGGGGCGGCTGCACTGAGGGCTTTCCGGCCGGCCGGGTGCCTGCGGCGTTGGCCGCGCGAGCTTCTTCTTTTAATTGCTTAACTTGCTGTGCATTAGTTTGGTATATGTATGAAAAAAAGCCTTCGGCATTTACCGAAGGCTTTGGAAATATTACAGCCGGGGCTTAGAGCAACCGGAAGAAAGCCGCGCGTACGCCCTGCATGTCGATGGCATCGTTTTTCACCGACTCCGGGATGGTAGCACGGGTATAGACGCTCACGTCACTGGTGTTGATCGTACTGGTGAGCGTGATCGTGTTGTTGGCCTCGTCGGCGGTCACCGTGTACGAACTTCCCCAGGGAGTGTTGTCGCTGTAATTGCCGGAAAGTATGTCGTCCTGAAGCAGATAGCTGCCCGTGTATTTCTGGTACCTTACGGATTCGACCTTCTGGTAGATGGTGAACGACCCTCCGTCAAATGCGATGTAAGCATCGAATGCCTGGGGGGCTTCGCTTGTCCATGAAGTCAGGCGCCATTCTCCGACGAGTTGCTTGGCCAACGGCGTGTTGTTATCTTTTTTGTCGTCGTCGCACCCTGCGAACAGGCTCATGCCGAGTATGGCAAAGAGAATATAGATAGTCTTTCTCATGATCTTTTTGCTGTTATTATAATTCGTATTATAACCAACCTCCGTTCTCGGCCTGTACACCGCGGGCGATGATGGCGAACTCCTTGGTGATCGTCATGCCGCCCATCACGGTACCCGTACCGACCTTGTCGCCGCCACCGATTGCCGTGACCGTAATCTTCGCTACGCCGGACTTGGTGCACTTGATCTTCAGTTTGCCGTAGGCCATCGTGGGCAAGGTTTCGATCCCCAATTTGGCCATGTCGGCTGCGGACATCGAAACACCGGTGTAGGTGAGGTTCGTTGCGCTGCCACCGAAGAACTGCGTCAGGGGAACGAGTTCTTCAGCCCCTACGCCTACCTTGAGGCACGGCGTGCCTTCGATCTGCATCAGCAGCTGATAAGCGTCTACTGCGCCCGTACCCAGCTTCTTGCGGTAATTTTCCAGGTACATCGTGCCGTTCGAATTCTTTGTCCCGTCGAGGTAGCGCTCCATGTCGTTCACCGAAGTGAGGAGCATGCTGATGAATTCGTTGCGGGTGTAGTGCTTGCCTTGTTTCAGCGCATAGGAGAGTCCGAGTGCTGCCACGCCCGACACGTGCGGGCAGGCCATCGAGGTTCCCTGCATGTATCCGTAGTCCGAACCGTCGTTTACCTCCGAAGGCATCGTCGACAGTACCGTCGCGGTCATGTTGCTTGCGATGTAAGCGTCGCCGCCCGGTGCCGAAATGTTACAGCCGGGGCCGTAGTTGGTGTAGCTGGCCGGCAGGAAGTCGGGCGAAAACGAGGTTACCGAAATATAATCGCGGAACGCCCCGGGGTAACCGGCACGGTTGAGTGCGTCGTTGCCGGCCGAGAAGACAACGATTCCTCCGTCGATCGCGTCGCAGTTCGACGTGGCGATGAAATAGGCGAGAGCGTCGTGTTCGGCCTTGGCACTCGAGGCATACTGGTTGTCGGAGGTGTATCCGCCGCCCTTGATACCCATCGAGCACTGGATGATCGAAGCACCGTTGTCGGCGGCGTATTTGAATGCCCTTGCCATGACGGCGGTCGTACCCGAGCCGGCTGCAGTGCCGGACAGGGCCTGGCACGACATGATTCGTACACCGTCGTCGTTGCCCGAGCCGCCCGCTACTCCGCAGACACCGATGCCGTTGTTGTTGATTGCGGCTACCGTGCCGGCGGTGTGCGTTCCGTGGCCGGAGTCGCCTTCGCCCTTGTCATCGACCACATCCCAGGAGATGGGGCCGTTCGTAACGAAATTGTACCCGTAATAATCATCCACGTATCCGTTGCCGTCGTCATCGACGCCCGTGGTTCCGGTCATCTCCCTGGTGTTGACCCACATGTTCGCAGCCAGGTCGGGGTGCGTATATTTCACGCCTTCGTCGACTACGGCTACGATGATCTTGGGGTCTCCGGCCGTGAGTTTCCAGGCATCTTCCACGTTGATGTCCGCACCTTCGCGCGCGGTCTGTGCCACGGCCTTGTCGCCTTTGTTGATATAGTGCCACTGGCGCTTCAACTCCGGGTCGTTGAACGGCCATACGATCGAACGTGTGTCTGCCGACATGGCGGGCGCATCCGAACGGAGCGGGGTAGCCTTGCCGTCCCACATTTTTTCGAGTTTCGTGTTGAACTGGATGTTCGCTACTTCGGCAACGGCCGACAGTTTCTGTGCGGCGAGATCCAGGTCGACTTCGGTGTCGAACTGCAATTCGTACCACCTGTGCAGGCCGGCCGCACGTGTGCGCTCCTCGTTGCGTGTGTCTACCGGGAACAGGCGGTTCAGGGAGCTGACGTTCAGCTCCGAAAGTATTTCATCCACGGAGACGATACCCGCGCGGGTAGCGACCGACCGTGTCTTGGCGGCGGCTTCGGCGGCCTGTTCGAGGCTGCCGATGGCTGCGTCGTCGAAATAGACGAGCAGGCTTCCGGCCTCGGCATTGACCGAGGTGTTGACGATCTTATGCGATGCGGCGGTGTTTTGCGAACCGCCGTCGCTACCTTCGGTCATAAGGTCGGACGTACAGCTCGCCAGCAGAAGCGCTGCAATGAGTAGTAATTTTTTATCAATCATAATCCGAGTTATTTTTTTGAGGGTCTCCCCTCCCCGATGGAAGGGGAGACCGCTCTTGATCACTAATTGGGTGAACGACTGAAATTATTTAGCCATTTTTTTCAGGGGCATTTTCTCCATGCCTCCGCTTTGCAGGCTGTTTGCCCGGGGTACAAAACCTTCGGAGAATGAACTCATCGCGGGAGTTGCGATCCGAACGGATACCTCACCTTCGAGCGGGTTCGCGCCGCGGTTGACGGGCTTGCCGAACAATTCGTCGATCAGGGCGTGGGCACGTTCGCGGCCGCGCAGTTCGACGTAGTTCGAGGGGTTGATGGAAATTTCCTTCGAGAGGGTCAGCATCTTATCCGAAGCAACCTTGCGCGGCGCAGCTGCTCCCGTGTTGCCACCGATCGCCGGTACCATCAGCGGGGAGGTATAGCTTTCCCAGTTGCCGATCGAGTTCGTATAGTTGGCATCCGTGT
>ENA-OURZ01001126-OURZ01001126.1-human-gut-metagenome-genome-assembly--contig:-NODE-1126-length-31309-cov-3.358994_pt1 | contig 31309 bp, 15 predicted proteins | sample MGYA00242073_ERZ509195 | MGnify/ENA primary metagenome ERZ509195 (study PRJEB26280, sample SAMEA2338837) | human gut metagenome | biome: human gut; feature: human-associated habitat; material: faeces... | reverse complement strand
GGAAAAAATGATTTGCTCATTATTCCGGCATCCATGACCGCAAGATTCAGACAATTGAGCGAGGATTATGCGATGCATTGCCTCGTTCTTACTCCTCCTTTTTTCCACAGTCTGCCATCGAGTCAATTTCTATACGGAAAACTGTGCGAATTCGTTACGAAGCATTCTTTTGCATCCATACACTTAAAGAATGTTGCCGGCAACTATTTTAGAAGGGTTTTTACATTGTTTCAGGGATATACTGCAGACACTCTTTTACACCACGAGGGAATTTACGGGCACCTATGTAATTTTCTTCTGTTAAATGTCGGAGACATTTTCTTCGCCAGCATCGCAGATGCCTCGCCAGCTTTGTCTAACAAAACATGGATATGCCACAGGTTCAAAGATTTGGTGTTCGAGCATTATCGCCGGCAGCACAAGATAAATTTTTATGCAGAACGTTTGTCCGTATCGGGTATTTATCTGTCAAGAATAGTCAAAGAGGAGACGGGACAGACGATACGTGAACACATCACGAGACTGCTTTATGCGGAAGCGAAAAAAATGCTTTCCTGCTCAAAAAATGACATTCAGAAAATAACCGATGCTCTCGGTTTTGCTGATCAGGGCTCTTTTAGCAAATTTTTCAGGCGATTAGCCGGAATGTCTCCCTCTGAATATAGAAACAGTATAAAAAACGATGATGATATACAGGATGGGAGTGGATTTATAAACGCTGCCTGCAACAGTGAGAATAAGTAGAGTGGCAAAACGGTATAAATATACTATTTTTCGCAAAAACGGCGAGGATGACAAAAAGTCATCCTCGCCCGGTGAATAATCTCGTAAATTTGAACTTTTTATTTTAATGTTTCAACACATTATAGCAAGAGATTTTCACTTAAAATATTTATCTGTCCGTAAGTGTAGAAGCGAAATTCTGCCACAATGGCGCGAATATTACAGATTATAGCATTCGCCTCATTTCCAGAGAAGATTCGGCACGGGACGTTCGGGCATTGCGCACGTCATCCGGAATGATCGTCCGGGAATATACGCTGGTTTCGGCCGGCTCGGTTCGGGTGGTCATCGTCAGGGTGTTCCCGCCATTCGTCAACTCGAAATCGTAGCCGTAGCCGTTGCCCCAGCTCTCGCCGTCGTCGTACACTCCGGTCAGCCGGGATCCGTCGATCGAATAGCACCCGGTGTATTTGGTGTAGTTCGACGTTTCGACCTTCTGGTAAAGTCCGAACGTCGCTGCCGAAGTGAATTCGACGTACACCTCGAATCCTTCGGGAGCACTCTCCGACCAGGAAGTGAGGCGCCATTCGCCTACGATTTCCGACTGAATGTTGGGGGTGTCATCGTCATCCGAGCAGCTTGCGGCGAAGATGCCGAGCAGGGAGAAAACGAGCAGATGATAAAGATGTTTTTTCATTACAAGCATTGTTTTTATAACCAACCTCCGTTTGCTGCGCCGGCCGAACGGGCAATAACGGCGAATTCCTTGGTGACGACCATGCCGCCCATCACGACACCCGTTCCGGGTTTCGTACCGCCGGCTATCGCCGAAACCTTGATTTTGGCCGATCCGGGCTTCGTGCATTTGATCATCAGTTTTCCATTATACATTTTGGGAGCCGCCTTGATGCCAAGCCTTTCCATGTCCTTGGCCGACATTTGGATATCGGTGTAGGTGAGGTCTTCGGCACCCTGTCCGAAATGCTGCGTCAGTGGAATGAGCTGCACCTCGCCCAATGCGACCCGCAGACAAGGCGTTCCTTCGATCTGCATGAGCAGCTGATAGGCATCGGTAATGCCGGTGCCCATTTTGCCGCGGTAAATCGACACGTCGGCGATCGTAGCCTTCGAGCCTTCGCTCAGCCGGGAGTCGATTTCATTGACCGAGGTGAGCAGCATGGTCTTGAATTCGTCGAGCGAGAATTTCTTCCCCTTCTTCAGGGCATAGGAGAGCCCGAGTGCGGCGACGCCCGAGACATGCGGACAGGCCATCGAGGTTCCCTGCATGTAACCGTAATCCGCTCCGTTGCTCGTTTCGGAGCAGAGCGTCGAAAGTACGCCGGCCTTCTCGCCACCGCTCAAACCGCTCGTTTCGCCGCCGGGAGCCGCGATATTACAGCCGGGACCGTAGTTGGTATAGTTGGCCGGCAGGTAGTCTGGCGAGAACGAGGTGACGGAGATATAATCACGATAGCCTGCCGGATAGCCGGACATGGCTGTCGATTCGTTGCCGGCGGAAAAAATGATCAGTCCACCGTCGAGAGCCTCGCAGTTCTTCTGGGCTGCGAAGTACTGAAGCGCCTCGTAATCCATCGGCGATTGTTTAATGAACATGTTGTCCGACGTGTATATTCCCGCCTTGACACCCCACGAGCACTGGAGGATAGAGGCTCCATGATCCGCGGCGTATTTCACGGCGCGGCTCGACACGAGGGCGTCGCCCGTCAGGTCTCCCGAGAAAATCTGGCACGACATCAGACGCACACCGTCTCCCGTGCCCGTACCTCCGGCCACGCCGCAGACGCCGATGCCGTTGTTATTGACGGCGGCTACCGTTCCCGCGACATGAGTTCCGTGTCCCGAATCGCCCGACTGCCCCCACGAGATGGGGCCGTCGGTGACGAAATTCCATCCATGAATGTCCTGGTTCTTGTATTCTGACGAAGGGTTCGGATTGATCCACATGTTGGGCGCCAGATCCGGATGAGTATATTTCACCCCTTCGTCCACGATGGCGACGATGACTTCGGGATTACCTGCCGTGAGCTTCCATGCGTCGGCCACATTGATGTCGGCTCCGGCCACCGATGTCGTGGCAACGGCCTGGTCGGCATTGTTGATGTAATGCCACTGCCAGAAAAGATTCGGGTCGTTGAAATCCGCCGTAACCAAAGCGCGGGTCTGGCCGTTTGCCGTTGCGTGGAACGGATAGGTCTTGCAATCGGAAGCCCGGTAGAGGCGGGTGCGGAACTGTACTTTCGAGATTTCGGCGACACCAGCGAGTCTCTCCGCCGCCTTGTCGAGATCCTCCTCCGATGCGAACCGGAGCACATACCATCTGTGAAGCCCTGCCGCACGGGTGCGGGCCTCGTGTTCGCCGGCTTCGGGGAAGACGCGCTCCAGCGAGGTGACGTGCAGGGCGTTCAGGATATCATCGACCGATTCGATGCCCGAACGGGTCAGCACCGAACGGGTCTTGCCCGCATTCAGTGCATTCTGTTCGAGACTGGGAATGGCTTCTTCGCCAAATTTTACGATGAGCGAACCGGCCACGGCGTCGTCCGACGTATTGCAGATTTTGCCCGAAATCTCGATTTCGGGAGCGGAATCCCCGCGGTTCGGTATCTCCTGTATGGGATCCGTCGAGCAGGCGGCCAGCAGCAGGGAGGCGAAAATCAGGAGTTTCGTTTTGTTATGCATATATCATGCTGATTTTTGAATCCGGCAGGTTGATTTTGGCTTGGAAAAAAAGGGAGAGGCCGGCACTTGCCGGACGACCGGCCTCTCCCGATCCAATATTACTTGAGTGTGGTTTCGGCAACGGCCGTTTTCCGGAAGCGGAGTTCCAATCCCGAACCGTTCGCACGCTGTACGGCGTCGCTGAATCCGACCGTAGCCCTTACGGCTTTCGCTTCAGGAGCCGATGCGGGTAGGAATCCTTTCGCATAGTCGGTCGGTACTGGTTTGACGGAACCGCGTTCTGCGGAAACGGAGAATTCGGGCCGTTCGACATAATTCCGCGGCTGCCGGAGCTTTGCGGCCATTCGGCGCAATTCTGCGATCCGCTCTGCGGCCAGTTCGGGAATGCCGCCCATATCCTTGGCGGGATCGACGAGCAGCATGTCCGTAAGGATCGAATGGGGGGTCGTTGCACTCAACGTATACAGATAGCGGAACGTGGCTCCCTGCTCGACATAATTCGGGGTGGGCACGAAATAGATATAACCGTCGGCCACAGCGCCTCCGATGAACGGATAATTGACCGCATAGAGGGCTTCGGGGTTCTCCTCCGAGACGCAGCCGGCGAGGATGTCCTCTCCGTTGATGACACCGATCGGTGTTTGCGAAAGAAGCGGGGAGATAGCGCCGGTTATTCCTGCGAGCGGAGCAGTGGCGGGAACGTAGACCGCAGGAATCTGACCGCCTTCGTCAAACTCGACCCCGGGGAGTCCCGTGATGGTCAGCAGATCGGCCGAACTGTCGTCCGCCGGATCGTCTTCGATGGTCACCGTGCCGATCTTCCGGCGCATCGGCTTCTCATCCATGACGTTGACGGCATAATAGTTCCATTCGGTCGAAATCAGGTACTCCTTCGAGGGCTGCTCTTTCTGCGGCAGGAAGTCCGAGTAGAGGAACTCGCTCTCCAATCCCGGGTTGTATTTGCCGGTGGTCTTGATGGATGCCGTGAAGAGTTTGCTGACATACCCGTTGTAAGCCAGTCCGGCGAACGTGTACTCCGTGTCGCCGTTCAGCCCCGTGAGCATGACGCTGTAATGTCCGCCGTTGATGGCGTCGAGCTGTTCCTGTGTGAAATCCTTGCCCTCCTCTTTGAGGAAAGCCGTCAAGTCCAATCCCTGGATGTCTTTTGTCTTGAAGACTCCGTGTTTGACAGATTCAATCCCCTCGCCATAGGCCCAGAATTTCGCCGCATTGTCCGTCGTAATGCCTTGTCCTGCGAACTCGTTCGTAGCTTCGAGCCCGATTGTGAGGATGACGGAAGCTTCAGCTTCGTCGCCCTTGGCGACATATCCGAACGGAATGGAGGCGTAGCCCTGCATTTTCAGGCTCTGCGACGCCGTTTCGCCGCCCTCCGGATTCGCCTCTTCGTCCGAACCGTAGATGCAGCCTACAAGCGTGTACTTGCCGGTGCCGCCTTCCAGATCCTGAACGGAAATCGTCCCTGAAGCGGTAATCGTCTTGATGAGCTCCGCGGCGATCTTGCCGTCGGCCATCTCCTGTGCCTTGAGGCTCGCCTCGCCGTCGCTCAGGTTGCCCGTGAAGATAGCATAGCGGAACTCTCGGGTGTCCTCGGAGAGGGTGGCGCCGATTTCGACGACACCATCTGCGGGTTCGCTTTTGGTGAGGGCCACCGAGTAGTCGTAGACCCTGGCTCCGGGAAGCATGATCCGCTGCAGGCCATTTGCGTTGGCGTAGTAGAATTTTCCGGCATTCTCACCCTCGCTCGGTTCGAGCAGGATACTCTGAGCCGGGAAGGTAATCACACCGTTCTTGAGCGTGCCATACTGGCCTGCGCCCCCGTCCAAAGCGAAATTCTCCGGCGTCTGCGATGCGATGTACCATTCGCCCATCTCAGCAAAGAGGGTCAGACCGGTCGATTGGTAGGGGTAATAGACCTTGTTCGGATCCGAAGCATCGACATAGGTCCAGACGTTACGGTTCTCGTGGTTTACCTGTCCTCCGGCGAAAATGTTCATCAGTTCCGGAGTGTAGGCTTTCATGCGGTAATAGCCCTTCCTGTCCGAACGCTCGTAGATTTCGAGTTCTATTTCGGGGTTCGGATTGGCATTGGGGTTGTCTATCGAAGCGAAGTTGCCCAGAATGTCGTCGCGGTAGCGGCCTTTGGTCGCACCGGTCTTTTCGTCGGTGACCAGCTCCCATTTGGCCAGCACGAGCGATATCGAAAGGCTCACCTTGTCGGGACCGTAGATCGAGGCATAGCGTGGATCTTCGATGTTGATATTGCAGGTGTAGGTCGTGCCCATCTGGGCATTGGGGAAACTGATCGTAAAGGTCGTCTCGTCCTCTCCGGCATCGAATGCGATCGGCTCGACGACGAAAATGTCCTCGACGTTGGACTTCACGACGACCGGAACGACGATCGGATCCACGGTATTGCGCCGTTTGACCGTATAGGTCGCTTCGGTCTGGGTTCCCGGTTCGAACTCCAGATCGGTCCGGGTAGCCTGCTTCTTCGGGAAGTAGACACCGTAGCAATCGGGATTCTCCGCGGTTCCCTGCGTATAGTTCACGTCGTCCTCGCAGCCGGCAAGGACAAGAAGTGCCAGCAGGAACGGTAATATATGCTTGAATGTCTTCACGGTAATTTGCTTTTAGATTTGACAGCTTGGTCGCAGATGGTCATCAACCCTTCCACGGCTTGACCGTTTGCGAAGGATCGGGATTGTTCTGCGTGGCGATGACGGGGTTGTTCTGCGTCTCGCCGCGCGTGATCACGAAGTTCCAGTAGGGCGCGCGGCCTTCCGTATTCAGCCGGTACGAGGCAGGAGAGTTGGTTCCCACATAGCCCCGTCGGGTGGACATGTCGAGCCGCTTCATGTCGAACATGACGATGCCTTCGCCCCAGAACTCGATGCGCTTCTGAAGCATCAGCTCGTTGGTGAAATTTTCGACCGACGACGACACGTTCGTACAGTCGTAACCTCCGCCCACAATGCGGTAGTTGTTCATGAATTCATTGAGCAGCCGAATTCCTTCGTCAAGATCTTCATGCGCCTTGGCCTCGGCCTCGATGAAGTACATCTCCTCGACGCGCATGTAGGGATGGTCTGCGGCTCCGCCGACCTTGAAATCCTCATAGGCACCCTGCGCAGGCCGGAACTTGATGTTCGCGTAATCGGGCAGTTTATCGAAGTATTCCTTGCCCTCTTTGCGGCAGCTTTTGTAGTCGTAGGACTCCTTCTCCGGGTCTTTGCGAGCGGGATCGAGCCACGAATGGCGGCGGAAATCGCGCAGGTCGATACTGTTGTAAAGGTTGCTGTTGATACAGCGGCAGGCGTCGTTTCCGTAAGCGCTCCACGCATTCTCCGTACTCATGTGCGCCGTGAAATTGAACAGGTTGGCAACGCTTTCGCTCGGCAGGGCGAGACCCCAGATCCAGGCATTGTTCGACATGGCGCTGTTGAAGCCGTTCGAGGGGTCTTCCCACTGCTCCTGCGTCAGGGGCGTGCAGCCGCTGGCCGTGATGGCCTGCCGGGCGCACTCCGCCGCCTGCGCGTAAGCGGCATTGTCCTCCTTCGCCGTGCCCCGTTCAAGCCAGGCCCGGGCTTTCAGGCCGTAGACCAGCGCCGTGCTGATCGTATACTTGTCGGGGGCCGTAAAGCCGCTCAACAACTCTTCGGCCTTCTCTAAGTCGGGGAAGATCAGTTGGTCGTAGATGTCGTCGACCTTGGCACGGGGGTTGTTCTTGGCCTCGGCCTCGGTGGTCTCGGGCAGTACGACGGGCACGCCCAGCCCGAGAACCCCGGGTGCTTCGGTGTAGTCGTTCTCCTTGAACTCGTACAGACGCACCAGATCGAGGTAGAACATGGCCCGATAGGCGTAGGCGAAGCCCAGATAGGACTTCTGCGTGGCGTCGAGCGTCGCGAAATCCGAGGCGTCGATCTGCTTGATGACGTTGTTGGCCGCCATGATCCACGCATAGTAGTTGTTCCACGTGAGCGCACCCACGGCATAGTCGGCGCCGAGCGCTTCGTTGGTTCCCCACTGTGCGAACCAGTCGTAACCGATATTGCCGCCGATGGCGACGTCGCCCGTCATGGATTCCGTGGCGATATGGATGGCCGGCAGGGCAAAATCCCAGGCTTGGCCTTCGCTTGCATAGCCTGCGGAACCGGCCTGTACGAGCGAGGCCGGAATGCCTTCTATCAGCGTTTCGAGGGTGACCTGATCCTCGGTGGCTATTTCATAGGGATCGGCTTCTTTGATGCAGCTGCTTGCCAGCAAGAGCGTTGCCAGCATCGCGAGCGTTATGTTTGTTGCTTTTTTCATATGCATATCGTTTGTCGTAAAGTGTTTGAGGCCGATTAGAATTGGATGTTGATGCCGCCCGAAATCGTCCTTACGGGCGAATAGGTAGCCTGACTCGTCGATCCCGAGTAGGAGTAGCGCGGATCAAATCCCTGACGTTTGGACCAGTACCAGACGTTCTCGCAGGCGAGGTAGACACGCACCTTGTCGATTCCGACCTTCTTGGTGAATTTCGCCGGCAGCGTATAGCCGAAGTTGATGTTCTGCAGGTTCAGGTAGCTGGCGTCCATGAGGAACCGATCCGACATGTTGTTCTGATCCTTGTCTTCGTATTGTAGGCGCGGGATGTCCGACGTGGGGTTCTCCGGACTCCATGCCTTGAGGATGTCCTTGTGCCAGTTCATACCCGTCGTCTTGTTGGCCGGCGAATACATCGCCGCGGAATATCCCGAGTCGTAAGCCAGACCGCCGATCTGGTAGGTGAAGGCCACGCTCAGGTCGAAGCCCCGGAAATTGACGCTCGTGCCGAAACCGCCGTAGAGATCGGGAATCGGGTTGCCGCAGAGATAGTCCGATGCCTTGGCATATTCAGTCGTCGTCACGCGCTTGCCCGTAGGGTTGCCCTTGTCGTCGGTTTCGTCCATGTACCACATCGAAAGGCCCTCGTCCGAAACACCGGCATATTTCCTCATGTAGAAAGTGTACATCGGCAGCCCTTCTCCGAAGAAAGTGGAGCCGTTCACGTAACCGAAGTAGCCATCGACCTGCTTGGTTCGCCGTTCGGGCGGCAGCATGGTGATCTTGTTACGCAGGTGCGTCATGTTGAGGTTGATGTCCCACTGGACATGCTCCCGTCGGATCGGCGTAAAGTTCAGCTCGATTTCGACGCCGCTGTTGCGCATGTCGCCCACGTTGGCGTAGTAGGACGAATAGCCCAGCGACGGTGCTACAGGGAACGACAGCAGCATGTCGGTCGTCTTGCGGAGGAAGTATTCGACGCCTCCGGAAACCGTACCGCGCAGGAAGCTGAACTCTACGCCGGCGTTGAAGTTGGAGTTGGTCTCCCAGGTGATGTTCTCGGATCCTTTGGCGTTGAAGACGGTCGAGACCTTTCCGTTGGCGTTTTCGATCGTGTAGGTGTTCGTGTAGCGGAAGTTACCGATGTTGTCGTTACCCTGCGAACCGATCGAGGCCTTCAGCTTGAGGTTGTCGAGCCATTCGTAGGTGCTCGCCATGAAATTTTCTTTCGAAATGATCCATGCGCCGCCCAGCGACCAGAAATTGCCCCAGCGGTGGTCAGGGTGGAAACGCGACGAGGCGTCGCGGCGGTAGGAGGCCGAGGCGAAATATTTGCCTGCGTAATCGTACATGACACGGGCGAAATAACCCTCGTTGTTGTACTCAACCCGGTAAGAGCCGGCTCCCTGTTTGTCGATGATCGCCCCGGCAAGCTCGTCGTTGTCCTGCGTCAGCATATTGCTTTTCGTGGCCGACAGCGTGTAAATGCGGTTTTGGTAGGACTCGTGGCCCAGCATCACATTGAGGTTGTGGTGCCCGATCTGCTTGGTGTAGTTGAGAATCTGCTGCAGGTTGAGGTCGAAATTCCGCTGATGGCCTTTCGAAACCATGCCTTTTTCGCTGGCGAACTGTCCGAACCAAGGATTCGTAACCGAGGTGGAGCGGGTTTCATCGAGCGAAACGCCGGCGTTGAACGTGAACTTGAAGTCCTTGAGGAACGTGACGTCGATATATCCCGTACCGTTGAAAGCATTGCCTTCGGCCTCCTGTTTGTTGAGACGCGAATCCGAGAGGGCGTTGCTGTTGGGGAAGAGCGAACGCTCCATGCCGGCATTGTCGCCGTTGCCGTAGTCGTAGAGCTTGATGCCGTCCTCGTTGTACATGACATTACCCTCGCCGTCGCGGATATAGAGCGGATAGATCGGGCCGACGGCCGTCGTATAGGCGAAGACGTTGCCCGACGAGTTGCCGGCGCCGCTGTCGTCGATCTGGTTGTAGCGGAAATGCGTGTAGTTGGCATTGGCGCCGAACTTGAGCCACTTCTTGGCCTGGTAGTCCACGCGCAGGCGGGCCGTATAGCGATCCATGTCCGAGTTGTAGGCGATACCTTCGTTGTTCAGATAGCCGAACGATCCATAGATCGAGGCGTTCCCGGTCTGGCCGGAGATCGAAGCGTTGTACTCCTGACGCAGGGACGAGCGGAAAGCCGCATCGGTCCAGTCGTCGGGACGGACGTAGTATTCCTTGCCCTCATAGACGAGACGTCGGCCGAGAGTCGCAGCGGGATTGATCTTGCCGTTAATGCCGATGAACTCCTGCCCGGCGGGAACCGTATAGACCATATAGCCCAGACCACCGCCGCTCGCGGGCGACGTCAGGGTCTCATTGGCGCGCAGATGCGCCTCACCGGCACCCATGTCCGAATCCATGTAGTAGTTTTTCAGCGCGCTGTAATGCAGTTCGTAGAATTGTGCCGGGTTGGTGATGTACGCATAATCCTGGACGGCGCGCGAATTGACGCCCCACTTGGCGTCGATCGTCACATGAGCCTCCTGCGACTTGGCCTTTTTGGTGGTGATCATTACCACGCCGTTGGCGCCGCGGGCGCCGTACAGCGAATTCGAGGCGGCGTCCTTCAGCACGGTCATCGACTCGATGTCGCTCGGATTGAGGTTGTTCAGGTCACCCGAGTAGGGCATGCCGTCCACGATCCAGAGCGGATCGTTGCCGGCGTTGAGCGAACTGAAGCCGCGGATGCGGATCGTCGGACTCTCTCCCGGCTGTCCCGAGGTGTTGGTCAACTGCACGCCCGCAACCTTTCCGGCCAAAGCCTGCGCTACGTTCGACTGCTGCGACTTGGCGATGTCGTCCGATTTGATGACGGTCGCCGAACCGGTGAAAGCCTCCTTTTTTGCCGTACCGAACGCGACGACGATCACGTCGTCGATAGCCTGTGTGTTCTCCTTCAGCACGACGTCGATCCGGGTTTGCGTTCCCACCTTGATTGTGTGGGGCTGATAACCCATGAACGACACGACCAGCACATTGTCCGGTGCGGCTTTGATCGAAAAACTGCCGTCCGCACCGGAGGTCGTACCCTTCGTAGTGCCTTCGACCAGAATGGTGGCGCCGACGATGCCGGCCCCCGCATGATCTTTGACCGAACCCGTAATTTCCCGTTCCTGCGCATGGGCGGACAGGAGCAGGCCGAGAACAGCCATCAATGATAGAAAGATTTTTTTGGTCATAAATGCGCCATTTTAACGCTGGTAAAAAATTGATTATAGAAAATTTGCCGTCTTCGTGTTCCGGCGCGGAGCCGAAACATATTCCCTCCCCTTCCGGAAGCCCGGAAGGGGGAGGGATGTCATCCGCCTGTCCGGTCACCGAACCAGCCGGATCGCAGCCTATTCGTAGAAATCGTCTGCAAGGTCGTTCGGCTTCGAGCCCGAATACTTGGCAGCCTTGCCCCGGAATTCGATGATCAAGGTATTTCCGGTTCCGGTTGGATCAGGGTTCCATGTGTTGAATACTCCCCAATCGACCATCGAGAATTTGAAGATCCACTCCTTGCCCTCCTGCTTGACGGTCACGGCCGCCTTCTCGGGACACCGCATACAGTACTTATCCTTGTCGGAATATCCGTACCCGGTATATGAGGACAGATACCTATACTGGAACCCGAAGTTCCATTTGCAATTCTTGCCCTCCGCAGGCAGGTCTATCTCTCCTTCGTGGTCGAGGTAGCTATCCGGCAGAAAAAACATCGGAGTAGTATTATCCGTATCGATGCTCTCGGTGTAAGCATTCCGGAAATAGAAGCAATATCCCGATACCTTCTCGCCGGTATAACTATCCTGATAAGCCGGGTCATGCCGCACCTCCATCGCCGTAACGGGCCAATACAGCATGTCCTTGTTATCCTTGTCCAGGAATTTGATATAGGGCTCGAACGGTTTGACGGGTTTCAATGTTTCTTCATCCATTGCGTCGGCCGTCGCAGCCGTCGGCACACCGTAGTATTCGGCTTCGACCCCGATGCCGTTTTTCAGCGTCAGATTTACCCGCAGATAGATTTCCTTGCCGCCAGCGGGATTGGGATGGGTCTCGATCGTACCGGTCAGTCCGGCATCCTCGCCGTAGTAGGTCTGATAGGTTTTGTGGTCGTAGAGCCGGAACCAGTAATCGGAGGTCTGCGTCGCGACGTCGATCACGCCGTCGAACTTGGCCGCCAGCACCCGCACATACGCAGCCCAATGACCTTTGGCGAGATCGGCCGGGGCGGCGGCCGTTTCGGCATCGCCCAAAGCGAATACGTAGCTGCCGACCTGCGGCTCCTGCGAGAAGAGCGCGGCGATCGGGGCCTCGGCTGCGGCTGCCGCCTCGCCTCCGGCTGCCGGCTCCGTCACCTTGATCGTATTGGTGGCCGCATAGCCTCCGACGAACGTGCCTTCGTAGGCGGTACGCAGGCGCTTCCCGTCTTTCGAAGCGTCGAGCGCGACGATGAGCCCCTCGATCGTGCCGAATTTATCCGTCAGGTACTTCGCCGTCAGCGTTCCGGTCGTCCCGTCGCCTGTCGCGAATTCGCCGCAGCGAATCTGAACCTTCGTGGGATCAGCCGTCGCAAGGTCGATCTCCGCCGTTCCGAACAGCTCCTCGGCGAGCAGAATCTCCACGCCCGCAGCCCCCTCCTCGGGAGCGGTCAAGCCCTCTTGCTCGTAGAGGCAGAAGCGGCGGTTGCCTTCGCGGACATTGCGCCACTCGACGACGCTTCCGACGGCGGTGATCCGATTGTCGATCTCGTATTGGTTCGTCAGCTCGACGTCACGCTCCTCCGCACAGGTATTCTGGTAACGGGCGATCAGCGTCTTGCCGCTCTTCAATTTAATATAGGTATAGAGATTGAGCCGGGTCTCCGTCACCAGATCGGCGGAGAGCTCTACGCTCGCGACGTCGTTCATCGTCGTCTTTTTCACCGAAATATCCTTGTATTCGATTTCGAACGGATCGGAGGCCGTGTTTACGGTGCCCTTGGGGCTCTCCACCATCACGCGCAGATAATCGTCGGCCTGTTTCATCTGCTCGGCATTGATCAGCCCCTCGGTCGGCGAGAGGTAAAAGGTGTGGCTGCCGTCTTCGTCCACGACATAGATGGCCGACTTGATGTCGACAAGATCGCCTCCGTCGTACTGGATTTGATCGGTCAGAGTTACGGGAGGCTTCTTTCCGGGGTCGGGATCGTCGTTGGGATCGTCGTCATCGCATGCACCCAGCATGGCTGCCGATGCGAGCAACGTGCACGCCAGCGCGCGCAGTCTGTAATGGGTCGAGTTTTTCATAACGATTGTTTTTAATAGCGCGGGGTTCGGGGGAACCCCGCGCTATCCGGTTTCACAGTTGTCATTCGGTCATTCCTGCCTTTCGGAACATGACGTCCGGCAGTTTTTCGGCCAGACGGCTCATCGAGACCTTCGGAGCCGGCAGGCGACGCAGCAGCCTGGGCGGTTCGAGGTGATCCTTCTCGGCCGCAGCACGCCCCGTTTGGCTTACGACAGGGCCTTCCCACGTTCCGCGCACATGATGCTTGCGCACGCAGATGCCGTCGACCTCGAACCGGTACCAGTTCTCCTTGCCTTCGCCTTCGACTTTGGTGATCGTAACTTGTCCGCCGTAGAACAAGGCGTGTCCGTCCATGTATTCGAAGATTTTGTTATCCTCTCCCCACATCGAGTAAGTCTGGTGCATCCACCGGCTGCCATGCAGTGCACCGTTCAGCATGATGCCGCGCATCATGACGCCGGGCTTGATGAATTCCGGCCAGCGCTGTTCGGTCACCTCGTAGGTTCCCGGAGTGATCTCGTTCTCCTTGCCCGGTTCGGTGGTAAGTTCCACACGGACGATGTCGCCGCCCGGCTCGCGATCCACGAAGTCTTCGAGATGGTCTCCTACCGATTCGATACCGATATTGATGAATTGCAGACCGCATCCGTAGGAGTTGATCGGTTTGTAGCCGATGCCCTGGATATAGACTTGGTCGGAGGTATAGTAATGCGCCTTTTTGATCTTCGACAGATCCATGTCGTAGTCGCGCTCGAGCGTCGAGGTACCGTCGTCGTCGGGCTTGTCGTTGGATGCGTCGGTGATCGGAATGACTCCGGTGTACGAGCCCTTGAGTGTAAAGCCGTCCTTCGAGGTGAGGTTGAACTCAATCTTGTATACCGGTTCTACTTTGCCGTCTTCGCCTGTGCTTTCGCCGGCGGCCTCGATCTTTATGGTACCCTCCTTTCCGTAGGAGAATTGGCCGAAAGAGGTTCCGTCGTCCAACTGGACATAAGTGCCGAGCGGGAATACCAGTCCTTCCATCGGAATTTCCACGGCGGGCATCCACGACCCCCATTGGAACGAGGTGTTGGCCATATAGTCGTGAGGCTTGATCACGGCTTCTTTCGGGTTGCTGAACAGGTCGTTGAATACGACGAGTGCAGCTCCGAGACCACCCTGACCCTTTTCCGTGTTGTAGGTTTCATCGAAAATGTTGATCTGCATCATGCCGGTACCTGCTTCGAGCATGTTGCCGTAATAGGTCGCGGTGGCACTGACACCGACCACTTCCACGTTGCGTCCGATCTGCGGCAGGTAGAAGCCGCCGTCCTCCGGCTGGTCGACGATCTGGAGCTGTCCCTCGTAGACGATGCTCTTTTCGGAACCGTCCGTATCGATGAAGCGGAGCGAAATGCTCCAGACGTCGCCTTTGCGGGAGACTTTCAACGGCTCTCCCGAAACCAGCGACAACTGGGTTTTATTGCCTTCGGCGTCGATATACTGAACGCCGGTATATTGGGACGTGAACGTGTGATCCTCGTTGAGCTGGCTGCCCATATATTCGCCCTCGGGAAGCGTGTAGGGATCTTCGCCGGGAACCGCATAGAGGTCGGCCACGAAAAGGTAACCCGCCTCTTTGAGCGTCACCTGCCCTTTGGATACGGTATGCTCGGCATCCGTAAAGGCCATATAATAGTTGTGTGACTTCACGCCCTTGATCGGGCCGAGGTACCACGACAGCGGAACTTTATCTAGCAGCACTTTGTTTGCGTCATCTCCCTCCTCCGAAGCGTCGGAATTCTTGCACAGTCCGTAATAGGCGACCGTCAGCGTTTTTCCGCCGGTTTCGATTTCGGCCGAAATGCGAGCGACGCGGGCCGAGAGGAACTCGACCGAGAGATCCGCTTTCGATGCCTCTCCGACGTTCGAGGAGTTCACGTCGATCTCCCCATAGGCGATTCCGTTGCCGGTAGCCGTAAGATCGACGGCTCCGGAAGGTTGTTTGACGGTGATCTTGACGGCATCGTCGGCGATCAGCATGCCGTCCACATCCACAAGTCCTGCCGTCGGCGAAAGATAGATCGTATAGACGGAGGCAGCTTCCGAAACATTTGCCTTTTCGCCGTTTCCGGAAGTCTCGACCGTGTAGACGGCGGATTTGATTTCCCGCACGACACCGTTGCAGATCAGGGCATTCCCGCTTTCTGGCATATCGGGGTTGCCGGATGAAGTGGAATCATCGTCCGAACATGAATTCAGTACGGACGCTCCTGCCATGCAAAGCATGGCCAGAAAGAATAGGTACAACTTTTTCATAGGATGAGATTTAATGAACCGGCTTCCCGGTTTGGCTTTCGGATGTGATAAGCATAATGAAATGCCATACTTAAAACAGTCGATACAATCTACACATAATGAAACCCTGGACGGATTCCAAAAAATTACTTATTCGAGTTTTCGGGATTTTATCGACTTGGCACGAGAAAGGTGCTAAGGAAAAATCCCCCCCCCCCTCGCAATTTGACGAGGAAAGAGGATTCTCTTTGTCGCAAAAATAATAAAAAGATTTTATCCTAATAAATTTTTGGGTGAAAAATCATCGGAAATTACGCTCAAAATGCTTAAAAAAATCTTGTAAAATACGCATTTTAAGAACAGGTTCGCATTTCAGACCGACTACGAAATCGGGAAGAGCGACTGCTTCGAAACTGCTCCGCTAGACTAAAGGCAAGGATGGAATGAAAAATATACTATATATTATATGATCTCTCTCCAGATGAGCGGATATACCACGCCTGCGTCCTGCAAATCAGGGGGGGCTATTAAGGTCGCAGCCTGATTTTTCCGAGAATATTTCTTTTCGGAAGATTGTACTGCAGTGTCCCTTCCGCAGAAAGTTTCCTTTGTTCTCCACTTGGCGAAATCCCTCAAAGAGTACAAGTTTGTAAAAACTTTTTTTTCGGATTTCGGCCAGATACCGATACGAACTTCGGCATCATTGTTTTGCCGAAAAGTCACAGTTTACCCGTTAGGAAGAATTATTATCGGCGTATTGTACATCTTGTAAAAACATATGTTGATGTATATGAGCAGTTTTCTATGCCTGTGATGTACATCTGCTTTTTTTGAGAATTGAATGGTGAAGGCCTAATTTTGCAACAAAAAAAGTGCGATTGTACCCCCCCCCAACGATAATTCCTACAAATGAAGAAAATTATATTTATAATTGCTTTGCTATTTTGCGGATTCGAGACATGGGCGCAGAATGATCCAAATACTGATACGATCCGAGTGAAAGTTTATTTCCGGCAGGGCTATTCGACGCTGGAACCTTCTTTCCGTGATAACGGCGTTCGCCTCGATGCGTTCATGCGGAGGGTTGCCGAATTACAACGGGATACGATGTGCCGAATCGGGGTGCTCCGGATCGTAACGTTCGCTTCTCCAGAGGGAAGTTCCATTCGAAATAAACGCTTGTCCGATACCCGGGCGGCCCGGATTGCCGACTATCTGCGTCGCTCAACCTCTCTTCCCGATTCGCTGTTCGAGGTTGATTCACGCGGTGTGGATTGGCAGGAGTTGTCCCGTATGGTCGCATCGTCCGACATGCCTTATCGGGATGAAGTATTGGATATTCTGCATAACACACCGGAGTGGATCATCAAAGGCGGGGCAGTCGTAGATGGTCGCAAACGCCGGCTGGGGATGTTGCGCGGCGGTCGGGCATGGTGGTACATGTACGAGCACTTCTTTCCGGAAATGCGTAGTTCCGATGCTCATGTCATTTGCCGAATCGAACGTCTGCCTGTTCCGGTCGCGCCACAACGCGATACCATCGTCGTTGAACACCGGGATACGGCGGAGATCATTCGACGCGATACTGTCGTATTGCGTGATACGGTAATCGCATGCGATTCCGTAGAGCCGATCAGCAAACCTTTCTACATGGCTTTGAAAACCAATCTGCTTTACGACGCAGCCTTGATTCCGAACCTCGGCGCGGAGTTTTATGTGGGGCGCAGATGGTCTTTGGGCGGTAACTGGATGTATGCGTGGTGGAGAAGCGAGAGACGTCATAATTATTGGCGCATCTATGGGGGCGAACTGGCAATCCGTAAATATTTCGGCCGTCGTGCCGTTGAAAAAGCGCTTGCCGGGCATCATCTCGGCCTTTACGGCCAAATGTTCACCTTTGATTTCGAGACGGGCGGCACGGGTTACATGGGCGGCAAGCCGGGCGGTACGCTCTGGGACAAGATGAATTACGCCGTGGGTATTGAATACGGCTACTCGCTGCCCGTGGGGCGTCGTCTGAATCTCGACTTCGTACTCGGCGTAGGTTACTGGGGCGGAGAATATCAGAAATACGATCCCACCGACAATCATTATCTCTGGAAAGAGACCCGGCAGCGCCATTGGTTCGGACCGACGAAAGCGGAGGTTTCGCTCGTATGGCTGATCGGCCGCGGTAACTATAATGAGAAAGGAGGCAAACGATGAAAAAGTTGCTTATATATCTGTTTGCGCTGCTTGTTGTCGCTTCGTGCGCACATAAAGACTTGTGTTACGACCACTCGCACACGGTCGACGTGGAGGTATTTTTCGACTGGCGGAATGCTCCCCATGCCGCCCCTGCATCCATGTCGCTTTACCTGCATCCGGCAAGCGGGGAGGAGGCCTTGCGTTATGATTTCGCGAATCGGATGGGCGGCACGATCCGCGCCCGGCAGGGCACTCACTGGGCGTTCTGCCTGAACAGCGATGCCGAAAGCGTGTTTTTTAAGGATGAGGGAGATAGCTTCGAACTCACCACGGGCAACGCCTCCGTCATATCGGGTTTCATGTCCTTGGGAGTGGAGGCGCCGCGTGCCCGTGGCACGGAGCAGGAACGTGTCGCTTTGGCACCTGACACGCTCTGGTGTGACCATTTGGAAGATAGGATTCACCTGACGGAAGGGGGCAATACGATCGTCCTCTATCCCGAGCTATCGGTCTGTGTCTATACGGTGGAGATCCGGAATGTGAAGAACCTGAAATATGTCATGGAGCTGAATGGCACGCTTTCAGGCCTGGCTGGGGGACTTCATGTGGAGAGGAATGAGGTCAGTGAGGAATTGGTCACGGTGCCTTTTCCGCTTCCGCTCCCTGAAGACAGAAGCGGGACGGTCATTGAGGGGTCTTTTCTCACGTTTGGACACCGTCCGGGTACGCCTCACGAGAGAATGCACGGGCACAAGATAGTGGTCTACGCCATGCTGCTGGATGGTAGCAAGTGGTTCTACGAGGAGGACGTGACCTCCCAGATTCCTACGGACGGGAATCCTCGGCGGGTGCGTATCATTATCGACGAGCTTCCGCTGCCCAAACCCATCGTCAATGGTGGCGGTTTCCAGCCGAAAGTGGACGAATGGCAGCAGGTGGATATAGAGCTTGACATGTAGCCTGAACCATGAGATTTGGGAAAATTGCTTTCAACCATTTTTATTATTAACTAATTTCGTCAAAATGAAACATTTTGTATTTTTCTTGACTATCGCGACCATCGCGTTAGTCTCTTGCTCGAAAGATGAGACAACGGGCGTCAACCAAGGGCTTGGCATCGAATTTCGCCCTTCCATCGGCAAAAACGCGATTACCCGTGCTGTGGAAACCACGAATGCCAACTTGCAGTCGATTTACGTAACGGCGTTCGACAACGGGGGGAATTTCAAGTTCTCCGACGAGTTCACGAAAGAGGCAGACCCTTCGGTATTTTGGACGGCGGCTCCGCGTTTCTATTTCTGGCCCGCAGACGGCAGCCAGTATACGTTCCACGCCTATTCTCCGGCCTCGACCGATCTGGGTGGAACCATGACCCTCACGAAGACCGAGAAAAAACTGTCGGAATTCTCTCCCAAGGCGAATATAAACGAGCAAAAGGATTTCATCGTGGCGAACGCTACCGGTAGCAAGGCGAATGAAGCAAGTGGTGTAGCCTTGGCCTTCAAGCACGCCCTGTCCCAAGTGCAGGTCAAGGCGAAAAATGCTAACGGGGGATATGTTTACAAGGTGAAAGGCGTTCGTATCGGTTCCGTTGGTTCGAAGGGTGATTTCATCTTCCCGCTGACTGACAACTCGTGGACGCTGGATGCCGCCCACACCAAGGCGAACTACCAGTCAGAATATACCACGGAAATCTCCCTCGCGAATGAGAGCAAGGATCTGATGGGTGCAGACGGGAACGCAATGCTTATCCCGCAGCAACTTGTCGCATGGACTCCCGAGTCGGATAAGCCCAATACCAAGAAGGGTGCGTATTTGGCCGTGAAGATCAACATCGTCACCAAGGACGGGGCACAGATCTATCCCGCCACGCAGGGTGAATACGACTGGGCTGCCGTGGCTATTGACACGAATTGGAAGCCCGGCAAAAAATACGTTTATACGCTCGATTTCTCGAATGGCGCAGGTAAGGTCGATCCCGAGAAACCGACTCCCGTAGTGCCTACTGATCCATTTAATCCCGGCGAGGATATCTTGGGCAGCCCCATCAAGTTTACGGTGGACGTTACTCCTTGGGAAGAAGATGTTCCGCAGAATGTGAATATGTAGAAAATCGTTCGGCTGCACGACGGTCGAACAAATCGGTCGGGCGGGGTTGAACCGCAGAAGCATGCGTGTATTAGAGGTATAGTGCAGCATGTGTTGGGGAGAAGAACCTGAATTCTTTCTCTGTCCCCTCCCGACCACTAAAGGCGATTTTTCCCGTGAGGAATCATAAAATCTAACAATCAGAACCATGAACAAACATGATTTGATAAAAGCGATAGCCGCCACGAGCGGGTTGCGGGCTGTTGATGTCTTGAAAGCTATGGGCGCTTTCGAGAATATTTTGGTTGACTGTATGGCGAGAGGGGAGAGGCTCTCCTGGTCTGGCATAGGGTCTTTTTCCGTGCGGGAACATAAGGCTCGTTCGGGACGCAGTCCGTTCACGGGGTTAAAGATTCTGATTCCGGCCCGTAAGGTCGTGAAATTCTCTCCGGGGAAATCCCTGCGCGAGGCAGCCATGAAAAAATAAATCGACGAGAAGAGTCGAGAAACTTTCCCGCTGGGTACTCGTGAGTGGGAATGGAAGTTGATCGGGGCAAAACGAAAATCAGCAAACGGAGAAAACGATGTGATTATGAAGATAAAAAAAGAATTTATGCCGATTTTTCAGAGGGGGGCGGGGGCGCTGCTGTGCACGGTCACCTTATTCGCCTCGTGCCGGGATGACTTGGAGGCGACCATTCCTTCCGGGGAGGGAATCCATTTCTCGGTATCCGAAGATTCGGACTGGAGGATTACGCGGGGATCCGCGAGCCGTATGGAGGAAGAGCCCTCTTTGCAGGACTCCTTGCTGGAGGTGCTGCCTTTGCAGACAACGGATGGAGGCGACGGCCTTTACCTGCACGCCTTCCTGACAGAAAAAGCTGGTGCCGTATGTACGGATGGCAAGGAGGCGGTAACCCGATCCGCCCCCGTCGAGACCGCTACTTTATACGATTCGTTCGGCGTGTTGGCATCCGTTTACACGGGAGCCTGGAACGAGGCCGCCTGCCTGCCTGATTATATGTACAATGTCGAGGTTACGAAAGCCTCGGGCTGGACGACCTCCTATCGTTGGCCGGGCAGCGGGCGCCATATCCGTTTCTTCGCCTACGCCCCTTACAACGGACAGGGAATCGTCCTTTCGAACAAGACGAAGACCGGTACTCCGACGGTCGCCTATACGGTTCCGGCGGCTGTCGCCGACCAGAAAGATCTGCTCGTTGCCGCCAGCGCCGCAATGGCGGGCAATACCTCCTCGACGGCTCCGTTGACTTTCGTTCATGCGCTTACTGCGGTACGCTTCACCACGGGTGACGATATGCTGGCCGGACGCATTACGAAAATTACACTCAAGGGCGTTTACGGTTCGGGCATGCATACGATGGGCTCCGATTCGTGGGGCGCCTACGGCATGAAGAGGGATTTCGAGCAGACGCTGTCGGCCGTAACGGACGGTTCCGCTGATCAGGAGATCACCCCCGTCGCTGCGACTTTTATGATGCTGCCGCAGACGCTTCCGCAGGGAGCTTCGATCGAGGTTGTCTATACGGACGATCTGACTTCGACGCAGCGGACGCTTACCGCTTCCATCGCCGGTAAGAAGTGGCCGATGGGCAAGACGGTCACCTACCGTATTTCCACGACGAGCATCGTTGTGACCCCGACATTTTCCGTAACGGCTCCTGCTGATTTTTCCTACATAGGAGGTAGCAAGAATTATTCAGTCACCAGTTATGCTGTTGTTTCCCGCCCGGGCGATGCGACGCAAACCGTGCCGGTGGCATGGATGGCCGAGTTCGTCGAGGATGACGGCAGTGGGGGCTATAACGTAATCGTCCGTCCCGACTGGCTCACGAATTTTACTGCGAGCGGCAGCGGCGGCACCTCGCCTTCGACATTTGCGGCTGCGATTGCAGCTCAGCAGGGCATTACCTCCAATCTGCATAATGATGTGTTGCAGGCGGCTCCCGCCGTGAGCGGGACATACGACCTTTCGACCGCTGGTGGTACGACTGTGATGCGGACGGCTAACTGTTACCTTGTCAATGCGCACGGCACCTATAGCTTGCCGCTGGTCTACGGGAATGCGATCGACTATGCGAAGTATCCGGCAAACGGTAAAAATACCTCGGCTTACGTTTCAAACTCCAGCGGAACGAATGTGCTGCAGATTTTTGTCAACCACCTCAATGCGGCCATCACCGATCCCTATATCTACAACAATGCGAACTGTACACCCCGGGATGCCGTACTCGTCTGGCAGGATGAACAGAATCTTGTGACGAACGTCCGTCTCGCCCCCGACGGGCACAACCTGATTTTCGATGTGCCGCAGGCGACGATCAAACAGGGCAACGCTATCGTCGCCGTGCGCGATGCGAACAACCGCATTATGTGGAGTTGGCATATTTGGGTCACGGACTACAGACTCGGCGATGACATCAAGACCGTGTTCAGCAAGAATAACAAATCATATCGAATGATGCCTGTCAATGTCGGCTGGTGCGACGCCGAAACCACGACTTATGACGCCCGCAGCGTGAAGGTTCGCTTCACGCAGGCGGAAACCCGCGCCACGCAGGTCATAACGCTTACCCAGATAGCGTATACATCCCAAAAACTGGGTAATCAGCCTTATTTCCAGTTCGGGCGCAAGGATCCGATGCTGGCCGGGTTCGGTAATCGCGGCTCTTCGCAAAACAAGCATTGCTATTCGGAGCATTATCCGTTCGACCATACCGGCGGAGGCGGAGTCTCGATCGGTACGGCCATACAAAATCCGCATCGGTTTTATAGAGATAAACGTCTTGTTGAAACAGATCCGGACGACTGGTGTTCTTCTTCTTATACGAATCTTTGGGGAGACGTTCCTGTTAGTGGTTCGCTTTTCAGTGACGCTGTGTTTTACAAAACCATTTACGATCCCTCGCCTGTCGGCTATCGTTTACCGTCCTCAGGAGCTTTTACAGGAACGACCTATTCCGGGAACGTCGCGGATAAGAACAGTCTGGGAAATAACTTTTTCCGTGCTGTCAATTCGCGCTATGCTTCTGCGAACGATAATTATGAGACCCGGTTTGCTGCTAATGCCGGAGGAGACTTTTACTGTCAGAAAATGCCTTATATGAACCAATGGAATGCGGCGGGCGGCACGATCTTCTTTCCGGCTTCGGGCCATCGAAATAATATAAGGGGGAAGATCGGAAATTTCGGCATGTATGGCTTTTATTGGTCGGCGACACCGCAGTCGCAGAAGGCGGCAGCAGCTTTCTATTGCAATAGGGTGAATGTCTCCCCGACCCTGCGATATGGGCGCGCCAACGGTTTTGCAGTGCGTCCTGTTCGGGAATGATTCATGATATTGCAGAAAGCCGTCGAATACGGATTTCCCGCTGAGGAAAGAGAGGGGCTTGAAATTTGTTCATTGAAAAAATACAACTTTTTTTCTGACTCAATCGATTTTAAATTCGGACAACACTACGCTGCCTTTGCAAGCGCAATCGTCTTAAGGACTGTTGTACACTATTCTACTAACCAAAATTTTAATTATGCTAAAAACAATGACGTCATTATTATTCAGATGTTGCATGGCAGTTCTCGCTTTTGCCGCTCTGAATATACTGACGACTCTCCCAGGGGCGGCACAGACCCGAGGGGAGGGTGTCAGTGGTGTTGTAACTGATGAACAAGGCCCGGTAATTGGTGCCGCCGTGACGATCAAGAACAGTCCGAACGGAGTCACAACCGGCATGGACGGGGATTTCACCCTTTCTAACCTGAAACCGAACGATGTGATTGTTGTGTCCTTTCTGGGCTATGAAACACAGGAGGTCACCTACACAGGACAAACCCATCTCGACATCAAACTGACGGCTTCTGCCGTATCCGTCGACGAAGTCGTGGTCACGGCCCTCGGTATCAAACGTCAGGAAAAGGCCTTGAGCTATAACGTACAGGAGATAGCCTCCGAGGAACTCCTTCGGGGTCAGGATGTCAACTTCGTGAACTCGCTCAACGGGAAGATCGCCGGTGTAACCATCAACCGAAGCGCCAGCGGTGTTGGAGGTGCCACCCGCGTGATGATGCGCGGAGCCAAATCCATCGAGGGCGACAACAATGTCCTCTATGTGATCGACGGTATTCCGCTCGTGAACACCGTACTCGGACTGGGTAACGAAGTCATCGGAGGAGCCCGGGCAACCACGGAAGGTATTGCTGACTTCAACCCGGAAGACATCGAAAGCATCTCGGTGCTGAGCGGTCCTTCGGCCGCCGCTCTTTATGGCAGCAGCGCCGCCAACGGTGTAATTCTGCTCACGACCAAGAAGGGGGAAGAAGACAAACTCTCCATTACGTTCTCTTCCACGTCGGAGTTCAGCAAGGCTTACATGACGCCTGAATTCCAGAATATCTACGGCAATATCGCCGGCTCCTACGAGAGCTGGGGAAACAAACTGCCCACCCCGTCATCTTTTGATCCGAAAAAGGACTTCTTCGAGACCGGACAGACCTTCATCAATTCACTTACCCTTACTACCGGAAACCAACACAACCAAACATATGCGTCAATCTCTTCTTCCAATTCCAAGGGTATAGTACCGAATAACACATATGATCGTCTGAACCTGACAATCAGGAACTCCACTAAATTCCTCAAGGACAAGATCCAGCTCGATTTAGGAGCATCCTATGTCTGCCAGAAGGATCAGAACATGGTGTCGCAGGGGCAATATCACAACCCCGTGATGGCGGTCTATCTGTTCCCTCGAGGAGAGAGCTGGGATGCCGTCAGAACCTTCGAACGGTATGATCAAAGCCGCAACATCTACACCCAGTACTGGCCGATCAGCGAAAGTACGTTCGCTACCGACAACCCTTACTGGACAGCCTTCCGGAACACCACGCCGAGCAAGAAGGATCGTTACATGTTCAACGCAGGGCTGACATACAACATCCTCGACTGGTTGAACGTTACGGCTCGCTACCGCCTGGACGATGCGAATATCGAATACGAAAGCAAGGTGTACGCCTCCACCAACCCGATCTTTACCGAGGGCTCCACAAAGGGCCTCTATGAATGGAACAACTACCGGGATCGCCAGGAGTATGCCGACGCAATGATCAATATCAACAAGCAGTCCGGAGATTTCAACCTTTCGGCCAACATCGGATACAGCTACTCTAACTACTGGGCCCAGACGAAAGGTTACCGCGGCCCGCTGAAGCTCGTACCCAACCTTTTCTCCTTCGGTAACATCGATGCTTCGGGTGCCCGCCCCATCGAGGACGGCGGCAACAGCCCCGTGCGCAACAACGCCTTATTCGCCAATGTCGAGCTCGGCTGGAAGAACATGCTCTATCTGACCCTTACGGGACGAAACGACTGGAATTCACGACTGGTGAACACCCGAGAGGAATCTTTCTTCTATCCTTCGGTCGGTCTGTCGGCCATCATCTCCCAGATGGTGAACCTGCCTGACTGGCTCTCCTATCTGAAGGTTCGCGGATCGTATACCGAGGTCGGGGCTCCCGTCTCCCGTTCGGGACTTACACCGGGAACCATCACGACCCCGATCGTGGGCGGTATCCTCCAGGAGACCGGCATCTATCCGTTCTCGGACTTCAAGGCCGAGCGAACCCGCTCGTATGAGTTCGGTCTCGAAATGCGGCTGAGAAACAATCTCTGGGCACAGGTTACCTACTACAAGTCCAATACCTACAACCAGACCTTCCTCGGTGAACTGCCCGAGTATTCGGGATACAAGCAGATTTATCTGCAGGCCGGAAATGTCGAAAACCGCGGATGGGAGGCTTCGATCGGATACAAAAAGCGCATCCGGGATTTTTCCGTATCCTCGACGTTGACATTCTCGCGCAATGTCAACGATATCAGGGAGATGGTGCACGACTACCATACCGACATGAGCTTGGAGCCCATCAATATCCCGGAGGTTCTCAAGGACAACGGCCGCACCATTCTCCGAGAAGGCGGTAGCATCAATGACATCTACGCGACAACCTTCCTCAAGAAAGATAGCCAGGGATTTGTCGAGATCGGCAGCGACGGTACGTTCGCCGTCGAGGCCGGCGAACCGGTCTATCTGGGCAAAACAACTCCGGACTTCACCCTCGGATGGAACAACGTATTCGCCTATAAGGGATTCAATTTGAGCTTCCTGCTCAACGGACGCTTCGGCGGTGTGGTAACCTCCTCGACCGAGGCCATCATGGATCGCTTCGGCGTATCGAAAGCCTCGGGCGACGCCCGTCAGGCCGGCGGTGTCATGCTCGCCGGACAGGGGCTCGTGGATGCGCAGACATATTACAAGATGATCGGTACGGGAAACTACCAGACTTCGGGATACTATGTCTACAGCGCTACCAACATCCGGCTGCAACAGTTGACATTCGGCTACACCTTCCCGAACAAATGGTTCAGGAATGTGCTGAAGGATCTTACACTCACCTTCATCGCCAATAACCCCTGGATGATTTACTGCGAGGCTCCGTTCGATCCGGAACTTACCCCTTCGACAGGCACATACGGACAGGGCAACGACTATTTCATGCAGCCCAGCGTAAGAAGCTATGCGTTCAGTATCAAATTTAAATTCTGACAAGATGAAAAAGTTCCCATATAAGTCAATGGTATTTGCAGGAGCCTTGTCATTGCTGACGCTGTCGTCGTGCAATTACGAGGAGATAAATACCAATCAGTATGAAGTGACGGAAGAGATGGAAACCATGGACGGCATTGCCGTCGGGGCATCCATCACGACCATGGAGCGATATGTCTTTCCGGTCGGCACCAAGGCGGACGGTACCGACATTATCAACCAGTACCAGGTTGCTTATCACCTTTCGGCAGACAGCTGGAGCGGATATTTCGGCCAGGATAACAGGTGGCATAGCGGTCTGTGCAACGTGAACTATTACCTGAATAATGACTGGGTATCGGCGACCTACAAAAACTCATATACCGAGATGATGTCGCCGTGGAAAAAGGTCAAGCTGTATGCGGAAGAGTCCGGCGACATGGCTCCGTTCGCCCTAGCCCAGATCCTAAAAATATCGGCTTGGCACAAGACACTCGAATCTTTCGGCCCAATTCCCTATACGAAGGCCGGCGACATGGCCCTTGTAATCCCGTTCGACAGCGAGGAGGCCGTCTATGATGCCATGTTCCAGGATCTGAAGACCGCCATCGCCGAACTGACCCCGCTGGCCGAATCCGGCGGTTCGATCGTTGCGGATTATGATGCCGTGTATGCCGGCAATGCCGCAAATTGGGTAAAATACGCCAATTCATTGATGCTCAGACTTGCCATGCGTCTCAGATACGTAAACGAGGAGAAGTCGAAGAGCTGGGTGACCGAGGCGCTGAACCATAGTATCGGTGTCATGAAAGTCAGCAGCGATGCCGCCCAGATGAGCTCGGGTGCCGGCTATACCTTTATCAACAACATCGCCTACTTCGCGGCCAACTACGGAGAGACCCGCATGTGCACCTCCATGTATGCCTATCTCAATGGCTATAAGGATCCCCGTCTGAGTGTCTATTACATGCCGTCGACCAGTTCCTACGCCTTGACGGCATTCGACGGGGCGTCTTACGCTCCGGTTCCTCCCGGAACGGCTTCGGAGGCCGACACTTTTGAGGATTTCTCGCTGCCGAACATGACCAGCACCACCCCGACCTACTGGATGAAGGCTTCCGAAGTCTACTTCCTGCGTGCCGAAGCTGCTCTGTTCTGGCCGGAATTCGGAGATGCCGAAACTCTGTACAAGGAAGGCATCTCCATGTCCTTCAGCGAGAACGGCATCAATTCTGCTGTCGATAGCTACCTCTTGTCAGGTCTTCAGCCGATCGCCGTAAGCCTGTCGGAACCGATCAACTACAGCGCTCCGTCCCCCACGAAGGCTACGCCCGAATTTACCGGCACGAATGAGGAAAAACTCGAAAAGATTATGATCCAGAAGTGGATCTCCATGTATCCCAACGGACAGGAGGCATGGACCGAGTTTAGAAGAACGGGGTATCCCGTACTCAATCCGATCGTTGAGAACAACGGAGAGTTTGAGGGTGTGACGACAGAACGCGGAATCCGTCGCATGACTTATCCGCAGAGTTTCTCCCAATCAGCAGAAGATGCCGCCAATTATCAGGATGCCGTGAGCAAACTGAAGGACGGAACCGACACCCCGATATCGCGGCTCTGGTGGGATTGCCGAAACTAAGATCCGTAAAACTAACCTGACAAGAATTTGATGACTATGAACAACATATTGAAAATCTTGATGATGTGCCCTGTTGCTGCCGGAGGAATGCTTTTAGCCTCATGCACTGACGTTGAAAAGATCGAAATTGACCACATCGGAGGCTACAACACTATGGACAACGCGAAGAGCGAGGCATACTATGCCAAGTTGCGTGAATATAAGAATCAGATATGGAACTATGGACGTCCGGTTGCATTCGGATGGTTTTCCGACTGGGCGCCGCAGGGAGCTTCGAGAGGTGGTTACCTGACCTCCGTTCCGGACAGCCTGGACATCATATCCATGTGGAGCGGAGCCCCGGATCGGTTCGAGATCACCCCGGAACAGAAGGCCGACAAGGAATTCGTGCAGAAGAAGAAAGGCATCAAACTCCTCGAGGTGAGCCTTCTGTCTCATTTGGGTAAAGGCCGGACTCCTGAGTCGATCTATATCGACCTTTACAAACAGGCGAAAGCGGAGAAATGGTCCGATTCACAACTGAAAGAGGCCAAGAAACTGGCAAGATGGGACTATTGGGGCTTCACCTCCCATGAACTAAACAATTATAATGAACTGGCAGCGGCTCATTCTCGATTCGCCAAGGCGCTGTGCGATTCCCTTGTAGTCAACGAGTGGGACGGCTTCGACATCGACTGGGAGCCGGGCAATGGATTCAACGACGCGGATGGCACATTGGCTGGCAACATGCATCAAAACCGTCTCATTCTGCACCTGGTTCAGGAGATGGGAAAATACATCGGCCCGAAGAGCGATCCTGAAGGCACCGGGCACAAACTCCTGTGTGTGGATGGGCAGATCAGCATATTCTATGACGATTGTCCGGAATACATCGACTACTTCATCCTGCAGTCCTATGGCAGAGTGGACGATCTCGACTACTATGTCCCGAATACCCACAAGTTCATCCTCACGGAGAATTTCGAGCAATTTGCCTCCATTGGGGGCCAGTTGTTTAGGCAGGCATCCTATATGCCGGCGAGCGGCTACAAGGGCGGTGTCGGAGCCTACCGTTTCCAGAAAGATTATGACAACACGCCGGACTACAAGTATATGCGCAGGGCCATACAGGAGAACCAACGTGTATTCAATGAGTGGAAGGCTGCACAGGCGAAAGACTCCCAAGGCGAAAACTCGGATCAACAATAAAATTTGGAATCAAGATGAAAAATAGGATATTGAACATGTCGGCATTTCTGGCACTCTCCCTCGTTACATTGGCGGGATGCCGGGAAAACGAGTCGGATCTGCTTGAGCCGAAGCTCTATTTTGAATCCACCGAGAATACCATAGAGGTGGATAATGATGCCCCCAAGATGGCTTATGACCTGCAGTCCCGTCTCTCCAGCAAAGTTTCCTCGAATGTGGAAGTTACCTATTCGATAGCTGACGCAGCCTTTGTCGAAGAGTACAATGCCAAGTATGGCAAGGAATATCTTCCGTTCATGACCGCTTCTTTCAGCAGTGAAACGACCAACATCACTGCCGGGGAGATCTATTCGGACATCGTGAAACTGCAGCTGTCAGGACTTGACAACATTGAGGTGGGCAATACCTACCTGCTACCCGTGAGAGTACAGACCGGAGATGTACCCGTGATAGACGGGGCAGACATCGCCTACTACGTAATCAAAAAACCGGTACGGATCATACGGGCGGCGCGTTTCTACAATTCATTCTTCAAGGTACCCATCACACCGCTCAATGTCTTCAAAGAGGTGACATACGAAGCGATAGTGAATATATCGTCGTTCGGAAACAATAACACCGTAATGGGTTGCGAGGGAGTGATGATCATGCGTATCGGAGATGCCGGAGGCGGCACCGTGCCTGAGGACATTCTCCAGATGGCCGGAAAATCGGAAATGACGTGGTCGGACAACCCGTTGCAGACCGGAATCTGGTATCACTTGGCCTTTACCTGTGCAGCAGACGGAGTCGCCAGCCTCTATGTCAACGGAGAGCGAGTCATTCAGGGCAGCTTCACCATGTCTTCGGATCTCACGGCGGGCGGTGCGGACTTCGGCTTCTCGGTAGGTATGGTGCCGAGATTCATGTGGGGAACACGTCCGTTCAGCGGTTATATGACGGAAGTCAGACTGTGGAATGTCGTTCGTTCGGCCAACCAGATCCGGGAGAACATGTTGAATGTGGATCCAGAAACTCCGGGACTTGTGGCTTACTACAAGCTGGGCGAGGATTTGACGGATTCCTCGCCGAACGGACTTGATCCTACGGACTACTCCTTACCGACGTTTGAGGATCTCAAGATTCCTGTAGCCATTGGCGGAGGGCTGACAGAATAGGATCAAAATTCACTTGTCTAACAGTCCGGCATTGAGCTGGAGTGCGGAGCCGGAGTTGCAGAGAACAGCAGCTTGTGGCTCCGCTTTTACAATGGTTCCGGTTCTGACAAAAAGCAAAGGATTTCGTGGAATACATTGGGAGCAAAATTAAAGCTCGCGAACATAAGCAGGGAATGAAAGTAAGTTGACATCTAAACTGTCTTTTCAATTAGCTCCCCTTTATATCCTCCATCGGCAAAAATAACCCTTACTCCAGAACGCATTTCTTTGAGGGCTCTCAACTAATTTACTATCATGTACATTAGCTATGACCATAACGGCAATAAGAGAGTCATTCTTATTACTACGACATGACGTTTTATACCTTTTACCTTTTTAAGGAAGCGTTGTGTTTCCATTTGACTATCCGCTTGGTTCCGTGTTTTGACCTCGCGTCTCATGATATGGCCACGTAATTTCCCTAATAGTAAGTCAAAGTCCAGCAGAGCCGCCCATTTGCGATAGTAGTAATAAACCAACTGCCACTTTGGGACGTCAAGAGAAAGCATACGCCATTGACAACCGATCTTCACTAAATAAAAAAAATGGCATTCCAAATCATTCGCAAATCATATTTTCACCTTCTTTCTTGCTGGTTCAATACAGTTCGTATATATTTTCACTCGGTTTTCGTCAAAGCAGTCAGTCTGATACATCTTTTTTTAAGTTTGGTCACCTCAAAGAAAGAAACTTCCGACTGATACGACAACTTCGTTAAAAAAGATTTCAGCCATTTTTAAACAGGCTCTAAGTATTTTTCATAAAGAAATGATTTTTCTATAACTTTGTAAATAAATACTTTTTTTCTTCGATTCTCCTTTCTGCATCAGAAAAAGAATGGCAAATGTCTCTTGTCTCATGACATTGAAATTTTTGGGGTTAACAAAATGCCTGTAAGAAAGATTTATTGTTGTGTAAAATGCAGACGTGTAGTGTATTATGTGTAATATCGGGAGCGGGGCCGATAAGTCTCCCTGTTTTTGGGCCTTGTTCTCGAACGTGTTCCCGAGAGTTTGCAGAAATATGTTTTCCGTTACTACCGGAGG
>ENA-OURZ01001100-OURZ01001100.1-human-gut-metagenome-genome-assembly--contig:-NODE-1100-length-32009-cov-12.200476_pt1 | contig 32009 bp, 29 predicted proteins | sample MGYA00242073_ERZ509195 | MGnify/ENA primary metagenome ERZ509195 (study PRJEB26280, sample SAMEA2338837) | human gut metagenome | biome: human gut; feature: human-associated habitat; material: faeces... | reverse complement strand
GGCAGGCTGCGGGCGAGCGCCCCGAAGGCGCGTGTGCGGGGGCCATCGCCTGCGGCATCCGCACAGTTTTAGTCAAGCTAAAATAAGCGAGGCTCAGACTCTGGTATCCCGCGGAAGGTAAAGCGGATAGCTGGCATAACCTGCCAGACGACGATTATCGGCCACCAGCACGCCCTTATCACAGATGCAGTAATCCAAGTCGGCACCATTGCCAATGTAACAGCCCTGCATGATGATGGAATTTTTCACCACCGCACCATGCCCAATGCGGGCCCCACGGAATACAATGCAGTTTTCCACCCGGCCTTCAATGATGCAGCCATCGGCCACAAGAGAATTGGAAACGGCGGCGGAAAGACCGTATTTCACCGGGACCTCATCCTGCACGCGGGTGTAAACGGGACGGTCCATGGGGAACAGAGTGCTGCGCACCGCGGGGTCCAGCAGACGCATCGAGATCTCAAAGTAGGCCTGCATGCTGTTGGCCGCCCGGCAAAAACCGTCATACCGATAGCAGTAGATGGGCAATTCCCGCCCTTTTTGGATCAGGCAGGTATCCACAAAGGAATACTGATTCAGGCTGGCAGCTTCGGTCACCAACTGAATGAGCAGTTCCCGGTTGACGATATACATATTATTGAACATCAGGTCGCCTTCGCCGCCGCGGGTGGCTTCCAGCAGGCGGCCGTCCTCTCCGGCGGAAACCATGACCGAGCTGTGTCCGTGCTCCGTGCAGATAAGGGTAATGCCTGCTTTATGCGCAATGTGATACTCCAGGACATCGGAAAGATCGACACCGCAGATGACATCGCAATCCGAAACAGCGATGTAATCGGCGCTGGAGCTTTGCAGATAGCCCAAAAGGCTGGTCATCGATTCCAGTGTACCGCGGCTGTAACCGGCGCTGCCGGCGGAGGAATAGGGCGGGAAATAGGCGATGCCGCCCCGCTTGCGGGAAAGATCCCACTCCTTACCGGAGCCGATGTGTTCCATCAGGGAGTGGTAGTTGTTCTGCATAACCAGGGCGACAGAATCCACCCCGGCGTGGGACATGCGGGAAAGGACCAGGTCGATGAGGCGGTAACGGCTGGCAAAGGGCACTGAGCCCATGGAGCGTCGCGCGGTCAGGCCACCCAAGGCGTCATCGTGCGAATTGGAAAAGATAATGCCCGTCATTTTGTTATTGGCCATGTTACAGCACCTCCCCTACATCTTCTTCTACCATGCCGCGGGCGGGTACAATAGCTCCAACCCCAACGGTGACCCCGGCACCAATGACGGTAACGCCCCACTGGTCTTTATCGGCCATCAGTTCCGGGCGTTCGCCCACATAGGCGCCCCGGCGGATCACCGCGTTTTCCGCCACAATGGCAAAGTGCACTTCGGCGCCCTCTTCCACCACGGCGCCCGGCATTAGGATGCTGGAATCCACCACGGCGTTTTTCGCCACATGAACACCGGAGAACAGAATGGAGAAATCCACATGGCCGGCGATCTCGCAGCCCTCAGAGACCATCGAGTTCTGTACCTTGGCGCCTGGCGCAATGTAGTGCGGCGGCATGCAGGGGTTGCGGCTGTAAATCTTCCAGCTGGGGTCGTAAAGATCCATCGGCACCTTGGGATCCAACAGGTCCATATTGGCCTCCCACAGGCTATCGATGGTGCCGACATCCTTCCAGTAGCCCTCGAAGGAATAAGCCACTAGCTTTTCGCCTGCCGCCAACATCTTGGGGATAATGTTCTTGCCAAAGTCTTTTTCCGAAGCGGGGTCGGCGTCATCGGCCAGCAGGTATTCCCGCAGCTTTTTCCAGGTAAAGATATAAACACCCATCGAGGCCAGGTTGCTCTTGGGGTTCTTGGGCTTTTCCTCAAACTCGTAGATGGTGGTATCCTCGCGGGTATTCATAATACCAAAGCGGGAGGCTTCCTCCATCGGCACTTCAAAAACCGCGATGGTGCAGTCCGCGCCCATCTTTTTGTGGTGATCCAGCATCTTGGTGTAGTCCATCTTGTAGATGTGATCACCGGAGAGGATGAGAACATATTCGGGGTCGTAACGCTCAATAAAGGGGATATTCTGGCAGATGGCATTGGCGGTGCCGGTGTACCAGTCGCTGCCGCTGCTCTTCTGGTAGGGGGGCAGTACAAATACGCCGCCGTTCAGCCGGTCCAAATCCCACGGCTGGCCGTTGCCCAGGTATTCATTGAGCACCAGCGGCTGGTACTGAGTCAGTACGCCCACAGTATCTATGCCGGAATTGACACAGTTGGAAAGGGGGAAATCGATGATGCGGTATTTGCCGCCAAAGGGCACCGCGGGCTTGGCCAGCTTTTTGGTAAGGGCGTACAGCCGACTGCCCTGGCCGCCCGCCAGCAGCATGGCCACCCATTCTTTCTTCATGAACATCTGATGTCACTCCTTCTCGGTGTTGATGGGTTCCAGTATCATGCAGCTGAGCGGCGGCACATCCAGCGTGATGCTGTGTGCCCACTGGCCCAGCGGTTGTTCCTCGCTGCGGTACAGCGTTTCCCGGTCAAATCCCGCGCCGCCATACTGCTCTTCCTCGCTGCACAGAGCCACCCGGTAGGTACCGGCCTCCGGCACGCCCATGCGGTAATCCTCCCACCGGCTGGCGGCAAAGTTGCACAGCACCAGTGATTTTTTGCCCTTTTCATCGGCGCGGTAATAGGTGATGACGCTGCGTGTGTTGTCATCGGCATTCAGCCAGCGGAAGCCATCCCAGTTATCCTCCACCTGCCACAGGGCGGGGTGAGCCAGGTAGTAGTGGTTCAGCGCCCGGATGTAATCCTTCGTTTTGCGGTGGCTCTCGTAATCCAGCAGCATCCAGTCCAGCTGCTTATGGTAGTCCCATTCAATAAACTGGCCGAACTCACAGCCCATAAAGAGCAGCTTTTTGCCGGGGTGGGTCATCATATAGCCCATAAAGGTGCGCAGCCCCGCGAATTTCTGGTTATAGTCCCCGGGCATTTTATTCAGCAGCGAGCCCTTGCCGTGTACCACCTCATCATGAGAGATGGGCAGCACAAAGTTCTCACTGAAGGCGTACATCATGCTGAAGGTGAGTTTATCGTGATTGTAGCTGCGGAAGTAGGGGTCCAGCGAGGTGTAGAACAGGGTATCATTCATCCAGCCCATGTTCCACTTAAAGTTGAAGCCCAGGCCGCCGATCTCCGGCGGGCGGGTAACCAGCGGCCACGCGGTGGATTCCTCCGCGATCATGAGGAAACCGGGGTGCTCGCTCAGCACCGCGCTGTTCAGCTTGCGCAGGAAGGCCACTGCCTCCAGGTTTTCCCGGCCGCCGTTGATATTCGGGCGCCATTCGCCCTCCTGCCGGCCATAATCCAGATACAGCATACTGGCCACAGCGTCCACTCTTATGCCGTCGATGTGATATGTATGCGCCCAGAAGTTCGCGCTGGAGGTGAGGAAGCTCTGCACCTCGGTGCGTCCGAAATCAAAGACCCGGGTGCCCCAGTCCTTGTGCTCCCACTTGGCGGGGTCGCTGTATTCGTAGCAGCACGCGCCATCGTATTCGTACAGGCCAAACTCATCCTTGGGGAAATGCGCCGGTACCCAATCCATGATGACACCGATGCTGGCCTCATGCAGGGCATCCACCAATGCCATAAAGTCGTGCGGGGTGCCGTAGCGGCTGCTGGGGGCGTAGTAGCCTGTCACCTGGTAGCCCCAGGAGCCATCATAGGGGTACTCGGTGGGGGGCAGCAGCTCCACATGGGTATAGCCCATTTCGGTCAGGTAGGTGGGCAGCTCCTCCGCCAATTGCAGATAGGAGTAATAGTTCCCATCGGCATTGCGCCGCCAGGAACCGATATGCAGCTCGTAGATATTCACCGGCAGGCTGCGGGCATCCTGTGCGGCCCGCTCCGTCATCCATTCGGCATCGTGCCAGCGGTAACCCGCCAGCCGGTAGATCTTGCTGGCGTTCTCTGGCGGAGTCTGGGTATGGAAAGCAAATGGGTCCGCTTTATACAGCGTGCGCCCATTCGCCGTGGTAATCTGGTATTTGTAGCAATCATAGTCATGGGTCAGCTCTACCGTGGCGCCCCACAGGCCCTGCTCATTCAGGCGGGTCATGGGGTTTGCAGCCGCGTCCCAGCCATTAAAATCCCCCACCACACTGATGGCCGCCGCATGTGGCGCCCAGGTGCAGAAGTTGGTTTTTCCATTTAGCTGCCGGTGGGCCCCCAGCAGCTCCCACGCGTGTGCGTTGGTACCCTGGTGGAACAGATAAACCGGCATTTCCTTCGATTTTGTGATCCTGTTCATGGTCTTTGCATCCTCTCCTTTGTGCAAGGGATAACAGCCATCGGGCGGAGGAAAATCCCCCTTTTTACCCATCTTTTATTATAGCATTTCCCCCTAAAGCGGGCAAGTGATTTACACCCGGTTTGTACGATTTTACAGATAGCATACATTTTGCCGGTGTTTTGGTACAAAATGATGAACCCCTGCCAAAAGATGCCCACGGCTTGCCTTTTTGCGCCCCAAATGGTACACTGTTGGAAACCCATTACCGCGAAGGAGAATCCGGCCATGTTTGTCGATCTGCATATTCACAGTTATTTTTCCGATGGCGCCCAGACCCCGGAGCAGGCCGCGCTGGCCTGCCGGGATAGCGGCGTAGGCCTGGCCGCCCTGTGCGACCACAACAGTTGGCTGGGCTGCGAGCGCTTTGCGGCCGCCTGTGAGGACCTGGGGGTACAGTCCATCCGCGGGGCGGAATTCGACTGCCGCTGGCAGGGGTACCACCTGCATATCCTGGGGTATGGCTTTACCCCCACGCCGCAGCTGGCCGCCATTGCCCACCGCAGCCGGGAGCTGCTGCTGCAAATGAGCGTGGACCTCATCGAAAAAATGGCCCCGGAATACCCGCAGCTGAGTGTGGAGGAGTACCGGGATTACCACTACGACCCGCAAAAAGGCGGCTGGGCCGGGCTGCACTATCTGCAGGAAAAAGGTGTGACCCAGACCCTGAGCGAGGGAATGCCCCTGTATGCCCGCTATGGCCTAGATTACACCTCCTACCCCTTTCCGCAGGCCGCCGAGGTCATCACCGCCATCCGGGAGGCAGGCGGTGCCGCTGTGCTGGCCCATCCGGGCAATTATTTTTCCGGGATGGAACTAGCCAGTTTATACACCACTTTTAATGAGCTGTGCGCGCTGGGACTGGGCGGTATCGAGGCCTATTATCCCACGCATAGCAAAATTTTTGCCACGCAGACGGCGCTCTTTTGCGAAAAAAAAGGACTGCTCATCACCAGCGGAAGCGATGATCATGGGCTTTTTGCCCATACAGACGGTTGGCAGCAGTACCACATCGGCTGCCAGATGATGGAACCGCACCGACTGCGACTGGGCAATTTGGCGCCGGAAGAATGAGCGAAAATTTACACCAATTCTACACCACTTTCGAAAAAATTCTCCGGGCGCTCACCGCTCGGAGGATATTTTTTCCTGTCCTTCTGCCTCGTAAAAGATGAAATCATCCACATCACCAGCCACAGAAAACCAGCTTTCTCCATAATCATATGCGTTTGTGTTATTATCTGGCATGATAATGCTCCTTTATGCAAAGATTAACTTCCTTATTCTATGCTATCTCACGCAAAAAGATGCTTGAAAAACATTGTAATAGTAGGAGGAAATCACAATGAAAAAAGTACTCGCACTGGTACTGGCTGTCATCATGGTTTGCACCATGGCTATGGCTGTTGAGATTGGTACCGCTACTGAAGCTACCACTCCCAACTATGATTCCAATAACCAGCACCTGGGTCATGTTCTGCCCGGTAAGTCCATCATCTTCACCCGTAGCGATCTGAATGTTCCGGATTCTGCCAAGGCCGCTGATGTTAAGGTTGCTATCGCCTTTGAAAAGGGCGCTGATCTCATTGCTTCCCAGGGTTGGGTAAAGACCTCTGGCGGCGATAAGTATGTTGTTACTACCAAGGCAAGCGAGACCGCTGGCCGCGATGGTAAGGCTGACATCATCATTTCTACTATTAAAGTTACCCAGACCGGCGTTAAGAATCCTCTTCTGGACGCTAAATTTACCAAGGTTAAGGACGGCAAGACCCTCTATGCCTCCAGCACCAATATTTCTATGGAGAACACTGCTGGCTTCAATGAGATGGACACCATCCTGAATGATGTCAATGGTCTGTTTATGTGCCTGGGCTTCGATTATGGTTATCCCACTGATACCATCGTAATCGAAAAAGGCATGACCTCTCTTGGTGCCCTGGTAGAAGATACCCTGTACACTGTTAAGACCACCAGCGATGTTAACACCAAGGTTAACTCTGTTGAGATTAATGTTGCTACTGGCAACTTCACCGTTGTTTATACTCTGAAAGTCGGCGAGAAGCTGCTCTTCACCGAGCTGACTGCGCTGACTGGTAAGGCTGAAGAGAAGTTCAACAAGAATGTTGTTGACAACGATGCTACTGTTGTTGAAACTTTGGTTGGCGTTACCGTTCCCAACAAGGCTGTTTCCCTGTATGTTAACAGCCAGAAAGATGGCGCAAAGATGTATGTTCTGAATGCTGATGGCACTGCCACCACTCTGAACGCTGCATTCGATTCCAACAAGGTTCTGACCGCTACCGCCAAGGTTGCTGGCCCCGTTGTTGTTACCGATAAGGCTATCACTGCATCTTCTGCTACCACCGGCACTGGCTCCACCACCAACCCCGGCACCGGCGCTAACGATGTAGTTGGCGTAGCTGCTGCTCTGGCTGTTGTTGCTCTGGTTTCCGGCGCTGCCATCTCCCTGAAGAAATAAGTTAGTCCCACGACTGCTTATATCTCCTAAGAGATAAACAAAACACCCCCCGGTTTCTCCAGCCGGGGGGCTTTGCTGTGTCCTGTTGTGCTCATCACACCGCTACACGCCGGCCGCCGGGGTGTAATCGGTAATGGCAATTTCGATATTCAGCTCCGGCACGGAAATGCCCGTGGGATAGCCAGTGTCCTCCGCCAGCATCACCTCATAATGGAAAAATGTGCAGTCTGCCGTAGCCGTAATGTGCCCGTTCTGCCGGGTGACGGTCAACGCGTCCGCCCCGGCAAAGGCCCGCTCCATCACCGCAGCCAGCGCTTCCTCGTGGATGGTGTGATCCTGCAGGTCGATGACGGTATCGCCGTAGATCATTTGGGAGCCCTCCGGCCCCAGTACAAAGCTGAGCCCCAGCAGCACCTCCGGCTCCGTCAGCGTGATGCTGAATACCTCGCCGGTCTTTTCCACCTCGGCGCAGCCCTCTATGTTCTCGTAGGTAAAGGCCGCCGTGAAGCAGCAATCTGCGGTCAGCCGGGCCTGTATTTCCTCCGGCGTGATGCCCGGCTCACCTCCTTTGGCGCAGCCACCCAACAGCAACAGGCACAGGATCATTGGCAGGATTTTTCTCATGCGCTCGCCCCCTTGCCCTATGCTATGCCGCCGCGGGCGGGGATATGCAGGCGCAAGAAAGCCCCCCGGCTGGAGAAACCGGGGGGTGATTTTGGTTTATCTCTTAGGAGATATAAGCAGTCGTGGGACTAACTTATTTCTTCAGGGAGATGGCAGCGCCGGAAACCAGAGCAACAACAGCCAGAGCAGCAGCTACGCCAACTACATCGTTAGCGCCGGTGCCGGGGTTGGTGGTGGAACCGGGGGTGGTGGTGGTGCCAACGGTACCAGTAGTGGTCAAGGTTTCGGTAGTGACGAGAACAGTGGTCATAGCGGGAACGTTGAAGGTCAGAACGCCATCGTTGTTAGTAGCAGCAACAGACAAAACCTTGCCGTCAACACCCTTTGCATATACCTTGTAAACAGTGTTAGCATCAACGCCCAGAGCAACCTCACCCTTTGCGGGCATATTGTAGAGGTTAGCGAGGAGAGCCTTGGGAGCTACATTGCCGGAATAGCCCTTATCCTTGGCAGGATCAAAAGTGATTGCAGTATCCAGGGCGTAGAACTTCATGCCTTTAGTAAGAGTATAAGTCATGCCGTTAACAGTAACCTCAAGAGCAGCAACATCCTTGCCGTTCTTATCCTTCAGAGAAGCAACAACATTCACCTTGCCGCCAATGGGAGAGAAAGAGTTGCTGTCGTTTTCAACAGGATTGAGCTCTTCCTTCTCATAGCCGAAGGAATAACCGAGAATTTCATCGGGTTTAGAAGCCTTCAGCAGGGTAACAGCATTATAGCCGGTAGCCTTGAAAGCTACACCAGAAATCTGGATCTCGGGAACGGTAGTATCAGCAATCTTGTTCAGATCGCTCTTGAATTTAATCTGATACTGATAAGCGTTGGCAAGATCGCCAGGGCCAGTCTTAACCCAACCCTGGGACTCAACATATTCAGCGCCCTTTGCGAAAGTAACAGTAACTACATTGTTAGCAGGAACAAACTTGTTGTCTTTGTTGTAATAGAGAACTTCCTTACCATCGGCGTCTTTCAGTTCAAAGGTAACAGTCTCACCGGGCTTGATGTTGGCAAGAACAGGAACTTTGCCAGTGGAAGCACCGGGCTGCGCAGGATCAGCAGGCTTAATGGTAATAGCCATAGCCATGGTGCAAACCATAACAACAGCCAGTACCAGTGCGAGTACTTTTTTCATTGTGATTTCCTCCTATAATTAAGCGAAAGGCCGAAAATCCGCTTAATCAAGGGCTTTTCGAGCCCCTTTCCTACACCACCCACCCCTAAATTTGTGTGTAAAAAGTGGTGTAAATGGGGTGGTCTTTTGGCCTTCTATAAGTCCCTTTCTCCGACCAGCCAAACAACAAATCACAATGTTTTTACCCTATTTTACGCCCAATATGGCCTAAATTAATCCACATAATATGCAAAATAGAAAATTGTACCGTTACCAAATTGTAATATTTACACTAATTTACATAAATCGCGGAAAAAATTACACCATCCGGTGGTGTAAGCGCAAAAACTCTTCCAAAAATATGTCCCAATAGTGTAGAATGGGGAATACCGGCGAATTTTGTCGCCGAGAAAGGAGTTAATGTGTATGCAAGAAGTACAAAAAACCGAAAAACGCAAGGACACCCGCGGCCGCGTGCTGCGCACCGGAGAAAGCCAGCGCCCCGATGGCAGCTACCAGTTCCGCTGGAGTGAGGGCGGCGAGCGCCGCACCCGCTATGCCCCCACATTGGAGGCCCTCCGGCAAAAGGAGGACGAGATCGCCCGCCAGCGGCTGCTGGGCCGCCTTTCCACCGGGGGCAGCGCCACCGTGGGCCAGCTGGTGGAACGCCACATGTTGCTGCGCCCCAACCTGCGGGAGCGTACCCGCCGCAGCTACCGCAATACCATCGCCCACCTGCAGCCGGATGACCTCTGGAGCCGTAAGGCAAAGGATGTCACGGTGGGAGATTGCAAGCTCTATTTCACCCGTCTGCAGCAGGGCGGCCTTTCCTACGAATCCATCCGCAACGACCATTCTTTCCTCTCCTCGGTGTTCAAAAACGCCGTGGAAGAAGGCACCGCCGGCTGGAATCCCTTTTCATTCCGTCTGGGCTTTCTCCAGCGGGAGCCAAAAAAAGAGCGGGAAGCCCTCACCCCGCAGCAGCAGGCCGCCCTCTTGGAATTCATGGAGCAGGATACCTACTGCCGCCGCTACCGCGACCTGTTTTTGATCCTCCTGCATACCGGTCTCAGGGCAGGGGAGTGCGCCGGGCTTACGGTCGAGGATATCCACCTGCACAGCGGCTATCTCCAGGTCGATCACCAGGTCTACTACTCCCCGGAGCAGGGAGGTATGGTGTGGGCGCCCCCAAAAACCGAAAAAAGCTGCCGCAAGATCCCCCTCACCGCCCCCGCGGCAGAAGCGCTCCAGCGGCGCATCCTCGTGGCCCGTCAGTTCGGCCGGTGTCAGGTCATCGGTCAGCGGCGGCATTTTTTATTTCCCTGCCTTAATGGCTCCCGCCCCTTGCATGGCGTCGATTTCGACCGCATCTTCCGCAATGTCCATCGGCGCTACGCCCAAAGCGGCGGTATCCCCATCGCCGCCCTCACCCCGCACATCCTGCGCCACACCTTCTGCACCGGCCTGGTCCGCCGCGGGCTGGATGTCAAAAGCGTGCAGTACCTCATGGGCCACGCCTCGGCCGGCGTCACCCTGGATGTTTACAGCCATGTCAATTATACCGATGTAAAGGAGAAGATGCTGGATCTCGCCTCGTAACCCCGGGCGCAAATGGATATAAAAACGGCAAACCCCCAAATGCAGGGAAATGGCTGCATACAGGGGGATTATTTTTTACCCTTTTTCAGTTTTCATCGGGGGCATAGCCCAGCACATTCCGGGGCTGGCCGTACATATCCCGCAGGATAGCCACCCGCTCCAGTCCGGCGTTTCGCAGCAGCGCGGCCACCGCCTCGCCCTGCTCCTCGCCTATCTCATACAGCAGCAGTCCGCCGGGGGTCAGCATCCGCGGGTAAATGTCATTAAACCCCCGGTAGAAGTCCAGCCCGTCGGCTCCGCCGTCCAGTGCCATGGCCGGCTCCTGCCGCACCTCCTTTTGCAGGGTGGGCAGCTCGCCGCTGGCAATATAGGGCGGGTTGCTCAGGATGGCATCATACGGCCCTTGGATCGTCGGGGGAGGGCAGAGGGCGTCGCCCTGCACGGCGGTCACATTGTCCGCCTTATGCCGGGCCATATTGGCCCGCAGGTACTCCATCGCCTCCGGGGATAGCTCCAGCACCGTCACATTGGCCGCAGGCAGCGTTTTCGCCACCGTAATGGCAATACACCCGCTGCCGCCGCAGAGCTCCAGCACGCGGCATTCTGGCCGTTTTCGCAGGTAGTCTATGGCCGCCTCCGCCAGCTGCTCGGTCTCCGGCCGGGGGATCAGCACTCCGGGGCCTACCGTAAAGTCCCGCCCCATAAAGTCCCAATCCCCCAGGATATACTGTACCGGCTCCCCGGCGGCCCGCCGCCGCAGCAGCGCAAGGTATTCCTCCCGTTCGGCCTGCGGATAGTGCTCATCCTTTTTCAGGGGGTAGTTGGTGCGGTTCAGCCCGCTCACCTTTTCCAGCAGCAGGAATGCGTCCGTCGCGGCATCGTCGCAGGGGGCTGGGTGCACCCGCCGCCGCAGCAGATGCTCCCCTTGCCGCAGCAGCTCCCGATAGGTGCCTTTACCAGCGGTCGGCATTTTCGTCCTCCGGTATCACCGCCTCCAGGGCGGCAATGGCGCACTCTATCTGGCTGTCGTCCGGTTCGCAGGTGGTAATGCGCTGCAGCCACATGCCGGGTGCCGAGATGATGCGGGTCAGAATCCCGTCGGAGCGGCCCGCCAGCTTGATGAGCTCATAGCTGATGCCCACCACCACCGGGATAAGCGCCAGCTTCAGCAGCATCCGGATGGCCGGGTTATCCCAACTGATAAAGGAGCCCACAATGATGGAGATAAACACCACCAGGAACAAAAAGCTGGTGCCGCATCTGGGGTGGAACCGCCGCTGCGGCCGGATATTTTCCACCGTCAGGGGCAGTCCGGCCTCGTAGCAGGCGATGGATTTATGCTCCGCCCCGTGGTACTCAAAGACCCGGTGGATCTCCTTCATGCGGCTGCACAGCCACATGTATCCCACCAGGATGATGACCTTGATGAGACCCTCAATGAGCGAAAGCCCAATGCCGGCGCCCAGCAGCGGCTTCAGCAGGGAAGAAAGCCCGGTGGGGATAAAGATAAACAGCACCGCCGCCAGGGCCACCCCCAGCACCACGGCCACACCGCTCAGTACCTTCATCAGGTTATCGCCCAGCTTTTCCTCCAGCCACTTGTCAAATTTGGTGGGCTCCTCCTCCACGCCGGCCTTTTCGGCGCTCTTCATCAGGCAGCCGTAGCCCACCACCATCGAATCCACCATATTGAAGATGCCCCGCAGAAAGGGCACCCGGCGGGTCCAGTGCGCCTTTTGACCCCCCTTGTGGGTGTTCCAGGTCTCCACATCTATGCTGCCGTCCGGCAGCCGGGTGGCCATACTCGTCAGGAACGGTCCCCGCATCATAATGCCCTCAATCAGGGCCTGTCCGCCTATGGAAGTTTTCTTCTTTTCGTTTGCCATATGGGTATGTTTATTTCCTTTCTCAGCCCCTTGCCAGCGGCAGGGTAATGGTCACGGTGGTGCCCTCTCCCTTGCGGGAAGTAAGCTTCAGGCTGCCGCCGTGCATATTGATGATCTCATCCGCCACCGCCAGCCCTATGCCGGAACCGCGGCGGGAGGATTTTCCTTTGTAAAAACGGTCCTTCACCCTCGGCAGCTCCTCCGGCGCGATGCCGATGCCGGTATCCGCCACTGAGATAACGGCGCTGCCGCTTATGGTGGTCAGCGTCACCGCCACGGTGTCCCCGCCGTCGGAGTACTTGATGGCGTTATCCAGGATATTGATAAACACCTGCCGCAGCCGGTTGCGGTCTGCATAAACGATGATGACGCCCTCCGGCTCCTCGTACAGCAGGGTCTTGTTTTCCCGTCGGGCCCGCTCAGTGTACATCAGCACCACATCGCTCAGCTCCGCCGCCAGGTCCACATTCTCGCGGGTAAGCACCATCCGCCCGCCCTGGATGCGGGAAAAGTCCAAAAGCTCCTCCACCATCTGGGAAAGCCGCTCCGTCTCCCCCATGATGACCTGCATGCCCTTCCGCCTTGTTTCGGGGTCCAGGTCGTCGTCGCTCAGCAGCGTTTCGCCCCAGCCCCTTATGGCGGTCAGCGGGGTGCGCAGCTCGTGGGAAACCGAAGAGATGAAGTCATTTTTCACCTGCTCGGCGTTACTCAGCTCCTCCGCCATATTGTTGATGGAGGCGCACAGCTGGCCGATCTCATCGTCATTGTGGGTATCCAGCCGCACATCAAAGTCGCCCTGGGCGATCTGCCGGGCGGTCCGGCTTACCTCGCCCACCGGCGCGATGATGGAATTCATGAAGTAGCTGCTGGTATACAGCACAAACAGTAGGATGGCCAGCGCCACCAGCGAAGCGAACACCGTAATGAGGGTCAGCTGCCGGTCGATGGCCTGCATCGAGACCACATACCGCAGCCCCAGCAGGTCCTCTCCCGAAAGAGAGGAAAGCACGGTCACAGCCATAATTTTCTGGCCGTCCCATCGCCCGGTAAAGGAGCCGATACCGCCGTTTGTTCTCGAGTCGGCCAGGTCGGGCATGGCGGTATCCTGCGGCAAAAACCCGCTGGAGGTAAGGAACACCTGCCCCTCGGCATCCAGCGCCATCAGCTCTATGCGGTCCCTGTACTCAAAATCCTGTACCAGCTCATACAGCCGGGCATTAAAGTCGCTGCCCGCATCGGCCGCGGCGCTTTCCAGGCGGGCGCTTACCGCGGCCGCCCGCGTGCGGATGTACTGGGAGGCACTATTGTAGTAGAAAGAATGCATGGCGGCGGAAACACCGATGACCATGGCCACCATGATGACCACGATAATGCCAAAGCTATTCAGTAACCACCGCTTGGTGATGCTGCTGCGTGGTGCCATCGGCTTTCCGCCTCCTTTCTTCCGCTTCGTTTTTTGGGACGCTCCGTCCGGCGAAAACCGGCGCTGGCGGCGTCAGAGAGCCTCGACAGGCATCAGTCCGCCTTCACCGGACAAGAGCCTGCCTGCGGCCCTCTTTCTTGCCATCCTCCGCTTTTCGGCCGGCCGCGGCTTATTCCACCCACTTGTAGCCAAAGCCCCACACCGTGGTGAGGTATTTGGGATTGCTGGGCTCCGGCTCTATCTTCATCCGCAGCCGACGCACATTCACATCCACTATCTTGTCATCGCCAAAGTAGCTGTCGCCCCACACGGTGGCCAGCAGGGCGCTGCGGTCCAGGGCCACATTGGGGTTGCGCATAAAGTGCTCCATCAGCTGGAATTCCACCTGCGTCAGGTCGATCTTCTGGCCGTCGCGGGTCAGGCTGCGGCTGCGGATATTGAGCTGGAACGGGCCGGAGCGCAGTTCTGTCTCCGGCTCCTGCTTGGCGCTGCTCATGCTTACCCGGCGGTAAACGGCATCCACCCGGGCCACCAGCTCGCTGGGGCTAAAGGGCTTGGTGATGTAGTCATCGGCGCCCAGCATCAGGCCGTTCACCTTGTCCATCTCCTGGCTTTTGGCGGAAAGCATGATGATGCCCAGGGTGTTGTTTTTCTCCCGGATATGCTTGCAGACGGCAAAGCCATCGATGCCGGGCATCATGATATCCAGAATGGCGACCGAAAAGCTGTCGCCCTGCTCATCAAAGACACGGATGGCATCCTCGCCGCAGCTGACATCCACGACCTCGTAGCCGCTGCGCTGCAGATTGATGACCTCAAATTCACGGATGGCGTCCTCGTCCTCACAGATGAGAATTTTGCGGGGTGCTGCCATAAGTTTTACCTCCTGTGTGTTGGTTTTTCGGGAACCCCATGGGGGAGAATTGCGATATTTTTTCCGGCTTCTGGTTTTACTGGGGGAGGGGATTGGCCATCTCCCGACGCAGGGCGGCGATCCCAGTAGGGAGAACGCTGTTTTTCCCCTGGCCGCGGCCGACGGGCTGCCGGTTGGTTTTTAGCGAGCCGTTTTCCCTCTGCTTGAATTTTAAGCCCAATAGGGGGATCGGCTGGCGCTTTGCCGGTTTCCCGGTGCAGGGCTGGGACAGCAGTTATCCCAGCAGGGAGAAGCCTTCTTCCACCTGTGTCATGCTGATGGGGCTGCCGGCCGGCAGGAAAGCGTAGTAGGCAAATTGACCGCGGGTGGCCAGCAGGGTGTAGCCCTCCGGCTCGGTGCCCTCGGCGGCGGAAACCACCCGCAGCCGCAGGTATTCCTCGCCGGTTTCATTCAGGCTGCCGGTGTACCGCCGGAAAATGACCTCCCTGGTTTCGGCCCGGCGGGAAAGGGTCAGGGCATCCATCCAGTACTGGTCGTACAGGGCGGGCGGCAGGATAAAGCGCCAGCCATCGGTGGTATTCTGGTAGCAGGCGGCCACGGTGGAATAGCTGCCGTACTGCAGGGTCCGGTACTCGGTAAAATAGCGGGTCTCTTCCCGGCTGCTGCCGGCGGAGCCGGGCACAACGGCGCTCCAGGGCAGCTCCACTATGCCGTCGCCGTTGATATCGGCCGGGGAGGCCCCGGAGTAGCAGTAACCATCGGCATAGCCGGCGGGGGCTTCCTCCTGCGGGAGGACCAGCCGGCCGTTCTGCACGCCCACAAGAAGGGAAGCGGTCATATCGGCATTGATGCGGCCGGAGAAAACGGTGCCGGGCAGCTCCTGCGCGATGCGGCCGGTGACCGATTCCAGGATGTTCTGCAGGCGCAGGGAGCTGTAAGCGGAATCCAGCACCGAGATGCCGGCGCCGCTCCAGCCGATGTACTGCAGGGTGACGCCGCCATCCACGGTGGCCGCTATGAGTTCTTCATAGCCGTCGCCGTCAAAATCGGCAATGGCCATGCCATCGCAGCTGATGTGAAATTCCTCCGAAAGGGCGGCATCCCGGTAGCGGTACAGGTACAGGGTATCAAATTCCCGGTCTGGTTCCCGCCAGCCCACCAAAAGGTCGGTGGCGCCATCGCCGGAAAGGTGCCTGAAATCCACGAAAAGGACCTCGCCCTCAGTGCCGGGCAGGGCATTGCGGGCCCGCCAGCGGCCGTCGGATTTATCCAGAATTTGCAGGTAGACCAGTGGCTCATCCTCCACGGTGTAAAAGACAACGGCTTCTTGCTCTTCATCACCGTCCAGATCGGTGAAAATGTAGGGGGAGCGGTAGCTGCCGCCGGCGGGGTAGCACAGCCGCAGCTCCTGGCCGACCACATCCCGCAGGGCTTCATCCACCTCGGTTTGCAGCTCGGAAAGGACGGGAGGTGTGAGGAGGGAATCGACATCGGGCTGGTAAAGATCGCAGCCGGAAAGGCCCAGCAGCAGGCCGGCCCCCAGGGTCAGAGTACAGATGAGCTTTTTCATGGCGGTTCCTCCTTTCCGGCCATTTGGGTACAAACACCCAATCTACCATCTTCCATTGTAGTCTTTTTCCAGCAGCCTGTCAATGAACGGGGTGTAAATTCGGCGGGCCGAAAAAGGAAAATTTTCTACGAAAAAGAAGCAGGAATTTCCGGGGGAAATTGCGTATCGCGCGTGTGCGCGCAGGCGGGCATGGGTACGCGCGCGCGGGAGGGGTTATCCTAAAAATGGGAAAATGGGGGGCATGAGCCGTCACATCCCGGAGGCTTCGCAACGCCGAAGGCAAGATGAAACCAACTCTATAATTTGCGCCAGCAACCCCTCAGTCACGGCTGCGCCGTGCCACTTCGTTACTCCTTACATAGGGGAGTCTTTTGAAGCGGTGCACTGAGGAAGGCGGCGGAGCAAAAAGAACTCCCCCGCCGGGTGGCGGGGGAGGGAAGAGTTGGATCATTATTTGCGGTCGGTGGGGGCATTGGCGGCCAGCACCCGCTTTTCGGCATTGGTGACAAGATTGAGCAGGGAGGTGGCGAACAGCGGGTAATCCCGGCTGAGGGATTCGGTGGAGAGAGCCAGGGCATCCGGGTGGGTGATGGGGTCCATGCCCTCGGCAGGTTTACCGGCGGCGATCTGCTCGGCATTGGCCTGGCAGACCTGCATCATAGCGGCGGAATAGGGATGGGCGATCAGGCGGTTCAGCTTGAACATGGCGGGCTGGTTCTTCTCATTGGCGCCATGCAGGACGCGGAATGCCCGGTAGACCGCGAGCATCAGGAAATCGCTGACCTCGGTGACGAGGGCGCGGCTGCCGCTGCGGTTCAGGAGATCAAAGATGATATTAAGGGAATTGGTGATAAGCTTTTTATTAAGGGTGCACTGCACGCCATTGCGGAAGCTGTTCTCCTTGCCCGCGGCATCACTTTCAGGCAGTTCCTCGATGGTGAGGGTGAGACCGTTGCGGTCCGGGGTACGACCCAGGATGTAATCGCAGGAGACCCCGTAGAAATCGGCGGCGCGCACCAGAAAATCAAGACCGCATTCCCGGATGCCGTTTTCGTAATGGGAAAGCAAAGCCTGGGAGACCCCAAGCTGCTGTGCGGCACTCTTTTGGCTGATGCCCTTTTCTTTTCTTAGGAGAGTAAGCAAACGGGAAAATTCCGCGGCCACGGCGTACACCTCAAATCTAACATTATTACAGATAGTATAAATCATTATAATGGGGAAAGGGACATTTGTAAACCAAAAATGTCGAAGAAATGAAAGTTTCCTTAAAGTTTGTAAAATCCCATCAGAAATGCCCCGAAATTTTGTGATATTAAATAATGAGGAGTTCCTTTCGCACCAAAACTGTGCTATAATATTATCCGGAAAAAGGAAAGAACGCAGGAAGGAGAGCAGGCATGAAGAACTATGTGCTGCACTTTATACGGCACGGCCGCACCGAACACCAGCGCCAGGGCGTTTATATGGGACGGCGCACCGGCTCCGAGCTTTCGGCTGAAGGGATAGGGGAGCTGCTGGCGCTGCGGCGGGAATATGACTACCCCTCGGCGGAGGTAGTATTCAGTAGCCCGCTGCCGCACTGTTTACAGACGGCGGATTTTCTCTACCCGGAGAGCCGGCTGATGGTGGTGGACGAGCTGGCGGAGATGGACTTTGGCAGCTACGAGGGCAAGAGCCTGGAAGAGCTGAAGGACGACCCGGAATTTGGCCGGTGGCTGGCGGATTCTCACCACCAGAAGCCCCCGGAGGGGGAAAGCGGCGAGGAGTTCTTGATAAGGATCCAGGCGGCGGTGGCCGCAATGATAGATTACATGGCGCAAAATGAGATCTTTGAGGCGGCGGTGGTGACCCATGGCGGTGTCATTGCTACGCTGATGTCCACCCTGGGGCTGCCGCGGCAGCCGCTGCAGTTCTGGAAAACCAGCGGCGGGCGGGGCTTTACCTGCTTTGTGCATCCGCAGATCTGGCAAAACGACCACCTAATGGAGGTGGCGGGCATTCTGCCGCACGGTGCGGCGACCGCCTGCGATAATGGGACCGAAAAGAAAGGATGAGGAACAATGACGCTGAATAAGGCCATAAAATTTAACGCGAAAAAGTGCCTAAAGAATAACTGGGGACGGGCCATTCTGATCTTTGTGATCATGGCGGCGGTGAGCGCGGTGCTGGGCGCTTTGGATAATGCGATCTTTTCCGCCTTTGGCTTTCACCGGGTGGAGATCAGCATAGATCTGCTGCGGGGCGGCTATATGGAATGGTGGCTGGCGGAGGGCGCCGATGTGACCTGGTATGAGGTGGCGCTGAGCATCCTGCTTTCGCTGGTGCAGCTGTGCATTATGGCACCGCTGACATTGGGCGCCGCCAACTGGGCGCTGGAGCTTTCCGATGGGCGTAGCAATGCCATAGGTGAGCTGTTCTGGGCCTTTGATAACGCGGCGTGGTACCGCAGCGTATGGATGAGCATTACCGTGGCGGTAAAGACGGGGCTGTTCGCCATCGCGGTGGAGGCGATCCCGACGGTAATGATGGCGATAGGCGCGGCCAACCTGTGGGAGAATCGCTCCCTGGGGGTGCCGCTGGTGGTCATCGGCAGCGTGCTGATGCTGGTGGCGCTGCCCTTTACCTGGTGGTTTGGCGCGCGGTACATGGCGGCCAACCTGCTGCTGTGCGACCGGTACTACTACACCGTAAAAGAGGCGACAAGGCTTTCGGTAGCGCTGACCCGCGGCCGCCGTTGGCAGATCGTAGGATTTTACCTTTCCTTCCTGCCGTGGTACCTGCTGTGCTGCCTGGTGCTCCCGCTTCTGTATGTCATCCCCTATGTGGCGGTGGCCGGCACCATGATGGCCCGGTATCTTTTTGAGGACTATCTGCTGGGGCAGAAGAAGCTGGATGTTTCCGACCCGGATCAGCTCATCATTGATGATGTGGCGCCGGAGGATTACCACAAGGCCCGTGAGGAGCAGGGAATGGAGGCTCCGGCCCCTGCCGAGGAGCCTGCGGGGGAGCCTTTCGCCGCGCCGGCGGAGGAGGCCCCGGAGGAGGATAACGGCGGCATAGCGGAGCTGTAAAATGAATAGACGGCAAAAAGGAAGAGCCCCTGTGAGGGGGCTCTTTTTTGCAGTTTGTAAAAGGGGATGGGGCCAGGCGGCGCGGCGAAGCGGGGGAGGGCCGTCCCGCCCCGCAGGGGCGGCGGCCCGAGAGACAGCACAGCCGTGCCGCCGGGGATTACATGAGGGGGGCCAGCAGCTTAAGCAGGGCGCACAGGGCACTGGTGCCGCGCAGTTTGCTGCGGAGCTCCTCAATGGTGATGAGGCGGCTTTTTTCCAGGGTCTCTTCGATGTCCTTTTTGATCTCGGCAAGGACGGGGGTATGGTACAGCAGCACGGCGTTTTCGTAGTGGAGGTACAGGCTGCGGTAATCCAGGTTGGCGGTGCCCACCATGGCTGCCTCGTCATCGCACAGGCACATTTTGGCGTGGATGAAGCCGGGCTGATATTCGTAGATCTTGACGCCGCTTTGGATGAGGGTCTGGTAATAGGAGCGGCTGACCATGTGGACATACCATTTATCCGGGTGGGAGGGGGTGATGATGCGGACATCCACGCCGCTTTCCGCCGTGGTTTTCAGGGTGGTGACAAATTCATTATCCAGGATGAGGTAGGGTGTGGTGATATAGACATAATGGTCCGCCCGCTGGATGAGATGCAGATAGGCATTCTCCGCCGCATTAAAGTGATCCAGGGGGGAATCGGGGTAGGGCTGCACATAGCCCTGCGCCGGGAGCGCCCGCGCGGTGAGGTATTCTTCCTCGGGACGATCGAGGGTATCGCTGCCGGCGTTCAAGGTCCACTGCTGGAGGAACATACGGGTAAGGCTGCGCACCGCGGCGCCACACAGCAGCACGGAGGTATCCTTCCAGTGGCCGAAACGCTCCACCTTATTGATGTATTCATCGGCCAGATTGATGCCGCCGGTGAAGCCAACCTGGCCATCGATGACGCAGATCTTGCGGTGGTCGCGGTAATTAAGGCTGGGATCCATGCTGGGGCGCATGGGGTTATACGGAACAGCCTTGATATTGAAGCTGGCCAGTTCCTTGGGATAGCTGGCGGAAAGCCGCTGAATGCAGCCGAAGTCATCGTAGATGACGCAGACCTCCACCCCGGCGGCAGCCCGCTCCCGCAGAATTTCCAGGACGGAATCCCACATCAGGCCTTTTTCGAGGATGAAATACTCGAGGAAGATGAATTTCTTGGCCTTGGGCAGCTCCCGCATCAGCTGGCGGAAGAAATCCTCGCCCAGAGGGGCGTATTCCACCTGGGTGCCGCCATAGGCCGGAAAGCCGGAGATATTGCGGATATAATCGGTGAGGACGCGGTGGTGGGGGTATTGCTCCAGCAGGGCGGCGGTGTCGCCTTCCTCAGCGGTAAAGAGCGCCGGGTGGGCCGCTTCATTGGCGGCGATCTTCTCCCAGTAGCGGTGGGGCAGTGTTTTATTGCCGAACTTGAGGTAGAAGAACCAGCCCACCACCGGCAGCGTCATGATGAGGATGATCCAGGTGATCTTGTAGGAGGGGTTATCATCCTTGGCGACCAGCCAGATGACAATGATAAGGCTGAACAGCACAAAGGCGGCGTAAAGATAGGTGGAGTAGCTGCTGATATTGAACAGGATAACGGCGAAGATGCCGATTTGGACCACGATGAGCAGAGAGAACCAGAACACCCTGCTGATGAGGAAGCGCAATATTTTTTTCATGCCGCACCGCCTTTCCCGAAAAATGCCGAATGACTATATTACAAGTATTATAATATGTTATATCTATTTTACATCAATTAGAGGGAGCTTGTCAAACCACAGTGAGGGGCTGGTGTACCAAGGAAAAAGGGTGTATAATAGGCCAAGAAACGCAAGGGAGGCGGGAATATGCCATGGAGCGAATGGATAAAGGAGCCGGTATGCTGGCTGGTGTGCTATCTTATTATCGCCAATTTGGCGGGCTTTGCTATGATGGGAATCGATAAATATAAAGCGAAGCATGAGCGCTGGCGCATCCGGGAGCGGACGCTGATGCTGACGGCCGCTTTGGGCGGCTCGGTGGGAGTGTTCTGCGGGATGCGGGTATTCCACCACAAGACGCTGCACAAGCTGTTCCGCTGGGGCGTGCCGGCCATTATGGCGGTACAGGCGGCGCTGGCCGTGTATCTTATCTGGTTCCGGTAAAAAGGAAAGGAATAAAAGCAACAGAAAAACCGCCGCATTGCTGCGGCGGTTTTTCTGTGCTTGTGACAATTGTGTGATAGAGGTAAGAGAGAGGTTAATGTGTTGACTGTAATCTGAGGGTTTTTGAGGAGGTCAGCTAAGGGTTTTTGTTCCCTTGCTGTGATTTTATTATAGAGCATCGCAAAGGAAAAGTTGTAAAGCGTTTATGAACAATAAATGAAACTTTTTTGGGAAATTTAACACAAAATCGTGAACAAGGCCATTCGGAGAGATTTCACAAAGGAAAATGGCGCTTTGACTAAAACATAACAAGTATTTTGCAGCAAAATATATGAAAAACAAGGATTGACAGCGGGCCGCGGCGTGATTATAATGACTAATTTGTTAGAGGAATAAAAATGCGAAAGGCCGGGGAACGGCCTGTGGAGTGAAGAATATGAATGAGAAAACAGCCCAATTTTCCCTGCGGGGGCTTTTTCAGCCGCGGGACCTGACAGAGGGCACCCCCTGGAAGACGATTCTGGCCTTTGCGCTGCCCATTATCATCAGTTACCTGCTGCAGCAGGTGTATACCATCAGCGATGCGGCCATAGTGGGGCAGACGCTGACGGCCGGCGAGGTGGCCGGGGTGAATGATACCACCTCCATCATCTTTATCTTTTTGCAGTTCGCGTTCGGTGTCAGCGCGGGCTTTTGCGTGGTGACGGCCGCGGAGGTGGGCGCCCACCATGAAGCCGGGGTGCGGCGCTCGCTGGCGGCGCAGATCCTGCTTTCGGCGGCGCTGACGGTGCTGCTGACCGGGCTGGCACTGCTGCTCTTGAAGCCGATGCTGGCGTGGATCAATGTGACGCCGGAAAGTCCGGAGGTGTACCGCGCGGCCCATACCTACTGCGCTATCATCTTCGCGGGCATCGGGGCGCAGCTTTTCTATAATTTTATCTGCTCCTTTTTGCGCAGCATGGGGGATTCGGTAACGCCGCTTTTGTTCCTGCTGTTTTCCACCATCCTCAATATCGGGCTGGACCTTTTGTTCATTGTGTCCTTCCATTGGGGTGTTGCCGGGGCGGCCATTGCCACGGTGGCGGCACAGCTTATCAGTACGGTAGGGTGCTTTCTCTACGCCTTTGTAAAGTACCCCAAGCTGCGGCTCCACCGGGAGGACTGGCAGGTCACGCTGGGGGATATGCGCCGGCACCTGGGGCAGGGTATCCCGCTGGGACTGCAGTTTTCGGTACTGGCTATCGGTATTATCGTGATGCAGAGCGTGGTGGTGAAGTTCGATATCCTGGAGGGGGAGATGATCTCCAACGCGGCGCAGAATGGCTTTGGCGCGGCGAATAAGCTGAACAATCTGCTGATGACCCCGATGAACGGCCTGGGCGCGGCCATGACCAGCTATACGGCCCAGAACATGGGTGCCGGGCAGCCGGAGCGCATCAAAAAGGGAACGCTGCAGGCGCTGGCGATGGTATCCATCCTGGCGGGCATCTCCATTGCGATTGGGCTGGGGCTTTCCTTTGGCGGCAGCTACCTGCGCATCTTCCTGAGCGTCGATAAGGTGACGGCCGAAACGATGCGCTATGGCAACACCTATCTATATGTGGATCTGGCGATGTATCTCTTTTTGGGGTTCATCTTTGTGGTGCGCAACTGTGTGCAGGGCATCGGGCTTTCGCGGTTTATCCTGGGGGCAGGTACCGCGGAGCTTCTGGCCCGGGTGGCGGTGTGCCTGTTGCTGCCGGCGGCTTTTGCGGGCGGGGAGGTAACAGCGGCGGCCCCGGCGATTTCCTTCTACGCGCTATGCGCGGCGGACCCCGCGGCCTGGATGGCGGCAGATGCCGTGCTGATGATCCCCTTCCTGCGGGATATTATGAGAAAATGGCAGTGAGAGCTGCCGTTTTTTCTTATCCGCAGGGAGGAAAAAATTTCTTCTTATTTTGGTAAAACAAATGTTTGCAATTTAAGAACATATGTGCTATACTACTTTTAGAAACAGATAAGGGAGGCCGTGCTATGCAGGAAATCAGCCAAAAAGCCCGCCAGGTGCTGGAGTATCTGACCCAGAGAGAGAGCAGCATTCCACCCACGGTGCGGGAGATCGGTGCTGCTTTGCAGATCAAATCCACCTCGACCGTCCACAAGTATCTGACGGAGCTTGCCACCGCCGGGTACATCGAAAAGGGCGATAAGATGAACCGTGCTATATCCCTGCCGCAGCAGCAGAGCGCCAAGGTGCCGCTGCTGGGCGTGGTCACCGCCGGCCAGCCTATTCTGGCGGTGGAGGACATTGAGGGTTATGTGCCCTACCAGGGCGGCCGTTACCCCGCCAATGAGCTGTTTGCGCTGCGGGTCCGCGGCGAGTCCATGATCGAGGCGGGGATCCTCAGTGGGGATATTATTATCGTGCACCGCACGCCCGCGGCCCAGAATGGGGAGATCGTGGTGGCGCTGGTGGAGGATGAAGCCACCGTCAAGCGCTTCTACAAGGAAAACGGGCATTACCGCCTGCAGCCGGAAAACAGCACCATGGAGCCCATTATTGTGGATTCGGTGCTGATCCTGGGCAAGGTGGTAGCACTGCTGCGGGAATACTAAGAAGAAGTCCGCAAAAAAGGCGGGCGGCGCGGCGGCGCGTGCGAGGGGCGACCGGAGGGAGCCCCGAGGAGAGCAGAACCGCGATGCCCGGTAAGCGTGCCGCTATTTTGAAAAGCTGAATAAAAGGAAGCCTCCTGCCAAAGATGTGAGTATCTTACGGCAGGAGGTTTTTATAATGGAAAGCATGATGGAAAAGCTGTGCGGCACCCGCACCGAGGAAAATCTCAGGACAGCCTTTGCGGGAGAATCACAGGCAAGGAACAAGTACACCTACTACGCCAAAAAGGCCGAGGAGGACGGCATGAACCAAATCGCGGAGATCTTCCGCATTACGGCGCTTAATGAGGAACAGCACGCGAAGATCTGGTTCAAGCTACTGAATGACGGAATAGGCTCCACAGAGGAGAACTTGAAAAACGCCGCGGAAGGAGAGCACTTTGAGTGGGCGGAAATGTATGCCGATTTTGCCAAAACGGCCGAAGAGGAGGGCTTTGCAAACATCGCGCGGCTATTTAGCGGGGTGGCGGCCATAGAAAAGAGCCATGAGCAGCGATTCCTAACGCTGGAGCGCTCCGTCCGGGAGGGGGGAGTATTCCAAAGTGGGGAGGAGACCACCGTTTGGATCTGCCGCAACTGTGGGCATATTGCCGTGGGTAAGACAGCACCGCAGGTTTGCCCGGTGTGCAGCCATCCACAGGCGTACTTCCAGCGCCGGGCGGAAAACTACTGATGTGAGAAGGCGGGCTCTCCGGAGCGGGCAAGGGCTGCCCACAGCAAAGCGGAGGGGCAGCCCTGAGAAGCGCAGGAGCGCCCGCCTGGCTAAATGGGATAAAGGAAAAGCCGCCCCTTTGCAGGGACGACTTTTTAAGTTAGCTTATTGCAAGGATCAAGCCTTGAACATGAGCAGCAGGAAGCCAGCGGCTACAGCGGAACCGATAACACCGGCTACATTGGGGCCCATGGCGTGCATCAGCAGGAAGTTGGTGGGGTTGTACTTACGACCCTCGACCTGAGATACACGGGCAGCCATAGGAACGGCGGAAACGCCGGCAGAACCGATCAGAGGATTGATCTTGCCGCCGGTGAGCAGGCACAGCAGCTTGCCCAGCAGTACACCACCAGCGGTGGAGAAGCAGAAGGCAGCCAGACCCATTACAACGATACCAATGGTCTGCAGGGAAAGGAAAGTCTGACCATCGGCGGTAGCGCCAACGGTGGTACCCAGCATGATGGTAACGATGTTGCAGAGAGCGTTCTGCGCGGTGTCGGAAAGACGCTCAACGCAGCCGGCCTCACGGAACAGGTTACCCAGCATCAGGCAGCCGATCAGAGAAGCGGTATCGGGGATGAGCATGATAACAACGCAGGAAACAACAATGGGGAAGATGACCTTCTCCGCCTTGGAAACCTTGCGCAGCTGGCCCATCTTGATGACGCGCTCTTTCTTGGTGGTAAGAGCCTTCATGATGGGGGGCTGGATGAGCGGGATCAGAGCCATGTAGGAGTAGGCAGCTACTGCGATGGCAGAGAGCAGCTCGGGAGCCAGCTTATTGGTAACAAAGATAGCGGTAGGACCATCCGCGCCGCCGATGATACCGATGGAAGCAGCCTGAGCAGCCGTGAACAGGTGCTCGCCGCCGACGGTGATGGCATTGGCGAAGATGAAGGCAATGTAGATACCCAGCTGAGCGGCAGCGCCGAGCAGCAGGGAGATGGGGTTGGCCAGCAGCGGGCCAAAGTCGGTCATCGCGCCTACGCCCATGAAGATGAGGCAGGGGAAGATGGAAGACTTAACGCCGCGGTGGATGATACGCAGAACGCCGGAATCATACCAGTGAACATTGGCCAGCTGGGACTGGGCAGCAGCCAGTTCCGAGACAAGCGTTGGGTTGGTAGGATCGGCGGCCAGTGCGGCCGAAGCATTCTTTACCGCAAGGGTGGCGGCTTCGGTGGCATCGGTCATAATACCGGTATCAGGCAGGTTGGCCAGCATCATACCAAAAGCGATGGGCAGCAGCAGCAGCGGCTCAAAACCCTTTACAATGGCGCAGTATAGCAGCACAAAGGAAATGAGCAGCATGACGCCCTGCTGCCAGCTGAGATTAGCAAAGCCGGAGCGAGCAAAGGTCTCGCTGAGAATTCCTAAAAAGTCCATTTAGTATATCCTCCCTCTATCAAGAAAGAGTAGCAAGAACATCATCGGTGTTAACAGAAGTGCCCTTGGCAGCGACGGAAGCAACGGTACCATCGCAGGGAGCAACGATATCGTTTTCCATCTTCATAGCCTCCAGAATCAGAATGACATCGCCGGCCTTTACAGCGGTGCCAACAGGAGCGACCACATTAAGTACAGTGCCGGGCATGGGGGCGGTTACATTGGCGCCGCCGGCGGGAGCAGCCGCTACGGGAGCGGGGGCAGGAGCGGGGGCGGGAGCGGCTACAGGTGCGGGAGCAGGAGCAGCCTTGGGAGCGGGGGCAGCAGCAGGAGCGGCAGCCGCGGTGGTATTGGTGATCTTAGCAGTATTCTTCTCAACTTCTACTTCATAGTTCTTGCCGTTGAGAGTAACAACATACTTGGCCATTTGGTTTTTCCTCCTCTAAAAATTAGCAAGCTTTGATGGATTTGATGGTGACGGTATCCAGCGTAAAGCCGTTTTCGGTGGCGCACTTGGAAACCAGCTCAGCAGCCTCCTCAGGCTTCAGGCCGCCCAGATTCTCAGGCAGCTCGATAGCGCGGATCGCACGGAAAGACAGCTCAGAGGGCTGAGCTCCCAGCTTATCAGCGGTGATCGCCATGACCATGGCAGCGGTGGGCTCATCCACGCCGCACAGGGCCAGAACAGGCTTCAGAACATTGTAGCCGGCAACGAGGGTACGCACGGCAGCCGCCGGTGCAGCAGCCTTAGGAGCAGGCGCAGCAGCGGGAGCGGCTTTGGCAGCGGGTGCCGCGTTACCTTTTTTTCCAGCAATGGAAGACACGACCTTGCCCATCAGCATGATGATAAGAGCCAGAATGATCAGCTCCATAAATACGACCAGCATACCGATACCAGCCATAGTGAGCGACTCGCCAAAGGTCAGGTTGTAGCTGCCGCCGTTGGCTACGCGCTCAGTCAACATTTGTACTAACATCAGTCTTTACCTCCTTCTTGTGTTATTTTACCTCACGGATAGAAAAGTGAATTTCGTTATCATCCTCTTTGCGGTCACGCTTCTCAAAGTAAGCCTCCGCCTGCGCGGGGAACGCAATGTAGGAAAGAACATCCTCATCGCTGTGGGCACGCTCTCCCAGCTCCCGCTTGGCTTTCTCAAAGCCGGGCTCCAGCAGGTCGGCGTAGCGCTGGGTAATGGGTTTTTCGTCACCCAGCACCAGCTTCTGTACTTCGGGGTCTATCTTGCCCGGAGCGCGGCCATACTCGCCTTTGACATAGGCTTTGATCTCTTTGGAAACATTCTTATAGCGTCCGCCGGTCAGCACATTTACCGTGGCCTGAACACCGACCATCTGGCTCATGGGCGTAACGAGCGGAGGATAACCAAGATCTTTGCGTACCTTCGGTACTTCCAGCAAAACGGCATCCAGCTTGTCCAGCGCCTTCTGCGCGGTAAGCTGGGCCACCAGGTTGGAGAGCATGCCGCCCGGCACCTGATAAATGAGGGCATCGGTGGCATTGCCCATGACCACGGGGTTCAAGAGGCCGTTGGCCAGGTACTTGGCCCGGATGGGCTTAAAGAAGTCATTGATCTTCTTTACCACATCATCCTTGACGGAGATCTCGTAGCCCATTTCACGCAGGGCGTAAACAAGGGTCTCCGTGGGGGGCTGGCTGGTGCCGCCGGAGAAGCAGGAAACAGCGGTATCGATAACATCGGCGCCGGCTTCCACAGCCTTCATCAGCGTCATGGGGCCCAGACCCGTGGTATTGTGGGTATGGATGACGATGGGAACCTTGATCTCTTTCTTGAGCGCGGTCACGAGGTCATAGGCCTCCTTCGGGCTCATAATGCCGGCCATATCCTTGACGCAGATGGATTGAACGCCCAGCGCCTCGATCTCCTTGGCCAGCTTCACATAGCTTTCCAGGTTATGAATGGGGCTGATGGTGTAGCAGATGCAGCCGGAGGCATGCGCGCCACACTTCAAGGTCTCATCCACGGCCACTTCAATATTGCGGATATCGTTGAGCGCATCAAAGATACGGATGATATCAATGCCGTTTTCCACCGACTTGCGGACGAACATGCGCACCACATCATCGGGGTAGTGCTTGTAGCCCAGCAGGTTCTGGCCGCGCAGCAGCATCTGCAGCGGGGTCTTGGGGCAGGCCTTCTTTATCTTGCGCAGCCGCTCCCAGGGATCTTCGTTGAGGTAGCGCAGGCAGCTATCAAAGGTGGCGCCGCCCCAGCACTCCAGCGAATAATACCCTGCGTTATCCAGCTCGCTCAGGATCGGCTCGAACTCATCGAACGCCATACGGGTGGCGATGAGCGACTGGTTGGCATCACGCAACACGGTCTCGGTGAACTTTACGGTTTTTTTCATGGCAATCCCTCCTGCGGTTTTGTATTCCATTTGATCTGATGCAAAACAGGAACGCTGCAGATGGCGGCATAACGGGAATGACCCGGCAGGGCCTATTATGCCCCCATTAAAACGCTTACCTTGGTATTATAGTACATTTTCGACCGAAAGTGCAATACCTTATCGATTTAATTTAGGGAATTTTTCATAGCAAAATTATCATAAGACTTTTCGGCGACAAATCGGCGGCTACTATTTTATTTATATTAACGAAATCTTAGTGCGCATGACAAAATTATAACAAAAACGGGAAGGATCGGCTCCTCCCCGTTTGTGAATTGTTTACATATCCCGGCTGGCCACAAAGTTGATGCCCGTCCCGCCGATATCGGCTAGGATGACCTGTCCGCAGGCCACCGGAGCGGTCACTTCCACCGTATCCAGCATCCGCACGGCATCCCGCACCAGAGAACGGGGCAGGGCGCCGTCGGTTTTTACCGGCAGGCGGGGGTGAATGCCCCCAATGATCCTGACCGTGGAGGTGACCACCCGGGTGGGGTTGGTCATCTCCGCCACGCCGTACTGCTGCCCGCGCGGGCAGCCATAGCCCGCGATCTGCCAGCCCTCGGCCGTCTGCTCGGCGGTCAGGTGGCAGCCCTTGGGACACACGATGCAGATAAGCTCCTGTTTCATCGGTTAGCCTCCTCCTTTGCTATCACAGAGATGGTGACGCTCCCTACGGCTTTTTCCAGCAGGGGGCGGGGCAGCGCGATCTTTTCCATCTCACCGGGGGCCATGTGCTCCCGCGGGAAGCGGCAAAGCAGCGCGCCGGCCTCATTGGTCACGGTGATGACACGATCCCGGTAGACATTATTCACCCGGAAAAATACCTCGCACAGCTTATCCACACCCTCTACCCGGATGTGCTGGGGCACGGTATAGTTGACGGCATTGCCGTTTTTCAGCTCGATGCACCGGCCGCCGATCTCTTCGCCCAGGGCGTAGCGGGCCGCGGCGGCTCCGGCCTTTTCACTTTCGGCCGAAACGAAATCCACCAGGTCATGCACATGCACCACATTGCCGCAGGCAAAGATACCCGGTGCCATGGTCTCCATGTTCTCGTAAACGACGGCGCCGTTGGTGCGGCGATCCATGGGAATGCCAGCGCCGCGGGTCAGCTCGTTTTCCGGGATAAGCCCGACCGAGAGCAGCACGGTATCGCAGTCAAAGGTCTGCTCGGTGCCGGGAATGGGCCGGCGGGCCTCATCCACCCGGCTGATGACCACCTGCTCGACACGCTCCCGGCCCTTGATATCGGTGATGGTGTGGGAAAGATACAGGGGGATATTGTAGTCATTCAGGCACTGGACGATATTGCGGTTCAGGCCGTTGGAATAGGGGCAAAGCTCGACGCAGGCAAGCACCTTGGCACCCTCCAGCGTCATGCGGCGCGCCATAATAAGGCCGATATCGCCGGAACCGAGAATGACCACCCGGCGGCCGACCATGTAGCCTTCCATATTGACATAGCGCTGTGCCGCGCCTGCGGTAAAAATACCGGCAGGCCGGTCGCCCGGAATGGCAATGGCTCCGCGGGTGCGCTCCCGGCAGCCCATGGCCAGCACCACAGCCCCGGCCTTCAGCTCCTGGTAGCCATCCACGGTATTGATGCAGCAGATCCGGCGGTCGGCGGTGATCTCCACCACCATGGTATCCAGCATCACTTCCGCCTTGGTTTGCCGCAGCAGCTGAATAAAACGCCCGGCGTATTCGGGACCGGTCAGCTCCTCCTTAAAGCGGTGCAGGCCAAACCCATTGTGGATACACTGATTGAGGATGCCGCCCAGCTCTTTGTCCCGCTCGATGACCAGGACTTTCTTGGCGCCCTTTTCGCAGGCGGCGCAGGCGGCAGCCAAGCCGGCGGGTCCGCCGCCGATGACAATGACATCGTATTTTTTCATTGGGCGTCGCCTCCTTTTTCGGCTTTGGAGCCGGTCTTGGTCTCGCCGCACAGCAGCCAGCTGCCTTCCTCATCCATCAGCACCTGCTCTTTGGGGAGGCCCAGCTCCCGGGCAATGATCTCGTGCACACGCGGCCCGCAGAAGCCGCCCTGACAGCGGCCCATGCCGGCATTGCAGCGGCGCTTGATGGCATCGATAGAGGTGGGAACGATGGGCCGGTGCAGCGCCTCCACAATCTCCCCTTCGGTAACAGTCTCGCACCGGCAGATGACCCGGCCGTACAGAGGATTTTCCTTAATGAGAGCAGCCTTTTCCTTGGGGGAAAGGTGCCGGAACACTGTGCGCTTGCGGGTATCGGTAAAGTGCTCTTTTTCTACGGTTTCCAGGCCGCAGCCACGCAGCAGCTCCACCGCCTTTTCCGCTATGGCAGGCGCGGCGGAAAGTCCCGGGGAACGGATCCCGGCCAGATTGATAAAGCCAGGCGCCTGTTTGGATTCCTCTATAATAAAATCCTCCTGCTGGGTATAGCAGCGTACCCCTGAAAAATTGCGGATGCTCTCCCGGTAATTGAGATCCGGCACGCTGCGGGCAGCCGCGGTGCGCACCTCCTCCAGCCCAAAGGCGGTATTGGCCACGCTTTCCACATCCTCCACAGCATCGGCGCTGGGCCCAACGATCAAATTCCCGTGAACGGTGGGGGAGACTAGTACGCCCTTGCCCCTTTCATTGGGACATTGGAAAATGACATGCTCCACCACATGTCCCTGCGATTTATCCATTATATAATATTCGCCCCGTACGCCCTTCACGGTAAAGCCGGCGCCGCCCGCCATCTCGTGCACCTTATCGCAGTGCAGCCCGGCGGCATTTATAATATAGCGTGCCTCAAAATTCCCCTTGGGGGTATGCAGGCGGTAGCCCTCCCCGGAGCGGTCTATGCCGGTAACGGGGGCGGAAAGCCGCAGCTCGCAGCCGTTCACCACGGCGGTCTCGGCCAGCGCCAGCGCGTATTCCCACGGGCTTACGATGGCGGCGGTGGGGGCGTACAGCGCGGCGGTCACTTTGTCGCTCACATTTGGCTCCAATGCGTGCACTTCATCAGCGGTCAGCAGCTCAATGCCGGGCACACCATTGGCAAGGCCCTGCTGGTACAGCTTCTCCAGGTGGCGCTCGTCCTCTTCGCCAAAGGCCAGTACCAACGAGCCGATCTCCTCCCGCTCCACATCCAGCTTTTCACACAACTCCTTGGCCAGCGCCACGCCGCGCACATTGGTCTCAGCCATCAGGGTGCCGGGGGTGGGGTCATATCCCGCGTGCAGAATAGCGCTGTTGGCTTTGGTGGTCACATTGGCCACATCGTTTTTGGCCTCCAGCACCAGCACGCGGCAGTTGTACCGGCTCAGCTCGTAGGCAGCAGCGGCGCCCACTATCCCGCAGCCGATGACAGCAACATCATACATCATTGGTTCCTCCTTTTTAATGAAAGAAACAGATTGTTAAAACCACCACAAATATACCATTATAAAGGGGGCTTTTCAATAGCAAAAAAAGAAAAGAAAACCGTAAAAAAGTGATTGACACCGGCTTTTCGCTGTGGTATGATATAAAAGCTGTCGGGTAAGACAGCAAGCCGCACCTTGAAAATTGAACAGCATTCACTTGAAATTGATCGAAAAGTCAATGGAGAGTCCTTGTAAATTCTAAGAGATTTAGTACTCTTAAAAACACAAG
>ENA-OURZ01001092-OURZ01001092.1-human-gut-metagenome-genome-assembly--contig:-NODE-1092-length-32194-cov-6.937024_pt1 | contig 32194 bp, 36 predicted proteins | sample MGYA00242073_ERZ509195 | MGnify/ENA primary metagenome ERZ509195 (study PRJEB26280, sample SAMEA2338837) | human gut metagenome | biome: human gut; feature: human-associated habitat; material: faeces... | reverse complement strand
GCAAGAAATCAAGGCTGCGAGGAAAAAGAATCGAGACAAGAATGTTGAAAAAAGATTGGCAGCACTTGAGATGCGAGCAGAAGGGAAGCAGAACAAAGAAATTCGTGAAAAAACCGGCTTCCACACGCAATATATTACCGTGTTGGTTTCCCGATATAAAGCCAACGGTCTTGCAAGTATCACAGAAAGCCACTATCACGGAAACCACCGGAACCTGAGTTATGCAGAAGAGGAAGCGCTCTTGGAGCCGTTTCGTCAGGCTTCAAATGCAGGAAAAACGGTATCGGTGCATGATATTGAGACTGCATATCGGGAAGCTGTAGGCCATTCCATAGGGACATCACAGATCTATTACGTCCTCCACCGCCACGGTTGGAGGAAAGTCATGCCAAGGAGCAAGCATCCGAAGAAAGCCAGTGATGAGGTCATCGAGGCCTCAAAAAAATTAACAAGCGAATCGGCGAACTAAAGGATTATGTAAACAAGTCTGGTCATCCACATCAAGAAGTACGACTTATGTTCCAGGATGAAGCAGGATTCGGACGAATCAATAAGCCCAAATACTGCTGGTGTGAAAAGGGCATTCGTCCATCGGTACCTTGCCATCACATTCGTGAATATCGGTATGCATACGGAGCTGTTGAACCAGTAACGGGAAGCTCCTGTTTTCTTGTTATGCCGTATTGCAATTCTACTTGTATGAACATATTTCTTGAGGAACTGTTCAAGCAATACCCGGATGATCTGATCCTGCTGTGTTGTGATGGTGCAGCATGGCACAAGTCTAACAAGCTTCATATCCCGGAAAACATAGAGTTGTTTTACATTCCACCGTATACGCCTGAGATGAATCCCATCGAGCAGATATGGAAAGAACTTCGAATCACGGGCTTCCGCAATGAAGTGTTTGCTTCTTTGGAGAAGGTAGTAGATCGGCTTTGCGATACCATTTGCACCTTGACCTCTGATACGATAAAGAGCAATACACGGCGTAGTTGGATAATCAATTTTTTTAATTAGATTTTAGCATGATATGTCGAACTTTTTGAGCCAAAAAACAAAGAAAAAACTCCGAAACCATACGATTTCGGAGCTTTTATATGGTGGACAGTACAGGACTCGAACCCGTCTTCCGGGTTTCGGGTCCTGTTTTGCCGTGTTTTGCGGTCTTTTTTGTGCCAGCAGTGCAGTGTATTGTACCGCTTGATGCTCTGTAGGTTTTAGACGTGCTTTTGCCGTAAGGCTAAAAATAAGGCTAAATCCAGAGCCATTGGCAACCCATTTTAGAGGAATAAATCTTGTCTTCCCATTTCCCAATCTGGATATATTTGAACGGCAAAGCCAGCATCTGTATCCCATGCACATTCAAATAAAAGGAGCGTTGTTCCGTCTTGTTTGAACAAAAGCGACGTGGGCATCAAAACGGTGCTTAGCTCCGATGCGTCTTGAATCTTTTTGGCTTCCGGCCAATTAAAGCGAAGCACATCAAAATTTTCGTTTATAAACTCGATCACTTTTTCTGCAAGGAGATTCAGCATTGCTTGCTTGTTCTCCTGAAATCTTTTGTAACTTGCTCTTTCGGCCTCGGTTATCGGCTTTCCGGAATACGCTTTTGCTACAACTGATATCTGCCAACGTCTCTCGAACATTTCATATTCGTCAGTCTTATACCATCTGTGATGATACTCCATATGTCCGAATACAGGATCGTTGATATAGTTATTCATATCGTTCCTCCATCTTGCAGATTGGCTGCTTTATAAACCGAAATACCACCCGAATGTGGAATATTCCCATGAACCTCAGATGGAACCTTCTGCATGGTTTTGCAATCGTTGCACTCATGCCATGTATAGTGGTTCTCTTTCCTCCATTGTGCGACTTCTTCTGGGGCGCAGCCTCGCTGCAACGCTAAAGCTTCATCTGCCTGATCGAAATTTGCACCTCTATCATCGGAAAAATCTTCGATTTCTACAGAACCTTTACCGACTTCCGAAAAATTTGCTTCACCATGGGAAAACGGAATGCCTTCAAAATGATAGCATTCTTTTATTTGTGACCAGGATTTATGCTCAGGATTTGTCCCGTTTCTGCTGCCAGGAACAGCGTCTTCTGCGGGAATCCACTTTGAGTTTCCAATTGCTCCGTCCCATATGCCTCCATTGCGTGGCAGGCGCAGGGATCTTTCTGCACTGATTTCCTGTGCAAGTTGATTGATTTTGTTTTTTATGTCTTCCAGCCGCCCCTCTGGCGTCTGCGGAATTTCTGCTTTCAGTTTATCCGGTACAGTCCATTCCGACAAGCTTTTTTCTGGTGCTTCTATCGGCTTCACTTCAAATTTCCCAAAGTGCATCAGTAAATTCCCCCTTCTTTATTCAGGCAATAAATCATACATTCTTGTTCCGGATGGCGCTTCATTTCGACATAGGCAATCAGTGTCAGAATGAATGCTGCCTCTTTTTCTGAAAGTTCGTTTGTGAATGGCTCCAGCTTGCTCCGGATCATGCGTATCCGCTGTGCAGTGTCGGAAACTGATTCGGCATCCTTGAATGCGGGCTCAAGATTCAAGAAATGGTACGCGACAGTGGCAAGCTTTTCTGTCTTGTCGGACGCAGTGCTTTTTCCATACTCAAACATGAGACACTTAACCTTGACGGGAAGCTCTGCATGCAGGACACGTCTGTCAGACGGCTCGACATAAAGGTGGCCGCTTGCAAGCTCGATAAGCAGCGAATGGGCATCGTACGGCGGCAGTTCTGTGAAAGAGGGAAGCGGTTTGCCGCAGTTTTTGGAGAAGTCTTCTGCAGGCTCCGGTTCAAAACGGTCTACCTGGCACAAGACTGCTTCGACCCAATCATTTTGATAGACTGCGGCAACACCCTGCTTGAGCTTGGAAAGCTCATCGATCTGATCGTCATTCAGTCCGATGGCTTTGCCGACCAGCTGGCGGTCAGCATAGTCCGGCAGGCGCAAAATGATTTTCGTGTTGGTGTTCCGGATCACAGCTTCATCAAGAAGTCCAGGCGCTTGATCGGCGATGATAAAGCCTTCTCCATAGGTGCGCATCTCGGCAATCGCGTTTGCCAGCATTTCAACAGACTTTCCGGCCAGATCAGCGCCGACAGCGCTCTGCACGGCTGACGTTCGTTTTAACAGATTGTGCGCTTCTTCCAGAACCGTGGCATGCCGGAGCGTTTTGTTCATACCGCCCTGTGACATCCGGTATTCCTGCAGCTTCATGACAAGCAGGCCCATAATGAGCGCTTTTGTCTCCGTAGAACCCACGCGGCTGAGATCAACAATGACATTCCTGTCGAACAGGTCTGCGCTGTCCAGCTCATCGGCAGAGAAGATCATTCCGTTGATGCCGTTGGTCAGCGAACGCAGACGTGTACAAAGAGAGCCCTTGTAATCTCCCTTGCTGTCTGCAGAATACTGCGACTCATCCATGACCGCATCGATCTGCTGCAGCACGTCTATAAAGGTCGGGAAAAGACGCGCGCTGTAGCGATTGCGGGATCTGCGCAGATCCCATCCGGCATCCACATAAGCCCGTTCGATGGCGTCCTTCAAAACTGCCGGCATAGCGGCATACATCGGCCAGCATACGTTGAAGATTTCTACCAGACGGTCCATATGCTCATACACATGGACGTTCTCAGGGAAGCTGAAGGGATTCAGGCGCAGCAGCGCTGCTTCCTTGAGATTTGGATTGGTTCCGTAGACTGTGACATCGCTGCGGCTTCCGAAAACGGCTCTGTATTCGCCCTTGGCCGGTTCAACAACGAGGAATTTCCTGCCCTGTGCGCCGAGTTCATGCAGGAGCTGATAGATGGTGTTGCTCTTGCCGGAGCCGGTTGAACCGGTGATGAATGTGTGCATGGCAAGCCGGTCGGCATTCAGGTCTACCGGGATGGTTTCTTCCTGCTTCTGCATGTGATAGATGCAGCCCAGGTGAATATCGCCATGATACTGCTTGTCCTTGGACATGACATTGCGCCCGAATGCCGCGCAGCGGATCACAGGAAGGCCCGGTACAGATTTCTGCGGGAAATTCAACGCCCGCGCGAGCTCCTTCCCGGAAACAATTGTCGTCAAATCAGTTACGGTTGGGTAGATCAGCTTTTCTTCTGCAACATCCTGCTTCAGGCAGAATACCGGATGCTGCAAATTGGAAAGGCAGCGGCGAATGTAAAGAGAAGTTTCCTTTTCCTCGTGGCCCCAGCTGTTAATGCTGACTTGCTCCAGATAGGAGCCCTCGCCCTGTGTCAGAGATGCGTACATATGCGCGACGTTGTCTGCCATTACCTCGTTTGCTGAGAAAACATACGCCGCGAAACGCCATGTACCAAGCGCACGGCACTGTTCGATCCGCTTGATCTGTGTTTCCAGCATGCTCAGCATGTGCCTGACCTCATAGTTTGTATAGGTCATAGTTCTGCCGTTACTCGTTCCGGCTGTCTCGGAAGCGCCCTGATATCTTCCGAGTGTGACACTTGCAACGAGCGAAAGTCCGCCGCTGATATTGACGCCCTGCATGGCGGTGGAAGAGTCCGAAATGCTCTGTTGGCACTGCACTGACGCGAAGGGGCTGATGGCCGTATAGCGGTCATAGAGTGACTGAAGCTCCGCTTCGCAGTCGTACATTGGCGTGCCAAGAAGCACCAGCGTATATTCCTCGCTCGGCTTGGAGGGCACGAAGCCATCTAACAGCTTTTCGATGCCCTGACTGATGAACTTTTCTGATTTCTCCGTTGCTGTATTCGTCACAACGGAAACATAGACCGGGTCTTCCTTTGGCTCCAGTTCGGAATTTTCCGCATTTTCCTGTGAATCAACTTCAAAATCCTGCAGGATACCTGCTGAGGCCTGTGTGTATTCCGAGCCGGGGAAATTGCCGCGCAGCGCACTGCGGAGCCGGTCGTTCAGGCCCTGAACAACGGTTACGGCACCTTCCTCCGAGTGATTTGCAATAGCCAATGTTACCTGGCATTTTTCTATGTGTCTGCGATAAATCAGTGCTGCTGCGCATTGCTCATTACAAAGTGACTGATAGACATTGCTCAGCTTTTCAATGCTGTTTTCCTGCGGTTCGGACACCCATTTCGTAATGTCAAACCACGTTATGCGGTTATTTGCTTCCGTACTCAGCGCTTCTTCGTCCTGCGCCCGTGAATCTTCCTTCGGCGGTTCGTAGCAGCTATTTACATGGGGCAGATAGGAGTGGAAGACGCTGCACCGGGTCGCCAGCAAATTTCGTTCCAGCGCGACCAAGTCCTTGTTTTCGGTCACATGCTCCGCAGATAAATATTTCTCTTTTTCACCTTTGATTGCATTCAATTGTTCCTGCGCCGCATTGCCGTTGATAAAATCCCAAGTGTTTTTAGCGGATGCTATGGCTCTGGCAGCGATTTGCTTCAGCGTTTCCATGGTTATTTTCTCACCAGCTTCCAAATCAGCGCAAATACTGCGGCGCATAGAGCCAGCAGCAGTGCCGCATATGCGACCACGCGCCTCAGCCGTTTTGCCCGGTACACATCTTCACTGACCTCTGCCATGTACTCCAGAAATTCCCGCGAGGCTGCGCCGCTGTAAAACAGCGTTTCCAACTCCTTGAGATACGCCAGATTCCATGGCTTTTCCTTTCGTGCAACGGGATACACCATGTAGGTTTCTTCGGGGTACGCGCGTTCCAACGTATCGAGTTTGTTTTTGACATCCTTGCGGGTATATGTGCCGTTTGCGATTTCGGCAGCAATTCCGCACAGCTCATTTGTAAATTGGCTCATTTCATACCTCCTGCTTTCTCATCAATGCTTCTACTTCGGCTTTTTTCTGATTCAAGTCTCTCTGTTTCGCGCGCAGCTGATCGATCGTACGTTGGACCTTGTCAAGCTGTTGTGCCAATGCCGCAAGCTCGGGATTCCATTTTTCAAGGTTCCTTGGATTTTCCAGACGCGTTTTCAAGGCGGCACAGCATTGTTCGTACGTCCCGCCATAACTGCGCTGTGCTTCTTCGGCAGCCTCGAGGCGAGTTATTGACGACCAGTCGATCACCGCCTCCACGCATTTTTTCTCGCTTGCTGTTTCCCAATCCCACATTAAGAACTTATGCCCTTTGATGAGTCCGAGCTTTCGAATACTGAATTGAACCGACGGCGGAGTCAGCGGCATCTGCTTAACCACGGTCTGTAAGGACTGCTTTTCGTCCATGGTGGTTGCCGCATCTGCATCAATTGCCTGAAGCAAAGCGGCGCGCAGTTTTTCGTATTCTATGCCGTAAAGATTTTCTAGTTCCTTGGTGCATTTTTCCGTGTATCCTTTGGAAAGTCTTTCGGTGCCAACCTGAATCTGGCAGTCCAGTCCTGTTTTATATTTCTCTTTCCGGGAATTCCGGCAGCACGTCAAAACGATCTCCTTTGCCCGGTTGGTGAAATTCAGATTTTCGTCAGCCATCATGCGGTTGAAATCGTTTGTGATTGGCTGCCCAATTTCTTCCAAAGAGAATGCGTTGAAGCAAGCATCAATTTCCTTTAACAGGGATCCATACCTGCTTTGATAGGCATCATGTATCTGGTTCCGCGTATCTTCCATCTCTGCCTGCTGCTTCTTCAGTTCGTCGTTTGTCAGCTGGATCGCATCCGTTAGATACTCGGTTGCCTTGCGGCACTTGTGATAGCTGGCATATCGCCGTGCAAACCGTGTTATGGCTGCTTCTACGGCAGGAAGACCGCTGTTTTGCAGCGCCAACTCGTCCGGATTTTTCTCTGCTGCCTGCACAGCAGCAAGTGCCGCGTCCATCTGGGCTTTCGGCAGCAAATCAAACTGCGGCAGCGAATGATAGAGACGACGATTGTTCGGGTTGCGGAATTTTTGTTCTTTCTCAGAAAAATTTTGATAGTATTCATCCGAACAAAGCTCTACTGGCTTCAACTTATATCCGAGTGCAACGACAGAAGCTGCAAAAAGCACTTGCCGGTGCTGCCATTTGAGCAGTTCCGGAAGTTCGGAAATTTTGCTTGTTCTCCATTTCTCGGATGTTCTTTTCAGTTCAGTCGGCACGTCACCATCCGCCTTATTGATAATCAGCAGCGTGTTTCTTTTATCGAGCGATGTACCGGCTTTTTCTACAATGCTTATCGCTGTATCGATGACATCCGGCTTGCCGATTGAGTCCATATTGGCAATAAAAACAGGTAGGCCGTTGCTGCGCTTGAGAAGCTCCCCCTTCAAAATTTCCTCATGCTCCGGATTATCCATGGTCTTCGCGCCCGGCGTATCATAAAAGACAAACCGGATATCGTCCGGAAGGCTGGATTTTCGGAACGGTGTTTCCAGCGTGATCATCGGAACGGTCTCAAATGGAAGGGCATTCACCACCTCCAGAATCTGATATACCTGCTGCTCCTCCGGCAGATTGCCATCTATTCTGTTTAACTGCTCCAGAAGCACATCAAGCTCTGGTGTGTGCACAGTATTTTCTGCCGGGCGGCCGGTGTCCATTGGTAATTTGATCTCTGTGCCGGAATAAGTAAAACGAATACAGGTAGTGTCTGCGCGAACGATTTTCGTAATTTTGGCAGTTGTCTCTCTTTCGTGGCTGGGAAGAAGCTCCCGACCGATAATAGCATTCAAAAACGCGGACTTACCGGCACTGTATACCCCGATTACACAGACAGGGATCTCATTGCTGACTGCATCGGTATAAGATTCCAGCTTTCTGCAAACGTCCCGATAGACGTCCTCGTTTTGCTTTTCTGTCAGCGTATCTACGATCCCTTGGAAAATAGCATTGATCTCGCTTTTCACAGTATCTGCCGCACGATAATAGGAGGTTTCGTCCCGCAGCAGCGTCATGTTCCACGTTGTATCCGGGTTTCTTTCATAAAACCGGACAAGCGCGTCCTTGAAATCCTGAAAATCGTCCTCCGTCCCGCAGAAAACCAGCTCCTTTGCCAGCCGCTTCTCCTGCAGTTCCGGAATCGCGTATTTCAGAATTTCGTCCAACATGCCGTCGTGATACTTGAGATTATCCGGATTACCAAGATCGGATTTTGGAATCTTAGCAAATTTCCGATTGGAAGAGTCACGGATTTGGTAGCTTGCTTTTTGCTGATACGGGTCATACTCAATTCGCACTTGGTTTGCCATGCTGATTCCTCTCTTTCTCGTGTATTTCCTGAATATAGTCTCCCTGACTTCTCATCCACATTTCGATCCCCTTGCCGAAGACCTCCGCAGAGATTGTCCAGCCGGAATCGTCCTGCGAGAGGATTTCGGCGGTCGGGAGCCGGTCGAGCACTGCTTCGATCGACGGGCCGGTGTATTTGAACCGGATCTTCTGCAGCTTGCCGCCGTACATGAACTGTACGCGCCTGCGGAATTCGCCCTCCTGAAAACGTTTGGCGTAGGCGGGCGTGAAGTGCTCGCCGGTCGCGCGGAAGGCGCGGATGCGGTCGATGCGGTAGATCGTCGGATAGGGGTCCTCTGGATTTTCAAAGCTTTGCTTCCGGTCGACGCCGCGCAGATACGCGGCCAGATAGAAATAATACTCCGAAAACAGGATGCCGACCGGCTCGACCGTCCGGCGTACCGTCTCGGCTCCCTTGAGCCGCTGATAGTCCAGTTCCAGCACATGACGCTGCTGCACGGCCTGCCCCAGCTCCCACAAGCCGCGCAGGATGGGCTGCCCATGGTGCGGCTCGATATAATGGAGCTTTTCATTGCCGATCATCTGCTGCACGGCGCGTTTGTTCTCCTCCGGTACGCAGCAGTCGACCAGCTTGTCCAAAATCGGCAGCATTTCATCCCGCCGCATGGAGCGGCTTTCAAGCAGGATCTTGCACACGGCCAGAATCTCGCTGTTGCTCAGGCCCATCGGCTTTGCGTGCGTCAGCCGGTAGCCGCCCGCCGCGCGGTCATAGACCACGTCCTGCGGCAGCATTTCGTTGGAGAGGAACGAGCGCAGCGATTCCAGATCGCGCTGGATGCTGCGCGCCGTAACGCCGAATTCCTGCGCCAGAAGCGCCTTTTTCAGTACCCGCCCATTCAGGAGTCTGGCATAGATCGAAAGCAGCCGTGCAGATTTGAGTTCGCTGAATTCTTCCATTTCGGTTCCTTTCTATGCGCTTAAAAGCACAATCTACTATCTGATAAATAGTATATTATATCTTGCAAATCATGTCAATCCTTGTCGCTGTTGGGTAACATAGTATCGAGGTGAAACCCATGCGGCAGGAGTTTGAACAGGAATACTTACAGCTTGGTCTGAAAATTGCATACTACCGGAAACTGCGCGGTCTGACGCAGGAGGAGCTGGCCGAGCGCATCGACCGCTCCCCGGCCTTCGTCGGCCATGTGGAGGCGCCGAATATCAAAAAAGCCGTCTCGCTCGACACCCTGTTTGCCATCGCGCAGGCACTGGATGTTCCGGCATACCGCTTCCTGATTTTTGATGATTCTGGATTGTAAGACCAATATAGCAAAGCACATAGACAGTCTGTGTCTATGTGCGACATTTTTATGTGATTTTACCATAAAATTTCCACAATATGGGGTTCCCTGGCTAAGCCGATGATAGTGCTTCTCACAAAAGGAAATTTAAGCCCGCTCCGCCTGATTGGGTGTTTCAATCGGAGCGGGCATATCTCTTAGATTACGAACACGATTGTGTTATTTTTGAAAGTGCAATCACATATTCCTTTACTGCTTCTTTCGGCACACGCCACGTTCTGCCGTTTTTATAGGCCTTTAATTTTCCTTCGTTCAGCAACTTATAAATCGCATTCTCACCGATCCTGAGGGCGTCTGCGGCTTCCTCCGGTGAGAGGATATCCGGGTAATCTTCAAACATTACACGGCCTCCTTTGCTGCTTCCTGCAGCCGTCGGATGGTGCAGGCTTCCGGGTCTGCCGTGCATTCTTTGCACAGGCAGCCGCTTGGAAGCGCGGGGCGTACCCTGTGCCGGCGGCGTTTATGCTCAAACAGGCCCATTTGCTCTATCTGTTGACAGATGGCAGGCTCTCCGCGCCGGAGCTCCAGCGCAATTTCGCTGATACCAAAACCCATGTCGAACAGGCATTTCAACCGCGCACGGTCTTCATCGCTCCAGTAATCTCCTTCGTGGGCGGGCGGCTCCAAGCCGACCCGCTGCTTGATCAAATCTTGTCTATCATAATCGTTCATGATAAAAACTCCTTCTTTGTTTTTTACCATGATGTTCCCTTATTTCTCCGAAAAACTGCGTAAAAATCGCTGATTTCAACCACATATTATCGCTGTGAAGCCGCCGGATGCAGATGCGTCCGGCGGTTATCTTTTATCTGGAGGAAAACGACTATGCGAGACTACCATGGATGCAGCATCTGCGGACGGAAATTCCCAGAAGATGCGCTGACGCTGTTTGCAGGAGATTATTTCTGCGAACACTGCCTTAACGAAGAAACGATTGTCTGCGCCGACTGCGGAACCCGGCTCTGGAATGATTCCAATGCCGGGTCTGACGATCACCCGCTCTGCCAAAGGTGCTATGACAGCTCCTACACGACCTGTGAGCGCTGCGGGCGGCTGCTTCTGTATGATGATGCCTGTTATCTGAACAACGGCGACGAAGATTATCCGTATTGTGAGAGCTGCTACCAGCAGCTTCGGCGGGGCGGTATCCACAGCTATGATTACAAGCCTTTGCCGATTTTCTACGGCGTGGGGCCGCGCTATTTCGGCGTAGAGCTGGAAATCGACGGAGCTGGGGAATACGACAGCAACGCGGACAAAATTCTTGCCATCGGCAATCACGGCGAGCCGCGCGTGTACTGCAAGCATGATGGCAGTCTGGACGAGGGCTTCGAGATCGTCAGCCACCCGGCCACGCTGGACAGCCATATGCACAGCTTCCCGTGGGAGCAGATGATGGATGCGGCAGTTGCGATGGGCTATCGTTCCCATCAGGCCACCACCTGCGGTCTGCACGTCCATATCAGCCGGGACGCCTTTGGCCGAACCGAGCAGGCACAGGAGGCCGCGATTGCCCGCCTGCTGTTCTTCGTGGAAAAGCATTGGAACGAGCTGCTGAAATTCAGCCGCCGGACAAACCGCCAGTTGGAGCGCTGGGCGGCGAGATACGGCTACAAGGACACGCCGAAGGAAATGATGGATCACGCCAAGAACTATCACTATGGGCGATATACCTGCGTGAACCTGACGAATACGGAAACCGTGGAAATCCGGATTTTCCGCGGAACGCTCAAATACAATACATTTATCGCGACCTTGCAGTTGGTGAACCGCCTCTGTGATGTCGCGATTTATCTTACGGATTCGGAGCTTCATGCCATGTCATGGTCGGATTTCACGGCGGGTATCACTGAACCGGAGCTGATCCAGTATCTGAAAGAGCGGCGGCTGTATCTCAACGAGCCGGTAGAAAGTGAGGCGGAGCTGTAATGTGCTGCCTGTTTGGACTTTATGATTACGGCGGAACGCTGTCCGCGAAGCAGAAGAACCGGATGATTGCGGCTTTGGCCGCCGCCAGCGAGGTGCGCGGGATTGACGCAACCGGGATCGCGTATTGCATGAACGGCCATCTGAGCGTCTACAAACGGCCTCTCCCGGCGCATTGGATGCGGTTCCGCATCCCGGAACAGGCTGCTGCCGTGATGGGACATACCCGCATGACAACGCAGGGCTCGGAATACCGGAATTATAATAATCATCCCTTTTCCGGTAAGGCAGGCCAGCCGTTTGCGCTGGCGCATAACGGTGTCCTTACGAATGACGGACTTTTGCGCAGACAGGAAAAGCTGCCCGTTTCCAAAATCGAAACGGACAGCTTTATCATTGTACAGCTTTTGGAGCAGGCGGGCAGCATCGGCTTTCAGACGCTTCGCACTGCTTCGGAGCAATTAGCCGGTTCCTTCACCTATACGGTTCTGGATGGCGGCGGGCGACTTTATATCGTGCGCGGGAACAATCCGTTTTGCCTGTACCATTGGCCGGAACAGGGGCTGTATCTCTACGCCTCCACGCAGGCGGTGCTGGATGCGGCTGTGTTCAAGATCCGGAAGCTGCTTTCCGGAAGTATGCAGAAAATTCCGGTTGAAGAAGGAGAGATTCTTCGGCTATCTCCGGATGGTAGCCGGGCAAGCGAAACTTTTTCTATGAAAAAGCTCTATCAATTCCAGCTCTGCCAGTCCCCGTATTACGGCTCCTGCTGGCCGGATGTACAGGACAATACTGGCTACGTCGAGGAGCTTCGCCGGATGGCCCCGGCATTCGGATTCTCGGCGAAGGACGTGAACACACTGCTTCGCGGCGGGATGCTGCCGGAGGAGATTGAGGAGTATTTCTATTGCGCAGAAGGGAGGGAAGATGTATGGTCTGGTATGTGCTCGGATTTTTGATTACAGCTGCTGTGATGCTGCTCAGCGGCTGTCAGTTTGCCGGAAAATGATAAACCTTGCTGCCCATCGCCAACGCGCTGTCCGCGCTCCTGAAGGGAGCACTGCTGGCTTTGGAGTTGCTTGGTTCTTATAACGCAGAGAAATAACAAAACCGCAGGGGCATGCCGGTATGTCCCTGCGGTAACTTTATGACATTGGATCTGCCAGGACGCTTTGATAGTTTCTTCTGGCGTACAAAATGCGGCGGATCTGTACGGTATCGCCGACGACAACATAGAACACCAGATATTTCTCTACAAGCAAATAGCGATACCCCTTGGCGGCCAACGCCGCGTCGCGCGGTCTTGGGCAGCGGAAGGGCATATGGGACAGGCTGCTGATCTGTTCGACCAGCAGGTCATAATACCGCAGCGCGGCCTGCGCGGAAAGCGTGTTGAGATAATCAACGATCTGCTGCAGGTCGCGCTTGGCTGCCGGATAGATCTTGACCTTATAAACGTCCATGCACCAGCCCCCGCAGCTCTCCGGCGACCCGCAGAAAGTCTTCGCCTTCCGCGCCGTCTGCAAGTTCGGCTTCCGCGACGGAGAGCTTGGAATACAGATCGATCAGCGCCTGCTGCCGCTCATACTCCGCCATGCTCTGCACGACCATATCGCCGGTGCCGTTTCTTGTGATAAAGACCGGCTCGCGGGTCTGCTTGCAAAAATCAGAAATTTCATTCGCGCTGTTGCGCAGATCAGAAATCGGACGAATATTTGGCATACTGCATCCCTCCCTGGTTGCAGTATAGCAGAATTATGAGTATTTTACAAGCAAAATTACGATAAATTTCAGAGCTGGACAAGTGTTGTCCAGTACAGGGATTATGATTAAAGAAAAGGATGCGATATATATGGAGCTATCGGTTTCAATCGACCAGAATCAGCTCAAGGAACTGCTTTTGCAGGTTGGGCTTGTCCGGCCCGTTTTTATCTGGGGTGCGCCCGGAATCGGGAAGTCCGCGATTGTAGAGCAGTTTGCCGCAGAACTGGGGCTGCCCTGCGTCTGCCTGACAGGAAGCCAGCTTGCCCCGGAGGATCTGATCGGAGTGCCGCAGATCGTAAACGGTACAAGCGTCTTCTGCCCGCCTCGCTGTCTGGTTCAAAAAGAGCCGTTCTGCTTGTTTCTGGATGAACTGAACGCCTGCTCCCTGGAGGCACAGAAGGCGTTCTATTCGCTGATTTTAGAGCGCAGAATTGGAGAATATCATTTGTCGGACGGCTCGATCGTCGTCGGCGCAGGGAACCGTATGCAGGACAACGCAATCACACGGCAGCTGCCGTCTGCGCTGATAAACCGGATGGTACACGTCGAGCTGCGCCCAAGCAGCCGCGTCTGGCTGGAATGGGCGGCGGAAAATGGGATTCATCCGTATGTTTATGACTATCTTTGTGCAAGGCCGGATCATCTATGGAGTCGGCCGCCGAAAACAGAGGAGCCGTATTCATCTCCACGCAGCTGGCACATGCTGAGCGACGCACTGTATGGCTGCGGTGCTTCTGTTTCAGAACAGCAGCTGTCCGTCCTTGCACATGGTGCGCTTTCTTCTGCCCACGCGACACAGTTTCTTGCGTTCTGCAAGCAGATCCGAACAAAATACATGCTCAGCAAGCTCTTGTCCGGCGTACAGCGATGGCCGGATGCGCCGGAGGACAGAGCCGTTCTCTATTTTTTGGCACAGAGCCTGCGTGCCCGGCTGCACAAGGAGCTTCCAGCGCAGAAGGGGCAGCTTTCGCCGGAGACCCAGACGCTTTCCTATCGAGCGAAGCAGCTGCTGGTAGAACTCACTGCAATTTCACCGGAAATTGCACAGATGGTTGTCTCCGGTGAGGAGGAGCAGGATCTTCCAAATTGGTTCCTTGTGGAGCTTGTGCGGGAAATTCCGGCGCTGACGAAGCGGAGGAACGGTACATGAGAAAACCGTCAAACACGCTTTTGGAGGCAATGGATCAGATGGAGCAGATTCCGGGAATTGCCGGTGTCTGGTCGGAGGTTCGCTGTCAGACCCGTCACACAAAGCCCATGCGTAAGATGGATTGGGCGTTTATCACGTCCTCCGGCTGGCTGTATGTGAACACGGAGCGGGAAGCCTCCTGCCCGGAATGGGTGTATATTTTGTCTCACTGCTGTCTGCATCTGGCACTCGGCCATATCCGCGAGGATTGGAAAACAGACGCCGTGTGGGAGCATGCATGCGACTGCATTGCGTCAAAAATGCTGCTGGATCTCCGAATCGGGAGACCACCTGCAGAGTTTGCCGAAGCGCCGCCCGCAAACGCGAAAGAGGAAACCGCGTTCTATCATTGGCTGCTGGAGCATCCGACTGCCAAGATCCCGCGATTTGCCACAATGACAGATGGCAGAACCGGTATGATCTTCGACTGGCTGCCGTCCGGCCAAGATTGGGCCCAGCTTTTTGCAGAGGATCTGCAATGGTCGATCCGGCAGACGCTGCGCGGCTGCGCGGATGGACAAACGGCACGGCCATGCACGTGCCGCCCGGCAGAGCTGGCAAGGTCGTGGTTTCTTTCCTGCTATCCGCTGCTGGGGGCTGTTGCAGCGCGGTTTTGCCTGATTGCCGACAGCGCTGTCGTTTCACGGCTCGGCGTCAGCATTGCGGCGGTCTCCTGCCGTATGGCAGAAATCTATATCAATCCGTATGCCGGACTGCGCACAGAGGAATGGCGGTTTGTTCTGGCACATGAATTTCTGCATGCCGCGCTGCAGCACGCAGAGCGGCTGAACGGGAGACACCCGCTGCTCTGGAATCTTGCCTGTGATTTTGTGATAAATGATTGGCTGCTGGAAATGCACGTCGGCTGTATGCCAAATGGCGCATTGTATGATGCGCAGTTTCATGGTCTGTCCGCAGAGGCCGTCTATGACCGCTTGCTGCCGGAGCTGCGCCGCTATGAAAAGCTGCGCTCCGGCGATCTTGTTTATGGGCAGGACGGCACCGCGCAGAATGCAGAGCAAATGGACGACTTTTACCGGCGCGCATTGCAGCGTGGGCTTCAATATCACGAAAGCAGCAGCCGCGGATTCCTGCCAGCCGGACTGATCGAAGAGATCCATGCACTTTTTGTTCCACCGATTGCCTGGGATGTCAGGCTCGGCACATGGTTCGTGCAGCATTTTCCGACAGAGCAACTGCACCGCTCCTATTCCAGAATAAGCCGCAGGCAGAGTGCGACACCGGATATTCCAAGACCGGCGTGGCTGCATCTGCTGGAGCCGCAGGAAGAAAAAACGTTCGGCGTTGTGCTGGATACCTCCGGTTCTATGCCGCGTTCGCTCCTTGCCGCAGCCTTGGGCGCGATTTCCAGCTACAGTGAGGCGCGGAATGTTCACGCTGTTCGGCTGGTATTCTGCGATGCAGTAGCCTACGATCAGGGCGTCGTGCGTCCGGACAGCCTTGCAGAAGCCGCCCATGTGCAGGGACGGGGAGGTACACAGCTACAGCCGGGAATCGACTTGCTGGAGCGCGCAGAAGATTTCCCAAAAGATGCTCCGATTCTGCTGATTACAGACGGTCAGTGTGAGCACCTCCACCTTCATGGGAGAACACACGCCTATCTTTTGCCCAAAGGCCGCAGCCTGCCATTTGCGGCAAAAGGTGAAGTATTCTGGCTGGATGAATCGTCCTTGACGCGAATGATATATGTGCCAAACAAATCTGCGATTTCTTGAAGATATTTCAGATAGTCGTAAAAATCTTTCTTCTGCCCGGAGTATCGCTTCCCATTTTGATAGGAAATCATATTCATTACAAAATGAACATGCAAATGCTCGGCATCTTCATGGACGGAAAAGACGATTTGATATGTATCTGCGTAAAATCTGCACGCCATCTGCGCAAACTGATTTGCGTGCCAAGCGTCTGCAAGCTCATGCTTCTCAAAACTGATGATCCAGTGACGGAGACGAACCCCGCGAGCCTGATGATATGCCTGAGAGACCAACTGCATTTCCTCCGCTGCATATTGTGGATGCACTGCGAATCCGCCGATATAGTGATCCGGTGTTTTATCTGACCGCATAATGTAATCCAGAAGCTGCTGGTAAGCAAGCTCGTCTGTATATTTTTGCGGGACGGACTTTATTTTAAGGACTGCCATGTTGCTACCTCCCATGCTTCAAAGGACGCTTGCTGCTCCGCAGAAAGTCCTGCATCCTTCAAAATCATGTTATGTCTGCACAATTGACGGTAAAAAATCTGATCGTGCTTTTTGAGCAGAATTGCATCACCTTGTAAGGATTTTTCGCGGATATACTCGCTCAAAGAGCATCCCGCCTTTTGAGCCTCAGCAAGCAAATATTCTTTATCCTGCTGTGTATATTTTATAGATATCATAGTTGTTTTACTTTCTTTCATTTTCATATATGCGAACCTCTTTTTTTGCTTTATTGTGGGTACTGTACACTTTCGCCAGAGGAAGCGTTTGGTATGACGCTTCCTCTGAGTCCTACTATTGTGTTCGTTCCTTGTTAAACATTAACACGGATTTTCTGCCATTTGTTGCCGCTATTTGCAACACCCTCGTCACTTTGCGGCGCTTTTTGCCTTCATTAGCATTACAATCCTATATTTTGAAAGCAGCCATCAAAATTTTGCTGTTCCAGACGCAATTTTCTTTTGCCTTCATGAAAAAACTAGGAATGTGCCAGCACTTGGAGCAATCCGTTTCTTTGTAATCCGGGAATCTTCTCTGGGTTCCAATTGACGTTTTAATGAAAATGGAGTATTCTGACAATGATGAAGAGCACAAATTCATGACATTCACAGGAGGTGCACGATATGAAGTACACAGCAAAAGGGCTGGAAACAGAACCCTATAAAGCATATAGCAGAGATGCATTTAACGATGAAGAGAAAGGCGTAGCGTACTTTGCACATGGCTATCGTTGTGCAGGCAAAACAGGTGAAGTCGATAATATTCTACGTGCTCTAATTGATACAACACGCTACATTGAAACTTCATTACCTGGAGTTGATAAAATAATTATTACCGCTGACGACGGTTCAGATAAAGAAATCAAGATGTTTCCAATCGATTGGTTTTGGATTGTAGACTTTGATCTTATCAATTGGTATGGCATGGGCAATGAGCGTTCTTCTGGTGAAAACAGAGCCCCTGTGTCTGAAGAGTTTTATGATATGTGGGAGAACTACCGGAGCAGAGCAAGCAGCCACAAAAAGAAGCACCCAAAGCCCAGTGCCAAAGACGGGATTCAGATTGAAAATTGCGGTGCTGATTATTTTTTTAAGACAAATTTTGTCGCGGCGCGCGCTCATGCGGAAATGGTTTATAAGAAATATACACACGTTCATAGTGAGCCCAAACTTGAATGGCTTGCAGTGCCAGAGGATAGGCCAATCTCTGACCTTGAACTGCGTGATTATATGTTTTACGAACGCGAATCCGCATTAAACTTGGCAATCGAAATTTCTGCTGCCTTGGCAGATTTCCTGAAGCTGGATAAGAAGCACGGAAATGGGAACATGGTATTTTATAACATCACGTTATTTGAATTGAAGCAAAGGCTGCTCCCAGATTTGCTGAAGACCAACGCAATTTATTTTCGTATTGCCATCGCAAGAACGTTTATATATGCTTTGCTCAATCTTTTTACGGATCAAATGAACTCCGGCTGGGAGGATGCAGATACTCAAACACAGTATAAAAAAATCGAAGCATGGGTTGCACAACTCGCCTTATTTCTACGTGATATCTTACGAAAGCCATCGCGGCCGCTCCCAGACGAGTACATTTCAGCTTTTTTTCAGATGCGTTACCCAATCCGGTTCCTTGATCCGCACCCACTTTCCCCCGTTGATAAAGTGTATCCGAAAGTATGCAAGGACAAAGAATCTGAGCCGATTACCCCAACTAGCTTCGCAATTTTCTGCAATCCAGAGCATCCCAATGTGGCTTTTTACCTTGAAAGAATTTGTGCTTACAGTAGGGATCTTTTAAAAGCCAAGGAAACATGCCGCGAAAAACTGAAGCGCCCGGACATTCCGCGGTGCAGAGATTTTAAGTCGAAGATATTTACTGAAGTTTATCAGTCAATCTCTGCGGAAATGGGAAAAATTAAAAACAGTTAATAGTGCCGCAATAAACACGAAAACGGTCTGAATGCGTAAAAGCGTTCAGACCGTTTTTGGCATAGTTGAATCATGCGGCATCACTCAACATGTAGGTGGCACAAACATGTCAAAAAATTCTCGAATAATTGACATGTTCTGCTGCTGCGAAACACGGGACTTTCTAGTATACTTCAGGTGCTGGCCAGCGATAATGCTTTCAAAAAGGGTGAATTCAATGAACAATATCCAGAATTACAATCCAAACGTTTCCCCCGCACCTCAGTACATTCCCTATCCACCTCCTGTGGATTTACGGTTTATGACCGAACAGATTGAGGCGTGGGCATATGAAGCTGGGAAAACGCAGGCAACGCTGAAATTTCGTGAAAACCAGCTTGAAGCGGTGTCTGGTCTGGTCAAACAATACGGTGCTTCGTACATCATCTCCAGCCGGGGTACGCCTATTCAGGTTTTTGCCGATCAGCTCAGCACGGCAGAATACCTCTGTTTTCATGCCTTATTTGAACGCGAAAACATGATATGTCTGACGTTCCGGAGCGGTCGTACGTTTACTGTGAGTGAATCCGTATTCGCTTCCGATAAGAAGCTCGCACAGGCATTTGCTACCGCTGGTCTTCCCATCACTGGCGGCCACAGAAACTTCCGTGAAATAATGGCTGTTGTTCGTGCCGAAATCAAAAGCGTTTCTTGTCAAAAATATATCCATTTTTACTTGGGCTGGGTCAGCGACAGAGAGGAGGAAAACTAAATGAGCAGCCTCAAAGTCCAATTCGTTACGCTCAATCAAAAGACCTGCAACGTGCGGGATTGTCCCAAGGTTGCATGCACGTCTCCGCAAAATGCAACCACATCAGCACGGGATTATTTTGCAATTCTCTCTACGATCCAGAGCCTGCCCATGTGCGTATTTCTGATGCTGTGGGCCCATGTATGTGTGCTGAAAAGTCTGCTTGAGATTTTTAACTACCATCCAAGGCTTGCGCTGCTTTTGGTTGTCCGGGATGCATCCGCACGCTCCTTTATAACCAAATTTTTTCAAATTTTCGATTCAAGGAGCATTTCCGCGGCTCTTTCACCGCAGCGCTTTTCCAAGGAACTTTTACATTCCAAAGATACTCCGTTGTTGATTGCGGCGTCTCAATGTGATTCTAATACAAAAAATCTTGACACAGCACTAAATGCGATTGACGCCGGTGTCAGTTGGAAGGATTTTTTCTGGCCGCTTCAGTCTCTTGTGACAATTATATCTGACACATTACCTGCTGCGGCAATCTCCGAAAGAAGCATCGTTTTAGAAGTTTCCTCCGACAACATAGGGGCTGTCGATATGGCTCTGCTTTCGCGTGTTTCATCGACTGTTCCAGACTATTTTATCTCATTCTGCTATTACGTTTCCCAGCATATCGATATATTTCAAGAATGTATGTGCCATGGACAGGATGCTGCCCTACAGGAAGATTTCGTTCAAGAACGCAGTGCTGCTATGTTTGGAATCCTCACAGGTACCTATGATTTGATCTCTGAATACCTCAAATCACTCAATCTGTCACCGCTTCTTCCGTCCTTGACCCCGGAGAGCGTAACATTTATGAAAGACGCATTGGATACCTCGGACAGATCTGGTATTGATGACATAGGCGAAACATTTTTGTTTTTTGCGCGCAGATTGCTGGGGAACGGCGAAATTCAAATGCATCCGTATGCGTCTGTTTATAGCGAGGACTCTCAGACTATCTCAGATCCAATCGCCTATGTCAACGGAACTACAGTTTCTTTGAATCAGGCAGCATATAAACTCATCGCAGACCGCCTTCCGCAAAGCAGTCCTCTTGTCCTAAAAGCGCTGTCTGAAATTGGAGCGCTGGCAGGAGCGCGTACCAACCAATCTACATTCAGAACCAAGATCCAGGTGATAGATCCCAGCGGATGCCGCCAGCGCATAAGCGTTGTACGCCTTAACCGTGAATTGCTTGAAGAGCCAGGCGTACCGTTGCCGTTTTAACCGGAGGCAAGCAGATGAATCTAAATTTATTTCTTGGCCAAGGCGTGGATGGCCGCAATGTGTATTGGGCTAATGCAGAAAACGCGCACATTTCCATTTTGGGTCAATCCGGGACAGGAAAACGTACTTGATCTCACGGTTGGCAAAAGAAGCCTGCAGGCAAGGATTCAACGTCGTGATTCCGGATTATTCTGATTCTTTTCTGCAAATGCAGGATTCCTGTGTTCTACATACTGATATCCGCAAAATCAATTTGGATATCCTGTCGAACTCAAAAGGACGTGATGTTGAAGCGCGCGCAGAAGAACTGATATCTTCCATCAGGCTTTTTTGTAAAATTGGGATTGTCAAGCAAGACACAATTCGCCAGCTTGCTGTTTCGTTTTTACAAGAAAACAGCACGAACGAAACGGTTCCCGAACTGATTTCTTACTGTGAAAAGCAGCTAAAAGCATCATCAGAGATTGAGATGATTCGGAATTATCTTGGATTGATTGTCCCAATATCGGCGGATGCTTATACTCACGTTTCTATTTGCCAGCCGGGCATGATTCATATTATCCAGTTTCCATACTGGATGGGATCGGATCAGCGCTTGAAGTACACAGAAATGATTTTGGCGCAAGTTTGGAATGAACAGATTTGTCCATGTATGGCATCTAAACCTGTGATTTTCATCTTAGACGAAGCACATGGTCTTCATCTTGGCTCTCAGAATATGAGCACTCGAATTTTACGGGAGGGACGAAAATTTGGCATTTCTGGATGGTTCATAACGCAATGGGCAAACGATATTAAGATGTTAAACACCTTGTCCCAGGCAGCTTTACGCATTTTCTTTCGTCCCGGTACGGAGAATATCAAGTCCTTGGCGAAAGCGCTTGCGCATGGGAATCTCAAAAGTGCTCTGCAATATCGGCAGATGATTGCTGGTATGCGTGTTGGAGATTTTTTCTTCTTCAATACATCTGGGAATGCCGTCTATGTAAAAAACACCGAAACCGATCAAATCCAAGAAGGAGGAAATTACAATGGTTTATAATCTGAATGATCTTCCATTGACGTTGCGTGTGGAAGAAGTTGCAGAAATCTTGCGCATTGGGCGTGGCAGCGCATATGAGCTGATCCGCTGCGGGAAGCTGCATGCAATCAGAATGGGACGCAGAATTCTTGTTCCGCGCTCTTCTCTGGAATCTTTTTTGGCAAACGCCGCTTAAACGACAGCTCCCGCAGGCAATGCCTGCGGGAGTAACATTTAGAGGGAGACTACGATATGAAAAGAAATGCAAATGGAAACGGCTCTGTGCGGAAAATTTCCGTTGCACGGGACGTTAAAACATATACTTACTGGCAGGCCCGCTACTCAGCCGGATTTGATCCCGGTACCGGGAAGCAGAAGCAGCACTCCATCACCGGGAAAACGCAAAAAGAAGTGCTGCAAAAGCTGAAAGCAGCGACTGCGGCGATTGACAACGGTTCATATGTTGAGCCGTCTGCCATGACGGTTGCGCAATGGCTTCAGATTTGGTCGGACAATTATCTGGAGGGTATTAAGCCCTCCACGGCCTATCTCTATCGCCGCAGCATTGCACTGTATCTGACGCCAAACCTCGGCGCAGTCAAGCTGTGTGCGCTGAAGACGCAGCAGATCCAAGCGTTCTACAACGATCTGCTGCGGCCAGGCAAAAAGAATGCAGAGCCGCTCTCGCCGAAGACAATCAAGAACATCCACGGAATTCTGCATAAAGCGCTTCAGCAGGCGGTTGCGAATGGAGATATTCGGCAGAATCCTGCTGACGCATGCAGTCTGCCGAAGGTCGTCAGGAAAGAGATGACGGTTTTCGATGATGATGCCGCAGCTGCGTTTCTTCGCGTGATCGATGGGCACCCGCATGAACTGCTTTATAAAATTGCCCTCTTTACCGGTATGCGGGAGGGCGAGCTTCTGGGCCTGACCTGGGATTGTATTGATTTTGCAAATGGAACCATTTCCGTTCGCCAGCAGGCACGGCAGGAGCAGAAGAAGGGCGGGCAGTATTACTTTTCCACGCCGAAAAACGGAAAGGAGCGCGTCTTGACCGTCCCGCAGAGTGTGCTTGCCCTGTTCCGTGCGCAGCAGGACAAGCAGAAAAAAATGGCTGCCTATGCCGGGGCTGCTTGGGACAATGTACACAATCTGGTGTTTACCAATGCGGCAGGCAGCTTTCTGTCACACCGCACTGTTTATGACTGCTTCAAGCGGATCGTCAAGTCAATCGGAATGGAGACCATGCGCTTCCATGATCTTCGTCATAGCTACGCCGCTGCCTCTATCAAAAATGGTGACGATATCAAAACGGTTCAGGAAAACCTCGACCATGCGACGGCAGCGTTTACCCTGGACGTGTACGCACATGCGACAAATCAGATGAAGAAGGCCAGCGCCGACCGAATGGAGCAGGACATTCAGAATCTGCAGGGAGAATAAAACCTTGCGATTGATTTTCTCGTCCAATCCTGCTATACTGATAACACAGCATAAAAACAATCTTGGTTTTTAACGGACCGGTGCCTGCACTGGTTCGTGTTTTTTATGCCGCAAGGCTAAAAATAAGGCTAAACATTGTTTTTGGGATAAAGAAAAACCTTGAAACCATTGCGGTTTCAAGGTTTTTATATGGCAAGCTGCACCAATTAAGATATCAGCGGTTTTTCTAGTGTTTTCAATGGTTTCAGCTTTTTGGGGCAAGGTTTTTGGAGCTTGCTGCTTCATATTCTGATACCGAGCAATATGTATATGGCTTGGAAGCAGGACGTATTCTTCGCAAGATCCACTCCATTCCTGCTCCTGCAACGCAGGAGGATTGGGAAATCCGTTTTAACCGTAAAATGGATTATAAGATCAAAAAGTACGTTGAGTGCCCCATCAAGTATGAGAACGGACAGGCATTTATCGACTACATAAACGAGAACCGTCATTTGCTGAAAAACAGACCGCAGGTATACGCGCATGACCATAGAGAAGTTCTGCTCATATTCCGGTGCTTCCTGAAACAGCATGAGGATGATGGCCTGCAGGAGTGCGGTTTCGGCCTTCGTCCAGAACGGATCGGACTCGTGGCTGCCCTTCGGCGTGGTGGACTGGATCAGGTTATTGACCAGCTTCAGCACGTCCTTTTCGTCGCGCAGATAGCGGAATGGATTGTAGCCGTCCGACTGTTCCAGATTCACAAGGTTCAGAACGCGCACGTCGTAGCCTTGCTCTTTGAGGTAGCCGCCCGTGGCAAGCAGCACTTCAGATTTGGGGTCTGTTATGACATAATTGGTGTTTGCGGTCAGGATATTGGGAAGAACAAAGCTGCGTGTTTTTGCCGCGCCGCTGCCGCCGATGACCAGCACGTTGAGGGAGCGGCGATGCTTGTGCGTATCCAGACCGAGCCGGACGTGCTGGGTCAGCGGGATGCTGTCTTTCTGCGCGAACTGCGCGTTGACGGATGCGGGTGTCGCCCACGCCGCGGAGCCGTGTTCCTCGCCGTCGCGGGTCCTGCCCTGATTCGTCCGATAAAGCAAAACTGCCATGCCGTAAGCGGCAAGGCAGATGAGGATGGTGGGCAGGCTTTTGTCTGTCCACACGATATTTGTCGGCTGCTCCAATGCTGATGTCAGATTCCGCAGCAGCTCCGGCAGTCCGCCGCCAAGAGACTGCGCCAGCAGGAGGGCAAGCCAGACAACAGGAACAATTCCAATAAGATAAAACAGGGTGTCGTTTGATTTTCGGATAGGCATCACCTCGGAAAATATTTGCAACTAAAATCAGTTGCAAAATTGTTTTGACTGTGCTATACTGATCATAGAAATGAGGGATAGACTTGGGTCAGAAAGAGAAACTAATCAAAAGATTAAAAACCAAGCCGCGTGATTTTACATTTGATGAAGCCGAAACATTGCTGGGGTATTTGACGTACTCTCGTTCCAACAAAGGAAAGACGAGCGGTTCGCGCGTCATGTTTACCAGCGAACAGCATACGCCGATCTTGCTGCACAAGCCGCATCCGCGGAAAGAGCTTTTGGAGTATCAAGTCAAGCAACTGCTTGAGGTTCTGGAACAGGAGGGATTGATTTGAACAATACAATGCAATATAAGGGGTATGTTGGAAGCGTTGAATTTTCCGAAGCCGATGGTTTGTTTTTCGGAAAGGTTCTCGGTATCCGCGCATTGATCTCCTATGAGGGGACGAACGCCGCCGAGCTTGTCGCTGATTTTCATGACGCAGTTGACGATTATCTGTCTCTGTGCGAAGCAGAAAACAGCGAACCGGAAAAAGCCTATAAGGGCAGCTTTAACATCCGGGTATCACCGGAGCTGCACAAGCAGGCTGCGATTTGCGCAATGGCGCAGCAGGTCAGCTTGAATACGCTGGTCGAGGATGCTCTGCGGGAGTACGTTGCGGAGCGAAAAGAAGCCGTATAATAAATCGATGGTGCTGACGAACCATACCGTCAGCGCCATTTTTATATCCCGTTATCTTTCAAAGCCGGTACTCCGTTTCAGATGCGTTTGCTCTGGCAGTCCTTTCTCCATGAACCGTTCCATGAGCACCTTTTTCTTTTCGTAGCCGGTGAGAATGGAATCCACGAACGCGATGCTGTCGTCCTTGGCGTACAGCTCTGCAATTTCGTTCCGGCTGGGCAGCAGGGCCATGTGGACGCGGCTGCGGTCGGTGACGAGCTTGAGCAGCTCTGCTTCGGTCTTACGGAAGCTGTTGACCGTGATCTCTGTGCAGTCACTGCGCTCCGGCAGGCGCGGCGCATCCCAAAACATCGAATTGCCGGAATCGAAAATCGGAGCCATCCGCACAAATTTCAATGTCTGGCTGTCGCGGAGGATACCAAAGTTGTTGAGATGTCGGTCCGTATTCGTCAGCACGAAATCTGTGAGGACCTGATATTCGAGGAATCCGCGCACTTCCTGCTCTGACAGACCATGCTCGGTACAGACATGAATGAAATGCTCATAGGTCGAGACAGCGTTATCTTTCTTCTCGGAATCCACAACGTCAATCGCCGGAATAAACTCCAGCGCCTCCGACGCGAAATCCTCGCAGATACAGCCGTACTGCTCGCTTGCGCTGCCGGTGAATTTGACCGGGCAATACCGCACATGGTTGGAAAAGCCCTGCTTTTCATGCAGCATGGATGCCAGCACTTCATTGAGACTTTGCTGGGAATTTGCGCCGCGGTTGCCTTTGAGCAGGCAGCGCGTGTCGTCGACGATCAACCACTTTTTGATCAGGTCACCTTGCAGCGATGCGCTGGGCGAATACGCTGGTGTCTGGGTGCTTGTCGAAGCTGCACCGTGAGGATGTTGGATCTGCATGGATTCCAGTGGATCGCGGAAGCTGTTGGAGAACAGGCTAACGTCTTTCCACGTCAGTTCGCTGCCGTTCGGCTTGATCCAATAATGGTCGGACAGACTGAGACCGAGGTTCCGCACGAGCAGGCTCTGTGTGGATGGAATGCCCTCCTGCTGCAAAAGCGCGGCAATGTTGCCCTGACTGATAGGGACGGCACGGCGCAGCCACCATTTGCGCAGACTGTCCGCGCCCTGACTGCCGCCGAGCGGCAGCAGCTCTGGACTCGCACTGGGTGTGACCTTGAGGATAGCGCCGGACAGATCGTCGAGCTGCAAGGACGCAACGACATCGTCTTTGTGCATCAGATCATATTCTTGCTCTGCCATACGCACCACCTCCCAGCTTTTTCTGCTTCGAGCATACCATAATTCTTCGCGCAAATCCAGTTCGCGTTTATTTTGTGATCTCACTGTGCATTTTTTCTCTGGCCGGAACGCGCGGTTCTACGCCAGACAGCTTTTCGCGGAAGGACTGAAGCTGCTCGCCAACCGACGGGCGGTCATTCTTCGAGTTCTTCCTGCTCGTAGGCGAGCTGCTGCCGGTATCGTCCGAGGAGCGTTCCGACCGAGGCTCTTTTTTTGGCGAGCGTTCCTCCTGCGGCTTTTCCAGTGAACCAAAGAGACGCTCGAAAATGACATTTGCCAGTTCCAGATCGGTCGTCGGAATAACGAGATCGACAGGTGCGTCCGGCTGCTCCTTGTCCTGGATACCCGCGAACAGCACTTTGTCCTTTGCCTGACGGCTGAATTCCCGGTACTGCTCCGGGGTCAGGGAAAACGTGCGGATGTCGCGCGTCTGCTGGAGAATTTTCTTGAGACTGGTCTTGCCGTAGACCTTTTTATGATTGCGCGCCAACGCCAGCAGCATCGCCGCGGCATTTTTTGCCGCAGAGCCTGCCAGCTTGACCGCAACCTCGCCGCCGGAGAGCATCATGTGAACGACCTGCTCGGCGGCTTCGCTGTTTCCTACGTTGATGGGGAATCACCTCCTGTTTGTGAACGAATGCTCTGTTTCTTTTTCGTGTAAGGATTTTTCTTGTGCAGCGACATCGCGCTGCATGACCGCTGCCGAGTCCGCAATCTCGCGGCACAGCTTGATCTTCTGCCGCTCGGCGCGGATCTGCTTGTTGAGCTGCGCAAGCTGCTCGTAGATGTCTGCTTTTTCTTCCGTGAGAGCCTGCCGCGAAATACCACAGGCGTCCAGTACCGCTTTCGCTTCTGCGTACTGCGCGTACTCGGACTCCATGCCGGATAGCCCTTCTTCGTAGAGGGCTTTGCTCATAGCAAGGGCTTCTTCCGCAGCCAGCGCGTCAAAGAGCTTCTTGCGCTTTTTCTTACGGACGTTTAAGATCGTGCGCTGCTTAGCGAGCTGCGCGGCCTCGCTTTCTGCCTGCCGTATGCAGGCGGTCAGGTCATCCGCTGTGGCAATGCCGTTCTCTTGCAGGAATTTCAGCCGCGCCTTATAGGTTTCGGCTTTCATGATCTCCCGTCGAAGATGCGGCGTCATGCGCGGCGGATACTGCCGCTTTTCAATGCGGCCAAGCAGATAGCAGTAGTGATAGTAAAGCGCAAGGAATCCCTTGTACTTTGGATGTGGGCGGTATGGCTGGGGCTTTGGGCGCGGGAGGAACGCCGGTCTGATACCGGCTTCAATCTCTGCGAGATTGCCCGCGATGGTGCGCTCGATGTTTTCTTCCGAAAATGCTGCGTTTTTGCGTTCCGGATACATATACCGTTCCTGTCCGCGTAGCCGGAAACCGAGCCGGTTGCCGTGGTGAATCTCGTAGCCCTTATGCTCCATGAGCAGGAAAAAGTGACCGAGATCGTTGGCATCTGTAATTGCGTCACGCAGGTCCGCTTCCAGCATGGAACGGAACGTCGGTTGCCCTTTGGACTGGCGGAGCCATTCAATGTAGCTGACCGTTTTTGTACGCTCTCCTTGAAGAATTACGGATAGACCATTTTCTGCGCAGAGCCGGTCTGAGATCCCGCGGATTTGTTGGTAATAGTTTTGAAGCGTGCTGTGGTATTTGATGCCGGTAAAGCTGTAACGCACCTCGTGGGGCGTGATGGCGTCGCCGGTGGAAATGTCGATCTTGAGCGGCGTTATCACACCGTCAAACTCCGTTTCCATGCTGACACGGATGCCCGGATATGCTTTCAAATCCGAAGTTGTCGATCAGCGAACGGTACGATACCACCAGATAGAGGCAAATATTCAGGAACATCTGTAGAGGAATATCTCTTGCTGCCGGTGCAACCACTTGCGGCTTCATAACAAGTAGATAATAGGACAGAAGCATTATGGCAAAAGCTCCGCCGAGTCCCCAAGGCGAGTAGTTATGGATTACGAACGGGACCACCAACGCCAGATTCAGGGCAAAGAAAACAAGTCTGTTTCTTTTTGTAGATGCAAACCCCATAACCGTTCTCTCGGTTGTTTCCACGGTTTTGGTTTCAGTATCAGCCATAATAACCCCCTATTAGAACAACAGTCTGATTGCCATATACACAAACCAAATCGCAGACATTGCAACCGGGAGCGTATACACGCAGTCATACGGTTTTGATCTATAATGCAAAATACTCAAAACCAGAAGTGTGAGCTGCACGGCAACTGCTAACCATCCCCAAAACGGACATGCAGCAAAACCGCCGTCGCGGGAGCCCAAATCACAGTAGCAGCGAAAACGAAGAACAGAATCACGCAAAGTCCCAGTATCTTCCTGTTATACAGCTTGTGATTCAAAATACTTACAATTGCTTTCTTGCGGTTCTTATTAAGTGCAATAGCTCCGTAGCCAGTATAATATTCGTAAGCTTTCGTCCAATTGCTGGAACCGCCTTTTTCAAAATAGTAATCGCCCAACGCCGCTGCAGCTGTGCTGTCTCCAGCGTCGGCAGCCTCGTGCAGCAAAGCAATGCCTCGCGTTTCATTCTCTTCCAGCTGAATGCCCTTCAACAGGCAATACCCCAAATAATATTTCGCTTTTGGAATGCCATATTGAACAAGGGGTTCGATCAATTCAAAATCCAACACTACAGACGTCGACTTTTTGAACGCCGCCTTTTCAAATGCATCTTTGAACCATTCTCAAATAATGTATAATTTTTGATGAATGTAGAAAATGCTCGGAACCCATTGATATCAAAACTTTGTAGGCGTCTGACATTTTGTACAAAAATATCCGGCTTCTTATTATGAAGCACTGTTGTATTTTTGTTATTCGCCTAAATTAATTTTCGTTGTCGATTCACGTATGATTAGTTCGGAATTCAGAGATATGTGTTGAATTGTTTTTAGATTTTTATCTTCAATCTTCTGAAATAAAATATCAAGACAGATTTTTGCCATTTTTTCAACAGGCGGTGAAATAGTGGTTAGGAGACATCGGAGGAACGCAGATTGCCGGATATTATCATAACCAATGATGGAGATATCTTCTGGCACGCGGTATTTGTATTCATAAAGAGCGCGCATAGCGCCAACTGCGATGTCGTCATAAGCAGCAAGAATTGCTGTAGGCATATCTCCTTCGTTTATAAGTTCTTTCATGTATTTATAACCGCAATACTCATTAGCTTCTTTGCCGATTTTTATATGCTTCTCATTCAAAATTAAACCATTATCATGAATGATCTTCTTGAGAATTTGTAGTCTAAAACGGCTGGCCAATTCTGATGCTATATATCCGATGTGCCTGTGTCCCTGCTTTTTAAAGAGTTGTATAGCTTGTCCAATTCCGTAGGAATCATCAATAGCAACATAATCATAGTTCTGATAATCAATAAAGGAATGGATTAACACTATAGGGATATTATCGCTATGGATACGGTTAATTGTTGGGGTGATTTCATTATGCATAGATCCAGCAATTAAAATGCCGTCGACCTTTCGATTCCAGAATACATTTAAATAGTGGTTTTCCAATTTCCACTCATGATGTGACATGCCAATGATCAAAGAATATCCATGATCTTGGAGGCCCATTTCAATGGCACCGATCATTGTTGCATAATAGTTACTGCTTATCTCCGGAACAATAACACCGACAGTTTTTGTTTCTTTTCCTGCAAGTGCTTTTGCATAATAATTAGGCGTATAATTTAAGGATGCTGCAATGTTCCGAATTTCTTGTTTTTTTTCATCACTAACTTCATTGCTATCATTCAGAGCTCTGGATACGGTTGAAATATTAACCCCAGCCATTTGAGCAATATCTTTTAATATTATCATTTTTACCACCCTAATTTAAATAAAATTTATAAAATTTATATAATGCATGTTGATATAACTCAGCAAGCCCCTAAATCTTGCAAACGTTCACTATATTGAACTGCCCTAATATGCGATAATATTCCCAATGCATAAAAAGAGGGAGATTGTAATGGCAGAGACAGCTAAGGTTACGTTCCAGAAGTTCCACAAACTTTACAGCACAGAGGATGCCTGCAGAGCGGAACTGTTTCGATATCACTTTCTCAACGACTTCGTCTGCCCTGTCTGTGGCTATACGGAATACTTTTCAGTGTCGCTCCTGCCACCGCTAGGCTTCGTTGCCGCTTTTGCCTGTCTTTTTTAATACTCCATTTGCAAAAGCATGTCTGGTTTTGAGCAGTCTATCCATATTCAACGGACAAAAGAGGAATCTCCGCTGTTCAGTTGAATCGCGCTCTGGGCATTTGCTATGATTCTGCATAGAATCTGCTAGAACGTATCCGGGCAGCTATGAGCCAGAGAAACGCACAGTACCAACTTTCCAGTATTATAGAAATGGACGATACTTATATGGGTTGCACTTCTCACAATAGTAGGTGTGGACGTGAAAAGGATATATCCAAAATCATGATGGCACAGTCCGAATCCTACATTGGGAGCTGCTCTGTTCACCTAAATAAAGGTTGCAAACGATATCAAATGCAAGACGCTACAGCGGCACATCGACGAATATTTTATATCAGAGACCAAAGTGGAGTGAGATGGGTAAAGAAGTTATTTGGATCTGCTGGGCATCGAACTGGATGCGCAGAAATATAAACCCCGGTGATCAGCATTAGCTATATAAGACCAACAGAAATTTGAAAAAATTCCTGTTGGGAAACTAACACCGCAGGTGTACTAAATTAGAGACATACCTGGATGAACTTCTCTTCCGTTTCAACCGCCAAATGATTGGCAATCAGATCTTCCTGAGGTTGACAAGAGCTGTTGCCACGTCTTGTAGTGTGCTGAGTTAAGTCAATAAGTATTATTAGTATATTTTATATTAAGATTCATAATATGGAAACACAGGTTCTTGTTGGAAGCGTTGAGAACCCGATTGATGCAATTCAGTGCGCTAAAGCTGGAGCTCATGTGGCAACTGTTCCGTTTAAAACTCTCCAGCAGATGGCAGCACATCCAAATACAGATATTACAATTGCAGAGTTCTTGGATGGCTGGGATGGTATTGATATCAAATAAAGCTACCAAATTAATACATACAGGTATTAATTATCCGTCCGCAAATTGCAAGTGCAAGTTGGACACCTGCACGGTAGAACTTAGTGAATCAGAGCGTCGGTCAGGATGGAAGCCGCAGGCTTCCGTCCTGGGCGATGCTGCCGCAGCCGTCGGCTGCGTAAACAGAGTCGAGGAACTCGTCAAACAGTTCCTCCGGGGTGCGGTAGCCAAGCTTCTTGCGAGGTCGTCCGTTCAATTCATTAGCTGCAGCCAAGATATACTCAGCAGAGAAAGCCTCAATGGGCATGCCCTTCGGAACGAAGGTTCGAAACAGCCCGTTGTGGCGTTCGTTTTGGGGACGTTCCCACGAGGTGTAGGGATGCGCAAAGTAGACTGCACAGCCCCAGTTCTCGACCTGACTGAACGCAGAGAACTCCGAGCCGTTGTCCACGGTAATGGTCTTGAAGACCTGTGAGAACTTGTCTCCGAATTCTTCCCTGAGTGACTGCATGGCGTTCAGAACGGAGTCTGCATCCTTGCCGGGAATCCGGATGGCAATATAGTTCTCCGTTTTCTTCTCCAACAGGGAGAGGACAACAGCCTCTTTACCGCCCCTCTTGCCGACCACAGTGTCACCTTCCCAATGACCTTCCTCGATGCGCAGAGCTGCGATCTCAGGCCTCTGAGAAATGTCTGTGCCGAAGTTCTTCTTGTGTTCACGGGGCTTGGAATCCTTGTGCTGCTTGCGTTTCATGGCTTCGGGCAGTTCTGTCACAGACAAGTCAAGGCTGCCTGCCCAGACCTCAT
>ENA-OURZ01001081-OURZ01001081.1-human-gut-metagenome-genome-assembly--contig:-NODE-1081-length-32338-cov-21.333117_pt1 | contig 32338 bp, 22 predicted proteins | sample MGYA00242073_ERZ509195 | MGnify/ENA primary metagenome ERZ509195 (study PRJEB26280, sample SAMEA2338837) | human gut metagenome | biome: human gut; feature: human-associated habitat; material: faeces... | reverse complement strand
TTCCTTCGTGACCGCAGCTGTAAGTAATGTTGTATTTTGCCATAATTGTTTCTCCTTTCGATGGCTTTATTATTTACACAAGGAATATGAGATAAAAAAAAGACACAGCCGAAGCCATGTCTTTATCCTGTTTATTTTCTTGATGAAATCATCGTTTCATGTTAACCAAGTTTTACTTTATCGACATATTCTTTTGCCGAATCGTAACCGTCACGCATAACGACACCACAAATATTCCACCAACATAAATTTGATTCATGGTCTGTAAGTAGCCGACCTTTTTCTTCTCTATATCGCTGAACAAATCTTCTGTGCAAAATGTTTGTGTTTTCTTCATCAACTTCATCAACTTTAATAAAATTATCCATGTTAATTCCTCCATTCTTCCAAGGAAACTCTTGTTTCTTTACCTACACAAAAGTTTCAATCAGGAGGAGGTTTCCCGATGATTTTTATTTTCTTTCTTCCCATAATCTCTTTTTCTCCTTTCGATAACTTTGATGTTTACACCTTTAATATGAGATAAAAAAAGACACAGCCGAAGCCGTGTCTTTGTCCTGTTTATTTTCTTGATGAAATCATCGTTTCATTTCTCTTTCAAAAATAGCCATAGCATCCCTCAATCCTTGATTATATGCTTGCGCAATTTTATATTCTTCTGATTCTTTGACATTTTTAATAGTTGTATCCATCATTTTCATTGATATAATGATTTCTTTTTTAATTTGATTTATCTTATCCATACTTATCTCCAATCATACAATTATTTAATAGTTATACACACCAATATTCTTCTCCATCCATTGCTCTTTTAATTTCATCAATAGACAAATCATATAAATCAGCAACAAAATCTATTGCACTATCAATAGATTGCAACGAAGCAAATTTTCTTCTGTCTCTAAGACAACTAATAGCTTGCTGCAAATTTCTCTCCTTGTGTAATAATTCCTGCTGTTTAATTACTGCGTATTTTTCATAATTGCTTTGACTCATAATTTCACCTTCCTTTTGAAATCCTCATTTCTTATGATTTTTTATTCCCCCCAATTTTCTTCCACATTCAGGACAATATTTTATTGGAATGTAAATAGAACCAACACCTTCGCCGTTAAAATAACCAGGACAAGTGAGAATCAATTCTGGAGTAGCGGTTTGATAATCATGAATAACCCCGTCCCATTTTTCATTTTCTAATACATTTCCATTCAATCTACCTTCGTTTAGATTATCACTATGATATGGGAGTTTCGGTTGTTTCCATCCAAATTTTACGTCTGTTCTTCTTTCACAATACATACACATATTTATTCCTCCATTCTTCTAAAGAAACTCTTGTTTCCTTGTTTACATATTTTTTTCTCTCTTTCCTCATCCACGCACCCCTTTACGGGGTGCGACCTGTGTTTTCGCTAATCCCTTACATACCGCTCACCATCCTTCCTTAATAAATATGCAACACAATTTCCTTGTCCTCTCCCAAGTTAGCCAAAATGAGAAAAGCGCAAAATAAAGCAATGTTTTCATTATACATATTGTGCCTTTATGTAAATCGTCAAAGGAATTTATGAAAAATCTTCTGTAAAAGTCGATTTTTACCCTGACACTTGCGGAAACACATTTCCCATGACTCCAAACAATTTTCTCAACGGTCACCGCTGTCCAAAATGCGCCTCTCATCGCCGGCTGAAGCTCACCAGACAGGTTTCCCAGTAAAATTGTGCGCACAAAAAAACTACTCTTGGGGTTTAAATCCCAATGGGTAGTTTTTTTGATGCCAGAGCTTGCTTTCTGCCAACTTATCGGACATTTTGCACCGGAAATTGCCGGCAGAAACTGGAAACGAGCGGATATTGATTGACCACGGCAGAAAATCGCGGTATACTTTGGATATAAAGGGGGCGATGCTATGTTAAAGATTAATCCATACCGTCCGGGTGCCGGACTTATGCCGATATATCTCGCCGGAAGAGATGATGAAATTGCTGACGTTGAACAAATCTTCGAAGCGTTAAAGATCGGTGTTCCCACACAGTCCATCATATACAGCGGACTCCGCGGAGTCGGAAAGACTGTCCTCATTAACCGTCTTCAAGAAATTGCGGAAGACAAAGGAATCTTCTGCCGGCATATTGAAGTCGAAGAACGAAATGATTTTATTTCACAGATTGCTGAGTGTTCCCAGGCATTCTTGCGGAAAGTAAGTGCCGTTGAGAAATTCAAACATCTCGTACAAAAACCTCTGGATGCGATCAAATCCCTGATGATTTCCTTTTCTCCGGAAGACAGTACCTTTACGTTTGCCTTGCAGGACCGGGAACTGTATGCTTCCGGAAATCTGACACAGAGCCTTACGGAAGTGTTTGTCTGCATCGGGGAAACCGCGGCAAAGACCAACACCCCGATCTGCTTCTTTATCGATGAAATCCAGTACATCAAGCAGGAAGAGCTGGGCTCCCTGATCGCTGCACTACACCGCACAAACCAGCTTGGCTATCCGGTCATGGCAGTCGGTGCAGGTCTTCCGAAGATATACAAGATGCTGTCCGACGAGAAATCGTATTCCGAACGTCTTTTCCTGTACCGGGAGATCGGATCACTCTCCGATGAACAGTCAAAAAAAGCTATTACCGAGCCTGCCGGGAAATTTGGGGTCTCCTATACGGATGAAGCTGTTTCGAAAATTGTGGGGCTGACCAAAGGGTATCCGTTCTTTTTACAGCAGTTCTGTTACATCGTATACAAAAACAGTAACTCCGGGGTAATTGATGCTTCCTGCGTTGAAGAAAACATTCCGGCATTCTTCGATACGCTGGATACCGGGTTCTTCCGCTCCCGTTACGAACGCTGTTCGGAGAATGACAAAAAGTTTATCTTTGCTATGGTTGCCTGCGGGGAACTTCCATGCACGATCGCAAATGTAGCTGCCAATCTCGGAAAGAAAGTCGGTTCCATATCCACTTCGCGGGCGCAGCTCATCAGCAAAGGTATCATATATTCCGTGCGGTACAAGGAACTTGATTTTACAGTTCCGGAATTTTCCGGCTTCATCGAGCGGCTGGAAGAATACCAGCAATGGTATGCCGAAAATATGTCCGGGAAAAAGAAGAAAAAGTAAGGATGGGATCAGCACTCTCCTTCCGCATCGCTTTTATATCACACAAAAAACTACCCATGGATTCTGTTCCAATGGGTAGTTTTTCTGTACTTACATCGTAATCAAATAAGCACAATCGTGAAGTCAGTCAGTCTTAAAATTTCCTTTCGGAACTCTTCCAATGTTAATTTTGCTGCTTCTGCTGCATCTTCTTCCGTAACTTATTTTTCTTATTTATATTATAACTTCCGCATACCAGAGACACAAGATTTATCTTCTTTTATATTTTCTCCATTTCTCTTTGTTCCTGAAATGTTTTCAAAAAGTTTCCCAAAAGTATTTGACGAAACCCCAAAAGGCGCAATATGTGTAATGAAGACAAAAGAAAAAGGGCCGGACCATTTTGCACTTACAGGGGGATCCTGAATGGGACGCGCCGGGGAAAACGGAGGTATAGGATGTACAAAAGGGCGCGAAGCCCAACTGCGTGAGGCAGCTGCGGGCAGGTTAATTAGAGGAATTGTTTAATAGTTTTGTGAGCGGGAAAACAGGTTTCCGTTCGCGTTTACAGTGGCGCCCCGTGGAGGGGCGCTGGGGTTGAAATTAAGAGGTGTATGGGTTGAAACAACAAAAGAAAAACCACTCTTGGAAAATTCCTTGAGTGGCTTTCTTTTTTTGCGTTATACTATTAAATATCAATAGCAGTTATCAAATCATCAATGTGTTTGTAGTGTCTCATAGTCCCTACCTGAGTTAGTGATGCCATATACCGCAAGCAATGTCGGTATCGAGTTTGCCTTGCCTGGATATGTCGCACTGTCGACGAAATTATACGTTTTCCCGTTGGCTGCAGTAATCGATCCATTGTCCATAAGCTGTGAATATCTCAGGTTGTAGACCGCTCCGTATGCTGTGATACGTGCTGTTTCGAGGATCATGTATCGGTTCTCATCTCCATGTTCTTTGAGGTAATCTGGGTCATATTTCTGGTACGCATAAATCTTATCCCCGGTATCCTCATCGGTAATCATATCGTAAGGATTGATATGCTGCTCTTTACCATCTTTATCCACGGTCACATCCGTAAATTTTGCAGAAGACGGCAGCCCGAGTGTTACGTGCCAGCGGGATGCACAGAAACTGTACTCATCCTCTGAAACCCCATTAGATCCAAGGTCATTTCCAATAGCATCAAATTCCTTGAAAAGCTCCTGGTCATCATCACCATTAATATCTTTATGGAGTGCTGTAACTTTACTGTTTCCAATAAAAGTACGGGTACGTCCATTCAGATACAGGAACTGCGCGTTACCCTCGCGGTAGCCATCCCCCATCGGGATAGACAGCGGTGCAACAACCTCTTCTTCCATACCAGTTAATGGATTTTTTTGGGTCATCGGCATTCCATTTGCATCGAGTATTGTACGGCCGAGCACTTTCGATGCCGTTTCGGTCGCAGCCTTCTCTTCATCGCTGTAGTTCCGGCGTGCCTTCTCGTCATCCCAGTTCAGTAACATAGCGTGGTCATAAATTTTGTCTTTCTGCTGATTAAAGTAGTCTGTTCCATACTTATCCATAAGACCAAACTCATTAACAAGCGTTACATCTTCATTCCGGCTGCCCCACACATCAACTGCCATGAGCTTGTCCTTCTTAGTATCGAGGATGTAATATTTCGGCTCGATCTGGACGTTTCCGTCCGCGAAATCCCGGCTTAATACCTGGATATCCCATAAGAGGTTGTATCCAAGCTGAAGCTGCTCACTCTTTCCCCGCAGTGCTGCGATGTTATTCTTTGCTGACTCAAGCGGGGTTGATACGCACCTGCTGGAGTCCTCTCCTACATCAGACCACTTTGCTGTATGCCATGTATTGTACCACTGGTTATATGCGGATACCTTTTCGCCCCGGATATCCGTTGCGGTATCTCCATTATTTTTATGCCATGACAGGTATGCGTTCTGTATACTCTTATCGACTGCATGAACAATACCATCTATATACCATTTATCATCATTTGTCTTACGTTTGAACAAATTGCTAAAGCGGAGGTCGGTACTATCCTGCACCGTGAGGTTGCCAATCCTTGATATTAAATCGACGAACGTTTGCTTATATGCCGAATGTTTTGCCGTCAGGTCAATTGCACGTTCTGCATTTGTAATGCTCGAGTTATCCTGAGAGCAGTCAAGTGATAACGCTCCGTCACGATCGTACGGATTTTCACTACCGCTCGGAGAAGGCTGATTGTTGATGGATTCAACTGCATACTCAATTGTAGCACCACTCATCTCATGGTTGTCAAGCTGGGCGTAGAACTGATATGTAAATCCATCATCACGCTCCGACAAATTGGTCAGGTCGTAACAATTGTTCTTTGTGTTACGGTTTGTTACCTTATCCGTGATTTCAAGCTGGAACCATTCTCCGGCAGCATGCTCTTCCCAGGTACCATTTCGATTATACAAAACGGAATATGGGAATTTGATCCATTTCTCTCTGGTCCACTCCGTGCAGTCATAATTATTCGTATATCCTTTTCCCTTCCGCTGTTCGGTCTGGGCGATTCCATAATCATCTGACTCATAAAAGTCGCCACAGTTTGGGAAGTAAATATAAAAATAGTTATCAAGCAGGACGAAATCTCCAAATTTCAGTGGCTTGGACGTTCCCGGTTTTCCTGCATTTGCCTGCTCTGCACCCTTTTTATGCAGCTCATCATTATGACATGCATCATAACAGATCTCATTGCCAGCATCGTAATGTCCAATCTTTCCGTTAACTGCCTTATGATGCGGTTCCTTGCACTGCAGGACATAAGTGATCTTGCAGTCCTTCGTGCATACATGACTGTCGTAGATGCACTGGCAGCTCCAGAACGGGTTTATGATGGTATGTCCATCTGTAGTGACACTGTCCGGAATCAATGAATAATTATTTCCGGCTGCCTTCTTAACCAGGTCAAACACTTTGCCCGGATCATAGTCAGTATGTGCCTCGATAACGGTAATCTTTGCATAACCATTTCCACTATGTTCCCCGGTGATACCGGATACATCCGTTAATGATGATGCTGCATAACCGGAACCACCGCCGCCAGCTCCAGATCCTACAGATCCATAATTACCTGCTACATCAGATCCACCACCGCCACCACCGTAGAGGCCTCCACCGCCGCCTCCACCTTTTGTGCTTGTGGTTCCTCCAGTTCCTCCTTGATAGTTTGAACCTATACTTCCGTAAGACTCGTTTCCGTATCCTTTTCCTCCAGTTCCTGGTGCCGCAATTGTCGCTCCAGTTCCACCACTAGCCCAATTACTTGATCCTCCTGATATTCCAGATTGGTTTGCACCGCCACCAGATCCTCCATTTGCACCACTTTGTAAACCGGCACCGCCGCCTCCGCCAGCAACTAATACTGGATTATTATTAATGTTTATGGATGTATATCCACCACCTGTGGTACCACCACTACCTCCGCCACAATATCCATTTTGTCCGCCTACATTAATGGTTAAAGTCGTATTATCAGTTATTGTTATTGTACCGTTAGAGTATCCTCCTTTTCCACCACTAAAATAATTTGTACTTCCACCAGAGGCTCCCCATGCTTCCAGCTTATATCTACCAGCCGGGAGGGTAATACTTTTCACGGATCCGGAATAGTCATAGGTGTATGTCTTTCCAGCAGCTACACCACCTGCAGATCCGCCGCTGCCACTTCCATAGCAGTTCTTCATCTGATCCTTAATTTTACCCCATACCGCAGATCCAAGCATTTTTCCAAGGTCTGCAGTGTTTCCGTTGCTTGCTTCATCTACTGCAATCTTAAAACCTTCCGATGGCGTGTCCATGCATGCTTCTGTATGCACATGTCTGTTGTTTTCTGAGGTCTGTTTCTGGTAGCCATCATCAAACATGCGTGTCCAGTCAATCGTCCCGGCTGCAGTGATTTTTACAAGACCGTTTCCACGGCGTACCCCGGACTTTATTTCTGTGTTTGTAAGACCGGATGCTGTATATCCCGAACCGCCGGCACCGCCACCATTATTTGCATTAGTGACATATCCACCGTACCAGCCACCTCCGGCACCGCCAGAATCAGTTCCAAATGTTACAGATTCCCCAACACCCTGTTTGTATCCGCTGCCCTGGGTTCCTCCCATTCCGCAGCCACCCATATTCTGGTTGGCTGAGTTATAGTCACAGGATGCAGTTTCAGAGTCTATCCTCATCCGTGAAGAACCCCTTGCATGGAAACAGAATTCCCAGATAGTATATGGATTCTGTCCGGAATCTGCAGAAGTTCCGTCGGTATTTGTTGTAGATGTAAGTCCACTTGGTACGGTAAATGAATATCTGTATTCATTACTGTTTGCTGCTTCAACCGTATAATTTCTTGTCTGGTATCTTCCATAATTGGTATATACAACCGGATATCCGTTTGTAAGATTATCACCCCTTACTGTTATCGTAACCTTTTGTCCCGGAAGATAGGTTTTATATGGGCCAAATACGCCCTGTTCACTTCCATTTGTTACTGCACTGTCCCCAGAAAGTGTTGTCCCAGTACGCAGTGATAAACCACTTGTCGGTGTCCATGTCGCATTTCCAGTAGATTTCATGTTTTCAATGTATGCATTTTCACCATTCTTTCCACCGCCATTTCCACCGCGTCCATCATCGGACCCGCGGCCTCCCCCAGGGTTGTCTGCTCCGCCACCGCCGCCGGCAGCCAGAAGTGTCCCATCAGGGTTCCAGCTTGTTGTTGCGGGATTGTTTGTGGTGGAAATATGTGACATTCCTCCACCAGAACCGCTGTCAGCAACACCACCGTCACCACCGCCGTTGTAACCACCAGCTGGTCCTCCAAAGCGGTTTGTCCCGGCTCCATATTTTCCAGCGCCGCCAACAAAAACATAAATTTTCTGTCCTTTCTTTAAGCTGATATTTCCTTTGGAATATCCACCATTTCCAGCGACAGAACTTGTAGTTTCCCTGTCAACGCTGTCATCATATCCATCACCGCCAGAAGCTCCCCATGCCTCAAGGGTATAGACTCCGTCTGCCGGGGCAGTGAATGTCTGCACATCACCTGTATAATTGTAAGTATACTGTACCTTTTTATCACTTATGCCATTGTAATAATCCTGTGTTGTTTTGGCGTGTTCTGTTACACCTGCAAAGCAGGATAAGGTATGCCTGTATGAAATACCGTTTGCGTCCTTTTCCGGTGCAAGTCTTGTAACTGCAAGATTATCCAATGAATAGCTGCAGTCATAAACGGAATTATAAGCTGTACCATCGGAAACTGCATCGTCCTGGTTACCGAACCAGATGCCGTCACCAATGTAATTCGTCATATCCCCGGAAGGATTCTTTGTTTTTGTAAAGGAAATTTCCTTTCCATCAACAATTACACCTGTATTAGCATCCACGGTATAAGAACCGCCTTTGTAGTCAACCTTCTTAGGGGATAACATCACGGAATCCATTCCAAAATGATACTGGATGGCATTCTTCCCATCCTTTGCCAGGAGGGAAGCCGCAGATGTATATTCGGATCCGTCTGCAAGCACAATCTTTAAGGAACCATCCGGCTCTGCAAGAAGCTTGGTTGCCCGGGTGGTAAACAGTGCTTTTTCTGAATCCAGTGCATTGTGGAAATTAAATACGCCCTGAAGTTCGTAAGTATCATTCTTTGCTTCTTCCGTATCTACCCCCATTGCGCTCCATGACATTGCAAGCGATGCACTGCCGTTTCCAGAAAGGTAACGGTCCGGCTGGTTCCTATCATCTTCCGATGTCCCTTCAAATGCCCCAAGCCCGTCATAGCGCTTGATCGAAAATCCACTGTCTGCGAGACTTACATCCATGTAAGTGCCGCCCGGGGCAAGGATATTGCTGATAATGGAATCATAGCTGTGTACCACCCCGTCATCATCTTCCACATCACTGTGCTTTGCATTGTCAACATTAAATGCCGCCCTGCGCACCGGCTTTCCATACTGGCAGTTTAACAGCCGGTACTGGCATTCTTCTGCTGTTCCCGGACAAGTCGCATCATCAGCTTCCTTATTCATCTCCGCTGCCCCGCTTTTATCATCGCCGAGCACACGCTGGTCCATTTCCTTGTTTACCGTAAGGATATTTGCCCCCTGTACGGAAACCGGGTCATGGACAACGATGTTGTTGACTTTCGTCTGTCCGTTTGTGTAGATGGAATCCATGGTATAACCGACTCTCCCGGCTACGCTGTCATTCCCGTCTGTATACTTGAATGTATAGTTGGTAATATCGTGCGATTCGGCGTTTTTATCAGCACCAAAGTTCGTATATGTAACCAGCGGGATAAAGAATGCACGGGACTGCCCTGTGACATATTCCTGGTTCGGGTTCGTCGGGCACTGTGCAATACCGTCCTGCATAAGCACAAGTCCGGCATTACCAAACTGCGCCGGTTCCGGTGCATCCGTCTGTCCGTTCAAGGAAGGGAGAATCCGGTTAATCCAGCTGTATTTTCCCCATACATCCTGCTTGGTAGGTGCAGTATAAACATCCGCAGTATTTGTTCCCATCCGCGCTGATCCGCTGCCATAAGTATCATAGTTTGTTCCGCCATAAGTGTTTCCACATCCAGGGGAACAGATATTTCCATCAATCGAATCCGATTTTGTCTGCATGATGGTTTTTACATCGTCCATCTGCTTCTGTTTTGTTTCAATCGTCCTTGCAGATGTTACTTTTGCAAGATCCAGGGTATTTCCATTCTCATCGGTATCTGTGATATGGTTATACTTCTCTTCATCTTTATCAAATGCGGTTTCTACAACTGCATTGCCTCCGGTGCCCTGGTACTTCGTGGATGTACTGCTGTAATTGCCGTTATAGCTTCCTACATTAAGGTTTGATGTCTTCTTAACCAGCGGGTTATTCGTCCACATCTTATCTTCCCACATCCATTTTGCCTTGCTGACATTCTCTTTTTTGAGATTATTCATATCTGCCGGCTTGGAGTACCACAGGGTATCCTCATAATTTTCCTGGCACTCATGATGTTTTGTTTCTGCAGTATCCTGGTAGTAGACAATACTTTCATTGCCTGAACTGGTCTGCAAAATCAGGAAATCTGAAATAACGGTTGCCTTGCAGTTTAACTTACGTCTCTTATCAAAACGTTTCCACTCAAACGTTGTCTTGTCCACTGCATCGGCTGTGTTATCGGTATATCCGGTCTTGGTCTTTGCTGCTTCCCCGGCTTCCCCTTTTCCTTCCCCGCCTGTCTTGGCATTGTCGTGTCTGTTGCGGAGGTTGCTGTATGTACTATTTGTATACAGGCATCCCCTGCACCAGCTCTTTTTATGGCCGTTTGCCGTAACTACAACCGGGCTTCCCCCATGGGATGCAGTCTGTCCGTCACAAGAATCTGTACGGGTCAGCTTTTTATCACTGTTAAATTCTGTCCATGTAACATCATCATCCTGTCCGGTCTGCAGGCTGTAGCGGATACGTCCGGCTTTTGAAGTATCTGCCTGCGCAATGTTATAAAAAATATTCGGATCATATCTTACGATCTTCGATTTTACAATATCAAGGTCATTTTCTGAGGTATCCGTCCAGGTTTCTTCCCCGTCTGCATCCGGGTCATCCCCTATATCCCCGGTCTCATAGTCCGGGACAATAAGATCGCCGTTTTCATCATACTCTTTATCGTTTGCGGCTTCCGTGCCTTCCACATCTGACAGGTCCGGATCAACAACCTGGGTATTATCCTTATTATCTTCCTTCTCTTTCTTTACTGCATCCGCTTCTGCTTTTCCTGCTTCCCCTTCAATACTGCTTCCGCTGCCATCATCTGTCTTACGGATCTCCCCCATGCCTTCGGCATAGCCTTCCTGCAGTTTCCATACCTTAAGGTTCGTGAAACGGATCGTATCGAAACGGAGTTTCTGGATCCATGTATCCTCGATCGCCGGGAGTACATGCTGGCAGCATGCGCCACAGAGGTCATGTGCCCCAAACTGGGTCAGGCCGCTTTTCTTTTCTACTTTCAGCCCGCTTTCCCCTACTTTTCCATCGTAATTGCCTGCGGTAATGCTTCCATCCTTGAATGTTACTTCAATTTTGTACTGGATGCTGGAAGATTTTCCATCCACAGATCCCTTGTATCCGCTCCAGCTGGAGTGTCCGGTTACTTTTCCGTGCTCATCCGTTGTATGGGAGCCGGAAGCAGAAGCTTTATTACCTTTGGTGTAACTCCATCCGGTTCCAAGATCAGCAGATGTATTTGTTCTCTTTGCGCTTGATACAAGATCTGATGATGTATAGGTTCCTCCGCCATAAGACCGTGAGGAACCGGTATCATAGCTTTTTTCCCCTCCGGTCAGTGTAACCTTGATCGTAGCGGTTCCTACATGGTATACCCTTTTATATCCGTCAGAGTCATCAATACGGTAAACCGTGCCGTCTGCACTTTTACCGATTTGTTCCATCTTCTTCGCCCAGTTTGCAGCCTGCCCTAATGCCGTATTGTAGGCAGAAACATCCCAGTTTGCCGGGGTCGGGGACATGCTGTATACTTCACCGGCATTTCCGCCCTCACATGGTTTTCCGGACGGGCTTACATTCGACCCGCTCTGTGACCACCGGGAAGTATTGTTCCCGATCGTCCCTGTCCATGTCGCATGGAATTTGGTTGTGCTGTCGTGTCCGTTTACGGTCGTGTTATAACCGGCAGCGCCCTGCGGGTTTACGGCACTGTTCTTTTCTGCAGTGACCGATTTTTCCTGTTTCCTGTCATTGGCATCTGCAACAAAAGTCTCTTCTTTTGTATTCCCTGCGGTAAGTGATTTTAAAGTATCACCTTTCTTGTACTCACAGTCCGTGCTGTTGAAAACACTCTTGTATCGTCTTGTGGAACGGTAGCTGTTTTTACTTCCACCTGAAATTTCCTTGAGGTAGTAATCATCATAGACTGCCTGCATGTTGACAATGAATTCTGACCCGCCGGTTGCAAAGTACAGGGACCGTGTGCTCGGCACACCTGCCATTGCTTCAAATGTCTCATTATAAATGGACCCTTCCTTTAATTCTGCATATGCTTCCGGAATGGATTCATAGGTGTCGGAAAGGTTCACATCCTTCGTATCATCCTTGTGGTAGATATACTGTGCAATGACATTGTTTGTTGTTGCGCAGCCACCTGCCTTAAGGTCAGACATGGATGGCTTTGTTTTTGTGACCGAACTTCCATTTATCACGCTTGTCCATTTTTTCTTCGCACCGCTGCCGGATTTCTGCATGATATACACTTTTGCTTTCCAGTTCACATAATAACTGCCGGTGCCGGAAATCTTAAACCCTTTGGTACGCACATCTGCATTGGAAATGCGCCAGATCAGGCTCCGGTTTGCCTGCAGGTCTTTACCACCAATCTGTTTTGCAGACACAAGCTTGTTGTAATTCTGCTCATCTCCCTTTTCACTTCCCTTGTTTGTAGAATCATACTGGTTGAGCGCCTTATAATAGGTAACTTCTTTTTTTGCATCATATTTGGTTCCTGTTTCCGGATCTGTTACCTGCTGGACACTTTTTACAATTTTCGGATCGAGCAGGCTCGCAGCGGTTGTCCCGTCTGCATTTTCAAACACAATCTTTACATGGTATTTATCCGATGCAAGCACCTTATCGAAAAGTTTCTTGGATTCCTTGTCTTTCCCCGGGGACAGCTTTACATACAGGTTGTCCTTAATAGTTGTTGTGCGTGTTTTCCCCGTCATACTGTAAGACTGGAAGGTATCCTTGATATCTTTTCCATTCTGGGCCGGTTCCTTACCGTTCACATCCTTGCTGTAAATGGTAAGGTTAAATTTCACATCCGGGGTCTCTTCCGGCTGTGTGGAAATCCAGTAAAAACCGTTAACTGCGTAAGTACCATACTGCCATGCTGTATTTTTTGCTGTGCCTTTAAACACGTTAATACCATGCGGGGACCCGACTGTCCTGAGCAGTTCGACCGTGGCCAGCTTATTGTAAACACGCGAATTCACTGGTCCGTTTTTACTGGACATGCTGTAATAAGCCGCAGTCGTACGCATGATGACCATGCGGCTGTACCAGTCTTTGCCGCTGCCCGTAACGGATTTTGTATTCTGCACTGCCTTTGAAAGCCTGTCATAGTACGTACCATAGCCAGCATCTTTATACTTTGATTTGCTAACAACGCCTTTTTTCGTCGCGACCTCTCCATTGTGCGCCTGATAATTCTGTCCGGATTTATCATCAGTTGCCGTAAAACCGATAAACCCTTTGTTCAGACTCTTTGCATTTACACTCTTTAACGATGCAAAAGCGTCTGCTTTACCGGAAAAGTTGTAATGCTTATTAATGACACTGCCGCAGGAGGCATAGGTGACCTCTTTGCTCGTGGCATAGGCCATTCCCATATCAAGACGGATGACAACGTTTTCCAGGCTGCTGCTTCCGCCCTTCCCGTTGCTTCCATCTGCCGCTGTTTTCGCATATGTTGTTACGGCTTTCAGCCATTCGTTTGCTGCTTTTTTGTCACCGCTTGACTGGGCGAGGGCGTAACCGCTTACTAACAGGTCAAGGTAATGTGTGTTGTACTCATCATTCAGGACACGTTTTTTGGCCTCGTCCATTTCCCTGGTGGCACCCGGGGCAAGCACCTTTTTAAAACGGGAATTGCTCTGGTAAATACTTCTTAATACCTGGGATCCGACCATGTTTTTGTTTGCTGCATCCCTTACCCCTTTCTGGGTACCATATAATCCCTCTTTTGTCCCATTTTTGGAGAACATTTCCGTGCCATAGGATTTACTGCTGAGTCCGGCAGCTGTCGTATACCGGAGGAAGATGTCTGCCATTTCCGGTGTTGTCGTATACTGCCCCTTGCTTGTTTCATTTACGTTTGCAATGGAAGAATACAGTCTTCTGGCACGGGCAAGGTTTGTTTTCCCCTTGGATGAAAAACTTTTCCCGTTAAACCCGATAATCTTATTAATATCATCTTTACTCATTTCCGAGAAATGTGCATAGTTGCACACTTCATACTTTTTCTTGGAGTCAACGGATGTGACTTCCACAAAAGATTTCTTGTTTTTTGATGATTTTTTCTCTTTGTTCTTGATATATTTCTTTAAATCGGCATAGTAAATGCCTGCCTTATTCTTCCCGCTGCCGGCAACGCCGTCTGTGACGCCCTTTGAAGTTTTCTTGAAGCTCCCGGCATCCTTTTCCTCATACCACGGGTCAAGATCATAAAAAACGGACTTTTTATTCCCTTTCGCACGGCCGGTTACAACGGATTGTTTTTCGTTCTTCAACCAGGAATGGTGGCTGCTGGATGCTACAACACGCGGGACGAATACCAGGGTGCTGTCATCATATTCATACGAGTTCTGCATCGCGAGGATGTTGGACGTAATCGCATGATGCAGGGAGTTGCTGTATTTGTAGATTGTTTCCCCCTTATCCGTGGTTCCCATTTTGTCGATCCAGTATGGGTAATAGTCCGGCTGGTCTTCGGGAGCTTTGCCAGAGTCTGCATATTCCTTCTTGGCAGCCTTTACGACTTCCGGGTCGTTGGTGGATGCTACTGGGGAAGCTGGATTTTTTCCTTTTTTTGCTCCATATCCATACTCTAGTGTCCCTTTCTTATTGACCTCATTCAAGTCATAGGTAACCACCGATACCCCGATGACGCCGGGTTCATAAACGGTTGGATTATTGCCACCCCCGCCAATATAAGATGGGCTGGATGTATTGCCACTGGTTCCGTAATCATTCGAAGCCCCGTTACCCTTTGCTGCATAAATGATTGTGGCCTCGGCACACCCAAGGATGGCTGAAACCGCAATCAGCACCACTGCTGTCAGCGCTGCCCCGTGCTTTCCCATCCACGCAGCAAGCTTTTTGAAAAACCTGCTTTTGTATCTGCTGTCTGAAATACCATTGTTCTTTTCCATGGTTTCCCTCCTTCAAAAAAGAATATCTATAATAAAACCGCCACTGCGGTAGCTTTTTTTAATTCAATCTGCTACAATATGAATGTGAAATGCTGTTTTTGCAGCCTTATTTTTTTGTTGGATGCGGGACCGGAAACCTGGAAAAGTGAAAATGTCAAAACAGGGAAATGTGTATGTGGGGAAAAGTTCAAAAAGCTTTCCGTTTTTCCTTGACGTTTTCCAAAATGGCTCAATATATAAGGTGAAGGGAACAAAAGAAACCTTCAATTACTTATTCAAATATATTTACAAAATCCAAAGGAGGGTTTTATCATGAAGAAAAATGTTTTTAAGAAACTGATGTGTGCAGTTCTTGCTGCTGCATGTGTTGCCACTGCTGTTGTACCTGCAATGGCGGATGATGTCATTACCGCTGAAGCTGCCACAAAGAAGGTTACTTCTGTTTATAAGTATCATTTAGAAGGATATGATAAAAAAGGGAATGATCTATTTTATTCAAAAACCTCTTTTTATAATGATTTGAATTCTCTGCCGGCTATTAAAACAGGGAAAACAACCATTAACGTACCAGCCGTAACAGCCTCGGTAAAATCTTTATCTAAAGAAAAAGATAATCCTTGTTATAGGTCTTTCTTAAAATTTAAGGCTCCTAAGACTGGAAAATATGTAATTACATGTACAAATTTACAGGGAACAGATACACAATCCGTCAAAATACTACAGAATATTTATTTTGATAAAGTGATTAAAAATGGGAAAAAATATGGTACAGAAAGTATTTCTGTTTATACAATCGGTGATTATGATACCCTTTACGAAAACAATTACCTCGCAAGACTCCGTACTATCCTTGACAATTACAAAGCAGAGCATCCGGAATATGCAGATGTTATTGAGGAAACGTATAGCGATGAAACAGATTTTGTAAACCATCGTCCTGTTAATAAAATCAAGTTTACCACCCGACTCAAGAAGGGACAGATCTATGTATTCGTCATTGACAATAGGGGAATGGCTAAAGCTGTCCCGCCTTACTTTACTACCCATGGCAGCAATGAACAGAGTTGTCTGTGGGGTGGAAACTACCTGAAGGCATATTCATTCGACATGAATATTGAATACAAGAAATAAAATATTTACACAGGTGCACCCTCCGGGGTGCATGGATTGAAATTTATATTGCACAGGTGAAGCTTGCCCGCCCCAACACCACAAAAGGTAAACCGGGGCGGGGCCGTAAAGTTGTGCCAATGCCGGGAGGAAAGCCACTTGTTCTTTCCCACGATCTCGGTCAGTGTCAAAAAGAGCCATCCTTAATGATGGCTCTGCCTTGCACACTTTTGCACGGTCTTATTCTGCTGTATACAAGTCTTTGACTTCTTCCAGAATTTGGTCTTTTGTTCTTCCTGCCAGCCCCAACTGCTTAATATCAACACTTTCATTCTGCATACGCTGCACGAACTCTTGAATATCCGCATAAACTCCATTGGGAGCTGTAATTTTAGCCGCAGGATCAATCAATTCTGTCAGACGGAAAACATCGTTCTTATGTTTCCTGATATTTTTGCTGTCAACATGTTCTCCTGCCGCTTTGCGATCCATCAAATCCATCCACGCTTTCGCCTTAAATGGAATCAAATAAGCTGCATCCAAAACAGTTACTCCATCAACGGTAACTTTCCCTTGTTTCAGGAATTCATAGTAATCGTCATCCAAGAGAATGGCAGACAGACTCGAAATATCTTCCTCCATGGGCAGCGGCGTCAGTACTGCATCTTCCGGAAGCTGAATGGTATCCAGCTTCCGAGTAAAAAGTTCAATCATCGCAGGATACTGATTTGAAACCGGATGGGTAAACCGATAAAACTGTTGCACTCCCGAACTTTTGTTACAATGCTCATATCCAGCCTGTTTTACATATTCCCAAAATTTCCTTCCGAAATCCGCGTCAACCGCTTCAATAATAAGAACCAGATCAATGTCCTTTGTAGCGCGGAAATCCAGTCCCTCTTCTGTCATCAGGATGTCACACGCCGTTCCCCCAATAATGATATACTGTTCTTCACTGCCTTTAAACCATTCCTTAAAGCTGTCAATTCCTGTAACCATCCATTTTCCTCCATAGCTCATTCAGCATCTCTTCCACTGCTTCTTCTACTCGTTCATCTGTATTTTCTCTCAACGCCAATGCCAGCGAAAGTTCATCTACAATATTTTGCTTAGACAATTTCCGCGGATCATATCTCCACATCTCTACAGCCACCTGCAGTTGTAGATCCTGCAAATTATTCGTCATTACATCTTTCCACTGGGATATTTTATCTGTCGCATAGCATTTGGCATTCGGTTCATTCAGCATAGAATACTCCGCCAACGCTAAGTATCCGCTTTCCAGCAAATCTGCTCCAGCAAGTTCCTTTGGAATATAAACCGTTCGCTTTATTGGATTCACCAGCTTATCTTCTGCTTTTTCAAACAGTGCTCTCGAAGAATCTTCAGACCACAGAATCCTCTGCACGCCCATTTTCTTTATCTGCAACAATCCCATCTTCTCAAGCTGTTTTGACGCCCTTGATATAGATGTCGGTGTCACCCCCAGGTCTTTCGCTGCCTGGCTTGTGGGCAGTTCCTGTGCACCCCTATAAATAAAATGCAATAAAAGCATCTGCGCCGATGGAAGTATTACTTCCCGCAGCGGCTTTTCTGCACTGCACCGTTCCTGCAAATACAGTGCCATGAAAGGTAAATAAATCTGTTTTCCCTCTACAATAAATGGGATTTTCTCACGAATCAGATATTCCTTCTGGCGAAAGGTAACCTCTTTTAACACCAGAACAACAGGCGAATTTTCATTTTTCCGTATCCGGGCAATATGCTTTTTCAGCACTCCAATCTGTTCCAGTTCCGTTTTCGGATAAAGGAAAATCACCTTTTCCCCATTTAAAGATGTCATCTGTAAACGATACCTTGTGACAATAAAATTTGGCAAATGCTTGAACTCAGCATTCTCATAAGTTACTTTGATTCCAAGAACTTTATCAAGATATTCCATGCGTTCGCCTCCCATCTTAACTCTTTTTTTGTATTATAACTCTTTTTAAGTTAAGATACAATATTTAAGTTAAGATTGACCGAAAACTGAAAATTGCAAAGTTTAATTCTACCATCCATTTATACAGTGGAATTCTCTTCTGCACAAGTGGAGTTTAATCTTTCATATCATAAATGGTATGCTCATGTTGGCCTTCTGACAGCAGTAGAAGGAGAACTAGCATGAGCAAATATATTCCCGGTAATCAAAAACATCTTACTCTCGAAGATCGCAAATACATTGAAAAATCCCTAAACGCTGGCTGTTCTTTTAAGGACATTGCAAGATATCTTTGTAAAGATCCAACAACAATCTCAAAAGAAATCAGGCTGCACAGGCTCAGCGACTGGTATCACAAAGGCTGTTTTAACAATGCACATAACTTTTGCGTCCACAGATATCATTGCAAAAAAGTCAATGCCTGTGGCAAGATCATTCTCTGCGGTGTCAAATGTACCACCTGTCCAACCTGCAACCAGACATGTCCGGACTTTGTCAAAGAACGATGTAACCGACTCGATAAAGCACCTTATGTGTGTAATGGTTGTCCAAAAGCAATCAATCACTGCACGATTGCCCACAAATACCGCTATGATGCTATTTTTGCTGACCGCAAATACAAAGAATGTCTCTCACAGTCCAGGGCCGGTATAAACATGACCAGACACGAACTGCATCAGAAAGATATGGTCATCACGCCCCTGATTTTTCAGGGACAGTCTCCATATCAGATTATAACGAATCATCCAGAACTCGATATGTCCGTGAGAACTCTGTATTCTTACCTTGATAAAGGAATCCTGTCCGCAAGAAACATCGATCTGAAACGTCAGGTAAAATTCAACCCCCGCAAAGTACACAAGACCCAGATCAAAGACAGATCCGTTTTTATCAGACGTATGTTTTCTGATTTTCAAGTCCTCGAGCTTGACCATTTTGCTGAAATGGATACCGTTCACTCATCACAGGACTCAAAGCGTGTCATCCTGACATTCTTCTTAACCCGTGAAAAACTGTTTCTTGCATTCATTATGAACAGATGCACCAAAGGTGCCGTAAAACTTGTTTTTAACAAGTTGGAACACCAGCTTGGCACATATGATTTTTTAACCTTATTCAACACGATTCTTACGGATCGCGGATCCGAATTCGGAGATCCGGAGTCTCTCGAAAACGGCATTAATGGCATTATGCGGTCAAGCATCTATTACTGTGATCCGATGAGAAGCGGTCAAAAAGGCGGCATCGAACAGGCACATACCATGCTTCGAATGATTCTTCCTAAAAAGACCAGCTTTGAATATCTCACCCAGTGGGATTTAAGAACTATCGTAGACCACATAAATTCAACCCCAAGAGAAAGCCTTGGTGGTCGAACACCGTATGATGTAGCACTTGAAAACTATGGTATAGACATCTTAAAAGCACTTCAGCTTAGGCCGATTCCACCCGATGAGGTCAATCTGACGCCTAAGCTGATACGCTTTAACCACTAACTTAGCATAAAAATCTGCTGTCAGGCTGGAACTTAACAATTCACATTTTTTGAATGCGGCCTGTGGAATTTAGTTTCGCACAGAAACTATCCAGAGGCTTGTTTGCCATGCCTGAAAGTAAGATGTTTTATGGAAAGTTAATCTAATTATAGCAGTTTTATAAGGATTTAGCCTCCCACAATTCTAAAAAATCAAAGAATTTTAAAGCGTGGTGGAATTTACCCCTGCACTGGAATTTACTTTTTCAAGTCAGCATGCTTCTATTTTTTTAACAAATGATTGATTGAACGATAAGGAGATTTGATACGATGAGAACGATATTTGCAGAATACAATCCACAACGCAACAGCATTGATGTTTATACTTCTGCTGGCTATATGCTCCGCATTGACTGCTGGGAAGCGGAGAAGAATTTAACAACTACTCCCGGATCTGACTGTGCATTAAACGCACTTGCCATTGATGAACCACTTGAGTATGCAAGATTGTATCTTGATGGAACGATGCAAATGTGGATAGATGCGGAAGATTCCTTTTAGGTATACGCAAGAAACGGCGGCTCTGATTTCTCAAAACCGCCGTTAGGATAATAACTTAAAATAGGCGCGCAAAATCACCTGCCCCAGCCAGCGTTTTTTTCTTTCCCCGTAGTCGGGGCAGGTTCATGCGCTATGCAATTATTCTTCTTTAGCTTCTATCAAGCCGATATTTTTTGCTCTGCGTTCCACATAGCAGCATATTTTCCGCCTTTCGCAAGCAATTCCTCATGGGTTCCAGATTCAGCAATCCTGCCATCACCCATTACAAGGATTTGATCTGCATTTTTGACGATGGAAAGGGTATGAGCAATCATTACCACAGTCTTTTTCTCTTTTAATAGATTAGCGATGGCCTGCTTTACGGCAAGCTCATTTTCAATGTCAAGAGATGCTGTTGCTTCATCCAAGAGCAGGATGGGGCTATTTTTCAGTATAGCGCGGGCTATTGAAATTCGCTGACGCTCACCGCCAGAGAGAAGATTTCCATTCTCGCCAGTCGGCGTATCGTATCCCTTTTCCATCTTACGGATGAAGCTGTCACAGTTAGCCTCCCGGCAGGCAGCCTCGATTTCCGTGTCCGTAGCATTAGGGCGAGCGTGTCGGATATTATCCCGGATGGTATCGTCAAAAAGAAATATGTCCTGGTCTACCATAGAAACTTGCTCCAGTACACGCTCTGCGGCAACATGGTTAATGGGTTTACCGCCAATAGAAATCGTCCCGCCCGTTGCTTCATAATATTTTGCAATCAGGTTCAAAATAGTAGATTTGCCGGAGCCAGAGTCTCCGATAATGGCCGTGAGCTTTTGATCTGGCACCGTAAAGGTGGCGTGTTTTAGTACCGGTTCACCGGGAACATATGCAAAATCTACATTGTCAAATGTGATTTCATGGGTAGCTGTGTGAAGCGGCTCCATGCTGCCAGTTTCCTCCGGCTCATTCATTACACTCAAGATTTTGTTTTTCGAGATCATCAGGTTCTTATAACTGGTGAGGTCTACAAAAATCGAGTTAGCCAGCTTTGCACAGAACAGGGGCAGCATACAAATCAAAAGGTAGTCCACCGTGTTCAGTGTCCCTGCGACCCAGGGTGCATAGGCCAGCAAGATAACCAGCGGGCAGGACAGCCAACTCAAAATACCAAAGACCGCACCAATAGGAAGCACTTTTGATTCGTACACAAAGCTGATCCGACAGAACTCCCGCATAGCGTTGATAACGGTTTTATTCTTCAAACCACCTACGCCATAGGCCCGGAAAGTTTGAATACCAGACACATACTCCACAATGCTGCTGACATTCTCTGCACAAATATCATTCTTTTCTTTACCATACTTCCGAACCATACGGAAGGAAAGCCACAGTCCAGGGATCAAAAGCAAGTCGGCAATCAGCAGGATAATTCCGGCAGGCACATAAATGGTCATCACAAAAATAATCAGCATGAGCGAAAGTGCAAAACTCTTTGCCATATCACCGATCTTATGGGTCAGGATTTTTTCATAGTTGTTTACATCGCTTGTGATGGTATTGATATAATCGCCGGTCTGTCCCTGGGTAAACCGGGAAAGCGGGATACGCTTCAAATGGTCGCCCATAAAGAGGCGGGTATTCTTGCTGACCTCTGCACCGCCGATCTGCGCTTTGGTATAGCCATAGCTGTAAATCAGGATACGAAGAAGAAAAACCACCGCGATCACACAGGTCAGAACCAGGACACGGTTCATGTCAAATTGTCCCGACCACAAAAACTGCATGACAGAGTAAAGCAGCATAAACAGGCTGCCGGAGAGAAGCCCTTCCAGAACAGTCCCACCAACGCCAATATAAAAATTACGGTTCTTTTTCAATACATCATGCTCACTCATGCTGCTCGCCTCCCTCCAACTGATAAGTAATATTCCGGGCTGTTTCGTAGTCCTCCCACGCCTTCCGATAGTAAGCATTGTTCTTTCGGACTTCCTCATGGGTTCCGACACATGTAATTGTGTGATTTTCAACCACTGCTACACGCTCGCACATCTTCAACGCGCTCAAACGATGGGCTACCACAATGACAGTCTTTCCCTTACAGAGATTTTGAATGGCTTTGTCAATCTCCATCTGATTTTCCGGGTCAGAGGCGCTTGTGGCCTCGTCTAAGATCAAAATGGGGGCATTCTTCAGGATAGCGCGGGCAATGGCAATCCGCTGTTTTTCACCGCCGGAGAAGCGAGAGCCGAAGCTGCCCACCTTCGTGTCATATCCATCCGGCAAAGACATGATGAAATCATCAATCTGCGCCTCTTTTGCGGCGGTCCGTACTTTTTCCAGAGTGGCGTTACTGCCCATGCGGATATTTTCTAAAACGCTGTCACGGGTCAGGAAGGTCTTTTGGAACACAATGGCGACATTTTTTAGGATAGTATCATAATTGAGTTCCTTTACATTTTTCCCGCCAATCAGCACTTCGCCCTCCTGCACATCATAGAACCGGGAGATCAGCTCAATCACGGTACTTTTACCGGCACCAGACTGTCCCACAAGGGCCATGCGTTCACCATCTTTAATTTTGAGATTAACGCCTTGCAGTACATCGGTCTTGCCATCATAGGAAAACCGAACATTCCGAAGTTCAATATCGTGATTTTGGGGAAAGTCCGCTCCACCCTCATAAATTGGAATATCCAGTATCTCTTTGGTCTTAGTAACAGCGTTCAGCACATTGGCAAAATTAGTCCCCAGTTCCTGTAGGGGGCGTATTTCCGTCAGATACATGGAACCTACATAGACGAACAGCAAAAATGCGCTGGCAGCCAGTGAGCCTTTCAGGAAAAACATTCCGCCGATTGGAACCATCATCAACATCCCACATTCGATGATAACAACAAAGGCCGCATAAGGTGGCCCCATGCGCCGGGAAGTTTCATTCCACATGGCGTTTTCTTCCTGGATAGCGTCTGAAAACTTTTGAAACGATTTGCTCCCCATGTTATAGGCTTTAATCAATTTCATGCCGCTGATGTACTCAATCATAACCGAGTTCAGTGTGGTAATGGAGTGATTGGCCCGTTCCATCAGGTCATCCGTATTGCGGAACATCATCCCCATTACAACAACAGCAAGGATCAGCGGAACCAGGGAAATCAATGCCAGAGGAATATTGACGGTCATCAGATAAATAAAGATGACTACCGGCCCCACCAGATAGCACACAAGGTCAGGAAGGTTATGGGCCAGAAACAGCTCCAACTTTTCAATATCTTCATTCAGAACCGTTTTTATGTCCCCGGTGCGCCGTTCATTCAAGGCCCCTAAAGGCGCTCTGGCCATGTGTTCTGCAACCATGCAGCGCACTTTGAAAAGAGCGCCATAGGCCCCTTTGTGGGCTGCTACGCCGGAACAGCCAAACAGGGCAAACCGCAAAGTTACCGCCACTGCAATCATTACCACGGTATGTACAACAAGTTCCTGCGTGCAGGTATGATTGAAGGTGGCGTCCATCAGCCGGTAAATTCCAATGTAAGGGACGATAATGCAAAGACCGCTGACCGCCGATAGAAAAATTGCCAGGAACAGCCAGATTTTTTGCTCACCGGCCCAGTGGAGCAGCAAAGCTACTCTGTTTTCTTTTTTCTGTTTCATAGATCACCTCTCCTTTCCATCTGAAACAGAGAACAGCTCTCTCAATTTCGGGAGGGCATCCATTGTAACTGGTACATCATCGGGCATTTCGCCCTCGTCAAAATGCAAGACACGAGAACAGGTACGGCAGACAAACTCAAAATCATGAGTGACAATGAAAATGACTTTTCCCATATCGGATAATCGTTGAATCAGTCCCGCCACCTGCGTCATACTGTCAAAGTCAAGACCGCTGGTCGGTTCATCAAATACAAGCAAGTCTTTCCCACAAATCATGCTGACAGCTACAGCTACTCGTTGCTTTTGACCGCCAGAAAGCGTGTTTGGATGGCGCTCCCGATATGGGGTAAGGCCTAATTCCTCCAAAGTTGCATTTACCAGTGTTTGATCTGGATTGCGTATACCAAAGGAGCACTCTGCCTCCACGCTGTCAGCGAAAAGTTCATAATTCACATCCTGCATAACCATGTAAGAGCGTTTCAGCCTTTCCTTACGCTCAATCGGCTCGCTTTCCCACAAAAATTGTCCATCGCAGTCTTTGTGAAGCCCACAGAGAGCGCGGGAAAATGTAGTCTTTCCAGCTCCGTTGTGGCCGACCACACCAATCACTTCGCCCTTTCCGGCGGATAGCTCAATGTCATGCAAAATTGTTTGCTTCTTGTAACGGAGCGTCACATTCCGCAGCTCCAATACAGGGGGAGGCGCAGGCAAGTGGGCTTTTGGCGGGAATACCGCCTGTAGATCAACAGCTCGCAGCCCCATGTGTTCACGATCAGGTTCAGATAGCTGCCAAAATTCTTCCGGGGTGTATATTCCTTTGATTTCTCCTTTTTCCAGATAAACAATTCGGTCAGCCAACTCCATCAGGTAGTACAGACGATGTTCCGCTATCAAAACTGTTTTGCCCTGTTTTTTTATCAGCCGCAAATGTTCCTTTAGTTCTTGGATCGAAGTCATATCCAGATTAGAGGATGGTTCATCCAATAGATAAATCTGTGGGTTCATGGCATAAACAGAAGCAAAAGCGATTTTCTGCTTTTCTCCGCCGGACAACTCAAAAATATTCCTGTTCCGTAGCTTTTGAATATGTAAATCTTCAGTTGTCTGCTCTACTCGCTCAGCCAATTTCTTAGGAGGGCGAGCTTCATTTTCAATTCCAAAGGCAATCTCACTGTCTGTATCAACATTGAAAAACTGCGTCCGTGGATTTTGGAAAACGGAGCCAACCTTAGCGGCAATCTGATACATGGGGATATTGCTGATTTCCTGACCATCTACCAGCACACGGCCATGAAGCTCCCCCTGATAAAACTGAGGGATCAGTCCATTCACCAGCCTTGTAATCGTTGTTTTTCCGCACCCGCTGCGGCCACAGAACAGGACGCATTCTCCGTCCGAAATTTTCAAATTGATGTCGCGCAGCCCACCATGTTCCTGCCCCGTATAGGAAAACGATACATTTTCAAACTCAATCAACCGATCACACCTCCTCGCACACATAATTCAAAAATCAGATAAGCTACGGCAACGGACATGACGCCCCAATCGGAAATTCCGCATTTTATCTGGACAAGACAGGTGCGTGGATTGGGATTTTCAATTCCACGAGTGACAGAAGCAACAGAAAGATCATCCGCCGCTTTTGAAGCTGCCATCAATAAAGGCACATAAATACACTCAACTGTCATGCCCGGATGTGTTAAAAAGCCCGCCAGAGATGGTGAAACATCTCTCATCCGCATAGCGTCTGTGATATAGCGCCAGTCCTCTTGAATAGTTGGAATGTACCGCAGCATAACTGCCATAGGAATTACTAACTTTTTGGGTGCGCGGACACGGTTCATAGCAGACAGGAACTCATTGACTTTTGTAGTAGTCAGAACAATCCCAGCCAAGGTTCCGCACGCATAGACCTTATGAAACAAGCCTAAAAAGGCAATAAACATTGTCCGCAGCGTGCCTGTCATTTCTGCCATGATCCAAACTGTCAGGGCACAGATGACCGCATAAAAGCATACAGCCTTAATGACATATTTCCACTTTCCAAAGAAAGCCCCCAATACCGCAATCAGCATAACAAGGACAAATTGATATGCAAGTGAAGGAGCAAACATGGACGATAAAACACACATAAGAATAAGAAAGAGCTTGGCCCGTGGGTCGAGCCAAAGCTCTTTCTTGTGGCGTTTACCGCTCATGCTGTAATACCTGCTTTTTCAAACTGCTTTTTCAGCATTTTGCAGCCTACAAAAGCGCTGATTGCAGATGTAATGATAACAGCAGCAAACATGGCAATCAGGATGCCGGTATTTGCAGTTGCCTGCATGGTGTCGATGTAACTCTGTTCAGTTCCGTTTCCCAGCATGGTCTGTGCCCAGCCGTTGGGGTCAACAAAGAACACGATATATGAACCAGTGCCACCGAGAGAGAACAAGATATAAGACAGGCTGTTGAGTTTTTTGCTTTTGTACTGCCCTGCACCAGCAACAAAGTCCGCGACAATCGCCATGATCATGTAGCCCAATGCAAAAGCCCAGTGCATACCAGTCACGAACCAAATAATACCCATGATAACGCCCATTATAGAAAGGCTCCAACGCTTATGTACTTTTGCAATCAGCAAAAGATAAATGGGGCCAGCAAGCAGCCCACCTCCTGCTGGCATGAAAAAAGTAAGTACAGGATTCGTTGCAAAAAAGACACCGCCCACCAATACAAAAACAAATAACAGTGCAGTAAAAATACCTGTTGTTACAAGGTCTTTCACTGTCAGACCTTTGTTCATAGAATTTACTTGATTACTCATTTTGACCTCCTACCTTTCATTGCCTTGACTCGACAAGTGGTTTGTGATATTCTTCGGTTAGATACCTCTAATCTTCGTCTAATACAATACGCATTTATCGAACAACATTCAATAGGTTCCGGCAATGTTCGTCTGTTCCTTTCAAAAGTTCGTCTAATCGTTGCAAAAAGGAGGCGGTCTGTTTTCATGTCTGAAATTATTGACCAGTTTTATACACCGCTACTGATTGAACACGGTTTTATCCGTGACCCAGACAACCAGCAATATGGGGCATTAGGTGACTGCTGGAAACTTTCTCCCGAAGTTGGAGAAGGCACCTACTGGACTTATGGACAGAAAGACTTATATGATATTAAAATCCATAACTTTTCCTTCCACGAAGATTTCATGTTGGAATGCTCCATGCCGGAATGTCTGAGTATCACTCGGTATGACTCTATTTCCGGGGAGGAATTATCTCCATACCGTAGACTGTCTGCCGGTTGTATCAAAACATTTATTGGAGGCTACGCTCCATACAAGGCTTTGATACATAAAAATATTCCAATCCGTTCGGTTGGGATTGAGATTGCACCGGCATATTATGAGGACTACCTGAAAAAACTGTACCCGGAGGCACAGATCAATCCTGTGGATGCATTTCGGAAGATCGACCAAACATCCGACTTTCCAGAAATGTCACGGTTACTCACAGAAATCAAAGACTATCGCGGGGAAGGGATTGCAGCAAAACTTTTTTATGAGGGTAAAGTTGCAGAAGCTGTTTCAATGGTGGTGGAATATCAGAAGAAACATCCTGATAAACCAGCCCATAAGCTCTCTCAACAGGATATTGAAAATCTCCAAATAGTTGCCGCTTATCTTAGCGATCACTATGCTTTTGATATTCCTCTGGAACGGCTAACACAGATTGCCTGCATGGGAACAACAAAGCTCAAAAGCTGTTTTAAGAAATACTACGACTGCACCATCACGGAATATGTTCAACAGCGGCGCATGAGCCAAGCAGAATATCTGCTGGCATATACAGAGCTGACAGTCGGGCAAGTTGCCCAAACAGTAGGCTATTCCACTTCAAGCCGATTTGCAGAATTATTCCGAAAAAGCACGGGATTGTTGCCATTAGAGTACAGAAAAAACGCACAGCGAAAGTAAAATGAGCGCCAGAGGGAACTCTGGCGCTTGTAAAATTTTTCACCCACATTCTAGTCGGGCTTAGCCATGTGTTGTGGAATATATACGGAATGCATCGTCAATATTCCACTGCTGCTTGCGGTTGTTACCAAGATAGTGAGAGCTCATCTGAACACAAAGTTTCCATTGCCCTTTTTCGTACCTAAACGAAGTAAGATTTCATGTGCATGCTCATCACTGAATTTTTAGAATAATCTGTCCTAGCACGAAAGTAAATATGAATAGTTTCTAATAGTTTTTTAATAATATCCTCTGGCTTCTTGCCATCCTTTTACATACCACCTAATTCCAACATATACCAGTTGCACGAATAATAAGAGAAATAGCATATTGATCGGCAAGACTGTCTTTATCCAATCCTCAAAGTAGATTGCTATTGCCATGCTTATAAGTATTACCAATATGGTAATCATATCCCAACAGCACTTCTTATATAACTCTGCAATCTTTATCCCTATAAACGCTACAAGTATTCCCGCACCCACCAGACATCCACCGCAGATCAGTATTCTTATCAGCCAGTATATAATTCCGGTAATGACAGGATTGGATATTCCATTACTAATCTGTGCCACATTCTTTCCTGTCAGTATAATCCACCCTGCAATGCTCTGTATAAAAGTTGCGATTGTATCAAAGAATACCACGCAATCAGAAATAAAGATTTTTGACAGTATTATCTGAAAAAGAGTAGTCGATACGGAATACCATATCAGCAAAAACATCAATGCTTCATACATGGCTGTTTTTGCTTTATATCTGCCTGCCAGTTTTTCTCTCTGCGTATCATACCTTTCCTTCGCTCTCAGATAAGCTGTCTGGTTACAATTCCCACACTTTTGATAGAGTACCGGCTTTTCAACCGGTATCTCTACTTTTTTCTGATGGGAGAGTGCATAGTCCCGTTCCTGTTCTGCCTGTCTTAGCTTATCGCGACATTCCTCTATCATGTCCTTTGCGGTGAGCGTTTTCTCTTTCTCGCTCTGCAATAATTCTTTTGTTTTCCTCAAGTCGTTCTTTAAGGCTTGAATGTTCCCTGCTCTGTTCTCGCTGTTTAACCTCTCGTTCAAGGTCAGCGATTCGTCGAGCTGCACTTTCAGTTTCCTGATAGTCCGGTCTTTCTGGTCGAGTTCTTCCTGCATCTGCTCCGTCAGCATTAGCAGTTCTTCCAGTTGATCGTCGTTCTTTGAGTTTCTTAATTCGTTCATCAATCAACCTTCCTTTCTCTAATTGCTGTTCAAGTTCAGTAATTCGCTGTTCTGTTTCTGCAATAGCCGGTTCTCGCTGTTCAATTTCTGTGCCAATTCCTGCCATTGCTGATTTTCGTCTGTGAGTTTCTGTATCTGGTCTGTCTTTTCTTCCAGAAGCATCAACAGTTCTTCTGTATCCGGTAAGATTTGTAGCAGCTCTGACAATTCTTTCTCTAATTGCTGCAATCGTTCTTCCTGCTCCTGAAAGCACATCAGCTTCTCGTCCTTTTCCTGTATCTCCTGAAGCATCTCTGCCATGATATTCTGCTGTTCCTCTATCTGTGTAATCATTGCTTCCATCATGGGAATTACTTCTTTGCTTTCTTCTAATGTCATTCAACCACTCCTTCCATATTGACAATGCACCGGATACCTTACCAAAGGTTGTGATTACCTTTTGCAGTAGTGCATTTTGTTTTTTAATCATCTGGTTTTCCTCTACCTTCCATGAACCATTCCATATCTGTCCGGTGAGATATTTTTCCTCAATCTTTCTTGCATCCGCACCCTCATGAATCGTAGGGACTTTTAATTTGCCCTGTCTTTCATAAGAGCGGTGGTCAATCTGATTGTCTATGGATAAATGCCGGTTACACATCCCAGCCCATTCGCTTCGCCATAACTCACAATTCTTTGGATTATTCCAGCCGGTAGCATCGGTCAGAACCCGTTTCCATTGTTTTCGGTTTCTTGCCCCGACTTTCTGTACTCCGTTTTCATCAAGTACCGGAATGCGGATTCCATGCCGGTCAGGATTTTTCTTATCCTGCCACCAGTCCGGGTGGGATTCATCAACCACGATATTTCCGTCAGTATCTCTGACAAAATCCCAGTCCTTGACTTCTTTGCTGCCCCATGAATGATCCAGATTGAATGGTCGCATGGTTACAAGTAAATGCACATGTGGGTTTCCATCGCCCTTATCGTGTATGCTCCAGTCGACACACATTCCCTTATCCACGAAAGTCTTTTGAATATATTCGGTTGTATAATCAATCTGTTCCTGTCTGCTCCATTCTTTCGGCAGGGAAAATTCAAATGAGCGTCCAAGCTGTGCATCTGCATTTTTTTCTATCTTCAATACCTCATTCCATAGACGCTGTTTCTGAAATGTGATTTTAAACTTTTCCAGTGCGGCATCTTTATCATCCGCTCTTTTATAACGGATAGACTGTTGAAACCTTTTTATATTTTCTTCCGGTACATGCAGCCATTCAGGAGGTGCATTTTCGCACATCATCAGACTGGTGTAGACGACTTCCTTTTTGGAAGTATAGTAACTGATTCTGCCTGTTTCCTCATTCTTCATCACATCTCCATTAAGATATGCCGATGCGGATATGACAGATTTTCCTTTACTGCGCCCGACAATCTTTACTGTAAAGTGAAATATCGCCATGATACGATTCCCCCTTTCTGCCGTATCCGGCATTGATTTCCGACAGCATCTTCTTCTGGTTTGGCAGAAGTGAAGCTGTCGGAACGCCCTCTGCGCAAGAGTGCCCCCTGCGGCATGAGCAGGTCTGGCTGAAAGCCCCGCCGACGGAACGAGCCCGGCAAGCGTAAGCGCAGACCGGTTGCCACTTGTGGCAAACTTATAAGGACGACCTCTGGTTGTCCATAAGTGCGCCCTTCATTCAAAGGCAATGAAGGGAATGGAAAAACCACTCCCTCCGCCATTACACTTCCTCCATATCTGTAAGTGGCTCTTTCTGCATCGCCTTTGAGAAAAACTTTCCGTTTGTTTCCTGCCTTTTTAAGAAGCCTATCAACTTTGGTAAATCTTCCTCCTCAATCGGACAGCCAAGAACCGATTCCACTGCGCCACCAATCTGACAGAGCCTGTGGGTTCGTTTTTTACTTTCCTCTGCTTTCTTTCGCTTTTCCAGTTCCTTCCGCTGTGCAATGAGCTTTTTTGTAGCTTCAATGCTTTCCTGTTCCTTTTTCTCTAATGCACGTATTCTTTCTTCATAAGTCTTTGTTGATTTCGCCATATCGTCTTCATCCTTTCTTTTTCCGATAAACAACAGTTCCCGGTTGCATATCAGGAGAAGCACATGGTATAATCCTCTTGCGTGTAGGTATATCATGGCTTCGGTCTGATAGAACCTTTGGCGGTTTCTTAGGAAGCCGCCTTTTTAAGTTGCCACATTTCTTGTGACAGCTTTTACATTTCCTTTATCCCTCAGATCACGCCCCTCGTTGGCTTCCATGAACTTTTCCAGAATGTCAGTTTTAATAAGGACTTTTCTTCCGACCTTTAATACCGGAAGCTTCTTCCATTCAACCAGCTTTCTCAAAGTGTTTCTGCCAATTCCTGTATAGTCGGCTGCTTCCTCGATGGATAATGCAATCTTTCTTTCCGTCATCTTGTCACCTCCTTATAAATTGCATTATGCAATTTTTGTTGTGCTGTTAGTATAGCGGTTTTATATTGCGTTGTCAAGCGTTATGAAATTTTAAAAATAATTATTATATTGCATATTGCAATTATGTGAGGTACATGCTATAATTCATACATACCGAAAAAGGAGGCAATCAGCATGAAAGATAAAGAACTACGCAAGCTGATAGGCAGCAGGGCAAAACAGCGTCGTCTGGAATTAAATCTGACACAGCCTTATGTTGCAGAGAAGATGGGAGTTACCGCTTCCACAATCCTGCGTTATGAGAATGGTTCGATTGACAATACCAAAAAGATGGTGCTGGAAGGTCTTTCGGAAGCACTTCATGTATCTATTGAATGGCTCAGAGGGGAAACCGATGAATACGAAACCGATATTACGGATAAGAAAGAATTACAGATTCGTGATGCAATGGGCGATATTCTCAAACAGTTACCTCTCGACCTTAGTAAAAAGGAAGATGCTTTTTCCAAAGATTTACTGCTGTTGATGTTAAAGCAATATAACCTGTTTCTGGAATCATTCCAGTTTGCCTGCAAGAATTACAAGGGCAACACGAATGAAGCTGATATTGCAAAAGTAATGGGGTTTGAATCGAATGATGAATATAACGAGATTATGTTTCTCCGGGAGATCACCCACACTGTTAATGCCTTTAACGACATGGCAGATATCGTAAGGCTTTATTCCAAGAAACCGGAAATGGCAGAACAAAGGCTTGAAAATCTTTTATCAGAAGTTTTGTATGAGGATTCCGATTCGGTATAGAACGACAACCGGAGTTATGATATACTTACACGCAAGAAGCATTTCATCAGTTCCGATTGTCTGATATCGAAAGGAGACACA
>ENA-OURZ01001055-OURZ01001055.1-human-gut-metagenome-genome-assembly--contig:-NODE-1055-length-33115-cov-6.832547_pt1 | contig 33115 bp, 34 predicted proteins | sample MGYA00242073_ERZ509195 | MGnify/ENA primary metagenome ERZ509195 (study PRJEB26280, sample SAMEA2338837) | human gut metagenome | biome: human gut; feature: human-associated habitat; material: faeces... | reverse complement strand
CGCAGGAAAATACATACGCCTTCGGTGACAGCTACAACGATGCCCCCATGCTCCGTGCGGCGGCGCACCCCTATCTGATGAGCATTGCGCCTGCCGATTTAAAGGCAGAGTTTGCCACGCAGATCGATGACGTGACAAGTGTGCTGAAAACGCTGGGACACTGAATAACGGCCTTTGCGGCTTTTCTTTACCGGGGCGGCAATGCCGGGCACACCTGTTTGAGAGCGTCAAAAATAAGAACAGCCGTGGGGCGATGCAGCTTTGGAACGGTGCTGCTATGGAACGTGCGTCAGGGGAAGCGCTGTTTGTGACGGAACTTAGTATGATTTACAAGTGCAATGTAATGTTGTCAACTATACTCGACAAAAACGCAAGAATATGATAAACTATACTTGACAAAAACAAACTGCGTTCCTCGGAGGCACACGCTATGAACCATGCACTTTTAAAATCCGTCATCTACGACCAACATGAATTTATCCGTGATTTTCAAATCATGCCGCGCAATTATGAGTTTGAAGAAAACGGCAATTATGTGCTGGTAGGTCTGCGCCGTGCGGGCAAGTCCACGCTGCTGTATAAAATTGTGCTGGATCTGGTGGCGTCCGGTGTGGATTGGGAACAAATCGTCTACATCAACTTTGAGGACGAGCGCCTTTCCGAGTTCACCGTTGCGGACTTCAACGACCTGCTGTCGGTGCAGAGCGAGCTCAGCAATAAAAAGGGCTATTTCTTTCTGGATGAGGTGCAGAACATCACCGGTTGGGAAAAATTCGCCCGCCGCATGGCCGATGCGAAAGAGCATATCTACATCACGGGCAGCAACGCCAAAATGCTGAGCCGAGAGATAGAAACCACGCTGGGCGGACGCTTTTTTGCCAAGCATATTACGCCCTATGCCTTCGGCGAGTACCTGACCGCCTGCGAGGTTCCCCACGATGAACCGGCACTGCTGGGCACCAAAACAAACGGGAAGATCCGCGCCGCCTGCGCGCAGTATCTGCAATACGGCGGCCTGCCGGAATCGCTGCTGTACAAGGCCAAGCGGGAGTATATTTCCGGCGTATACCAGAAGGTGCTTCTGGGCGACATCATCACGCGGAACAGCATCCGCAACGACTATGCGGTAAAGATTCTGATAAAAAAAATAGCGGAGTCCGTCCGCAGTGAGATTTCCTATTCCAAGCTGCAAAAAACCCTGCGCGCCGTCAATGTATCGCTGGCCAAGGAGACGATTGCCGACTACATCCGCTATGCGGAGGATGCCTATCTGCTGTTCCATCTGCAGAACTACTACGCAAACCTCGTCGAGAAGGAGAGCTACCCGAAGTTTTATTTCTCCGACAACGGCATTGTAAGCCTGTTCCTGGACCGGAAGGAATCGGTGCAGCTGGAAAATATGGCGGCGCTTGCGCTGGTGCGCGCGTATCCGGACGATGTGTATTATCTGAAATCCGCAAAGACGGGAATCGACATTGATTTCTATGTGCCCTCCATCGGTCTGGCCGTACAGGCAGCCTATTCCAATGCCGGGGATGCCCGCGAACGCGAAGTCGGCAACCTGAAAAAGCTGGCGCAGAATTCGCAGGGGGCCGCGCGGCTCGTCATCGTGACCTACGAGGAGGAAGAAACCATCATCGAGGACGGCGTGACCATCGAGGCCGTACCGCTGTATAAGTTTTTGCTGGAGCTGGAAAGCGGAAAATACGGTGCAGCATATTAAATTATAAAACGCAGGGGAGATATTATGTCATGATGACATAATATCTCCCCATTTGCGGTAACTATAAACGAAAACAGGACAAAACAGCAGACAAATATGTTGCGTAAACGGACAAAATGAAGTATAATACATTTGAAAAAACGGACAAAACGATTTTTCTAGGGGGGCATCCGGCATGGAAAACAGCAGTAATAGTACGTTACAACGAACCGCTGCGAAAAAGATACAGGTTTTTTTGCAGAGCAATACGCACAAGGCGCTGCTTGTTACAGGGGCGCGGCAGGTCGGCAAAACGACCCTGATCCGCCAGCTGGGGCAGGAAGCCTTCCCGAATTTTGTGGAACTGAATTTTTTGGAAAACACAGCCGCGCGGCAGCTGTTTGAAACAGCCACCGACAGCAGCGATTTCCTGCTGCGGCTCTCTGCGTTGGTGGGGGAAAAGCTGGTCCCCGGCAAGACGCTTATCTTTTTGGATGAAGTGCAGGAGTGCAAGGAGATCGTGACCGCCATCAAATTTTTGGTGGAGGAGGGCAGCTACCGCTATATTTTAAGCGGGTCGCTGCTGGGCGTGGAGCTTAAAGACATTCGCAGCGCACCGGTCGGCTATCTTGATGTACTGGAAATGTTCCCGATGGATGTAGAGGAATTTGCCCGCGCCAACGGCGTGTCGGATCGCATCTTTGACCATCTGCGCAGCTGCTATGACAAAAAGCAGGAAGTTGACCCGCTGGTGCATCAGAAGATGATGGAGCTTTTCCGCCTGTACTTGATCGTGGGGGGGATGCCGGCGGCTGTGGTCTGCTACCTGCAAACACATAATCTGTATGAAGTCGCCCAGGTGCAGCAGTCCATTCTGACGCTGTACAAAAAGGATATTGCCCGCTATGACCCGAAGGAGAAGCTCTATCTCGAGGATATTTTTGACCTGATTCCCAGCGAGCTGAACGCCAAGAACAAGCGGTTTATTTTAAAGGACCTGCATCAGGACTTTAAGTTAAGCCGCTACCACAATAGTTTTCTGTGGCTGGCCAACGCCGGCGTTGCGCTGCCGACCTACAACGTGGAAGAACCGACGCTGCCGCTGCGGCTGAACAGACAAAGCAACCTGTTCAAGCTGTTCCTCTGCGATGTGGGGCTGTTGGCGGCCACCTACGCCAACGGCATCCAGCTGGCGCTGCTGAACGGCGAAAAGAACATCAACTTCGGCGCGGTGTTTGAGAACGCCGCCGCCCAGGAGCTGGCCGCCCACGGCTATGCGCTGTACTACTTCAACAGCAAAAAGCAGGGAGAACTGGACTTCGTCATTGAGCACGAGGGCAATGTGCTGCCACTTGAAATCAAGAGCGGGAAAGACTACACCCGGCATAATGCGCTGTCCGGCGTGATGGCAAACCCGGACTACCACATCCCGGCTGCGTTTGTTTTCCACGGCGGGAACGTGAGTGTGAAGGAGAAGATCACCTATTACCCCATCTATATGATGATGTTCCTGCGCGAGCCGGAGCTGGCGCAGAATTTGACCTATACCCCGGATTTCGGGGTGCTGATGGGATAAACGATAGTACGGTGTATCGATGGTTCGAGGGAGATATTATGACATGGTGACATAATATCTTTTTTGCCGCCTTCTTTTGTATCACAATGGTGATATCCTTATAAAAAAGGAGGGCGGCAATATGGAAAAGAAAATTACCCTGTTTCACGGCTCGGAAAAAATCATAGAGTATCAAACCTATCTGGAAATGATGGACGATGAGACAGACGGCATCTATATCAACAAGGCAAGCGCGGAGAGTTTGTATAAGATTTCCAAAGTGCTTGGCTGCGCGATGGAGGACTTGCTGGAAAAATAGAACAGCAGGAACTGTCCGGACAGTTCCTGCTGTTTTTATGGGGTCGGCCTGCGGGGGAGGTCGTCCCAAAGCCCCTTGGGCGGTTCCGTCAATACCGGAAATCCATCGGGTTGGAGGTACAGGACCCAGACAGATTATTGGTAGAGGATCTCGCCGGTGGGCGTGAAGAAGTCATTGGTAGGCTCGGCGCTGTGGTTGTAGATGTATCCATAAACGCACTGGGCGCTGTCCATAGTCAGGCGGCCGTCCTCGGTGCGGGTGTAGGTGATCTGGTAGCCCACATCCTCCTGCGCGACGGCAAAGAAGGAGGGGAGACCGTCCTCGTTGAATTCAATATAAACAGCGCAGTCGGTGCAGGCGCTCAGAGCATCGGGGGTCCCGTCATCTTTGAGAGTCAGGTCGGTGACCTCCAGCACATAGGGCGAGCCTTCCAGCGCGGCAGCCTGCGCGGCGTCAAAGCTCGCGGAAGCCTTTCCGTCTGTATAGTCAAAATTGATGTCGTAATCCTGGGAAAAGTCGTCGTAGATACCCAGCGTGATGTGGCTCAGGCGGCCATCCTCATCGTAGAGAAAATCGCCGTTGGCGCCGCCAAGGCCGGTGGTAAAGCGGAATTCCCGCAGGCTCTCGGTCTTTTCTTCGGTGGTATCGCTCTGCGGGGCCGGCGTTTCTTCGGGGGTGGCTTCCGGTGTGGTCTCCGGGGCGGTTTCTTCGACAACAGGCGCACTCTCGGCGGGGGTGGTGTCTTCCACCGGGGCCGCGCCGCAGCCGACCAGCAGGGTGAAGGAAGCGAGGGCGGAAAGAATCAGGGCGGACAGTTTACGGAAGTTTTTCATGGTATATTCTCCTCTTGCTAAGTTGTGTTTTGTTTTTCCTTACATCTACCCTATAGGGTCGGCGGGCGGAGAAGTTAAAGAAACCGAAAAAAATAAAAGAAAAAAAAGAGGGCTGCTGCCCACTGCGGCAGCAGCCCTCTTAGGGAATATGCGGTTACTTGGCGATAGCGGCCAGATAGGCAGCTTCATTCGCGGCGATCTGCTTCTGGAACGCAGCAACAGCGGCGGCGTAGGCGGCTTCGCGGGCATCTGCGGCGGCCTGGGCCTGCTTTGCGTTGGCGTAGCGGGTCTCGGGGGCGGCAGCCTTGTTGGCGACGGGCGCGATAGCACCGCTGCCGACGTAGCCCTTGACGCCCTTGGCGCTCACAACGGTGGTCGTCTCATTGCCGCAGGTATCGCAGACATAGACGTTGCCCTTGCGGGTCCAGTTGTGGTAGCCGCACTTCTGGCAGGTGGTGTACTCGATGCCCCAGGTGCCGTTGGCCTTGGCCTCGTCGATCTCCCTCTGCTGGGCCGTGCGGGTGTCAACGGGGGCGGTGCTCACCGCTGCAGCGGCAGACGGTGCGCCGGCTGCGGCGGGCGTTTCGGCAGCCTTGTTGTCGGTGCTCGGCGTATTGACGCTGGGCGTGTCGGGCGCGGCGCTGCCGTCGGTGACGGTGACAGTCGCCTCGGCGATCTTGGCAAAGCTGCGGTCCGTCAGTGTCACGGTGCAGGTGCCGGGCATCATGGCCTCATAGGTGATCGTGCTAACGCCATTCGCGGTCTCGTAGCCGACCTGCTTGAGCACGCCCTCCTTGTCGGCCATGCTGGGGCCGTAGGCAATGTACTCGCTGCTAAGATTCCAGTCGTACATGCCGCCGGCAGGGACCGACATCGTCCAGGTCTCGCCCACGCTGATGGAGGCGGAATCCAGCTTGTAGTCCACGGCGGGCTCGGCGGCAAAAGCGCCGACAGCCATCACACAGGTCATGGCCAGAGTGGCGGCCATAGCGGTCAGTTTTTTCAGAAACGAAGTCTTTTTCATAACACATTCTCCTTTTGTAACAGATAGATTTTTTCTTTGCAGGGAAACATCCGATCGGTTTGCTGCCTCCTTACACCATGACTATAGGGAGGCGGGCTTGTAAAGTTAAAATAAAAGTGCAGATTTTTTTCGCAAAGGCGGTTGCCTACTTTATATATACGCTTGACCGGATTCTGCAAAGTCTGCTATACTCTCTATTGCTGCCCTTCCCCAAATCTGGCAACAGAAAGGGGGTGGCCTTAGTGGACATAACCATAACCGGTTTCCTTGTGTCTGTCGCAGCAAGTGTAGTTGCCTACTACGTTTGCAAGTGGCTTGACAGTCACGGTAAGGGCAAGTAAGCACAAAAAGACCCCCAGTAGAGAGCCTACCTCTACTGGGGGTCACTTTTTTGCGTGGTCTTAGCGGCAATTCCATAACCGGTTTCCTTGCCTACCTATAGTATATGCCGATACAAGGAAAAAGTCAACGCCGCATATTCATGATTTTTTGCTTTCCCTTTAACTTCCCCGCCTGCCGACCCTATAGCCTTTGTGTAAGAAAACAAAACCCAAACACAAAGGAGAAAAAAGCATGAAAAAGATCACTGTAAATAAAACTCGTATCCTCACTGCAGCGGCTGCGCTGGTGGCTGTGTTCAGCCTGGCGGGGTGCGGCAGCAATGCCGTGCAGGAGATTCCCCGGTCTGCCGAGACCTCCCGCAGCGAGGAAGCCACCCCCGAGACCGCGGCGCCGGAAGCCACGGCCACCCCGACCCCCACACCGGAGCCGACGCCCGCTGTGGTCGTGCCCACCAGCGTGACGCTGGAGCAGGAGGGCGGCATCCTGAACAACGGCATGACCTGGACACTGCACGCGACGGTCCTGCCGGAGGACGCCGCCGATAAGACCATCGCTTGGACTTCCGCCGATGAGAGCGTCGCCACCATCGACGACAGCGGCGTCATTACGACCCACGCGCCCGGGCAGACCACCATCACGGCGGCCAGCACGGCGGGCGGCGTGTCCACCACCTACAACCTCGTTGTGCAGGAGGTCGTCAAGTGCAGCTACTGCGGCGGCACGGGGCATACGTCTGATACCTGCGCCGTAAAGAAAACGGCGGAGCAGCAGACGGCCGCCGTGGCCGCCCAGCAGCAGGCCGCGGCCCAGGCTGCGGAGCAGGCGGCCACTGCGCAGGCGGCTGAACAGCCCGCCGCCGAAGCCGCCCAGCCCGCGGACCCCGGCTATGAGGTCGACTGGGCAGGCCGCCGCATCTACTATCAGGGAGATGCCGACATCCCGGAGGGCGGTGTTGTCCAGCGCCCGGACGGCAGCCGGTACATCAAGGGACCTCGGTGTGTGATCTTCGGGTATGACACCTGCCCGGAGGACACAGACCCCAGCCTGCCCGGAAACACCCCGTTCACCGGTGACTGTGTGTTCTGCGGTGACTTCGGGCACGACGTCTACCACTGCCCCATTCTGGACGCTCAGGAAAACCCGGATGCGTTCCTGATGGATTAAAGCAGAAAAGGAGATCCGGGATTTTTCCTGAATTTTTTTGGAACTCTTTAACTTTCCCGCACACCGTCCCTATAGGGTAGATGTAAGGACAAACAAACAAAAACTAAGGAGGAAAATCCTATGATCACCATCAACAATAAATCCCGTTACTTCTCCGCTTCCGAGGATATGTTCCCCACGATGGAGCGCAACTTCGCATGGCTGTTCGGCATGCAGACCCCCGAGCAGGGCTGGAAAACGGTCTTGGCTATCACCATCATGTACCGCGCACAGGGCAGTGCCGAGGAAGAACGGCAGTACGGATTCCCTGTGGGAGATGATGGTGAGCCGCTGCTCTACGAGGATGACTTCCTGGCAGACCTGATGCAGGCCTACCTGGACAAGGAGCTTTCCCAAAAAGCTCCTACGCCCCATTCTTTTGAGGAGCGCCAGGCCGTCATGAAGCGGCTTCTCCCGCTCAAGCACACAGAGGAGTTCTACCGGAGACGCTGCGACAACGTGTTCAATGAAAACCCAGATGAATTCACCCTGGATGATTACATCCGGAGCATCCGGCGGCAAGCTCGTGAAGAATTGATCACTCGTTTCGGCCCCGGCGACAGCGGGCTGGACAGTTACTTTCAGACCGTGTTCCGCAAGGTCAACCGCATCGGTGCGGAGCGGTTCAGCCGCGAGGCCGAGCTGCTGGCCGATCTTGCCGCGAACGACATCACGGCGGAGGCCCGCAGCCTCTACAACCCCTGGTCCTACTACTGTCAGGCCGCCTTCCGTGACCTGGCCTGGGCCTAACCCCCTCTACTTTTGAAAGGAGAAATTACTATGGAATGTAATACATTTGAAGAGCTTCTCTACAGCGACCTCCTCATCGCCGACAGCATGGAAAAGAACAATTTAAAAGAATTTCCCTCTGAGGAGCGCAAGACGCTCATGCAGATCATTTTCCCACTCCAAACCGATGGATTGTTTTACGATCTCTACCATAGCATGACACTGGAAGGGTAATGGTCGTCTCCCGTGCGGAACGGGATGTGCAGGCTAAATTTCTGCTGCGCAACGGTGCGGATGAGGTGCTTTACCCGGAAAAGCAGCTGGCCAAGTGGGCGGCCATCCGCTACGGGTCCGACCATGTGCTGGATTATATCGAGCTGGACCACGACCACGCCATTCTGGAAGTATCTGTGCCGTCCGCGTGGATCGGAAAGACCGTTGGCGACATCAATATCCGCAAGAAATACAGCATCAACATTCTGGGCATCAAGCGCAACGGGATTGCCGACGTCAACATTGACTCGGACACGGTTCTGCCCGGTGACGGCACATTGCTGGTGCTGGGCGAGGGCAAGGCCCTGAGTCGGTGCTTTCATATCTGATCGTTTGCAAGGGAAGTGGTTCATTTGAGAACGGCACTGCTGATTTTGCTGTTTCTGGCCGCAGGACTTTTTCTTGTTTTTATCGGTGTCCAATGTGATGCGTTCTGGCGCAGCGTTCGCCGCGCACAATTTGAGCGGCGTGAAGGCTTCCGGCGCTGGTAATGCCGCCCGAAATATGGTATGATACCCTTCAGAAGGGAGGATTTGCTGTGAATATTAAAAAGCCATCTCCCGATACAATGAAAGAGCAGGCCGTCCGACAGGCAAAGGATCTTTTGATCACGGTGCTGATTCTGACCGCTGCAACCGGCATCGGCAATATTTTCTGGTATTTCTCTTTTACCAAAAATATCATATCGGTGTATATTCTGGGGACATTGCTGACCTCGCTTTTTACCAAAAGCTATTTCTACGGCTTTTTAAGCTCGTTTTCCAGCGTGCTTCTTTTCAATTTTTGCTTTACAGAGCCCCGCCTGACGCTGCACGCATACGAGCGCGGCTACCCTGTCACCTTTGCCATTATGCTGATCGTTTCCATCATTACGGTCACATTGGCGATTCAGAATATCCGCAATGCCGAGGAGAAAGAGCGCGCTGCCGTCCGCGCCAAGAATGAACAGCTGCGCGCCGATTTGCTGCGCACGATTTCCCACGACCTGCGTACCCCGCTGACATCCATTTCCGGCAATGCCTCCAACCTCATCAGCAACTATGAGAAGATGGACGACCCCACCCGCAAGCAAACGTTTCTGGACATCTACGACGACTCTATGTGGCTCATCAATCTGGTGGAGAACATTCTTTCCATCTCCCGCATTGAGGATGGGCGGATGAATCTGTCCATCTCTACAGAGTTAGTAAGTGAAGTGTTTGAAGAAGCCCTGCGCCATACCAACCGGCACAGCGGGCAGCACACGATTACTGTACAGATGGACGATGATCTGCTGCTGGCGCACATGGATGCCAAGCTGGTTGTGCAGGTCCTGATCAATCTGGTGGATAATGCCATCAAATACACACCTGCCGGGTCGCACATTGTCCTTTCCGCTGCGGCGCAGGGAGAAAGCGCCGTGATTCGGGTAAGCGATGACGGCCCCGGTATTCCCGACGAAGCAAAAGAAAAGGTCTTTGAAATGTTCTCCACCGGGGAAAAACGCATTTCGGACAGCCGCCGCAGCCTTGGGCTGGGACTGGCCTTATGCCGCACGATCATCGCAGCCCACGGCGGCACCATTACACTGTCCGACAATAAGCCGCACGGCTGCATCTTTACTTTTACACTGCCCCTTGGGGAGGTTTCTTTGCATGAATAAACCCTTGATTCTGGTTGTGGAGGACGATGCGCCTATCCGCAACCTGATTACCACGACACTGAAAACGCAGGATTACAAGTACATTGCGGCGGCTACTGCGTCCGAAGCACTCCAACAGGCAACGATCCATGCACCGGATGTGATGCTGTTGGATCTTGGTCTGCCTGATCTGGACGGTATCGAGGTGATTCGCCGTATTCGCAGTTGGTCTGCGATGCCCATCATCGTTATCAGTGCCCGCAGCGAGGACAGCGATAAAATCGAAGCCTTGGACAGCGGTGCCGACGACTACCTGACGAAACCGTTCTCGGTAGAGGAACTGCTGGCGCGGCTGCGGGTAACGTTCCGCCGCATCTCGATGCTGCAAAACGCCGCCGGTTGTTCGGTTTTTACCAACGGTGATCTGCAAATTGATTTTGCGGCTGGCTGTGCCACCTTGAAAGGGCAGGAACTGCACCTGACGCCCATCGAGTACAGGCTGCTCTGCGTCATGGCCAAGAATTGCGGCAAAGTGCTGACCCATACTTATATCACCCACGAAGTCTGGGGCAGTTCCTGGGACAATGATGTGGCCTCGCTGCGTGTTTTTATGGCTACGCTGCGCAAAAAGCTGGAATCCGAGCCGGATTCGCCGCAGTATATCCAGACGCATATCGGCATTGGATACAGGATGCTGAAGGTGTAAAGAGATTTCGCCGAAAGAGATATAATAAAACTCGCAAAAGTGCGGAAAAGTATGGAGCCCCCCTGTCCTTCGCTAAACTTTGATTTAGCGAAGTTGTGTATGGAGGGCTTTTACCCTATCGATTTTGGAATCGCAGCGGTTGCTATAGTCCCCCCCTAGTGAGCAAGATAAAAGCACTTTCCCTTATTTGCAATGCAAATATAAGGGAAAGTGCTTTTTGGTAAGGGCAAAATTCCGCGTTCAAAGCTGTGCAAGACCTGCCGGGTGCCATTCGTCCCGGATGCCGATGTCGGCACAGACGATCTCACCGCAGAAGGGTGCGGAGCTTGGAGCTGTGTGCAGGGGCTTGCAGCTGTCAAACGTCACGGTCAGGTCTGCGCGGACAGCTCCCTCGGCGGCCTCACCCGTATCGGTGTTGATGCCGCTGGGCAGATCGACGGCCAGCACGAATGCGCCGCTTTCCCGCTGACGATTCATCAGCGCACAGGCAGCCAGCCCTGCCGGGCGAAGGCTTCCGTGAAACCCGGTGCCATACAAGGCATCCACGACGGCGTCAAAGGACTGTGCTGCCAGCGCTGCCGCATCGCGGTATTTGGTGACCGGCAGGTCTGCCAGGCGTGCATAGTTCGTCATGGCATCGGGCGTTTTAGGGTCGCCCTCGGCCAGCAGGACGGCCACGCGCCAGCCATCTTGGGCGGCGGCGCGGGCCATCACAAGGCCGTCTCCGCCGTTGTTGCCCTTGCCGCAGACGATGAGCAACGCCCCGCCCAGCGGAAGGCGCGCCCGCAGCTGGGTGTAGGCGGCCAGCCCGGCGTTTTCCATCATTTGCAGATAGGGCAGGCCGTGGGCGTTGCCTGCACGCTCGATCTCCTTCATCTGCGCAGCGGTCACAATGCGGTGCTTCATAATTTGTGCCTTCCTTTATCACGGTATGACATTTTGTAATCAACTGTACAAATTATAGCAGCGCCGTGCCCGTTTTGGGCACAAAAAAGCGGGTCATGTCGGCCTGCTCCAGCGCCAGCAGCTTTACCTTTCTGTCAATGCCTCCGGCATATCCGGTCAGGCTTCCGCCGGTGCCGACCACGCGATGGCACGGAATGATAATAGAAATTTTGTTATGCCCGACAGCGCCGCCCACGGCCTGCGCGGACATCCGGGGCCTTCCCTGCTTTTCCGCAAGCTGCCGCGCGAGCTCACCGTAGGTCACGGTCTGCCCGTAGGGAATTTGCAGCAGCAGCGCCCACACCGCCTGCTGAAACGCCGAGCCAGCCGGGTGCAGCGGCGGCAGAAAGCCCGGCTCCTGCCCCGCAAAGTAAATCTCCAGCCAGCGCCGGGCCTCGGAAAGGACAGGCGTTTCCCGTTCGGTATGCTCGGCGGGCAGTCCGTCGGCAAAATATTTCGCGCCGTCGAACCACAGCCCGGTCAGCCCGACCTCGTCCGCCGCCAGTAGGACACGGCCCAACGGGGCGTCATAATGCTGAATATATGTCATCGTATATGCACCTCACCGGCTGAAAAACAGGCCGTAACGGCCCGCAGCCTTTTTATCATTATACCGCATTCCGCTGCAAAGCTCTATCCGTATTTTGCAAAATATCCAAGACTGTTGCCTTTTTCCCGCCAATCCCCTATAATCATGGGTAATGACAGATAAAGGAGCACTACCATGAAAATTGCAATACCCTATCAAAACGGCCAGGTTTTCCCACACTTCGGCCATGCACCGCAGTTTAAATTCTACACCATCGAGAGCGGTATGATCTTACACACCGAGGTCGTCGAGACCGCGGGCAGCGGCCACAGCGCCGTGACGGCCTTTCTGATGCGCGGCGGCGTTGACACGCTGATCTGCGGCAGCATCGGCGCGGGCGCGCAGACTGCCGTAGCCGGGGCCAACATCAGGCTGTACGCCGGTGTCAGCGGCGACGCCGACAAGGCCGTGCTGGCGCTGCTGGCCGGAAAGCTCGTCCATGACCCCACTGCTGTTCACTGCGGCCACCACGACGGTGAGCACCACTGCGGCGGGCATCACTGCCACTGACAAGGAGGCTTGCACCATGACACTTACCGAACGTGCAGCCGCAGCTGCAGAATTAAAAACCACCGGGCAGTGCAACTGCACCCAACCTGTTGTAAAGGTATTTGAGGACAAACTGCCCGTGGAGGGCGACACCCTGCGGATGCTGGCGGCAGGCTACGCTGCCGGTATGGGCTGCCTGGAGAGCACCTGCGGCGCACTGATCGGCGCTGTGATGGTGGCCGGCATCCTGACGGAGGGCCGCGGCACGCCCGCTGTGGCACGCGCACTGGTCCGGAGCTTTGAGCAGCGGTGCGGCGCGACTATCTGCAAGGAGCTGAAGGGCGTTGCCACCGGCGTGCCGCTCTGCCCCTGCCCCGAATGCGTGCGCAATGCCGTGCTGGCGCTGGGCGACGTACTGCCCGACGCCGTAAAGGAGTGAGCGCCGATGTTTTTTGCCTACGGGGAAGCCGAGCTTGCCTGCCTGCGCGCCAGGGATAAGCGGCTGTGTGAGGTCATCGACAAAATCGGGCATGTGGACCGCGTCGTCGATACCGATTTGTTTTCGGCGGTGGTGCATCACATCATCGGCCAGCAGATCTCGACGAAGGCGCAGGCCACGATCTGGCAGCGAATGCAGGACGCACTGGGCACCGTGAACGCCGAGACGATCCTGGCTGCCGGTGTTCCCAAATTGCAGGCGCTGGGCATGACCTTTCGCAAGGCGGAGTACATCACCGATTTTGCCGAGCGCGTCCACAGCGGTGCGTTCGATCCGGAGGGCATCCGGCAGAAAAGCGACGAGGACGCCATCCGCGAATTGAGCGCCCTGAAGGGCATCGGTGTTTGGACGGCGGAGATGATTTTGCTGTTCTGTATGCAGCGGCCCAACATTTTCAGCTACGACGACCTTGCCATCCAGCGCGGTCTGCGGATGGTCTACCACCACCGCAAAATTGACCGCAAGCTGTTTGAAAAGTACCGCCGCCGGTTCAGCCCCTATTGCAGCGTGGCCAGCCTGTACCTGTGGGCCGTGGCAGGCGGAGCGATCCCGGAAATGCGCGATTATAAACCGAAAACCGCACGATAAAAAAGGCAGCCGACCCGCTGTAGCTCTGTCAGCGGGTCGGCTGCTCTTTTACATTTTAAATTTGCCACGGAGTTATAAAGCCTTACCGCGCTGCTCTTGCCGGAATTTTGCTGCGCAGCGCCTCAAGGCGGTTCAGCGCGTCGTTCAGCGTCTCGTCCTTCTTGGCAAAGTGGAAGCGGATCAGGTGGTTGACAGGCTCCCGGAAGAAGCTCGAGCCCGGCACCGCGCCGACACCGACCTTAGCGGCCAACTCCTCGCAGAACTTCAAATCGCTGTCATAGCCGAATTCGGAAATGTCCATCATCACATAATACGCACCCTGCGGTACGTTGTGGACAAGGCCCAGAGCGTCCAGGCCCTTGCAGAACAAATCGCGCTTGTGCGTGTATTTTGCCAGCAGGTCATCGTAGTAGTCCTGGCCGAATCGCAGTCCCGGGATGATGGCCTCCTGCAGGGGAGCCGCCGCGCCGACAGTCAGGAAGTCGTGTACCTTCTTGGCGCGCTCAATGATGGGCGCGGGCGCAATGACGTAGCCCAACCGCCAGCCCGTGACCGAGTAGGTCTTGGACAGCGACGAGCAGGAGATCGTCCGCTCCCACATATCGGGCAGCGCGGCAAAATAGGTGTGGGTGTGCGGCGCGTAGACGATGTGCTCGTACACCTCGTCGGTGATAACATAGACGTCATACTTTTTGGCAAGGCCCGCAATCAGCTCCAGCTCGTCCCGGGTGAACACCTTGCCGCAGGGGTTCGAGGGGTTACACAGGATCAGCGCCTTCGGGTGTTGGCGGAAGGCATTCTCCAGCACCTCGGGGTCAAAGGTAAATTCCGGCGGCGTCAGCGGCACATAAATTGGCTCTGCCCCGGTCAGGATCGTGTCCGCGCCGTAGTTCTCGTAAAACGGCGAGAAGATAACGACCTTGTCCCCGGGGTTCGTCACGGTCATCATGGCGGTCATCATCGCCTCGGTGCTGCCGCAGGTCACAACGATCTCACTGTTGGGGTCAATTGTCCGGCCCATATAGCGGGTCTGCTTGGCGGCCAGCGCCTCGCGGAAGTTCTGCGCGCCCCAGGTGATGGAGTACTGGTGGTAGTCCTCGTGCGCGACCTCGGCCAGACGGTCCAGAATTGCTTTGGGCGGGTCAAAATCCGGGAATCCCTGGGAAAGGTTCACCGCGCCGTATTGGTTGGAGATACGGGTCATGCGGCGGATGACGGAATCGGTAAAGCCTGCGGTACGGTCAGAAAGCGGCTGCATTGGTAGATCACCCCTGTTGTTTTATTCCTATCTGTTTGCTTGGCTACTTTGCATTGTATCGCGGCAGCGCGGGTTCGTCAATGCCGTTCCGCGGAAATTTTGCATTTTGGAAAATCGCTGGTATAATAAAGGAAACAGACAAGCCGGAAAGGATGTTCCCGATGCCGCAAGATAAATCCTTACAGATGAATCAAACCATCGAAACTGCTATTTTGCAGCTGCAGCAGTCCCCTACCCCGGAGCAGCTGGCCCACACACTGACCGTCGTCCGCCGCTGTATGCAGGCAGGCGGGCAGTGGATCGTGGCCGTCGAGCCTGTCCCCGGTGGCGGGCAGGTGCAGCCCCGGGTCGTGACGACGGCGGACGGCGCAAGCTGGTGGTACGCCTTCACCTCGTTTGAGGAGCAGATGAAAAGCCCTGACACGGTGAAATCGACCTTTCTTGCAGACATTGACAAGCTGTTTGCCGCAGCGCTCTCCGCACCGGAAATCGCGGGCATTATTGTAAATCCGTGGCACTGCACCCTGCAGCTGGATAAGGAGCTGATCCGCATCATCCAGCCGGGCCGTGCCGGCTGACGGGAGGATGTAGACGATGAAAATTCAATCTGTTGCTATTTTGGGGGCCGGAGCCGTCGGCTGCTATGTGCTGTGGGGTCTGGCCGACAAGGCCGCTGCCAACAGCCTGCAGCTTTGCGTCGTGGCGGAGGGTTCCCGCGCCGAGCGGCTGCGGCAAAACGGCTGCACGATCAACGGGCAGGTCTATCACCCGCAGGTCTGGACCCCGCAGCAGGCCCACGGCGTCGATCTGCTGATCGTCGCGTTGAAATACGGCGCACTGCCCGGCGCACTGGACAGCATCCGCACCATTGTGAGCGAACGCACCGTTGTCATGAGCCTGATGAACGGCGTTGACAGCGAGGAGCTCATCGCCGCACAGGTCGGCGCGCCTCATGTGCTGCCCGCGCTCATCAAGGTGGCCTCCCACCGCACCGAGGACGGTGTGCGTTTTGACCCGGAGACGACCATCGGCATCATCTACGGGGAGCTGACCGCACCGTTTGACAGTGACCGGGTGCAGGCGGTGCGGGCGCTGTTTGCGGACACGGGCATTCATTTCCGTATGACCGAGCATATCCGCGAGGAGATTTGGTCCAAGTTCCGGCTGAACGTCTGCAACAATCTGCCGCAGGCGATCCTCGGCGCGGGTGTCGGCTGCTACAGCGACAGTGCCCATATAAAGGCCATCAGCGACGGCCTGCTCCGCGAGCTGGAGGCCATTGCCGCCGCCAAGGGGATCGACCTCTCCAAGGCAGCTGCGGCCTCCACCCACGGCAGCACCGTGCCGCCCACCGCGCGCTACTCCACCCTGCAGGACCTCGACGCCGGGCGGCACACAGAAATCGATATGTTCTCCGGTGCGCTCATGCGCATGGGGCGCGATTTAGGCATCCCGACGCCCTACAACGAATACACCTACCACATGATCAAGGCTCTGGAGGAGAAAAACGACGGCCTGTTTGACTATACGGCAACAGATGCTGTGACCTGCTCCCGGTAATAAGGAGATGCTGACGGCCCTTGCGGGCGGCTGCATTTTTCTGAATTTTTTTATTTTTTGCAGAAAAAAACTCTCAATAGTCCCACCGCGGGCGTCTATTGAGAGTTTTTTTCTGCATTTTTATAAAAATAATTACCTGCGGCTCTGCGTCGCCTTTTGGCAGTCTGCATTTTGGAAAAGCTGTGTTTCTCCTGCAGGCCCTCTCCCCTTCCCTGCCGGTTTCCCCGGATGTGCATGATTTTATTTGCCGTTTTGTATATTATATATAAATTATTACGCTTTGTTTCTTTTGTGCTATTTTTTCAGCGGAGAAGATTTCTCGCAATACTTTTTGTCTTTTTCGTATACTTTTACGTACTATCGAAAATTCCTGAAGAATTTTTTGTTCAGAATAAAACTCGCAATACAAAAAGGAGAATTTTTCTGCTTTTTTCTTCTGTTGTCAGAAAATTTCTCTCAATAAGCCTTTTTCCCCTCTGCCCTCTCTTTTTTGTCACTGCGCTCTCCCCTGCTCCGCCGGAAAAGCCGTGAACTGGTTTTTTCACTGCGCAGCATTTTTCTCTCAACAGCGCAGAAGAAAACTCGCATTTCGCTGTCTGCTTTGCCCGCTGCCGCTTGCGTACTGAGAGTTTTTTTCTGCCGAATTGAGAGTTTTATTCTGGCAAAATCAGCAGAAGAGAACTCTCAGCACAGCAGAATATTTCTCTTTTTTCGTGGGAATAAAACTCTTTTTTCACAGGAATTTTTCTCTCAATTCAGCAGAAGAAAACTCGCAATCTACTTATTATATATAAAGAGATAAATTTATAAAATAATAAATAATAATTATAAGAAAAAAAATACAAATGACACATTTATTTTTTATTGCGAGAAGACGTTGACATTTTCCGCAATTGCGTGTATGCTTAATGTACTGTATTTGTGGAGGTGTAAGTCTATGTCTGAAAAGCGGAAAAATGACACCATCATTGAAGGCGAATACTATGACCCGGACCTCCCTGCGCAGGAAAACACACCGCCACAAAAGCACCGCCGCACCCGCTCTGCAGGCAATGTACCCAAGTACAACCCGGCGTCGGAATCAATCATCACCAAGAGTAATGATCTGATCCAAAAGACAAAATATGCCCTGCCAAAGCTGGAGCAAAAGGTGCTGCTGGCGATGATGGCACAGATCAACCCCAAGGAGACCCCGGATGCGGACCGCGTTTATTCGTTGAGCTTTTCCGACTTCGGACGGTTGGCCGGGGTCAACATGCACGACAACACCTATCTGGAATACCTGAAGGACACCGTCAAAAGTCTGGAAGACCGCTCTTTCTGGAGCCTGGACCCGGCCAGCGACGGCCACCAGTACAAGGTCCTGTCCTGGCTGCAGCGCGGCTCCACCGTGAATGACCGGGACAAGCAGATCCGCGTGCGCTTCAATCCGGAGATCCTCCCCTATCTTTCCCAGCTGAAAAGCAACTATACCTCCTACAACGTGGAATATCTGCTGACGATGAACAGCACCTACTCCATGCGTTTTTACGAAATTTTGCTTTCCTACGACAACGGAGACACTGATTACGGCTACACGAACGGCCTGGTGTTTCAGCCGGTCACAAAAGAGATACTGGACCGTTTCCCGGACAAGGCGCAGGACATCCGCGGCTTCAAGTACAAGGTGTTTGACATTCAGGAGCTGAAGGAGCAGCTCTCTCCCCCGCCGGAAAAGCGCAAAAAGGACAAGGAAAAGCCGCTGACCGAAAAGTACAGCAACTTCCACGATTTTGAGCGCTACGTCCTGACCAAGGCCAGGGATGAGATCAACCAGATGACCGACCTCTGGTTTGACTATATCCCGGTCCGCATTCGCGGCGGCAGAAAATACGAGCGGCTGTACCTGTTCATCCGCTACAAATCCGCGCAGGAGATGGACGCAGTGCGCCAGCTGCACGCGCAGAAAAGCGCTCGCAATGAGGAAGTCCCGCGCCGCAGAAGGACGCGGAAAACCACCGAGCCGGAACGAAGCGCGGCAGCTGTGTCCGTGGCAGAGCCGCTGGGGGACGAGCTGTTTACTATGACGGTGACGCGGGCTGTTCGCGTGCTGGAAAGCAGAGCGCGCAGCCAGACCCTGCAGGAAAAAATTTCACCGGAGCTGTACAGTGCGGTGTCCTCGGTGCTGGTATACACGGCGCGTCTGCTGACCAACACCAACAGCGAGAAAAGGGCAAAGCAGGCGCAGGAGACCCGCGACGCGCTGAACCGCATCCTGGCCCAGCAGCACGATTTGACCTGCTGGGCGCTGGGCATGGCGCGGATGATGCTGACCAAAAAGGAGCACGGCCAACTCAAGTCGCCGCAGTACAACGCGACCATTGTATACAACGCGATGGAGGATATTACGATCATCCCGAGCGGCAGGGACGAGCTGCACAGCGCTGGCGCAACGGATCATTTCAAGGCAGATCTGTCCGTCTTTGATGAATAAATTTGCCACGGAGTTATAAGGCCAAAAGGCATAACAAAAAGCGTATGGATACCCGGTCCGCAAAAAGCTGCGGCATGGGCGTGTCTATATGCTTTTTTCTTTATATAAAAATTTGCCACGGAGTTATAAGACTTTTCTGCCGCAGAAAAGCCCTGCCAAAACTGCAAAAGTGCTGTTGACGATGCTGGCAAATGTGGTATACTATACATAGATGAAAACGACAAAAAAAAATAATTTGCCACGGTGTTATAACTACATAATGAAATGGGGAACAAGCGAATGGCTGCAACAGTAATAACCATTGCGGTGGAAAAGGGCGGCTGCGGAAAAACCGTAACGACCTCTAACCTTGCCTATCTGATGGGAGACGAGGGCAAAAAGGTGCTTTGCCTGGACACCGACCCGCAGGGCAACCTGACGTTTGCCCTGACAGGCGGCAACGCCATTACCAGCAAGGCCTTTGCCAACCGCAGTCTGTATGATATGATCGATGGCTTCCGCTACAACACACAGACCAGAGATTTTATCGTCGAGTCGGAATATGAAAACGTGGACCTGATCCCGGCCAACGACCAGACGCCGCGCCTGTCCAAGCGGCTGGAGGATCTGTACACGGACGCCCAGCGGGACTATGACCACGGCGACCCGAAGTATCTGGCCAGCGATACCGACGTGTTGGACTATTTCCTGCGCCAGGTCAAGGACGAGTACGACTATATCCTGATCGACACCCAGCCAAGCCGGGACAGCCTGCTGCTCTCCAACGCAATTGCCGCGGCGGACTATGTGCTGATCCCGCTGAAGTGCGATTCCTTCTCGGAGGACTCGGCGTTCCGCACCTATGTGCTCTGCAATGAGATGCGCAAGAGCAAGACTTCCCGCATCAAGGGCGTCGGCGTGATGCTGACGATGGTGCAGAAAAGTGCAGCCTCGCAGGACATCCGCAGTGACTGCCGGGCTAAGCTCGGCGCAACGTTGTTCAACGCGGAAATCGCCTTTGGCAAGAGTGTGGATAACAGCATCAACCGCTGCGTGCCGGTCTGCTACTCGGCCCGCACGCAGCCCCCGGCCAAAAGCTATGTGGCGGCGTATGAGGAGCTGAAAAAGCGCCTGGCGGAATTGGAGGAAAAGTAAGATGGCTATGAAAAAGAAGCCCGGCAGATCCAAGGTCGAGGTGGGCATTCCGTCCACCGAGGCGGTTTTCAGCGCCGGAAACAACAACGCCTCCGGCAGCCTGATTGCCAACCTGGCCACGCAGAACCGCGCCGAGCTTGCCTATGAGCTGCGGGAAATTGCCTTGCAGGACATCGAGCTGAACCCGGACAATGCGATTTTCCGCCAGCTGGACACCGACGAGGATGTGGAAACACTGGCCAACGACATTGACCGCAACGGCCTGATGCACAATTTGGTCGTATATCCGCGGACGGATGGCAAACAGACGAAGTACGTTCTGCTCTCCGGCGAGCGCCGCTATAAGGCATTGAATTATTTGCAGGCGCGCGGTGACGCAAAGTGGAACACAGTCAAAAACTGCCGTGTTGTCACAACACCGCTGAGCGACAACGAGAAAAAGGTCATGCTGCTGAGCGCCAACCTGCAGGTGCGCGGCGGCTTTGCCAACGAGATGATCCGCCGCAAGGCGGTTGCCGAGCTGGTGTCCTGCCTGCAGGCAGAGCCGTACAACCTGACAGCAGCCGAGGCAAAAAAGGCCATCAAGGAGGCAACGCCCATCAACGGGCGGCAGATCGATAAGGATCTGAGCATTGAAAAAAATCTGAATGAGGGTCTCAAGGATCTGCTGGATCATGGCTTTGTGCTGCGCAGCGAGGCGGAGAGCTTTTTGCGGATGACGCCCGAGGAACAGAGAATCGCTGCCCAAATGCTGCAGCAGCTCTATGCTATTGCGTACAACGGCCCGGGCAGCGCAGCCATTCAGGACGAGAAAAAAGCGATTCGCGGGCGGTTCGTGGATGCACTGCGGACGGTGGCCGACACCAGCAGTATGCAGGATGCCCACGAGGCGTTGGTCGCTGCGGTGTTCACGGTCCAGAAGGAGATGGCGTGTCTGAAGGAGACCATCCGAAAGGTCAAGGCCATCCCGCCGGAGCAGCCCGCCGCGCAGGTCGAGCAGACAGAGGTCATCCGGGAGGTCAGGGAAAAGACCGCCGGCGCCAAGGCACAGAGCAAAATTACGGGCAAGCTGTCCAGCCAGACAAGCCGCCTGGAAACGATGTTGCGCAGGAAAAACCCCGAGAAGCGCCTTGCAGAAAAATATACCCACGAGGAGCGCCGGCAGGCCATGAAGGAGCTGGACGAGATGATCGCCACGGCCACGCGGCTGCGGGAAATCATTGCAAAGGTGGAGCGCAGCGCCGATGAAGCCCAGGAAGTATAGGCTGCGTATCCGCCTGCACCGCAAAATTTACGACCTGCTTGAGATGGAAGCATTATGGCAGGACAGTAAGATCGGTACGCTGGCCAACCGCATTTTGCAGGAGGAGCTGGACAAGCTCCGGCAGGTCGGACTGGACCACTGCGTGTGCGGGGATGAGGACGCAGCATCCACGCGGCGCATCGAGGCAGAGAAGCACCCCGAGAGCTATTACATGCTGCCGTCGTTTGACTGCCGCGAAAAGTATATGCCGACCCATGGCCGCGGCCTTGACACGAAGGGACAGGTCACGCTGCTGGTCACAGCGGAGCAGCTGCAGCTGATCGACGCGCTGTTTGACCGGGAAAGCGGCTGTGTCCGCGGGCTTTACTCGGAATCCCAGGGGCAGACGGTCAAAAGCTACCGCTATCAAATCGTGGGGCTGCTGCTGCACAATCCCTTGCTGCAGGAGTTACAGAAGCAATAATTGTTACAGAAAAGGACTCGCAATGGATTTGCGGGTCTTTTTTTATAGGGAGTTTGTGGCAGGGCAGGGGAGAGAAAAGGGTATTGCGAGAGAATTTCTTGAAAAAAATGAGAAAAAGTAAGAAAAAGCACCTGCTTTGTTATATAGAGAATGTAGGGGCGAACATTGTTCGCCCGCCAACCTGGTGCAGCAAGGCTTTTCCGGGAAGGCCTTGCACATAGCGCGCGGGCACGGGCGAGCAATGCTCGCCCCTACAGAGTTTTATAACGACAGAATGATTTACAAACAGTAATAGTAAATTAAATGTTTCCAAATTGTACTTTTAATGCCCTGTATTGCGAGAAAATTTCTGTAAAAAAAAGAAAAAATCTCCGCCTTGCAACTGCGTTTTATATCTGCTACAATAGCGGTAAAAAACAGGGGAGGTCTGCACATGGAACCGGAAAAGCTGTTGGAGGCGCTGCACACAGCGGAAAAGCTCAAGGACACAACGCGGCATTGCTATACATCGAAGGGACGGCATGAGAGCGTGGCCGAGCACAGCTGGCGCATTGCGCTGATGGCGTTCTGGCTGCGGGATGAATTTCCGCAGGCCGACATGGACAAGGTCATCCGCATGTGCTTGATCCACGATCTGGGCGAGTGCTTTACCGGGGACATCCCGGCGTTTGACAAGACCGCCGCCGATGAGGCCGCCGAGGAAGCGCTGCTTTCCCGCTGGGTCGATTCACTGCCCGAGCCGGTCTGTACAGAGATGCGGACGCTGTACGCGGAGATGGCCGCCTTGCAGACGACGGAGGCCAAAATCTACAAGGCGCTGGATAAAATGGAGGCCAGCGTCCAGCACAACGAGTCCGCGATTGCGACCTGGGAGCCGCAGGAGTATGCGCTGAACCTGACCTACGGCGTGGAGCAGTCGCAGTTCTCGCCCTATATGCAGGCGCTGCGGGAGGCCATCCGGCAGGAAACGCTGCGCAAGATGGAGCAGGATGGCGCGACACCGCAGCCGTGAGAACGGTATAAAAAATCCTCCTGGCGGGCAGAATAGAAGGTGATGATTCTACCGACAGGAGGAAACCAAATGCGAGAAATGTTCTGCTTTCAGTGCCAACAAACGGCGCATAACACCGGCTGCGACGGCAAGGCCGGTGTCTGCGGCAAAAAGGCCGACACCGCCAACTATCAGGATGAGCTGATCGGGGCACTTATCGGGCTGGCGCGGGCGGCGCGGGCTGGGACACCGACACAGCACACCGATGAATTGATTTTGAAGGGCCTGTTCACGACGATCACGAACGTGAACTTCAACAACGAAACTATCCTGCAATGCAAGGCGGAAATCGAAAAGGAAAAGGCTGCCGTCGGCCCCGGGCAGCTTGACGATTACGACCTTGCCGCGCTTTGGGCGGCGGGGGAGGACGTGCGCTCGTTGAAATCGCTGATCCTCTTTGGGCTCAAAGGCATGGCGGCCTATGCGTACCACGCCCGCGCACTGGGGAGAACAGACCCCGCTGTGAACGCCTTTTTCTATGAGGCACTCGAGGCCATCGGCGCAGAGAAAACGCCTGACGAGCTGCTGGCGCTGGTGCTGAAAACCGGAGAAGTCAATCTGGCCTGTATGGCGCTGCTGGACGCAGCCAACACCGGCGCATACGGTGACCCTGTGCCGGTCACGGTACCGCTGACGATTGAGAAGGGCCCCTTCATCGTGGTCAGCGGCCACGACCTGCACGATCTGAAGCTGCTGCTGGACCAGACCGCGGGCAGGGGCATCAACATCTACACCCACAGTGAGATGCTGCCCGCCCACGGCTACCCGGAACTGAAAAAATATCCGCACCTCAAAGGCAACTTCGGCACGGGCTGGCAGAACCAGCAGTCAGAGTTCCACAACATCCCCGCGCCCATCCTGTTCACAACGAACTGTCTGATGCCGGTGCGGCAGAGCTACAGTGACCGTGTGTTCACGACGTCGGTGGTGTCCTACCCGGAGCTGACCCACATCGGGGACGACAAGGATTTCACCCCGGTCATTGAAAAGGCGCTGGAATGCGGCGGCTACCCCGAGGATCACCCGATGACCGGGATGAACGGCGGCAGCACGGTCATGACCGGCTTTGCCCGCAATGCGGTGCTGTCCCACGCAGAGCAGATCGTCCGGCTGGTCCGGGAGGGGAAGATACGCCACTTTTTCCTGATCGGCGGCTGCGACGGTGCAGCACCGACGCGCAGCTACTACACGGACTTTGCACGGATGACGCCGCCCGACACGCTGATTCTGACGCTGGCCTGCGGCAAGTACCGGCTGAACGATATGGATCTGGGCAGCATCGAAGGCATCCCGCGCGTTCTGGATTGCGGGCAGTGCAACGACGCCTACAGCGCCATTCGCATTGCGCTGGCGCTGGCCGAGGCGTTTGGCTGCGGCGTCAACGACCTGCCGCTTACGCTGGTGCTGTCGTGGTATGAGCAGAAGGCTGTCTGCATTTTGCTGACGCTGCTGTATCTGGGGCTGCGCAATATCTACCTTGGCCCCACGCTCCCGGCGTTCGTCTCACCGAATGTACTGGACTTTCTCGTTAAGCAGTACAACCTGACGCCCACGGGCGACCCGAAAACAGACTTGGAAAAGATACTGAACCGACAATAACAACATCCGCCGTGCAGAGAGACGCCTCTCTGCACGGCGGATGCTTTTTTGCGGCTTTTGGCTTCTTCAGGAAAAAGGGCGTTTACACCTTCACCAGCTCATACGCCTGCGTGCCGATGCCAAGGGCCTCGGCGGTGTCGATGGTGTGGGTGCCGTGGCGGCTGTTGACGCGCTCCATAAAGTGGTCGCGGCCCGGGTCATTGCTGTTTATGACCAGATCGATGCAGGCGCGGTCCAGCGCGACAGGGTCAAGGCTCGAGAGGATGCCCACATCGTTCATGCAGGGGTCCTCGGCCACGGCGCAGCAGTCGCAGTCAACGGAAAGGTTCTTCATGATGGCGACATAGGCAATCTTGCCCGCAAAGTGCTTTGCCACGGTGGAGGCGGCGTCTGCCATGGCTTCAAGGAAGGTGTCCTGCTCGGCGCAGTTCTCCCACAGGATGTGCTGGTCGGTGACCTTGCCGCCGGTATGGATGTACGTCTTGCCGGCGCTGGACGCGCAGCCGATGGACAGCTGCTTGAGCGCACCGCCGTAGCCGCCCATCGGGTGACCCTTGAAGTGGATGAGCACGAGCATGCTGTCATAATTCTCGATGTTCTTGCCCAGATAGTTGACCTTGAGGACCTTGCCGTTCTCGACGGGCCATTCGACGTCCGGACCCTCGGCGTCCATGATGTCAACATCAAACAGGTCGCTCCAATGATGCTTCTTCATCAGCTCGATGTGCTTGGGCGTCTCGTTGCGCGCGCCGCCGTAGGCTGTGTTGCACTCAACAACGGTGCCGTTGACGGCGTCGATGATGGGCTTCATAAACTCGGGATGCAGGTAGTTCTGGTTGCCGTCCTCGCCGCTATGGACCTTGACGGCCACCTTGCCGGGCAGCTCGATGCCCAGCTGGCGGTACATCTTCACAACGGCTTCGGGGGTGAGTTCGTTGGTGAAATAGACAGTAGATTTAGCCATAATAGGGGACCTCCTTATTACGTGAAAAAACAGGAATGTAGGGGCCGGGCATGCCCGGCCCGCGGGTTTGCGGTAATAACTTGTTGACGGGCAAATGCCTTTACGTTATGGCAGTAACCCGTTAGGGGGTGATTGTTTTTACGTGGCGGACCGGGCATGCCCGGCCCCTACTGCTGGAGCAAATCTATATATACAAAAAAACCGAGCCCAAAAGGACTCGGCTTTTGCTGTTTCTGACAGCCATCTTTGGTCCGAGTGGCGAGAGTCGAACTCACGGCCTCTTGAACCCCATTCAAGCGCGCTACCAAACTGCGCTACACCCGGTCAACCGGGCTGTCTCGAATCAGCTTGATTATTATAACCGACTGCACCGAGAATGTCAATAGAAATGTACGAATTTTATAAATATATTTTGCTTTATGACTGATAAAGGAAGGAAAGAAGGGATAAATCATGCCGAATAGCCTGGAATTGAACGTCTCCCCTGCGCAGCTGCACACCTTTGCAAACCATCCGTTCCATGTTCGCAAGGATATGGAGATGAACGAACTGGTGGACAGCATCCGGGAGAGCGGCGTTATTGTTCCGTTGATCGTGCGCACAAGGCCCGAGGGCGGCTATGAGATCATCAGCGGACACCGCAGATGTGAGGCCTGCCGGGAGTTGGGCATTGAGAAGGTGCCGGTCCGCGTGCAGGAGCTGACGGATGATGAAGCTACCATTTTAATGGTGAATAGCAATATCCAGCGGGAGCATGTGCTACCGAGTGAAAAGGCGTTTGCGTACAAAATGAAGATGGATGCGATGAAGCATCAGGGACGGGCAACTTCGGGACAAGTTGTCCCGAAGTTAGATGACCGTCGAACAGGTTCTCAAATTGGTTCGTCATCCGGCGAAAGCTATAAGACGGTGCAACGTTATATTCGACTAACGCATCTCATCTCCCCCATTCTGCAAATGGTCGATGAATCCCGCATGGCATTCAACCCAGCGGTAGAAATCTCCTACATGAGGCCCGAGCATCAACGGTGGCTGCAAGCCGAAATGGAACTTTGCGAGGCCACGCCCTCTCTGGTGCAGTCCCGCCGTCTTAAAGAGATGAGCCAGAGCGGCACGCTGACGGAGCACTACCTGCATACCCTGCTCACCGAGCAGAAGCCCAATCAACGTCAGAAGTTTTTCTTGAATCAATCTGACGTACAGAGGTTCTTCCCTCCCGGCTATACGCCCGAGCAGATGCAAAACACGATTTTCTCTCTGCTGAAAACCTGGGGCCATGCCCACGAGCATACCCAGAGCCAGCAGGAGCTGGAACGGTAAAATGCCACACACAACCTTATTTATAAGGCCCGGTTAGGATGCCAAAAGCACGGTATTCTGTCAGGCTTATTCGAGTGCGCGCTTTTGGGAGAAGCAACCATGCAATTTGACTACTTTTACGGCAGTCAGGCCGAGCAGTTCTCATTCTATCGCATCCCCAAGGTGCTGTTCACAGACCCGCAGTTCAAGCCGCTGTCCACCGACGCCAAGGTCCTGTACGGTATCCTACTGGACCGCATGAGCCTGTCGGTCAAGAATCACTGGCTGGATGAACAGAGCAGGGTCTACATCATCTTCACCACCGAGGAAATCATGGAGGCCCTGAGCTGTGCCAACCAGAAGGCTTGCCGCCTGATGCTCGAGCTGGAAAAGGATGCAGGTCTGATTGAGCGCAAGCGCCAGGGGCTGGGAAAGCCCAGCTTGATTTACGTAAAAAACTTTGCTGTTTCGTCATAAATCAAGAAATGTGAAAATCACATTTCTTGAAGTGTGATTTTCACACTTCTGGAGATGTGATTATCACACGCAAATAAGACTGATAGTAATTAGACTGATTAGAACGATACAGAAAACAGATTGAAAAACAGAATACGGGGTGTAGAGTATGGCCGGGGTGACGAAAGAAGAAATCGCGCGGGCGAAGGAGCTGGACCTGCTGACCTACTTCAAACTCGTTGAGCCAGGCAACCTGAAGCTCGTGGGCAAGGAATACCGCCACAAGGTACACAGCTCGCTGACGATCAGCAAGGACAGCCTATGGTGCTGGCACTGCATCGGCCTGCGCGGGCGCACGGCGCTGAAGTATCTGATCGACGTCGAGAAGGTGCCCTATGTCGAGGCCGTGCGGGAGATCAACCGCATCCAAGGCGGCGTGGTTCATTCCTCTCAACCTGTAAGCCTGCCGCAGCCACGCGCTGAACCGGAAGTGCCGCGAGATTTCAAGCTACCCAAGCCAGACGCAAACAGTTATGCAGCTATGGCGTATCTGCGCGGGCGCTGTATCCACCCCAATGTACTGGCGTTTTGCCGCAGGGAGGACATTTTGTACCAGACCAGCATCAAAAATCACCCGAACTGCGTATTTGTCGGGCGCGACGGTGAGGGTGTAGCGAAAGGCGGCAGCTTGCGTGGCTGTACACAGCTGCAATTTCGGCGCGATATTCCCGGAAGCAAGAAGATTTACCCGTTCTACATACAGGCCAGCACTAAGGCCGACACGGTTGAGGTATACGAGGCCCCCATTGACGCTATGTCCGGTGCGTCTCTAAAGCTCATGCAGCACACCGGGCCGTGGCGAAGCGTCCACTACCTGGCGCTTGGCGGTACGGACTATGCGGCGCTGGATGCGTTCTTGAATTATTTCCCGGCTGTCTGCAAAATCGTCCTCTGTCTGGATAACGACAACGCAGGGCGGACCCGGACGCAGGAAATCAAGGTGCACCTTGCCGGCAGCGGCAAAGCCGTGGAGGACCGCCCGCCGCCGGTGGGCAAGGATTACAACGACACGCTGGTGCAGTACATGCAGGAATACCGCGCGCACTGCATCAGCATGGATGATATTTTGGAGGAAACAAGATGAAAACAATCGCAATCGCAAACCAGAAGGGCGGCACGGGGAAAACGACCACAACGTATAACCTCGGCATTGCCCTGACCCAGCAGGGCTACCGCGTCCTGATGGTGGACTTTGACCCGCAGGGCAATCTTTCCTGCTACTGCGGTATCCTACCGGAAAAGGACCTTGACCAAACCATTACGGAGCTGCTGATGAAGACCTCCTGCGAAAAGCCGATAGGAAATCGGGAGTGTGTGTACCAGACCGGACGCAAGGAGGCTGCCGCACGGGTGGATTTTATTCCGTCTAACCTGCGGCTGGCGGGCTTTGAGCTGGCCATGGGCACGATGATGTGCCGCGAGGTGCTTCTGAAATCCTGCCTGGAGCAGTACAACAATCAGTACGACTACTGTTTGATCGACTGTTCCCCCTCTGTTGGCCTGCTGCTGACCAATGCGCTGGCCGCCGCCAATGAGATCATTATCCCGATGCAGGCGCAACCCTTCTCCGTTGTGGGCATGTCGCAGCTGACGTCCTCCATTGCCAATGTGCAGCGTAAGATCAACCCCGGGCTGCGCGTGAAGGGCATCCTTCTGACGATGACCGAGCACACGAACGTTTCCGACCACTACTGCGGGCAGGTCCGCAGCACTTACGGCAATAAGATTCACGTTTTCACAACGGAGATTCCCAGAAACGTGAAGGTACAGGAGAGCCAGGCCAATGCAGAGCCGACGATTCTGTACGACCCGAAAAGCAACAGTGCAAAGGCCTATATTGAATTTGCGAAGGAGGTATCCGGCTATGGCCGCGAAGAACAAGTTTTTGAACGCGATGAAGATGCCCTCAATCGATGATATGTTTTCCTCGGAGGCTGACAGGCAGCGGGAAAGCGGCGATTTGGTCACAGAGGTGCCGCTTTCCGAGCTGCATCCGTTCGTTGGGCATCCGTTTGAGGTGCGCGACGATGAGGACATGCAGAAGCTGGTGGACAGCATCCGGGAGAACGGTGTGCTTACCAACCTGACCGTGCGCCGCCGTGCCGAGGGTGGGTATGAGATCATCAGTGGGCACAGGCGGTTCCACGCAGCACAGCGGGCCGGGCTGGATAGGGTCAAGGTTCAGGTGCGGGATATTGATGATGACCAGGCGATTATCAGCATGGTTGATTCCAATATCCAACGTGAGCATATTAGTCCGATGGAAAAGGCAAGAGCATATCGGATGCTGGACGCCATTGGGCGCGAGGCGCTGCGACTAAACCGTTACAGCATTGCAATACCGTACGAACCAGTTCATAATGAAAGCACACCAACACAATTGAACAGCCGAGAGGAGGCCGTTACTCATGACGTACACGAAGAACCGCGAAGGCTACCTGATTCCGAGCCTTTCCCTGCCGAACCAGCCGAACCCTTACCTGAACCGCTACGCGAGGCTGCGTCTGGAATATCTGGAACAGAACGAGCCGACACTCTGCGACCAGCTGATGCTGGAGGGCACGCTGCTGACGAGCTGCAATCGAATCGGACGGACAGCACAGCAGATGGTGGACAAGACCCTGCGCGAGCTGATGCAGACCACCCAGATGCCGGACCGCAAAACGAACCCGCTGGGCTGGGCACAGCTGACCAACAGCCTGAAAAAGCAGGCGGAGGAAGCAGTCCTTCCGATGCTGTACGAAATCTGACAGAATCCCCCGCACAGGCGGAGAGCGAGCAATCGCCCTCCGCTTTTGCTTTGCCCGAATTTCCGCCCACGCTTCTGCCGCAGCTGCTGGCTATGGAGACTTCTTCCCGAGCATCCAACGCCGAGTATCTTACCTTTTATAATGAGAATCCCCTGCTCATTGACCGGCTGCGCTTTGTGCGGGAAAGCTACAAGGATATTTTTACAGAGCTTTTGCTGGCCGATGATACCCGCGTGGGCTTTCACAGGCAGGACAACGGCCTGCTTGTCTGGCAGGGCGCGTATCTGACACGCAGCGCGGAAACGCTGCTGTCGTGGCGTGCCGTGGCCAATACACTGAACGACTTGATTGAACAGCATGAGCTGATTGCGACCATCGACCCGAAAAAACTGCCGCAGGCAGAGGAACAGCTTTCCTTTGAACTGCCTGACGGTTCGCCGCCGAGCGCGGAAGATGACAGGTTTGAAAAGGATGATTTCCTCACCCCGGAAAAGCAGGAAAACGTCATTCGCTCTGCCCTGCCCGTTGCAGAGTACAATGCCCCGCAGATGGATGACGGCAGCGTTATCACAGACGAGGAAGTCAACTTGGCTCTGGCAGCGGGCAGCAATTTTGAGAACAGCAAATTCCGCATTTATCAGCAGTTCACAACCACGCAGGGCGACCACGCCGCTTTTTTGAAGAAGGAATACGGCAGTGGTGGCCGGTCATGGGACTACCAAAGCGGTGTCCACGGCTGGGTTGACCACGGTCCTGCCGGATTGAAGCTGATTTTGACAAATGAGGAAGGCCGCTTTGAGCGCAGGCTGCCATGGCGGGCCGTAGCCAAGCGCATTGCTTATCTGATCGAGATGCAGCGCTTTTTGACGCAGCAGGAGCTTGAACAGTATCCCGCATGGGCTGCCGAGCAGCGAGAACCCGCCAGTGCGGTGCGCGATGAACCCAGTACCGTGCCGAAAAACAGGCCCATTTGCGCCGAGGGCAGCGTTGTCTACTTGGAGGATGACCACCGATTCACCGTGGAGCGCATCGGGCAGTTTGACGTGCATCTGCGGGACGAGGAAGCACCCTTGTTTGGGCGCGCCATCAGCCGGGAAGAGTTTCAGCGGCAACTGGATGCCAACCCGCGCAACGGCGGCATGATGCTCTCCGAGCAGCAGCACGAAGCCCTTGTGCAAGCGCAAACGGAACAGGCGTTATCCTACATTGAGGATTATCTCAAGGACGAATTTGAAATCACCGAGCCGGACTTTTCGGACCTGACACGAATCGATTTGGGCTATACCACCACTGAGGATGAGAAGCACGTCATTCAGGTGTATGCCGACTTGGAGCACTGCACCGTCACCAAGCTGGTGGACGATACTCTCTACGCGCAGGAACGGTATGGCTCACTCGATGATCTGAACCAAGCGGTGCTCTCCAATCTTGATTTTGATAGCCTCATGGAAATAGACCTCGACGAGATGGAAGAACACGAGCCGCAGGAAAACGCCCTTCCTACCGACGAGTCCGCCGCGCAAGCCCCCACCAACTACCTTGCTCCCTATGAGCCGGAGATTCCCACAGGGGCTAAGGCCAAGTTTGCTGCCAATCTAAACGCGATTCGGACCCTAAAGCAAATCGAACAGCGCGGTACACCGGCCACAGAGCCCGAGCAGGATGTTCTGGCCGGATACCTCGGCTGGGGCGGTCTGGCCGATGCCTTTGACCCCAACAAGGACAGCTGGCACAGCGAATATGAGCAGCTAAAGGATCTGCTGACGCCGGAGGAATATGCCGCCGCGCAGGAATCCACGCTGACGGCGTTCTACACGCCGCCCACCGTCATCTATGCCATGTACCGCGCGCTGACCCGCATAGGCTGCGTGGGCGGCAATGTGCTGGAGCCCAGCATGGGTGTGGGTGCGTTCTTTGGCCACCGCAGCGGCAGCTTTGATACGAACAATGCAAAGCTCTACGGCGTCGAGCTGGACAGTGTATCGGGCCGCATCGCGCAGCAGTTATACCAGAAAGCAAAAATTCAAATCTGCGGCTACGAAAAAGCCGACCTGCCGGACAGCTTCTTTGATTTGGCTTTCGGCAATGTGCCTTTTGGGCAGTATCAGGTTACGGACCGTCAATATGACAAGCTGCACTTTCAAATTCACGATTACTTTCTAGCCAAAACCGTAGATAAACTCCGCGTCGGCGGTATTATGGCGTTTATAACGACCTCCGGCACGATGGATAAAAAGTCCGAAGGCGTGCGCCGGTATCTGGCTGCCCGCTGTGATTTGATTGGCGCGGTGCGGCTACCCAACAATACCTTTACCGCACAGGCAGGTACAACGGTCACCTCGGACATTTTGTTTCTGCAAAAGCGCGGGCGGGTTTTGGAGCAGGACGCGCCATGGATTCATGTGGGCGAGACTGCCGATGGCATTCCGCTGAACCGGTATTTCATCGACCATCCCGAGATGATCTGCGGCGAGATGCAGATGGTCAGCGGTCCCTACGGGCAGCGCCCCACCTGCGCGCCGCAGGAAAATGGTACAACACTGGAAGACCAGCTTGACACGGCCCTTGCAAATTTGCAGGCCGAGTACACGCTGGCGGATGACCGGGAGGACGCGAAGGCGGAAAGCGATACGCTAGACGCAGACCCCGATACACGAAATTTCAGCTATGTTGTTAAAGACGACACAGTTTATTACCGTGAGAATTCCAAAATGTGCGCCGTGAAGGCCAGCACCTCCGCGTTAGCCCGCATCAAGGCGCTTGTTCCTCTGCGGGATACCTGCCGGGAGCTGATTCGGGCACAGCTGGACAATCTGCCCGATGAAACGATTGCCGCTTTGCAAGCGCAGCTGACCGCCCAGTATGATTCCTACCACGATACGTATGGGCTAATCAACAGCCGCGGCACGGCTTCGGCGTTCCGTGAGGATTCCGGGTATTTCCTGCTCTGCTCGCTGGAGGATATCGACAGCGAGGGCCATTACAGGGGCAAGACGGATATGTTCACGAAGCGGACCATCCGCCCGGCCCAGGTGGTGGACCATGTGGATACCGCCGATGAAGCGCTGGTGCTGAGCCTAACCGAGAAGGCCCGTGTGGACCTTGCCTACATGGCACAGGTCACGGGAAAATCGCCGGACGAAATTATACGCGATTTGACCGGCGTTATCTTCCGTGACCCGGAGCAATCCGAGCCGGTCTATCTGCCGGCAGATGAATACCTTTCCGGCAATGTGCGGCAAAAGCTGTCCGTTGCCCGGCTGGCCGCTACGTCCGACCCGGACTATCAGGTCAATGTGAAGGCGCTGGAGCAGGTACAGCCGAAGGACCTCGACGCCAGCGAGATTGCGGTGCGGCTGGGGGCTAC
>ENA-OURZ01001054-OURZ01001054.1-human-gut-metagenome-genome-assembly--contig:-NODE-1054-length-33130-cov-4.041965_pt1 | contig 33130 bp, 18 predicted proteins | sample MGYA00242073_ERZ509195 | MGnify/ENA primary metagenome ERZ509195 (study PRJEB26280, sample SAMEA2338837) | human gut metagenome | biome: human gut; feature: human-associated habitat; material: faeces... | reverse complement strand
ACTCACCCACCTCGCGGACCGGAACCATCCGGACCACTCGCTGAGCGGCAGCAAGAGATAAACTTACAGCACGATCGCGATCCGCGCAACCCGGGCCACATGAACGACACGTGAACCGTTGGAAATCCAACGTTCCATCGGCGTGTCGAAACTTGACAAACCAGAGCCTCTTGTTCTCCCAATCGCCTATTTCGACGCCACGCAGCCACGCAACACACGTGATCACTGGCAGTTGAACTGGTACAACGCCCAGCCCTTCGCATATGAAGCCATATTCGAATAATCCTGAACCTTGCGCATCGTGCCATCTTTGGCGTACTGGTCGATCAGCTTTTGATCGTGGAACGTGTCGTACTGCTGCTTGAACGTGAACATCTGCAGGCTCGGCGCCTGGCCGCCCATGCTCAGGAAGTATGCATCGCCATCCGCGCTCAGCGGGCAGACGGTATTCGTCAGCACCTTGCCGTCGCCCGACGCGAACGCATTCTCCGTCTGACCGAAAATCGCACCATTCTTCTCGGCCTTCGCGTTGTAAATCGGGAACAGCATATCCGCGCCGTACATCGCCGTCGCATACATGGAACCGTTCAGCGGATCGGAAACCACCACCGAATCGGTACCAGTCTCCTTCACCACCTTCTTGAGAATCTTCTCCTTCGTGGCAGTGAGCTGCTCGTCCGGCCGCGCATCGTCAATCGTCATATTCGCATAGACGGCATCCGACAGGGCGGAACGAACAGTATTGCCGAATTGGCAGGAAATGGCGAGCGCCGCAAGCAGAACAATCGCAATGATTTTCGTGACGTTCGGCAGACGGCCGGCACGCAACAATACGACGGCGGCGAAGACGATCAGCGGCAGCACGCCGAACGGAATCATGGTAAGCGGTCGGGTTTCGGCGCGATACCAGGCGGCGGCCACGATGTTGGGGAACCAGCCAGTCAGCGCGGTCGAGCAGACGTAGACGAGACCGACCAGGAAGAAGGCCAGCAGAATGGCGATCGCGTCGCGGCGGAGTTGCGAGGCGTCGGAACGTGGAGTGCGGTAGCTGGCGGAAGTCTTGCGATTCCTACGATCGGCGGGCATAGCCGCAAAATCGGCAACCTGTTCGTGCGGTTGCGCTGCCGTGCTATCGGATGCACGGTCAATCGCAGAAGCGCCAGGCACAGTAGCGGAATCGGCGCGATTGGCGGCGAACCATTGCGGGCGGATGATGGCTGCGACGGTGACGGCAAACGCGATCAGCACGATTGCGGCCATGAACCAGCCTTGCACGCCGCCGATATTGTCGGTGACGTAGATTTTGAGCGCTTCGGGCACCGTGCGGTTCGGAACGAAGGTGTGGAACCAGCTGGCGGGATTGAAGTAGCGGTCCGATTTGTAGCTGGACATCATGTACACAAGGAACACGGCGGCGCCGAGAACCACTACGCCAGCAAGGCCTGCGATGGCTTTCCATGGCAGTCGCGTCAGCACGAAGGGGGCCATGAGCAGGAGCCAGGTGAATACGATGCGCGGATGGGCGAACATGCAGACGCCGGCAGTGACGAAGAACCATATGATCCATTTGACGAGGTGTTCTCGGGTGGCGAGCGCGTCGAGCAGGCGAAGTGTGGTGTACAGCCAGAACGGCAGAAGCGTGGTGGCCAGGCCGAAGGCGATCAGCGGACCGGAAGCCAGCATTTGAAAGGGGTGCGAGGCGGAAGCGACGGCAAGCGGGGGGATGATGAGCGCGAGTATCGCGGGGAATAGCGGAACTACGACAGACGCGACATTGCGGGCCGAGGACTTTCGCGCGTTCGCAAATCGGGGGAAGCATACGGACTGTGCCGAATGCGACAGACGACGCGTGAAATAGGAAGCGTACAGCTGAATCGCAATCGGCCAAACCAAGCCGGATGATGCCAGCCAGACCGTGTTAAACGCTGCATAAATCGACAGATTGACGCCGAACAAGCTGGCGAGCTTAATCATGCCGGCTGCAAGCAGATGGAACAACGGCGGATAGTATTCGTCGTTCGGCCACAGGTGGGTGGCCGCGCCGACGCCTTCGCCGAGGATCTTGCGGATGAAGTAATAGTGCGCGGGCGCGTCGATTTCGTGCAATGGGTTCGTCCAAGCGGCGGAACCGTGCGGAAACCAGGCCCATACGACCGCGGCGGCGAGCGCGACGCCGATGACGGAACAGACCGGCAGTGCGATGTGGGATAGTCGGGGAACGGCGGAATCGCAAGGCAAAGGCAAAGTATCGTTCGTTGTCTTGCTTGATATCTTGTCCGTCGTTTTAGCCGTCGTTTCGTCTGTCGTCTTGCTTGCGGCGACTGCGCTGTCGGCTTCATCGACTGCGTCGTCGGCCGCTGTGGGAATCGTATTGTCTGTGCTGTGCTGCTTCATCGCCATCCATCGTAGCCGAAGCCGCGAAAGCAAGCCACAAATCGCAATCGCATCTGCATTTTGTAATCCAAAACTGGACCGTGCGGCAACAAAAGCTGGAAAGGCATCTAAAAACGGATGGAACATGCACGGGATGGGCGCAAGACGGACGCGGAACGCGGGAAGAATAGGCGGACGTAGAGCGGAGACGAGCGCGAGCAGGAACAAAATCGCCGCTTATCCAACCTTCGATTTTCAGGAAGTATTCAGACTTCACACAGAGGTATAACAGTGTTGCGCAAGAAAACAATCACGTTGGATGGGCAGGATGATTGCACGGGGCGCATTGCGCTGTGAGCGTACTCGCTGTCGTTGCTTGACTGTGTGCGTCCCGGCCAACGCTGGCGTCGGCATGCGTCGACGCGTAACTACAGAGAACTGGAGAAGTACCGCATGTTCGTTCTCAAGAACGCATGGGCTGCGCTCGGTCGCGTCAAATGGCGTACCGCGCTGACGGCTTTGCTTGCACTGCTGGTGTCGTTCTCAGCCGCCGTGGATCTGGCGGTGCTGAGAGCCGACGACAAGGCGAATAACGAAACATACCAATCGCAGAAAGCTTCGGCGGTAATTCGGCCGAGCGCGAAAGTCACTGCGAAACGCGACGGCGCGGACTCCAATTACACCGCCAATTACATGACGTGGGACATGTACACCAAGTACGCGGAAGCGGTGCAGAAGAACAACTTGACGTTCGAATACACGCTCGCCACGTCGGTGCCGGTGCGCGCCAGCAAGTCGCTGCAGGCGATCGCGGCGAAAAGCGACACGAGCGAGGACAAGACCGGCGGCAACCTGACGTTGCAAGCCTTCTACACGAACGATGCGGCGAAAATCAACGACTACGGCACGTTCAAAGTGGTCAAGGGCAAGCAGCTGAACTACAAGACGGCCAACGACGGCGTGCTGGTCTCTCAGGCAGTGGCCAAGAAGAACAATCTCAAAGTGGGCGACAAGGTGACCGTCGGCAATCCGACGAAGGCTTCCGAAACCTACAAATTCACCGTGCGCGGCATCTACGAGTACACCGGCGAGGCGCCGGCCGGATACGGTTCCGACGCGAAATACGCGAAAGACAACCGCGAGAACGTGGTGTACACGTCGTACATCAACTTCGCGCAAAGCGGTCTGGACGTGGCCGGCACCAAGGGCTGGGCCATCCCGAACCTCAATATCATCTTCACGCTGACCGATCCGGCCACATACAACAAGTTCGTGCGACTGGTGACAAAGGCCAAGCTGGACACGTCGAAGTTCACAATCTCCTCGCCGTCGCTTGATGCGTACAAGAAGCGCATCGCACCGCTGGACGCCGCCGCCAAGGCCGCGCGCACGGCGTTGTTGGCGACCCTGATCGTCGGCGGGCTCGCGCTGCTGGCATTGGTGCTGTGGGCCGCGATCGGTGGACGCCGTGACGAAATCGGCATGGCGATGGTTTCCGGCGTCACCAAGGGACGTTTGGGATGGCAATTCATGCTGGAAACGTTCATGATGACCGTTCCAGGCTGGGCAATCGGATTGATTGCCGGCGCGCTGCTGGCCAAGCCGCTTGGCACCGCATGGGCCGGTGGACAGGCTGTGGCCATCACATCCGCATCCGTGTGGAACATGATCTGGTACGGACTGGGCGCCTGCCTGGTTCTGGGCATCATCGCGTTCATGCGCGTGGGATTCTTCGATTTGGGTCAGCTGTTCGCAGGCCGTTCTGACGATTCGAACGAATCTGCCGAAGCGAAGAACGCAGACGAGCCGGAGGAAACAGTCGAGTCGACGGAACGTACGGAGGTGAACGCATGAGCGAGAAAGACGTGAAAGACAACGAAACCGAAGCATTGAACAACGCTGCCGCTGAAAACGCGGAAAACGCGGACATCGAGGCGGGCGAAACCGATATGGCCACGTCGATCGAATCGGTCGATTTCGCGGTGGTGTATGACGATGGAGGCGATTCCATCGCAACCGAATCGGCAGAAAACGCGGAAAATACGGAAGGCATCGCCACGGAAGACAGCGTTGCCAGCGACAACGCGAATCGCGTGAACGAAACGCTCGCATTGGGCGCGACCGACGACGAACAGTCGCTCGACCAGCACGAAACCGTACAGGCGGACTCCGCAACCAGCGTGTCATCGCAAATCGACCGCGAAATCAAACATCATCGCAAGAAGGACGCATTCTTCTTCAAGGCGAACCCGACATTCGCGCTCGACCATGTGACGGTGCACAACCGCAAAACCGGACGTGACGTGCTCGACGACGTTTCCCTGGCGTTCCATGCCGGCGCGACCCACGCGGTGCTGGTGGATGCCGAAGATGTCGAACAGCATCAGGCGCTGGTGGCCACCATGGTCGGCATGATGCGGACGACCAGCGGCAACGTGATGCACAAAAGCACGAACCTCGCCGACGCGACACCGGTCGACGTGCTTGGACACCGCATCGGTTTCATTCCGCAGCGGTTCGCCGTGCGCGGCGACCTTGACGCGGAAGGCAACGTGCTGTACGCCATGGACGCGTCGAACCGCAATTTCCTGCAGCCCAAGCCGGTGATTGCGCGCGAGCTGCTCAAGCGCGTGGGATTCGAGGAAGTGACTTCCGGTCTGCCGGTGGGCAAGATGAGTGCGTTGGACCAGCGTCGTGTGGCAATCGCGCGTGCGCTGAGCTGCGAGGCGGAGGTGATTATTGCCGACGAGCCGACCGCTGGATTGAACCGTGACGACGCCGCCGTGGTGCTGGGGCTGCTGAAGAAGGCCAAGCGCGATGAAGATCGTAAGCGTGCGATTATTGTGGTGACCGATAATCCGGAGGTCGCCGATCAGATGGAACATTGCGCGGAGCTTGAGTAGCGAGCGGCGTTCTGCGAGGCGAAAGCCTTGCGGACTGGTGTTGCATGCCAGTCCGCAAGGCTTTTTTCGTGCTGATTCTGGTTCGTGCCGATTCGCGCTGGTTTGCGGTGACACACCGCTAAAAACATGTCATATGCGCTATGTGTGGCAGACTCTTTCATCTTTGGAATCTCAAACCGCTATGTGTGGCAGATCGTTTGACGCCTCGTGAGTTAGAGGGTCTGTTTTATACCCCCTAATGTATGGCGGGAAAAGAGAAGTGCCACAGATAGCGGTTTTCAGTGCGCAAAACTCGGGCGGCAGCCAGGCTTCGAGGAATTTTCGGGTGTATCTCGCTTATGAATGGCGGATTTTTCCGCTCGACGCGTGCTATCTCGCTTATAGATGGCGGATGGTTTTGCCGCATGAGACTTAGAGGGGATTGAACTTGCCCCCTAACACCTAGTCTTCCTGAGACACCCGCCATTCATAAGCGAGATAGCATCCGGCAGACACCGAAATCCGCCATTCATAAGCGAGATAAGTAGGTTCGCTACTCGGCGATGCGCATGTGGTACTGCTCGGCGAGCGGTTTGACGTCGAGGACGCCGTAACGTTCCAGAAGGCGCAGCCATTCGCGCTTGTTGCTTTCGCCGAAACGGGCGGCCTTGCGCGTGTAGGCTTCGGCGGTCAGGAACTTCGGCGGAATCGACTTGCTGTTGTACTTGTCCGCCACCATGACGACCTCCTGCTCGAGGTTCATCGGCACGTAGTCGGCCGGGGGCAACGGCAATCCCTGCGATTCCACGGTTTCGCGGGTGAGGCCCACACCTGTGTGGTTGCGTGCGAACTGGGCGATCGATTCGTCAACGCCCTCGTTCAGCAAGTATTCGTAGCCTTTGAGCCCGTGCTGAACATAGTGCGGACCGTCGAATTTGAGCGGTTCGCCGTCGGAACCGTCCTGCTTGAGCAGGAAATACGTGCCGATGTCGTGCAGCAAACCGCCAATGACCACCAGATGCTCGTCGATGAGCCGCGGCGGAACGGTACCTCCGGTCAGCCCTTCCGTGGACGGCACCGCAGGCATGTGCAACATGCCGAGCGATTCCTCGCCGGTATTGTCTTTCGTCAGTTCCAGTCCGAAGTCGCCGGTTTTTTCGGGAGCGTCCGTCGGCAGGGTGCAGCGACGGGTGAACAGTGCATTCTGCCGGCGGGCCATGCGGCGGGCGATGTCGGCCACGACCACGCAATGGCCGTGGATGAGGTCGTATGCGGCTTGCGATTGCGCGATTTTGCGATGTAGCTCATCCACTTGCGCAAGAGTGGGGATATAGCCGGTCGTCGGCTTGTTCGATTCGGTTGTTTCGTTCGATTCGTTCGTCATACGCCCATCTTAGGCACGTTCCATCACGCCCATCACACGGTTCCTGACGCAGTTTCCAAAACGGTTCCCAACAGCCGAAGGGATTCATACACCACACCAGGGGAATCCCGAATGAACGGACACGGATTCAACGGTTTCCCCGTCTTGTCAACGATGTTCCAAGGAATGCCGCCTTAAAACGAGCATTCATCAGCTGCCCGCAGCGGACGGCACGATACGCGGGGACGTTATGTGCGGAAAATCAGATGGAACGGACGCGGAATTCGCCGGTGCGGTTGGAAGCCACGATCATCTGGTCGTTTTCGAGGCGGGTCCAGCCGTCTTCGGCGCGCTGGTCGAAACCGGAGCTGGCCACGACCACGCCCTTCGACTGATCGTCGTTTCCGCCGAGCGCACGGTAGCGCAGCACGCGGTAGTCGCGCGCCTGCTCGCCACGACCGTACTGGTCGTAGATTTCGACGATGCGCTTGGACGTGACCTCACGGCCGGCCGCGCACAGGGCGATGAACTGGTCCTGGCTTTGGATCATGCAGTTGTAGCTGGACTTCGGATAGCTTTTGCGCAGTTCACGCACGGCCTGCGCCACCGCCTCGTCGAGTGCGAAGCCAAAGCCGATGTATTGCAGGATGACGGCGAAGAAAATGGCGGAATCGGAACGGCCGCCGGTGGACTGCACGATGCTCGGATCGACCGGGAACGCGCGATTCGTAATGATGTTGCGGCCCTGGTCGTCAGAAATGTCGCCATTGTGGATGAAGCTCAGGCCGTTCGCATAGAAGGGCTGCTGGTTTTCAAGAATCAGCGGCAGGTTGGAGCTGGCCAGGCGCAGATGCCACAGGCCGCCGCGGGCCGGAGTGTTGGCGAGCTCGTCGAAAATCGGATCATGACGGGCGGCGATGGTGTTTTTGTAGATCGCGGTGCCGGTTTCCGGAGTCGGCGCACCGCCGTCGCGACGGTATGGCGATTCGTCCGGCACGGTGATCAGCGCGGCGCCCCAGCCGTCGTTGTGGATCTCGCTCAGATTTCGGAAATCGCGCACGTTCTGCATGCCGAGCACGCCATTGAGGTTGGTGTTGCTGCCTGCCGTCGCGAATCCAAGTAATCTGCACATGGTTGATTACTTTAGCGACGGCAGGTTTCGACGCGCGCGTGCCGTTATCGGAGTTGGTTATAGCCTGCGATTCAGCCGCCGATTCATACGCATCGCACGTCGCAAAACGCACGTCACGAACGTAAGTTGTCCCGCAAACGAGCAGGAGGACCGACATATCCTGTTGCAGACCGTAAAAACTCGGCCTAAGCGGCCCGGAGCGTGTCGGTAATAGGATATGCCGGTCCTCCTGCGGACTTGGCGGTATTCAGCCAAAGGAAAAGGGCTGGGGCATCTCGTTCGTGACACACTCAAGGCCATTCGGCCAAGCCTACGGTCACAAACGAAATGTCCCAGCCCTCCTTGCGTAGATAAGCCGTGCTCGCAGAGCGGATTCACACGCGCTTCAGACGCGGCGGACGCTCGGTGGCGAGGAACAGCGGCTGAATCTCAATCAGCGGATTGTAGGGAGCGAGTCCGAACCATTTGACCGGAGAGCCGGCCAAATGACGAATCGCGTACTTGATCTGCAGTGAGATCGCGCCCTTCTGGGACACCTTCGACTCGGGCATCAACGCCTTGTGAATCAGCACGTAGCGGATAGGTCCGATGTTCGGATCGGCATCCAGCTTCGGGTAGCGGGTGGTCTGCTTGGGCAGATCGCCGGACTTCGACAGATCGTTCATGATCTGGTGGATGTATGCAGGAATCGACTGCGACACCTTGAAGCCCAAGCGAATACGCACGCGGAACAGGAAGTCCGTGCCGAAATTCTCCACCGAATACTCGCGCGTGAACGGGTTGTCGGATGTTTCCACCGACACCGCCCACCATGCGCGGGCGCGCTTCGGATGGTCCGCGAAAATCGAGAAGAAGATGTCGGTATCGACACGCTTCATTTCCGGATCGGACGTCAGATAGACGATGTTGTCCGTGAAATACGGAATCGAATCGTCCTCATGAAGCTGCTTCAGAACCGGCACGCAATCGGCGGGCTGCATATGCCGGCGTTGCGCGCGTTCCAGCTTCGTGCCTTCGTTCCACGTGTACATAATCAGCAGAATCGCCAATGTCAGCAGCATGGTGAACCAGCCACCGTGCAGGAACTTCGCCATCGAAGCGAAGAAGAACAGGAACTGGATGGCCAGGAACACCACTGTGAACACGACCGCGCCGACGCGCTTGCCATCGTGCCAAATGTAGACGGCCAGCAGAATCGTCGTGGTGATCATCGTGACGGTCAATGCCAAGCCGTACGCGGCGGAAATATGCTCCGAATCGCGGAACATCGCCAAAACCAGCAGGGTGGAGACGCACAGCACGGCGTTGACCACCGGAATGTACAGCTGGCCGCGGGTACGAGCCGGATAGCGCACCTGCAGGTGGGGCATCCAGTTGAGTCGCGTCGCTTCGGAAACCATGGTGTAGGCGCCGGTGATCAACGCCTGCGAAGCGATCACGCCGGCGCACACGGACAGCAGCACCGCCACGTAGCGTACGGACGGGGTCATCATTTCGAAGAACGGATTGAGGCCGTGCATGTGGTTGTACGCGGTGTCGTCCCAATGGTTGAGCATCCACGCGCCCTGGCCGAAATAGCAGAGCACAAGGGCGATCTTGATGAACGGCCACGTGAAGTAGATGTTGCCGCGGCCGACATGGCCCATGTCGGAATACAGCGCTTCGGCGCCGGTGGTGGACAGGAACACGGTGCCCATGACGGCGAGGCCTGCCGCATTGTGGTGGCTGAAGAGGAACTCCACGCCGTACACCGGATTCAGCGCTTCAAGCACGCTCCAATCGGAGCTCAGGTTCACCAAGCCGACGACGGCGAGGAACGAGAACCAGATCATGACCACCGTGCCGAACGTGCGGCCGATGCGTTCGGTACCGCGCGACTGCACTGCGAACAGGCAGACGATGATCACAATGGTGATCATCAGCGTCAGTTCTTTGTTTTCGCTCATGATCGGTTCCAGCAGCGGCAGTGTTTCCAAGCCTTCCACTGCCGAGCTGATCGAGACGGCCGGCGTAAGCACGGAATCGGCGAGGAACGCGGCGCCGCCCAGCATGGCGGGAATCGCAAGCCATGCCCCATATTTGCGGATCAGCGAATACAGTGCGAAGATGCCGCCTTCGCCGTTGTTGTCGATGCGCATGGCGATGAACACGTATTTGACGGTGGTGATCAGCGTGATCGACCAGAAGACCAGCGACAGGATGCCCAGCACCGCGGCGCGATCCGTATGCGCCAAACCGCCTTGGCCGTTGAGGAACGTCTGCATGGTGTACAGCGGCGAGGTACCGATGTCGCCGTATACCACGCCAAGCGCCACGATGGCCATGGCCGGCGTGATTTTGTCCGGGCCGGACTGGAGACGGCTCCACCAGCGGCCGATGCGGCCCTTGCTGGCGGCCTCGTCAAGTTTCGCGGCTTCCTGCTGCTGCGCCTCGTGCTCCTTGATGAGCGTCTGGCGCTCCTTCTTGGTCAGGACCTTGTGCGAGACCTTTGGCGCCTGCGTGTACGTCGCTGCGTGAAGCAGCGGCTGTTCTTCTTCGTTCGGCTCGTTAGCCATAACGCTTCCTCCAAGTGGCGGGCCTTCCAACCCGCTCCCCAAAATAAAACGCAAGGTGTGACACTAGGAGCTTGGCAAACCATTGTCAAATCTTCACACGTGATTCGGCACGTCACGCATGAAATTCACATATGCTTAATCGTTTGTATTTTGCTTATTTTCTGGCGATTACGCAACTGTTACGTTGAGGCCCATGCGACCGTCACGGAACCGCCACGGGATTACCGCGAAATCGCCATTCTTTTTAGATGCCGTACACTTCGCGCGTCGTTTCACGCGTGGCTTTGGCGATTTCAGCCAACGGTCTGTCAAGATAGTCGGCGAGCGCCTGCAGGGTGTACGGGATCATATACGGCGCGTTGGTGCGGCCGCGGTAGGGCATCGGACTTAAGTAGGGGGCATCGGTTTCGACCATGACGTGGCTCATGCCGACGAGTTTCGCCGATTCGCGGATTCCGTCGTTGCCTTTGTAGCTGGATGTGCCGGAAAGGCTGAGATACCAACCGTTTTCGCGGGCGATTTCACCCATTTCGGCGTCTCCCGAATAGCTATGGAACACGGTGCGTTCGGGGGCTCCATCGGCGAGCAACGTTTCGATGACTTCCTTGTGCGAGTCGCGGTCATGGATTTGCATGGGCAGGTTGAGTTCCTTGGCGAGCGCGACGTGGGCGCGGAACGCCTCGCGTTGCAGTTCCTTGGCGGATTCGCCGGTACGAAACAGGTCCATGCCGGTTTCGCCGATGGCGACGACCTGGTTGGGGTAGGTGGTGGCGAGGCGGTGTACTTCGGCCATGGCTTCGTCGAAGGGGATGTCGTGCCAGGGCTTGTATTTGATGGGCAGGCCGTCGGGGCCGGGTGCGCCGCGGTGGCCGTGCAGCACGGCTTCGTTGGGGTGTATGGCGATTGCGGCGTGCACGGTTCCGGGATGCTCGCGGGCCATGTCGATGGCGGTCATGAGGTTGGGCAGCTCGCAACCGCAGTCGATTACGCCTTCGACGCCGACTTTCTGGGCTTGTTCCAGCAGTTCGTCGACGCTGTAGACGGGTACTTCGCCTTGGCCTTTTTCCATGGCTTCGTGACTCATGGCTTGGGAGAAGGGCACGACGGATGCGACGTGGGTGTGGTTGTCGATGACGTGCGCGTCTTCGGGCAGCGGCTGCGGGGCCGGGGCCCAATTGCGATTGCGGTGGTGCTTGCTCATGTTTTCCAGATTAGTCCCGATTGGCCCTGCACTGCGGGCGAACTCTCGTTCGAGGGTTCAAACGAGGGTCCGCCCGTTTCGCGGCATACACGTCACTTAATCGTGATGGTGGTGAACGACCATGCCGGTGCCGTGTAGTCGCCGTCTGTCAGATCAATCGCGGTCTGCCGCGGCCTGGTCGGTGATTCCTCACCGACCTGTCCCGCATACGGATTGTCTCCGGCTAGGACGGTGGCCGTGGCGGATGCCGCCGATGCTGTGGAAATATTCAACTCGGCAAGAATCTGACGTAGGTCGACGCTTATTGGCGCGTCCATGGCATTGACCACGCGCACGTAGGTCTCTCCGGCTTTGTCATTACGTGATACGGTGACGGTACGCCTTGGCTCGTCCTTAACCTCCGTGCCATCCGCAATCAGCGTTCCATCGATGTACAGCTTCATGGCTTGGCCGCGGTCGGTGACGTTAACGTGCACCTGCCACGTGGTGCCCGGCCGCACTTCGTTCATGGAGACTTCGGTGCCGGCAAGCGCATAGGCGGTGCCGTCGCGGACCACGCGCACGCTGTGTCCTCGACCAAGTGAGATGATGTTGTGGTTCTTGCCGTCGATATCGCCACAGATGAGGTCCATGCCCCATCGTCCCTCGTAATAGACGACGGTAGTGTCGATACTGTAGGAATCAGCGTGCAGATCGAGGGCGGTGTCGATGGTTCTGCCATCGTAGGCCACGTTGCCGAGATTAATCGTCTCCCCGGATGCGGTGGTGATGACAAGATTGTTGAGGTCGGCTTTGGCGTTGCCCGCGATGCGTAGTCTCACGGTGTCCGGCAGGCTGCGACGCAGCGTGGACGGGCCTTCGACGGTGACGGGCCACGCGGTGTCGGCCGTGGTGGTGGCGTACATCTGCTGCACCCAATAGCTGTAGGGATGGTAGGCGCGTTCGTTGTCGAAGTAGATGAGGTCCGGATTCCAGCTATGGTGCCCATTCTTGGCGAACAGCGGGGCGTAGGAGGCCATGGCCACCACATCGCCGTTGAGTTCCATGCGTCCCATGAAGGCCGCTTCGGACAGGCCGTTGATCAGTTGGGTGTTCCAGGAGCCGTATTCGCCGAGGTAGACCTTCGGCCCCTTGCGGTCCGTGTGGTCGTAGTGGTCGAGGTTGTGGAACCACCAGCTGGACGACTGGTAGGAATGTTCGTCGACGATCGGCAGACCCGCTTCGCGCGCGTACTTCCAGCCTTCCTCATAATCCTGACCGCTGGGGGCGGGACCGACGGTGCCGACGACGACGATGTCCGGATATGCGGCTTTGACGGCGTCGAAAATCTGCTGGAAGCGGTTTTTGAACACGTCGTCGATGAGATCCTCGTTGCCGATGCCGAGGTATTCGAGGCCGAACGGCTCCGGATGGCCCATGGCGGCGCGCTTGGCACCCCATTCGGTGGCGGTGCTGCCGTTGCAGAATTCGATGAGGTGGAGCACTTCATCGATGTAAGCGGGCATATCCTCCTGCGCCACCGGCACCGGGCCTTGGCTGGTGTTTTGGCAGCTCACGCCGGCGGGCAGCACCGGCAGCGGCTTGGCGCCGATAGTTTCGCACAGGCACAGGTATTCGTAGTAGCCGATGCGGAATGACTGGTGGTAGCCCCAGAGGTTGAAGTTGTGCGGACGGTGCTCGACCGGTCCGATGGTGCGGTCCCAGTGGTACATGTTGTCCATGCCGAGGCCGTGGGTGATGCAGCCGCCGGGGAATCGCATGAATCGTGGTTTGAGGTCGGCGAGCGCCTCCACCAGATCCGGGCGGAAGTGCTTGAGACCGTGGTAGGTGGTGCGCGGCTCCAAGGTGACGAAGTCGAGGTCGATGACGCCTTCGCCGGCGAAGGCCAGACGCAATGTGCCCTGTGTGGCCACGCTCGAGCCGGCATCGCCGTGCTCAGGAACGGTCAGCGAGGCTTGGTATGTCGTCCATGCCGAGGCTGAGACGGTGATGGTGTTTTCGGCGATGATGCTGCCGTCGTCTCCGCGCAGCGAGACCGTCACCGGCATCGCGCTTTCCGATCGCACGCGCATCCAGGCGGTGAAATCGTAGGTTTCTCCGGCACGGAACACCATGCCGTCCCAGCCGGTGTTGTCCAGCGCGGCAGGGGCATGTTCGACTTCCACCGTCGCGTAATGCGGGTTTTCGGTGGCGACCGGGTCGTTGTCATGGATGCAGAACGCGGCGAACGAGCCTTCCGGCACGATTTTGCGCCAGAAGCTGTAGTTGCTCCAATCGATGGAGTCGGCGCGGTTGTATTCGAAGGCGCCGTTCTGCACGAGGTCGGCGTTGAGGCCGCCGTCGCCGGAGTAGCTAATGTCTTCGAAGAAGATGCCCCACAGGTCGGTGCTGATGGCGCGCACGCCCGCTTTGTCGAGTGTGGCGGTGAGTTTGTCGGTCATGGTGTGGCCGTCAGCCGGATATTCGTCAGCCGGGGCGACGGAAACGGTGGTTGGGATCGTCATCGAACCTCTCTTTTCGTTCGGGATCGCTATGGGGGCTGTGTCGTGGAAAGCAGGACGCCGTCATGCGAACCGTATATGTATCGTTACATATACTAGCGCAAATCCAATCATCCGCAATGGAGGCAATATATCGGTGAGTCTTTGTATTTGCAACGATTTTACAGAATCAAGAGAATATAATATCGTTACATATCAATCATAAGTTTTCAAGGAGCGGCATATGACCAGCAGCACACCGACGCTACGCGACGTGGCCGCGGAAGCGGGCGTCTCCCCCATGACCGCGTCGAACGCGCTGCGCGGCAAGCCAGGCGTCAAGGAATCGACCCGCGCCAAAGTGATCGCCGCAGCGAAGAAACTCAATTACCGCATCAATCTGACGGCCAGCATGCTCAAATCGGGCCGCAGCAACATCATCCACGTCATCGTCAACGAATTCGATTCGCCGTTCTATTCAAAGCTCACGCAGGCGTTGAGCAACGAAATCGTGTCCCGCGGACTTATTCCATTCATCGAGCAGACGCAGTATTCGCCGGACGCTGCCGAGCACGCGCTGAGCAGCAATCCGTTCTCCGGGCAGCTGTTCGATGGCGAGATCCTGCACGCCACAGGCTTGGGCACAAATGTGCCGCTGTCCAAACTCAATGGCGGCAGACCATTCGTGCTGCTGGACGCCTGCGAGGAGACGCCGACCGTCGATGCCGTGAACTTCCCCAACGAGGAGGCCGAACGCGCGGCGATGCAGCATCTCATCGACCGCGGATGCCGCAATATCGCGATCGTCGGCCATCGGTTCGCCCCCCGCGCCGATCTGGCGCATGTCCAGAACGCGTTCGCTCTGCGATTGCGCGGCGCATGCGGAGCGCTGTCCGACGCCGGACTGCCCTATGACGAGTCGATGGTGTTCGAAGCCGGGGATGTGGCCAATGGCATCATCGCCGGGCATGCGATTGCGGAACGTATTCTCGCCGCACGGAGCGGACATGGTGGCACCGAGTTCGACGGCGCGTGCTGCGCCAACGATTTCGCGGCGTTCGGCGTGATACGCGGGCTCGCGGACCGCGGACTGCGCGTGCCGCAGGACGTGAAGGTGATCGGTTTCGACGGCGTGACCTCCGGGTCGTACACGACGCCGACGTTGAGCACCATCCAGGTCGATTTCACGCAGCTTGCGAAATTCTCGGTCGATATGCTGTCCGAGCGTATCGATCATGGAACAGACGAGGCGTTGCCGCCAAGACGGGCCATCATCGGCTACCAGCTGGTGGACCGGGAATCGACCGCGGTCTGAGGATAACGCCCCTATGGCAGGCAATCCGCCATAGGTAGCAGCCTTCGCGGCCAATCCCACTCAATCGGAATCACTCAATCGGAATCAATCGCCATCATTCATCAAGGAATCTCTAGGAGCATCATGAGCATCGACACCCAGGCCTATCTGTTCGTGCATTTCATCGGCGAGGAACGCAATCCCACCGACGAACAGCTGTACTTCGCGCTGAGCCGCGACGGCGTGCATTGGAGGGATCTGCGCCCGGCCGGCAGTCCGGCGTTGACGTGGCTAGGCGGCGAGAAGGGCGTGCGCGACCCGCATATCGTGCGCGACCCACGTGGTGGATTCCACATTGTGGCCACCGATTTGAGCATCTATTACCGTGGCGGCTGGGGGCCGAACGATGGCGCCACCACGAATGGATCGACCGGCCTGGTGATCTGGGACTCCCCTGACCTGGTCCATTGGAACGAGCCGCGCCTGGTGGACGTGGCCTCGAAGATTCCGGACGCTGGCATGGCTTGGGCTCCGGAGGCGAATTGGGATCCGAATCGCGGGCAGTGGATCGTGTTCTGGTCCACGAAGAGCAACGCCGAAAGCTCCGCGGATCCATTGGCCAACGAGCTCGGCGATCCGACGAATGTGTATTATGCGACGACCGTTGATTTCAGGGTGTTCTCCGATCCGGTCAAGTGGATCGATCGTAAGAATGTGATCATCGATTCGACCATGCTGCGCGACGATGACGGCTGGTGGTACCGCGCGTCCAAGGACTCGGAAATCACCATCGAACGCACCCGTAACCCGTATGCGACGACCTACGAGGTGCTGCGCACCGACGACCCGAATGAGTGGTCGTATGTGGGCACGCTCACCGACATCTTCGGCAATGGCCGGTATTCCATGCACTACTTGGAAGGGCCGGAACTGTTCCGTTACAACGACGAAGACGTGAAGGTGGTCAACGGCAGGACCATGCCATTCGGCCTGATGTGCGACCAGTACGCGGAGTCCAAGGGCTACCTGTCGTTCCGCGCCGCCTCGCTCGCCTCGCATGATCCGGCCGATTGGCAGCGCGCAGACGATATCGATTTCGGCGCGCTGAAGAAGCGTCACGGCGCGATTCTGCCGATCACGGCCGCCGAATACGACGCCATCGAAACCGCCTTCGCCCTGTAGGCGGCGCGATTGTCCATCCGTCGCAACCGCTCAGGCGCGGCGGATGGCGAAGATGCGGGCGGACGGCTGCTTGGAGGTGGCCGCGTTGAGCCGGACCGTCTCGGGGTCCATGCGCTCGACGGTCCACGGCTTGGCGTCGGGCGCATGCTCGGGAACGGCCGGATTCGGGAAGATCTGCTCGATATGGCAGTCCTCGGACAGCGGCACGTTCACGGAAGGCGTGCCGCCGCGACGCCAGACGATGATGTAATCGCACGGATCGTCGTCCTCCGACGGGAGGAATGACGGATGGCGCAGACCGACGACGAGCCAATCGCCATCGAAATCAGGCAGACGGGCCGGCCAGAACGGCACCAATTCCTGCTGCTCGGTCAGCACACGGCGGTGCAAGGCCACCGCATCCCGCACCAAGGCAAGCCGATGCTCGTCCATGCGGTCAATGAATCCGGACAGGTACAACCTGCCGAGTATGCCCGTGGCCAGCGTGAAGACGGCGGTCTCATCGTCCATCTCCTGCTGGGCGTAACCCCAGTTGCCTTGCTGTTCCGGCAGGATCGTCAGTCCGGCGCCGGCGGCGATCGCGGCGTAAATCAGCGGATCACACTGGTCGGAGGTGGATTGCAGGTCCAATCGTTGCAACTGCGCGTAATCGGCGCGCATCGCACCGGAACCGCAGTTTTCGATCATAACGTCCGGATGGCGGCGGCGCAGGTCGTCCAGCCAGTCAAGATAGGCGCGGCAATGGCCGAGCAGACCTTCGCCAACGGACCGCGCATCGACGTCCGTACCAACGCCCGGGGTGGTGTTGTAGTCGAATTTGAAGAAGACCGCTCCGAAATCGTCGATCAGCCGATCCACGGTGCGGGTGACGTGCTCGCGTGCGGCCGGCGAGCGGAAATCGAGCAGATAGCGGCCCGAATCGCAGACGCGCACGCCGTGGCGCTGGAAGAACGCGTCATCGGGCAGGCTCTGGGCGAGCGGCGATTTCACACCGATCACCTCAGGCTCGAGCCACAATCCCAAGCCCATGCCATGCGCGCGGATGGTGTCGGCCAAACCCTTGAGTCCAGCTTCGCCGAAACGGTTCGTGGAGGCCTGCCATTCGCCGACCATGTCCCACCAACCGCCGTCCGTGCTGTCGTACCAGCCGGCGTCGATGCAGAAGATGTCCGCGCCGACGCGTGCCGCGCCCTCGACGAGCGGCAGCTCCTTCTCCAAGCGCGGGTCGCCGAACAGGGTGTTCATGTAATCGTTGTAGATGACGAGTCCCTGCGTGCGTTCGAACTGCTCGGAACGACCCAATTCGCGAGCCTTGGCGGCACGCAACGCACGGCGCTGCAATGTCATTTCGGCGACGGACTGCTGCCAATCGCCGGCCGAGATCGCGAAGGAGACCGGCACCGATTCGAAATCGTGGCCTTCACCCAGCTCCGTATACCAATGGTGGTCCTGATATTCCGGTCCGAACGCGCTGATGTGCAAACCGGGATCATCCTCGCCGATCTCCCATTCCCACGGGCCGTTGTGCTCGATCTGCCACATCACGGAGAAGTCGCGCGATTGGCGGCGCGAGCCCTCCACCTGTACGATGCCGGCCGGCTCATGCACGCCGGTGCTCCATGTGGAGGCGGAGCTCATGGCGAATCGCGAGCTGGATTGGCCGGGATTGATGACTTGATTGCGATTGCGCACCGACACGTCGCGCAGTGGACGGCTGCGCCAATCGTTTTCCACCGCCCACGCGGAGTCTCCCCAGAATACGCGGGAATGGTCGATTTTGCCGCAGTTGACGCGCATCGGCACCGTCAGATTCAACGACGACACCGCCTCGATAGGCAGCGGGCGCGCGGAGCTCAACCGCGTGTAAGTGCGCACTGCGGACAGACCCGGGAACGCTTCGAATACGGAAGTGACTACCAGCCCAGCCGTGGCGTCGGCATGGCGGACGGTTTCCGGCGAGGGCTGCGCGGCGGCTTCGGCCCGTTCGGCGGCGGTCGGTTCGAACGCGCGCCCGTGCGGCTCCAGTTCCGCATACGAAGCGAATTGGACGATCTCCAAACGATATGGTTCGGCGGACCCTTCCTCCGGCTCGGAAGCGGCGGCCGAGACGAATCGCAATACGCTGCCCGCCACCGTGGCGATCAAGGTGAGGCGATTGTCCTGCGATCCGGTGTTGGCGGCACGCACTTCGACGATTGGACGCGGATCACGTTCCAGCACGGTTCTTCCATCGTCGGCAACACGGCCGCCGATGGGCCCCATGCCGCGGCCTGCAACGTTGCACAATCGGACGGGGGAATCGCCTGCCGTGTCGAACAGCATGGAAACCACGCCATTGCCCCATTCGAGACGCCCGTCCTCACGGGGACATACGGGGTTCATTGCACCGGCACCGCTTATCATCTTCGACTCCTCAACCGTGTTCAGATACCGCCTGATCATTGACGTGCATCGATTGACGTACCTGGTACTAGCTTAAGCGGTAAATGGGGCAAATCGCACGTGCGTGTCTACTCGAAGCGGAGATATGCGATGAACTTGACTGGCGCATCCTTGGTTTTGGTGATGTTGCCGAAACCAAGGACAGCCCCTTTGTCGGGCAGTCCCTTCGTCACTCGTCATGCTCACCCGCGTAGGAACACCGTCATCTCGTTCTCGCCACGGTTGGCCCATGCGAAGTATGGAATCAGCGTGGCCGTCATCGTCTTGCGTTCGGCGGGACGCCAATCATGGTACAACGCGGAGGTTTGCGCGGAGTCTTCCACTTCACGCCAAGCGGGAATCGTCAGCGTGGTCATCGGCATATCGACGGCGTCCACCTCGCCGAGCCCCTGCTCGTCCTGTGCGGCGGCGCCGGCATGGAAGACGATGCTATCAACGGACACGCAGGATGGATCGGATGCGATGCGCGCGGTATCGGCGTGCAGCAGATGCAGGTTCGCGCCATTATCGACACCTTCCGCGCAGTAGGCCAGCGGTCCGCGCACGAACGCCACCTTTCCGGCGTCCTCGCGCACGAGCGGATTCGCGGCGACCATGTGGACCGGCATCGGGAAATCGAAATCGACGACGTCGCCGTCATGCCATGCGCCGGTCAGATACAGGTATCCGTCTCTGATGACGCGGGAGATGTCGTCGCGGCCGCGCACGGTGACCGCATCGGAAGCGGTTTCGCCACCGGCCCAGGCGGGCAGACGGAGGGCGATCGTGAAAACCGCGTCCTTGGATGCATCGGAAGCAGAATCGCCTGCATCAAAGCCCACCGCGACGGATCCCTTGCCGGACCAGGGCATATCGGACATGACGTCAAGGCGCACATCGGTGCCGGAAAGCCTGGCATGGACGCCGCCGCCCATATACAGATGCACATACAGGGTGGATGAGTCGTCTCCGATCGTGTAGGCGTACTGCTGCACGTCCTCCACGATGCGTGCGATGTTCGGCGGGCAGCAGGCGCATCCGAACCACTTCTGGCGCACCGGCTTGACGTGCGCCTTGCGTTCATCGCGATGGCATGCCTCGGGCACCACTTCGAGCGGGTTCACGTAGAAGAAGCTTTTGCCATCGAGTGCCATGCCGGCGAGCGTGGTGTTGTACAGCGCCGATTCCATGACGTCCGCATATTCGGATTTCGGCTGGATTTCCAGCATGCGGCGGGCGAAGAACGCGAGCGCGATGGCAGCGCAGCTTTCCGAATAGGCGGTGTCGTTCGGCAGATCATAGTCGAAGGAGAAGGCCTCCCCCATGTGTGTGGCGCCGATACCGCCGGTGATGTAGATCTTTCGGTCGACGATGTTGCGCCATAGTCGTTCGCAGGATGCCAGCAGGTCGGAGTCGCCGGTCAGGCGTGCCACGTCGGCGGCTCCGGCGTAGAAGTAGGCGGCGCGGACGGCGTGTCCGAGGGCCTCCGTCTGTTCCGTGATCGGCTTGTCGGCCTGGTAGTAGGCGTAGTTCTGTTCGCGCGGCTCGTAGTTGCGGCCGTCCTCCCGGGCGCGGCGGCGGTCTTCGAGCCCGAAGTAGAGCGGCTGCTGGCCGCGTTGGCGTACGAAGTATTCGGCGAGGTCGGCGTAGCGCTGTTCGCCGGTGGTCTCGGCGAGTTTGACGAGTGCCATTTCGGCGATTTCGTGCCCGGGATAGCCGTGCAGCTTGCCGTCGGCGGTGCCGAATCGGGAATCGATGTAATCAGCGAAACGGCAGGCCGCGTCAAGCAGCTTGCGTTTGCCGGTGGCTTGATAGTAGGCGATCGCGCCTTCGGTCAGGTGGCCGAAGCAGTACAGCTCATGGTGGTCCTTCAGGTTGGTGAAGTGCCGGTCCATGCCGTTGAGGATGTAGTAGGTGTCCAGGTAGCCGTTGTCGAGCTGGGCCGCGCAGACGATATCGATGGCGGTGTCGGCGGTCGCTTCAAGGTCAGCGTCCGGGTGGTGGGTCAGCGAGTAGCCGACCGCTTCGATCCATTTGGAGAAATCAGTGTCTTGGAACACGAAGCCGTAGAACTTGTCGGGATCGGGGTGCGCCGGGTCGTTCGGCAGGGCTTCGAAGCCGCGGAACGTGTATTTCGGCGGCACAAAGGCCTTGCCTTCCTTGCGATGCTCGGCGTTTTGCGCGGCGGCGGCCTTGAAGTTGTGCATGCAATAGCTGGGCGCGGCGCCGGGAACGTTGTCGTTCAGCGCGTTCCACTGGTAGGGAATCACCTGGGTACGCACGAGTTCCTGCCGTGATGCCCAGAACGGGTCGGTGACTGTGGCGTCGCGCAATGCGATTGGGCGGCTGGTGCGATTGGTGGTAGTCATGAGTGCAAGCGCTCCTTAGTGCATCGTTGTCTTGTTAACGCTCACAATCCATTATTCCACGGGTTACTCCAAAGCACATTCCGCATGGCGGCATGTCCGACGGGAATCCCACCGCGGCAGCCGGCCCAAGATGGCCGCGCATTGGCTGCACGACCGTTGGACAGGCATTTCGGATTGCGGATATACGGGCTAAGGGGCAGAGCAGCTAGCCGCCGGGGCTGGCGGCCGGCTGCTCAGACTTTGATCATGGCGTACTGCGATTCGTAGAGCCGGTAGTAGGCGCCATGACGGGCGAGCAGCTCGGCATGGTTGCCCTGTTCCACGATCTGACCGTGGTCGATGAAGCAGATCTCATCCGCATTCTCGATCGTGGACAGGCGGTGCGCGATGATGAAGCTCGTGCGTCCCTTGAGCAGATGGTTCAGACCGGCCTGCAGCGCCTCCTCGGTACGCGTGTCGATATTCGACGTGGCCTCGTCGAGGATCAGGATGCGCGGGTCGGCGAGCAGCACGCGCGCGAACGCGATGAGCTGGCGTTGGCCCGCGGACAGGGTCGAGCCGCGCTCCTCCACCACGGTGTCGTAGCCGTCTGGCAGTTCCATGATGAATTCGTGCGCATGCACCGCTTTGGCCGCGGCCACGATCTCCTCGTCGGTGGCGTCCAGTTTGCCGTAGCGGATGTTCTCACGCACGTTGCCGGAGAAGATGAACGTGTCCTGCAGCATGACGCCCATCTGCCGGCGCAGGCTTTCCAACGTGACGGAACGCACGTCGTGGCCGTCGATCGTCACCGAGCCTTCGGCGACGTCGTAGAAACGCGACAGCAGGTTGATGATCGTGGTTTTGCCGGCACCCGTAGGACCGACCAGCGCAATCGTCTTGCCTGGCTCGACATGCAGGTCGACCAGGTTCAGGATGTTGCGGCCGTCCGGCTCATAGCGGAAGACGACGTCGTTGAAGTCGACGCGGCCCTCGATCTGCGGCAGATCGACGGCGTCCGGCGCGTTGCGGATCTCCGGCTGCACATCCAGCGTCTCGAAGATGCGCTCGAGATACGCGGAGCAGGTGATCAGCTGGTTGTAGAAGTTGCCGATGCTGATTACCGGGTTCCAGAAGTTGTTCGCGTAGCCGACGAACGCGATCAGCACACCCGTGGTCACGTCCACACCGCCGAAACCGGTGACGCCCACATAATAGATGAACGCGATCGTCATGACGGAAATCGTCTGGATGCCCGGCCACATAAGCGTCTGGATATGCACCGTACGCATCCACGCGGAACGCACAGCGCCCTGCTGTTCCTGGAATGTGCGGAACTGCGTGTCCTCGCGCGCGAACGTCTGGGTGGTCTTCACACCGGCGATCGATTCGTGGATGAACGCGTTGAGATTGCTCTGCTTATTGGATAGCACCTGGTACGCGCGACGCTGGAAATGCTGCAATCCCAGCACCCACGCGATGAGCAGCGGGAACAACGCGAGACTGTACAGCGCGAGACGCCAATCCACGACGAACATGACCACTAGCGTGATGAAGAACGTGAACACGTCGGAAATCACGTTGACCAGACCGGAGCTCAGGGTGTCCGAAAGCGTGTTCACATAGTTGACCACGCGGATGAGGATTTTGCCATGCGGACGCGAGTCGAAATAGCTGAACGGCAACGTCTGAATGTGCGTAAACAGGTCGCGGCGCATGTCTTTAAGCATGAGCTGGCCGACGCGCGTGATTTCCACAGTACGGTAGCGCAAACCGAATTCGTAAATGACGATGAGCACCGCCAGCAGTGCCACCAGCTCGCCAAGCAGTGCAAGGTTTTTCGCCGGAATGACACTGTCGATCATGATTTTCGTCAGATACGGTTCCACGACGTTGATGCAGCCCATTGCCGCCACGACGATGAGGATCCAGACCACGCGGGCCATGTACGGTTTCAGGTAGACGCCGACGCGCGCGAGGTCGCGCATATTGATCTTCTCTTCAAGGTCTTCATCGTCACGGAAGGTGTTGCGTTGTGCCATGATGTTATCCTCCCCCGCGTCTTACGCTTCGAATCCCTGCGAGCGGCCGGCATCCACGCCCAACTGCTTGCTGTAAATCTGCCAATATCGGCCGTGCGAGGCCACCAATTCGTCGTGCGTGCCACGTTCCACAATGCGCCCATGCTCCAGCACGAGAATCAAGTCGGAATCCTTGACCGACGAAATGCGGTGGGCGATTGTGACAATCGTCTTCTTCTCGTCCAAATCGCGCAAGTGCCGCTGAATCTCTGCTTCCGTTTCCATATCGACGGCGCTGGTCGTATCGTCCATAATCAGAATCGACGGATTGTCGGCGAGAGCACGCGCCAAGCTCAGTCGCTGCTTCTGTCCGCCGGACAGGCCGACGCCACGTTCGCCGACGACGGTATCGTAGCCGTCCGGCATGCTGCTGATGAAGCCATCCGCGCCGGCAATGGCGGCCATGCGGCGCACGTACTGTTCGTCGTAACCACGTCGTCTGCGCTGGCCGTCGTACTGACCGTTGTACTCAAGTCGGTTGCCTCGGTCGCCCGCGCCAAAGCTGATGTTGCTGCCGATCGTATCGGAAAACAGGAACGTATCCTGCGCGACGATGCAGACTTGCGATCGCAACGTGGCGAGCGGCCAGTCGCGCGCGTCGATGCCGTCGATGAGCACACGACCGGCGGTTGGGTCGTAGAAACGGGAGATAAGGTTGACGAGAGTCGATTTGCCGGAGCCGGTTTCGCCGAGGATTCCGAGTTTCGCGCCTGCGGGAACGTGGAAGTCGATGTCGCTGAGCACAGGCGTCCCCAGATCGTCGGGGAAAGCGAAGTCGACGTGCTGGAAGTCGATGGTTCCTGCGATTCTAGCCGATTTATCGGCGGCTTGCGCCCCTTGCGTACCTTGCGTACCGACTCGCGTAGTGCTTTGCGTGGCTTTCCCCGCAAACTCCGGCTTTTCGCGAATACGCGATTCGGCGGTGAGCAGCTTACGGATTTTTATGCATGCCGCGTTGAAACGTTGCCAGTCGTTGGTAAGCCATCCGGATTGGCGGATTGGGCTGTCAAGCATCCACAGGTATGAGTTGAACGCCACAAGGTTGCCAAGAGTCATGTACCCTTTGATGACGAGAAAGCCGCCGAAACCGAGTGTGATAAGTTGCAGCGAAAAGCCGAGACCGTCAAGCCAGGGCATGTATTTGCGGCTGTTGTATGCCTGGGCCATGTTGCGTTGCATATAGTCGTCGTTGCGTCCGTCAAATTTTTCGGTTTCGTACGATTCGCGCACAAACGCTTTGACGACGCGGTTGCCTTCGATGTTTTCCTCGACCATCGAATTCATTTCGGCGAGCGAGTTTCGGATATCGAAGAACAGGGGTCGTGCATGCTTCGACAGACCGCGTGTCAAAATGAACAGTGGTGGCGTGACGCAAGCGAGCGCAAGAGCAAGTCGCCAATCAATCGAAAACATCATGGCGAGCGCGCCGATGAACATGACCACGCAGTCAAGCGCTTGCAGGCTCACCCAGCTCAGTGCGTGGCGGATGGCGTCGGTGTCGGACGTCATGCGGCTCATGATGTCGCCAGTGCGAGTGTGGTTGAAGTAGGTGAAGTCAAGTTCGTGGAGTTTTTCGAATTCGTCGCTGACGAGACGATAGATGGAGTTCTGTCCGAAGCGTTCCATCCACATTTGGCAGCCGTAACGGGAGCCGACACGCACCACGGTGAGCACGAGCATCATGACGCACAGTCGGGTCAGTTCGTCCACATGGCCTTGGGTGATGACGCGGTCCACGATCAGTCCGGACAGCAGCGGGATGGTGAGGGCCATGGTGTTGTTCACGCAGAACAGTACGACCGCGCCGGCCACGCGCGGCAGGTCGGGTTTGCAGTACGGCAGGATCCATGCAAGGTTGCCCGCCTGCTGGTTGCGTTTCGGATCGACATACATACGTAGCGTTCCTTCGAATTGTTTGCTTGGGTCTTGGTTGGGTTGTTGTTGGGTTGTGGTGTTGCGGCCATTCGTTGCCGCCACGATTCACGTCCGTCGTGTGTCGAGCGTCCCGTCACCGGCATGCCGCCGCCGGCCGAAACCCCTGTTCGGATTCGCAAACTCGACTTATTTTAAACGAACCGTACGCCGATGCAACAGATGCGTTTTCGGCGTGTCGCAATCATAATAAAATCAACATATATACCGTTACATACCACTGGTTTGCGGGTGCTGCGAAAACCGTCATCGGAGCCTGGCTCGCCGGAATCGGAGCATCGCATCGGAACATCGCACGATAATGGAATCAAGCTCGAACTATCGATACAAGCATCGGCGACGCACGTCGAGGAAAGGACGGCAAGGATGACGGACTTGGAGCGCATCCGCGCGAAGTTCGCTGCGGAATATGGCCTGTCGGAGGATATGCTCAGGAACGCGGAACGTTGGACGGAGACCACGGGCGACCTCGAAGGGGTTCCCGAGAACCTGCTGCCGGGCATTCTGGGAATGCGATTTGGCGCGATCGCCATCGATACGCCGCGTTCCGAACGCTGGAGCACGCCGGAAGACATCGATGTAATCGCCGACCTCGCCTACCTGCCGGATGGCGGGTACGATACGGCCGCGGGAGCGTGCCGCGGCCATTTGCTCGACCTGTATCTGCCGCATGACGCGGTATTGCGCGGTGGGCACACCCTGCCGGTGTACATCGATATCCATGGCGGCGGATTCACTTACGGATACAAGGAGCTGAACCGGAATTTCAACGTGCATCTCGCGGAACAGGGCTTCGCGGTGTTTTCATTGAACTATCGTCCGGCGCCGCAGACCGACTTGCGTGGGCAATTGGCCGATATCCAGGCGGCATTGCGTTGGATCGCAGCCCATATGGCCGATTATCCGGTCAATCCGAACGCGGTGTTCCTCACCGGCGATTCCGCAGGTGGCGCGTTGACGCTACTGACCTTGGCCATTGAAAACAATGCGGAAGCCGCGGCTGCGTTTGGCGTCGACAAGCCGTCCGGCATCCGATTCGCGGGTGCCGCTCCGGTGTGCGGCGCGTACAGTTCGGCGTCGTTGGAGACCATGGGCCGCAAGCTGACGGTCGGGTATGACCCGAACCGCCGTATCGGTCTTGAGCAGATGTTGGGCGTCGATTTCTTTGCGGGGCTCGAAGCCGCCGATCCGAAGTTCCTCACCGCTGAGGGTCTGGCGTTCAACGTCGATCTGCCACCCTTGCTCATCATCACCTGCGGCGACGATTTCCTTGAAGCCGACAATCTGGCGTTGGCCGCCGCCTTGTCGCGCAAAGGCGCCGATTTTGAATTGTTCGACCCGAAGCCGCGCCGCCATGAGACGTTGGGGCATGTGTTCGTCATCGGCATGCCATGGCTTGAGGAAAGCCGGGAATGCCTTGATCGAATCCGCCGCTTCTCATACGAACGCTGTTGAATAACGTGAATGGGGTGAATACTCCTCCGGAGTGCCCGCCCCATTCAATGGCCGTCGATGCCGCGACGCCGTATCAGCGGCGGACCATTTCCTCTTCGATCTGTTCGAGCGACTTGCCCTTGGTCTCAGGCACGAAACGCAGCACGAACGGGATGGACAGCGCGGAGAACACGCCAAAGATGGTGAACGGGCCGCCGACGTTGTTGCCGAACATGGCCAGCAGCATGAGGAAGAACTGGGAGACCACGAAATTGCCCAGCCAGTTGGCAGCGGAACCGAAGGAGCTGCCGATGCCGCGCACGCTCAACGGGAAGATCTCGCCGATGAGCACCCATGCGATCGGACCCCATGACAGCGCGAAGCCGAGGATATAGCAGGCGATCAGCACCATGGTCGGCACGGCCAGCGTGGCCACATCGCCGGTGAAGTTAAGCACGGCCAGCACCGCGAGGGCGATGGTCATCGTCACCGATCCGAAGATCAGCAGCTTCTTGCGGGGGAATTTGTCCATGATAAGCGTGGCCGCGATAGTGGCCACGAAGTTGACCACGCCAATGCCGACCGACACCCAGATGGCATGGTTTTCGGGGAATCCGAAGCCTTTGATGAACACCTGCGGCAGGAAATAGATCACGGAGTTGATGCCGACGAGCTGCTGGAACAGCATGATGCCGATCGCGGCGACGAGCGCAGGACGGGCGATACGGAACAGCTCGCGGACACCGCCCTTGGTGTTCTGCGCGGCGACGGCCTTGATCTCGTCGAGCTCGAGCTGCACCTGCGTCTGATCGACGTCCTTGCGAATAAGGGTAAGTACTTTGAACGCCTCACGATCCTTGCCTCGACTCACCAGATATCGCGGCGATTCCGGCAGCAGCAGGCCGCCGATCAGCAGCAGGGCCGCCGGCACGAGCGCCGACCCCAGCATCCACCGCCAATCGCGGATGCCGGCGATATTGTGGCCGAGGAAGCCGAGATTGGACGCGTATGCCAGCAGGATGCCGAAAGTGATCATCAGCTGGAATAGCGTGGACAGCGATCCACGACGTTCCTTCGGCGCAAGCTCGGCAAGATATGCCGGAGTCAGCGAGGAGGCCGCGCCGACGGCGAGACCGAGGATGATGCGGGCCACGACCATCATCAGGAATCCCGTGGATCCCGCGCACATGCCCGAACCGAGCAGGAACAGTATCGCCGCCAGAATCAGCAGCTTCTTGCGGCCGAAACGATCGGACAGCGCGCCGATGGACAGGGCTCCCGCGCAGGAACCGATCAACACGGATGATGTGATGAACCCGGTCTGAGCCACGGACAGGCCGAAATCGGATTCGATGAGCGGCGAGGCTCCGGAGATGATGCCGGTGTCGAAGCCGAACAGCATGCCTCCCAGCGCGCCGAACGTGAAGATGAACGCGCTGTTGAGCGGGAAACGTGTGGAAACGCCACGCCCCACCTCCCGCTCGACGGCGTCGATCGTCGCGCCGACCTCATGGATGCCGGCTTCCACCGCACCTTCGGCGTCGTGTACTGGATTGGACGTCTGCACCGCAGTCATGATTCCACCTTCCATTCCCATCGATCCTCATCGATATGAGATGCAGCAATCGCAGCAAACAAAAAAGACCTGGAACGACGTATAGTGACGTCGTTCCAGGTCTTGCCTCGCATTGAGTAGCAACCCTGCCGCGCTTGTATGCTGCGTATATTGCATTCAAGTGTAGGTCATGGCGACATGCGACACTCCGATTTTTTAGAAAACGTTTACCGGTTATTTTTCAGTGCAGGAAAGCGTGAAGCACAGGCCAGCGGCACATGCTTTTCCCTCGTGCGGAGAGCCTCCTCGGATATCCACGAGCAAGCGGACCGAATCAAGCCGTCAAACCATCCACAAGCAAGCCGGCAAAAAGAAAGCCGGCGGAGAGAAGGCCGCCGGCTGAGAGAGAAGAGAGAAGAAGGGTTCAGTTATGGGATTCTTGAAAGAACCTCGCCAACAGCCGTAACCGTTGACATGTTCTATATAACCGCCCGACCCTTGGAGGAACGATGTGTGTTCCTGTCAATTCCCTGAGAATTTCGTAGCGGAACTGTCATGACAATGCGAATTCGGGGGTTTATCCCACTGAATATCGCCCCAACGGCCTTCCTGCAGCTTGTTCAGCGCGGCAACAGACGATCGCACGGCATCCGCCATACGGACACCGTCATGAGACACCGCTATACGACGCCGTACACTCACACGCAATCGTGCGTCTCACTCAGCGAATTTGTCGACGCGGCGATCGTAGGTGAGCAGCCCGTTGAGCTCCTCCTCCACGTCGGAAACCTGCGTATACACGTATCCCGCAAGTCCGCGCGATTCCAGTGCGGCCGCGGAGGCGAGCACGGAACGCACGGCGGCCCGCCAATCGTCGATCGAATCGTATTCACCGTAACCGTAGGCGCGCGACACCGCCGCATGCTCCGGTACGAGCTGCGCTAATCCGCCGAATTCCGAAATCACGAACGCGCGTACGCCGTGCCGTGCGACCGGCAGCACCACGTAATGCGCGGCCCTGCGGCGACGGCGGTGCTTCTTCTCGAATTCGGCCACGTATCCGCGCAACGGACCCTTGTCCGGGTAGATTTCCAGCGGACGGAAATAGTTGTGCACGCTGTGGTAATCGCCGCAATGCTGGTCGTACCAGCCGCTGGTCGCGTCAATCGGACGGGTCGGGTCGAGCGCGTGGATGCGTTCGGCTGCATCGCACGCGTCGAATTGGCCCCAGCCTTCGTTGAACAGCGTCCACGTCACGATGGAGGGGTGCCCGCCGAGCATGTGCACCATCGCGTCGCACGTACGCGACCAGTCGCGCCGGTAGATCGGGTCGTCCGCGCCGAGCGCCGCGAAATGTTTGGCGGTGTCGTCGCGGAATTTGTTCCATGTGGAGCGGATGAGCGTCGGCTTACGATTCGTGGTCCACGCATTGTATTCGCCGTCCGTGCCGCCGCCGGACACCGCGTCCTGCCAGACGAGCATGCCGAGGCGGTCGCAATGGTAGTACCAGCGGGCCGACTCGATTTTGATGTGCTTGCGCAGCATGTTGAAGCCGGCGTTTTTCATGGCCGTGATGTCATGCGTCAGCGCCTCGTCGTCGGGCGCGGTCATGAGGCCGTCCGGCCAGTAGCCTTGGTCGAGCACGCCTTTGACGAAGAGCGGCTTGCCATTGAGGTGGAAGCGCGCCACCCCCTTCGTATCCGGTTTGATTTCGACGGAACGGAACGCGCAGTAGGAACTTACGACATCCATCGGCTGCGATTGCGCGACCGCCGCATCACCCGCCGTTTCCGCGGGTTTCGCCGACCCGTATCGCAATTCGGCCCGCACGTCATACAGATACGGATCGGCCGGCGACCACAGATGTTCGGCAGCTGTTGCGATTTCCGCACGCACCTTGCGCACGCCCGCCGGCAGCGTCTCATCCGCCACCACCGTGCCGTCCGCAGGGTCGGTGACGACGATGTGCAGTTTCGCGTTCGGCTTGTCGCCGCCGATTTCCGCACGGACGAACAACTTGCCGTCGGATACCCCCTTGAGTGTCAGCGTGCGCAGGTAGGCTTCCGGCACGATTTCCAGCCAGACGCTTTGCCAAATGCCGCTTTGCGCGGTGTACCAGATGCCTTCGCGCTCGATTTTCTGCTTGCCGCGCAACTGCGTGCCCGAATCGTTCGGATCGTAGACGCACAGCACGATTTCAAACGCGTCATCAGGGTCGATAAATGCCGAAATATCGACGTCGAACGGCAGGTAGCCGCCGACGTGCGTGCCCGCGAGCTGGCCGTTGACATAGCAGGCGCAGACATAATCGACCGCTTCGAAATGCAGGATGAGGCGATTCGCGTCGCCGATCTGCCGGACCGTTTCCTCTCCGCCGAGCGTGACGGGATGCACGACGGTGCGGTACCACAGCAGGTTGTCGGGGTAAATGGTCTGGTGCACGCCGGACAGCGCGGATTCCGGCGAGAACGGTACGAGGATCTTGCCGTCGAACGTTCGCGGAATGGCGGTTTCCTTGACTGCGCGGACCGCTTCGTCGCGGGTCAGCATCGCCGCCGTTTTGCGCCATTTCGGCGCGGTCTCATCTTCCGGAATGGACGCGATCGCGTAATCCCACCAGCCATTGAGCATGGTGCAGTTGTCGCGTACCATGGTCGGGCGCGGGCGCTCGCCGAGTATGGGGGTACGACCCTCGTCCAGCGTGCGTTCGCCTTCCTCGGCGGGATTGAACGCCTTGTTGCCGGCGCGCGCGGACAGCCATTCATGGTCGATTCGTTCACCCCACGGTGTCCACAACTGCTGCAGCGGCTCACGGGAACGCATTTTCGTAGGAGCGGCCTTCAGTACGCGTTTGATATCCAGCATAAAGCGCCCCTTCCTGCAGCCTTGCATATCTCCGCTCTCATTGTAAATGGCGGTCGCGTTAAATGGCAGATGAATGGCAAGCGATTTTTGCAGGAAAGTGCGCGAATGTGCCGGAAGGCATAGGAAAGCAGAAGAATGGCGATTCAAAAGCCACGCGATATGTCACGATTTGAAAAAGTGCTGTAATTTTCAAATCGTGACACATGTAGGGGGTTGCGTGTTGAAATCAGCCTTCGAGCTTGGCCTTTTCGGCGGCGAGACGGGCGGCCTCGGCTTCGCGGCGGGCCTTCAGCTCGGTATCGAAGCGGGCGAGCTCCTCTTCGACGGCCTCCGGCGGAATCTTCGCGAAGATCGGGTGCGGCTTCGGCACCGAGGTGCCGGCCACGATCGGCTCGGAAGCCCACGGATGCACGGTTTCGCCCAGCTTGTAGTCGCCCGTGATGATCGGGTACGTGAAGCCCGGCTTGTCGAGATCCTCAACCTCTTCCAGATGAGGCAGCGGCGAGAAGACGCCGGTTCCGCCGAGGGCCTCCCACACCTTCTGTGCGGAGTGCGGCAGGAACGGGGCCAGCAGGTGGTTGGCGTCGGACACGGCCTGGGCGGCGGTGTGCAGCACGGTGCCGAGGCGGGCCGGATTGTCCTTGATCTTCCACGGTTCGGTGGCGGAGATGTACTTGTTGATGTCGCCGACCACGCGCATCGCTTCGGACAGCGCGTTCTTCTGGCGGTGGTTTTCGATGAGTCCGCCGACGGTTTCGAACGCGGCCTTGGTTTCGGCCAGCAGCGCACGGTCCTCGTCGGTGGCGGAAGCCTCGTCGAACGCCGGAATCTCGCCGAAGTTCTTGTTGATGAGGTTGGCCACGCGGTTCACCAGGTTGCCCCAGGATGCGGCGAGCTCCTCATTGTTGTGGCGCACGAACTCGGCCCAAGTGAAGTCGGAATCGGAGCTTTCCGGTCCGGCCACGGAGATGTAGTAACGCACGGCGTCCACGGGGTAACGGGCGAGGATGTCCTTCACGTAGATGACGATGCCGCGGGAGGACGAGAACTTCTTGCCTTCCATGGTCATGAACTCGGAGGCCACGACCTGCTCCGGCATGTTCAGCGGACCGAGCTTGCCGGTTTCGCCGCCCTTGGAGCCCTGGCCGTTGTAGGCCAGCATTTCGGACGGCCAGATCTGGGAGTGGAACGTGATGTTGTCCTTGCCCATGAACTGCACCAGCTTCACGTTCTCGGGGTGGTTCCACCACTGTCTCCACTCCTTCGTGTAGTTTGCGGTGATCGAGATGTAACCGATCGGCGCGTCGAACCACACGTAGAACACCTTGTCCTCGTAGCCCTCCAGCGGCACCGGCGTGCCCCACTTCAGGTCGCGCGTGATGCAGCGCGGCTTCAGGCCCTGGTCGATCCAGGCGTTGGTGATGTTGATGGCGTTGGACGACCAGTCGTACTTCACCGACACGTCGTTCACCCAGTCGCGCAGCTGCTTTTCGAGGATGGGCAGGTTCAGGAAGAGGTGCTTCGTCATGCGGTTCTCCACGCGGTGCGAGGGACCGCCCGCCTTGCACACGGGGTTCTTCAGCTCGGTGGCGTTGAGCAGGTTGCCGCACTTGTCGCACTGGTCGCCGCCAGCCTTCTCGTAGCCGCAGAGCGGGCAGGTGCCCTCGATGAAGCGGTCGGCGAGGAAGCGGTGGCAGTCGTTGCAGTACACCTGCTCCATCTCCTGCTCCACCAGCTGGTTCTCCTCCAGCAGGCGCTTGAAGATGCCCTGCGCGATCTGGGTCTACGGGTCACGCCTGCGGCGCACGCGCACCTGAGGCCAGTCGGCGTCCTTGTGCGGGTCGTTGGTGGAGGTGCGCCCGAAGTAGTCGAAGTGCACGTCGAACCAGTCGTACACCTGGCGGTGGATGGCGTGGAACTTGTTGCAGATCTCGCGCGGGGTCATGTGGTCCGCCTGCGCGCGCGTCTCCGTCGCCGTGCCGTACTCGTCGGTGCCGCACACGAAGAGCGTGTTGATGCCGCGCTGGCGGCA